>ERZ1292640.1712-Hain-H43-02um-R1-1712-length-17998-cov-7_pt1 | contig 17998 bp, 13 predicted proteins | sample MGYA00564404_ERZ1292640 | MGnify/ENA primary metagenome ERZ1292640 (study PRJEB36523, sample SAMEA6512636) | groundwater metagenome | collected 2019-01-08 | study: AquaDiva: Metagenomics assemblies of 32 groundwater samples
TTAGAATTACATTCTTACTCTATTCTATGGACTTCAAGTCCATAGTGGTTTAAATTTTTTGTTTCATGTTTTATAATTACACAGCAATATCAAATTTAATAAATGGATGATGTTTATAATCAACAATCTCAAAGTCCTCAAACTTTAGTTTCCAAAACGGTTTTTTGGCGATTTTTAGGCGCGGCAGAGGATACGGCAGCCTAGTCAATTGCTCCTTAGCGCCATCAACATGATTTTCATAAATATGGCAATCGTTGATATAATGGCTGAATTCGCCTAATTTAAGGCTGCATTCCTGCGCCAGCATTTGCGTTAAAGTAGCGTAAGAAGCAATGTTAAAAGGAATGCCAAGCATTACATCTCCTGACCTTTGCGTTAAATGACAGCAAAGCTTGCGGTCAGGAGTAACATAAAACATAAATAAAGTATGGCAGGCAGATGGCTGAACCGTTCGTTTAGCGTCATTTTCCGGCCGATTAAAATCTGCTGGATTCCAAGCAGAGACCACCATTCGCCGGCTATAAGGATCATTTTTTAATCTGTCAATTATATCCTGGATTTGGTTGATGTGACGAATTTTGCATTGATTGCTGTTAGGTTTTTTTAAATATTGCTCCCATTTGACCCACTGGGCTCCGTAAGTCCTGCCTAAACTCCAGTTTTTTTCAGGGCCTGTCCAATCATCCCAAATTTTAGTATGCTTGCGAAGATTGCGGATGTGCGTTTCTCCGCTTAAAAACCACAAAAGTTCGCGAAGCACAAGATCAAAATTAATTTTTTTGGTCGTCAAAAGAGGGAATCCGTCATTCAAATCAATTTTATAATGCATGCCAAAATAAGAAATTGTCGGCACGCCTTTGCGGCCTGTTGTTGTTTTGATGTCAGAGGGATCTTTTTTTTTGCCGAGTTTTAGGACGGTTTTGATGACATTTAGATATGCTTGCATATTTAGTATCAAGTTTTTAGTATTTTTTGCATGATAATATCAATCTGTTTATATAAATTTTCTATTGATCCGTTATTGTCAATTACAAAATCAGCTTGCTTTGCGACTTCTTTAATTTTTTGTTCTGATTCCTGTTGCAGTTCTTTTTGAAACTTATCCAATGTTTTTGTTTGATCATCAGGATTTTCACAGCGCATGGTTAGTCGTTGATAGCGCAGTTTAAAGTCAGCTTGGACGGCCATCAGATAAAAATTTGGCAGTTTTTTAAGATAAACAATATCAGATGGGCGGCGAATAGCCTCTGCGACGATTACTGAAGATTGCGAGCGTTCAATGTCATAGGCAATGACTTTAGACATTAGGTCCTCGCTAAAGTTTTGGCGCAAGACTGTGGAAAGCGTTTGTAAATTTTCTCGCGTTTCCGGCAAATACAGTCGTTTTAAAATATCGCGCAGCATTCCTGAAAAACTAAAAAGTTTTGCTTGGTATTTTTTTTGCAAATATTTAGCTATTAAGGTTTTTCCGGAACCCATTTCTCCGGCAATGCCGAATATTATTTTTGTCATATTTAAAAATCGTTTAAATAATCAGTACCGTTTATATTTTTACAAGTCACATTGAAAGAATTTAAGAGTCTTTTGATTGCTTCTTTTTGTTCTGCGGTGCCGCGCTCTTTAATTACGCCTGGATTCTCATAAGTAATTTTTGCAATTCCAGCTTGCATTAAGTGTTTTAAACAGTTTTCGCAAGGGCCGTGAGTTATGTATGCTTTGCATTTTTTAAGCGATTGCTTGGCGAAAATAAGAGCGTTCATTTCCGCGTGTATAACCAAAAAGTACTTCATTGGCCGTTCAAATGTCATAAACCGCTCATTACAGCCGGCGACAAAGCCGTTATATCCAAAAGAAACTGGGCGGTTATCGGAAGTTACAATAACGCAGCCCACTTGAGTTGACGGGTCTTTGGATTTTTTTGCCACTTCTTTGGCAATATTGATAAAGTATTGGTCCCAAGATGGATGTGTCATAAGTATTCTCAAGTTTTAATTTTATATTTCACCAGCACTTCCCCTTTTCCCAGCTTGCCGACATTAATCAGCCGCCAATTAACCTCATTAATCTCCATATCTTTAAATAAATTAACTCCTGTGCCAAAAATTTTTGGCGCTACAGTCAAATATATTTCATCAATCAAACCAGCTTGTAAAAATAAGGAATAAATAGCCGAACCGCCGCCTATAACAGCTGTTTTAAAGCCTTTTTTAGCCAGTTTGTCTAAAATTACGCGCGGAGAATCAGAAGTAAATTCTAATAAGCCCTCTTGCGTTTTAGATTGATATTTCTGCGGCTGTCTGGTCATTATAATATTTAGACACTTAGGCATTGGCCGGCTAATCGCTTTATAAGTATTGGAGCCAAAAATAACCGCGCCGGCTTTTTGCGTTTCTTTTCTAAAAAACAGCTTATCTTTTTTGGATGTCCAGTTGACATTATGATAAGCGGATTTGGCGATTTTGCCGTCTAAAGTGACGGCGGCAATTAAAACGGTTTTCATTATAACAGATAATTTCTATCTTTCAATCCTAAACTCTCCACCAGCAGTTCTGCCAAAATTTTCTGGAAAATACATTTCACTCACTATTGCCGGCAGGTGATGATATTGACCGGGGATTAAAGCGCGGACAAAATATGTGTAATCATAAATTCCGGGAGAGAGTCGTTCTTTAAATAAAAATAAGCGGTCATCGTGTGATTCTTCGGCATCAGGATAAAAAATTTCAGTTTTTGACGATTGTTCATTTTTGTCTTGCGATAAAGATTGGTCTTCAGTTGCTAATCGCAAATTGACAATCTCTAAACCAGCTGGAATAAAATCTTCTATTGCCACAAAATACCGATTTTTCGGACTAGTAATGATTAAATGACCTTGCAAAATATCGCCGACCTTGGCAGAAGTTAAAGGATTTTTTTGTTCTTGGTCAAAGCGGTCAAAAAATTCTCTGCTTACAGTAAAGCCCTCATCGCGGCTGGCTAAATTTTCAATCGGCAAAAAGTATTTAAGCGAGAGGTCGTAATAAAAATTATTGACTGCTTTGTTGTGATTGGATTTTAAGAAGATAATTGGACTGATTTTGTTAAAATCAAGTTTTTGAATCGGCAAGAAATCTTCAAAAGTTTTTAAGACAGTGTTTTTGTCAAAGCTGTGTTCGCCTATTCCTTTCTCTGCTAAAGAAATTTGCAAATCAAAATCTGATTCCATCTCTTTTTTCCAATTTAGAAAATCCGTAAATGCCTCAATTACTGCCGCAGTATTGTTAGTTGTCCCCCAAGCTCCGTCTTTTGCCCGATTAGACATCAGCCACCGCAAAATTTTATCTAACAACGGATTATCTTCTTTATTTTTTACCAATGCCTTTAACAACAAAGCAGTATTTTTGACTGGCGACTCATAGTATTCGTAAATTTGACGTTGAGGATTAACGCCCAAATAAGCGCCGCGGCTGTCAAGTAAAATTCTGTTTCTCAAAATTTTAAATATCTCTTCCTTTGGTTTTTTAAAATTTTCGCCAGTTCTTGTTAAAAGTATCGCCAATTCAGATAAACTGTTGTTAGAAATTTCCTCGTTAATATATTTTTTGTCTTTAATGATTTCTGAAAGGCGATTAAGTAAATTAGAGTCTTGTTTAAATCGGTCATAATTGGTCAAGACGCCAATAGTCATAATGACAGTATCTTTATCAGTGATTTTTCGCGCCGCGTCAGTAGAAGTAAGGCCATCAGACAAAAAATTTATAGCCCGTTCCAATACGGCCGCGTCAACCTCATAACCAGCGTTTTTGATCTCAATCAATGCACCAACAATATGAAGCGTCAAATAAAAATTCGGCTCCCCGCCTTTATAATAGGCAAAACCGCCTGGCCAATAACCTTGACTTTGATAAAGTTGATTTAAACCGGCTTGCGTAGCCTCGTCTAAAGAATAATACTTATCGCCAAATTTGACTCTTTGAACATCAAAAATTTTACTTAAATCTTGAATAGATAATCCATTTTTTAAAATAGCCAATGACTTTAAAGTGCTGGCAATTTGCTCGGCGCAGCCATAAGGATATTCTGCCAAATACTTTAACCCATCGCTTAAAAATACTGCCAGGGTCGCATTAGTTTTAATCGTCAATCCGCCCTTATTTTTAATAACATTGTCCGGCAGATAAAGATATTCTATTTCTTTTTCTTTATTGCTAAAAGCGGCAGTGGCTGATGCCTCATAAGTATCAAGCGATTTGATTGGAATACTTTGCTCTACTGCATCTTCGTATTTTTTGTTTTTAGCTGATATAGCAAAACTGTGCGCGCCTTGCTCTATTGTCTCTGGAGCCTGCGCCGCAAAGTAAATTGTCTCTTTGGCATGCGGCTTGATAATTATTGACTCTTGATTTGACCTGTTATTTAATTGTAATGTCTGACTTTCTAAAGAGACGTTCAATTTCTGCCAATCATCAGTTTCATTAAAGATATTGGCGCCAATGCTAAATTCATCGCCCGGTAAAATAAAGCGCGGCTTCAATGGAACTATCATTAACTTTTTCTCGGTTTTAAATTCATTATAACCAATGCCTAATTTAGTGTCAAAGGTAATGCCCACGGCTTCTGCCTGCCAAGTTGTTAAATTATCAGGCAGATCAAAAGAGACTTGCGTTTTGCCGTTTGCGTCAGTCCTGACTATCCCGTTCCAATAGGCAGTATCTTTAAAAATGCCTCGTTTTTTCTTAGACAAATCATTAGGCTCGCTACCGCCGCCGCCCTTGGATTTGTACGGCACATCTAACTCTTGAAGGACATTTTTAAGATTAGAGGCGGTAGTAACAGTTAAAGGCAAACCATTATAGAAAAAAGAAACTGGATTTTTTTTAGGATTGCCTTTTAAAGCCAACACGCTCATATCAACTACTGCCAAAGAAAGTTCTGCTGAAATTGGCTGGCCCTTAAAATTGCGCGTCTCCACAGTCAAATTAACTTTTTCGCCAGGCAGATAATTGGTTTTATCTGAACTTACTTTAATATCTATTTCTTTTTGTTTAGTGTTAACCCTAAAATTAATTTGCCCAAACTTAACTGACGGCTGGCTTGACAAAAGCAGAGCTGAAAAATAAACATTAGGCAGATATTCTTCTTTAACAATAAAGTTATAGGCAAAGAGATTTTGATTGATGTCTATAATTTGGTAATCAAAAATTTTGCCCCGCTCTAAACTTATTAGAGCTTTGGCTTTAGGAAAAGGCGATTTAATAATCACTTGCGTCTTTTCGCCAATTTCTACGGCAGTTTTATCGCTGACTAATTCTAAAGAGGCATCATTAGTCGGCCGAATGTTTACTTCGCCCTCGCCGTAAATATACAATTGTTCTAACGCGGAGATTGAATTGTTTTGGTTATCTAAAGCCGAGACTTCTGCTTCATACTCCCCTTCTTGGTCCAATTTAATTTTTTCTTTAGTATTGCCTTGCTCATCGGTATTTAGAGTTAAAGTTTTAACCGGAGTCAGTTTTTTTTCTGATTTATAATAATAACCGCCATCAACCTCTTGCCGCCTAAAATAATCCCATTTAATTTTACTAATTTTTAAAGTGATATTACTGATTTGTACGGGCTTGCCTTTGACATCAACTGATTTTATTTTGACGGTTACTGCTTCGTTTTTGCTTGCAAATGACGGGGTCAAATTAACGCCCAAATAAAACTCGCCCCGGTGGACAATCACTGATTTTTGCTGTGATACTGCTTGACCGCTTTGATTTTTGACTGTCAAATAAGCAATAAAAATTTTACTGCTTTTTACTTCCTCTTCTTTAAAATATTTGGCAAAGTCCAAAGGCAATTCTATGTTTGCCTGCCCTTTTTCGTCTAAGATTGCTTTATTTCGCAAGATAAATTTATCGCCATAACCGCTTGCGTCATAATCATAATACCAACCTTGTCCAAAAGAAAAATACTCGTCAGCATAGCGGTCAAAATAATAATCTTGCGCTAAAAAAGAATACTCAACTTCCACGCCGGAAACCGGCACGCCAAAGTAATAATTAGCGTCAATCTTTAATTTTAACGCATCGTCGGCTAAATACTCTTCTTTATCGCTTTTAACGTCTACTTTAAATGGAGAGGGGGCGTATTCTTCTACTTCAAAATATCCCCAGCTGTTGCCGACGGAGATATTATAATTTCCTAAAGCGGCTGTAATCGGCAAGGTGAATTCAGCCGTAGAAGCGCCATACTCATTTATTGTTAAATCTTGACTAAATATAAGATCGCCGCGGTTATTGTTCACTAATATAACTTCTTTTTTATCGCGAAAGATTTCATAATCACCATCATAACCTAAGCGGTGCAGTCCTTTAACATAAACCTTGTCGCCTGGACGATAAATTGGCCTGTCAGTGTAAATATAAATCCGTTCAGCGCTATTGGCGTCCTTTCCCCATTTTAGAGTGTCTTGACCTGAATAGTCGGTAAGGATTGTACTGTCTTGTCCTTTGCTGACTACTACGGCAAGTAAATTGTGAATTAAAGGCGTATGAGCTATTCCTTGGCTGTCTGTCAAAACAGATTCTAAACCTGTCTCTGCGATATTGCTAGCTTTCTCATCCCTTATGTAAAAATTGATCTTTGCGCCTTCTACCGGCGCTAAAGTGCCAATTTGACTAACCCAATATAAATTAGGGTTTTCCAATTTCTTTTTTGTGTAATTTAGCTCCGCGTCCCAATCCGGCCAATTTATTTTTTTTTCTTGCACCGCTAAATTAGTTACAGTCAAAAAAGTCCGCTCATAAATTTGCTTTCCAGGCTTTTTAATGTAACTTTTTGTCTGTTCTTGCCATTGCTGACTTTCTGGCGTCTTATAATCCGGATGGCTAAAGGTCAAAATATAATGCCCTAATGGATTAGGGACATTGTTTTTAAGATCAATTTGAAAATAATTTTTAGTCCAAAATTTCTTCGGCAGTTCTATTCTTTTTTCTATTGAGTTTAGACACAAAAATTGAGATTGGCCGGTAGTATATGACGGCTTATTATACAGATAATCTAATAGTGTTTTAGCGTCAACCTGACAAATATGCAGATTAACATATTCCAAATTATCAACCGCGTAAGTCAACTTTGTCTTGCCAGGGAATGTTACATTGTAAGGGTCTTGGAAGTGATAAAAATTGCGAGCGATGTCTGGAACTTTGCCGCTGGTAAATCTGATCGTTTTTGACGCAGTTTGACCAAAGTCATCAACTAAATGTAGGGTTAAATTATAATCACTCTCTGGTAAAAGCCCGTAATCTAAAATAGTTTCAAATTGATTTATGCCGCAGGCGGCTTGCGGGTCGCTGACCTTATAAGGCATCTGCCATCTTAATCTGCCTAATGAGAGATTAGCGTCAATTTTTTGCGGATTTTTTTCCGGATCAGCAGGTATTTGCAAAGCCGTAGATGAACAAATAATTAGTTCAGTTAAAGACACATTATGATCATCTTGCTGCGGAGCTGTTTTATAAAGCGTCAATTTTGGGTAGATGACAATAGTCTGCTCAATAGGTTCTACATTAAGTTGAAGGCCTGCTTTATTGACAATTTTATTAAATTTGACATTGACTTCTTCTGCCGGCTGATATGTCCTAGTTTTAAAGCTGAGCTTTATTTGGTTGTAATCTACTTCCTTCTCGCATTCCTCGCCTATTCGCACCTCATTGCCGTACTCATCAAGTTTGCACTTTTGACCATAAGTAATGTCTTGAATATCGTCTCCGCGCATTATACTTGCGTCTTTGTCAATCTCCTCATAAAAATTGATTATTAATTCGCCTTGCGGATCAAACATCTCCGGTTCTGCAAAATTTAAGCGGTCTGACATGGCGAAAACATTAGCAATCAAGTTAGGGATGCTGATGTCTATCTCGCGCTCTTCGGTCAATAAAATATCTCCCTCCTCTGGTACCGCTCCTTTTATGGTGATGCGGTATTGGCTATCAAAATCCCAAAATTTTGCACGACTATGACGGTCTTTGGCATTCCAAACAGACAGGATAGAAGTGTCAGTAATTTCTTTTTCTGATTTTGACTTTTCATCATAGATTGTTCTTTTGCCATACTCAGCAATAAATGGAATATTATGAGGCACAAATTGAGTGATTTCTCCAGCTTTCGGGTCTGACATTTTAACTTCTTCTAAACTGCTGACGGTGATTTTTTGCTTGGTCCGCGCTAAATTAATTGGCTGATTAAAATATAGACGAAATGGCTTGTCATAGAGAACTGTTTGGCTCCTTTCAATGTCTGTTTGGTAGCGCAAAGGACGAATCGTAAAATTGAATTCTTGCTGATCTACTGACAAACCATCAAGGGACACAAAACCTGGTTTAATTCTGACTGTATAATGCGAAGAACGAATAAGACGATTTTCTGGTTTAAATTGCAGATTGCGAGTGCTTATCCACTTAAACCTGCCAGCGGTTTGCGGTATGATTTGTACCGGGATTTTTTCTTCTTTTAACGCATCAATGGTCGTCAAAGGCGCCATTGGCCGATTAAAAATGATATTAACCTCGCTAAATTCCGAGGCTTCAGAATCAGTTTGCGGAAAAACAGCAATCACTTTAGGGTCATCATCAATTAAAAAGTCTTTTTTGAGTTCACCGAATTGGCTGGCAATCTTTACTAAATAATACTTGCCGATTTCTAATTTTTTTTTAGGTTGAAAAATTAACTCTTGCGGGTTTTGGCTCTGCGCCCAGGCGCCGTTAATTTTTGGTTCAAAACTAATCTGCTCTTTGGCTTGGGCCGCATTGATGGCAAGGCTTTTAGGCAAATGTAAAACAATCGCCGCGCTTTGCGAAATTTTATCCGCGACTAAAGGAATAATTTCCGTAGCTTGACCAGTGGGCGTTTGTCGTTTGATTGGTAGTTTCTGACCTCGCTGGAGCATTATCCCTATCCCATAAGTAATCAAACTAGCGGCAATTACAAAAAGAATGCCGCTGATGAAAAATAAACGTTTTTTAGTCCAATCTATTGCCATATCAAAGAGATATTACTAAAAGTTACAATCTTAGTCAACTTAGTCAACCTCATTTATCCTCACTCTCACATCCTCCTCCACATCACCTTTTTCTGCTCTAATCGCATACTCTCCCGCCTTTTCTGGTTGCCAATTAACTTTCTTACCCCTCCCAACTATTATGTCTCCCACTGTCCATTTGACCTCTTCCAAAGAGACTAATGGAATAACCATACCTGCTTCAAAAAGAAACTTATCGCCATTATGAGGGCTTATAATCAAACTCTGCTCCTGAATTAGTAAATTGCGGCTCCAATCATAATCATCGTCAGCCAAACCGTACTCTACAGTATTAGCATTTTGATATTCTTTGATCTTGCTAAAATCAAAAGCAGTTTTTTTATTGTAAGGCGACGCAAACATTATCTCCATCGCTTGGCTCCAAATCTTGCCGGCTCCTTCTGCGCCGGAAACCATATCCATTGGTTTATTAGAACTATTTCCTATCCAAACGCCGACTAAAAAATCCGGCGTGTAGCCAATAGTCCAGCTATCAAGAAACTCGCGAGATGTTCCTGTTTTTAAAGCATAATTAGGTTGAGATAAATTAAGATGACTTTTGATGCCGAATTGTTCTACTCCAGCTTCTCTATCAGAAAGAATTTTATTGATTAACTGAATAAAAGTATTCTGACTGATGCGATGTTCTGTGAGATTTTTAGCCATTGGCGGCGGCGTTAAAGAATCAGTTTTGATTATCTTTAACGGCTTTATTACTCCGTTAGACGGAAAAATCGTAAAATAATTTGAGAGCGTCAGCAAATCCATTTCTAACCCGCCCAATGCAATGCCAAGCTGATAGTTATCTAACGGTTGTATAGGTTGAAAAGCCAAATCAACAGTCAAAAATTCATAAAAATCGTCAAGCCCCGCGAATTCTAAAACTTTTAAAGCCGGAACATTTAAACTTTCAGAGAGAGCCTGCCGGGCCGTAACTAAACCGCGGTATTTTTCATCATAATCCTTAGGATACAGCGCAAAGCCAGAACCAATTTGATACCTATACTCGCGGTCGTTAATTAAAGTGTAAGGACGCAGACCATGCTCAAAGGTTTTAAGATAGATAAATGGTTTAATAGTAGAGCCAATTGGCCGCGGTTTTAAAGCCATATTGATTTGCGAACCAGCGCCGCGGCCGTAAGGATCAACTGACCCAACTAACGCCAAGAGTTCGTTTTCCGGCAATTTAAGAACAACTATGGCGCCGTTTTCTGCGCTCGCAAAAGACGATAATAATAAATTTTGCTTTAAAATTTGACGCAATTTTTCAGTAAGGTTCGCATCAATAGAAAGAATGCAATCAAACTGACAATCAATGCCTAATGATTCTAATTCAAAAGAAGCTTGGGTTTTTCTATTGATGTTTTTTGCCATTTTTAATGATTGTCTTGACGGATTGCTAATTATAGATAAAAGCGAACGGATCTCTTTATCGTCTAATGACTCTGCTGATTTATTAAAATAATACCTGCTTGCTTCTTCTAATCCTTGGGCTAAATTACCAAAGTAAATATTGTTAGCATAAAGTCGCAAGATTTCCTTTTTTTTACTGTGTAATTCTAAAGCAATCGCGTAGATTGATTCTACGATTTTGTTCCTGACCGTTCGTTTACTCTCATGCCCTAATAAGAGCTTGACTAATTGTTGGGTAATGGTGCTTGACCCTGTTAATCTGCCTCTAAATAAATAATGCGATAAACTCCGGGCAATGCTAAATGGATTGACCCCAAAATGATAATAAAAAAAGCGGTCCTCTTGCTGGACCACTAATTTTTTAAATCTAGTCGGCACCTCCTTTAATGGCCAACTGTAATGTCCTTTGCTGTTTGGCAGGATGCGAATTGTATTGTTATAACGGTCCTTAATGACGGTTGACTGCTGTTTTGCGCATAATCTGTTTAGTTGATTCGCAATGGGTATGGTTGATAGATAAAGGATTACCAAAATTCCTGCGATGACTAATGTGGCGGCGATAAGAATTCTTTTCATAATACACATCAAGGTTCTATTTAAATCGTCATGATTTCCTGTTCTTTTTTCTTTCCGAGACTATCAATTTGATCGGAAAACTCGCGAGTCATTTTGTTTAAATCATCAATCAAGCTAAATTTGTCATCCTCCGGCATTTCTCCGTTTTTATGTTTTTGTTCAATCGTTTTTTTAGCCTCATCTCTGATCTGGCGCAATTTGATGCGATTTTGTTCCAACATGCCATGCAGTTTTTTAACTAATTTTTCGCGAGTTTCTTGGGTTAATTCAGGCAGTTGAATTCGCAGGATATCTGTGTCAACAATTGGATTAAATTCTAAATTAGAATTGATTAAGCCTTTTTCTATGTCTTTAATTATATTTCTATCCCAAGGCTTAATAACGAGACTTCGCGGTTCCGGGATGCTGATAGAAGCCAATTCTTTTAATTGCATGCGCGAACCCCCATAGGCCTCAATTATGATATCTTCAACTAGGCTGGGGGCGGCGCGGGAAGTGCGGAGTTTAGTTAGCTCTTCTTTTAATAATTGAATGACATTTTCAAATTGTGATTTGTAAGCATTAAGCATATAAACAAGTAAACTTAGTATGTCATCCCCGCGAAAGCGGGAATGACATAATATCGTGCATTAATTACTGACAGCAATATACACGACATTCGTATCAAAATTATCTACTAAAATCTCTATAGGATACCTGCTTGTGGGCAAAGACGAAAAACTCCATGTCAGGCCGCCGTCGCTGCTGCGGAAAAACGAATCTTTTGTGGCGTAATATATCATCCTTTCGTTAAAATAATTAAATCCAACCGTTAATATTTTAGTCTGGCCCCTTGGAGTTAATAAAGACAGAGGCTGCCAATGCTCGCCGCTGTCTTCTGATTTTAATATACCATATTTGCAAGCTAAGTATAGATGCGCCGGGTTAGCCGGATTAATTTTTAATTGACCGTATTCATAAGAACCTGGAAATTTTTCTAAATTTGACAGCGGAGACCAATTCCGACCTTTATCTTGGCTTTTAAAGACGCCCTCTGTGGAAGTCGCCGCATATATTTCCGCGGAGTTTTGAGGATTAATAATGATATGGCGCAAGACTTTAACTTTTAAATTGGCAAGCAGGCGCCACGATTCTCCTTGATCAACGGTTTCAAAAATCAAGCCATTTTGAGAGGCAGCCAATAAGTGATTTGAGTCTTGCGGGTCGCATGTTAAGGCAGTGATAGCATTGCCCAAAGTTTCTATAAAGATAGTCTCCCAACTACTGCCCCCGTCTTCTGTTTTTAACAAAACAGTATCTTTGGCCGCATAAATTAACCCTCGTTTTTGATGATCTAAGGCTACAGCGTTTATCAACTCATTTAACAAAATTTCCCAATTCTCACCCCCATTATACGTTACCCACAGGCCCTTATTTTTTGATAATAAATATAAAGTAAGGGTATCTTGCGGATCAAAAAACAAAGCTTTTATGTCAAGCCTGTTCAGAGATTCTTTAGCCGTAATTTGGTTTTTAAATTTAAAAGTTTCTCCTTTATTAATCGATTTTAGGATGCCGCCAATATTCTCTTTATCTCCCAAATTAGCGAGTTTTTTGTTTTCTCCGCCAATTCTCAATCCTAAAAAACTGCACCCTGTTAAAGCTGTTAAGATAAAGATAATAATTATATTTTTAAGAACAAATTTTGCCATAATAATGGCTGATTTACATTGCGCTTAAGATTGTCAGGCATATCCATTAGATCTTGCAGCATATCTGTTAGTTTGTTAAAAGCGTGTCTGTTGGCTAATTTTTGAAACTCTGTTTTTAGGTATTGATGGGTGATAAGCGGATCAAGTTTTAATTTAGCCAGCAAGATGTCTCTTAATAAACTGCTTACATAATTTATCCATTTTTTAGGATTTTTTGGCAATTCTGCCAGAAAATTAATTTTTTGATCAGGTGCTGATTTTAATATTTGCAAGAGTTTTTTTTCTTCATCTATAATGCTTTTTATTTTATTCCCGTTTAAATTTAGCGCCAGACCTATTTTGCCTTGCGCCCATCCGGCTATAAATTTTTTTTGCCGACTGTTAAAATTTTTGTTCAAGACTTGAATAATATCATCTGTTTTAACTAAAGCAAATTTTATGATTTCAGTTCTAGACGAGATAGTTGGCAGGACTGATTTAATATTGTTGGCTATTAGGATAAATACAGTTTTTTTAGGCGGTTCTTCCAATATTTTTAAAAAAGCATTTGATGATTCAGAATTGAAATATTCTGTTGGTTTTATTATAGCAATTTTGTAAGAGTTGTAAAATGGCGTTTTAACGATTTTTTCCCGCAGATTTTGAATTTGTTTAATTGCTATATTTTTTTTGCCAATTTCCGGTTTGATAAAATAAAAATCAGGGTATTTTTTTAAAATCATTTTTCGCGATATATCTTTAGCGATTAAGTTTTTGGCAAACCATTTGGCAGTGGTTGTTTTGCCTATATGCTCGGGCCCGTAAAACAAATAACCGTGCGCCGGGTTATTAGTTTTTATAATATCAGTAAGATATTTTATGATTGGTGTGTGGCCGATTATCATAAGTTTATCCGCCAATTCTGGCGTGTTTATTTAGTTGCCAGTATTGATCTTTTATAAGCCTCCAGATTTTCCAAGGCAATGCCCGTTCCCTTGGCTACGCACAATAGAGGCTCATCGGCGACATAAGCTTCAACGCCAGTAGCTTGAGTTAAGAGCTTGTCAAAATTGCGCAAAAGCGAACTGCCGCCGGAAAGCACCATTCCTTTATCCATTACATCAGCTGACAATTCTGGCGGCGTATTAAACAAGACATTTTTAACAGCGTTAATAATGCCTTTTAGAGGTTCTTGCAGGGCTTCTGTAATGTCATTAGAATTGATTTCTACAATGCGCGGCAGGCCTGATACCATATCCCGGCCCATAACTTCCATTTTTAGACTCTCTTTTAAATATAAAGCTGAACCTATTTTTATTTTAGCGTTTTCCGCGGTGCGCTCGCCAATCGCTAAATTATATTTTCTCTTTATAAATTCGCCAATAGCTTCATCAAATTTATTGCCGCCTATGCGCACGGAAGTATTTGTAACGATGCCTCCTAAAGAGATAACCGCGATTTCCGAGGTGCCGCCTCCCATATCTACAATCATGTGCCCGGACGCGGAGCCGATTGGAATGTTAGCTCCAATAGCCGCGGCTATGGGTTCCTTAATAATATAAGCGGCTTTGGCGCCGGAGGCTAAAGTAGCGTCTATTACCGCCCGCCTTTCAGTTGAGGTAATGCCGGCAGGCACGGCAATCATTACTTCAGGCCGAAAAATTTTAAAACCGCCTAAAGCCTTAGATATAAAATAGCGCAGCATAGCTTCCGTGGTTTTGTAATCAGCAATAACTCCGTCTTTTAATGGTTTTTTAGCTATTATAGTGTCTGGCGTACGTCCTAGCATTTCTTTAGCTTCATTGCCGACAGCCAATACTTCTTTAGTGTTTTTAGCGATAGCAACCACTGACGGCTCATTAATAACAATGCCTTTTTTAGGGATGTGTACAAGGGTATATGTGGTTCCTAGGTCTATGCCGATTTTTTTGATGAACAAAGACATGATGTTAAAATTATTTAAACCCCCACTTTTTAAAATATTTTAAATGCGATTGGATGTGCGTTCTGCTTGATTTATTAAACATGAACTGCCACCATTTTTTTTGTGCTGACAAGCGCTTATGATAATGTATCATTTTAGCTTCTGGAATATACCATACTTCAAATTTGGCATTCCAGCATTTGCGACAAATGTCAATGTCTTCGCAGTAAAGAAAATAACGTTCGTCAAAACCTTGAATTTTATCCCAGACTGTTTTTCTAATCATTAAACAAGCGCCTACCAGCCAATCAACTTTTTTTAATTCTTTGTGATCATAATCTATCATATCATAATGTTTAGTTTTTTTTAATCCCCAAGCAGTGCGAGATAACGGCGTTCTGCGATACAGCGGAGTTATAAATTTAGGCCAGGTGTGGCAGGATGGCTGGACAGTCAAATCAGGATAAATCAATTTAGGCCCGGCAATGCCGCATTTGGGCTCTTTTTCCATAAACTTATATAATGAGCTAATAGCATTATTCAAGGTAACAATGTCAGGATTAATTATAAGCGCATATTTGGCATTTGATTTTTGCAAGCTTAAATTGTGCCCGGCGCCAAAACCGCGGTTGTCTCTAAATTTAATTAATTTAACTCGCTTAGAATGCGGAAGAATTTCTTTGCTAAATAGTTCAGAGCTGCCGTCAGACGAATTATTGTCTGCAATAATTATTTCATAATCTAAAGAAATATTTGAGTTAATGATATTTTTAACGCACTGCTTAACTAAATCTTTGGTGTTGTAATTGACGATTGAAATTGTTAAATCCATTGTTCAATATTTCTCCATGCTTCTGCTCCTGCCTTTTTTTGAATATACATTCTTTTCTTCAGCATTTTAGGCAGATTTTTGATAATTTCTTTAAATGCGGTTAAAGTTTTTTGCTCTAAAAATATCAGGTAAATTATTTTGATTGCCTCATAGGGTAAAATTTGATAAAAGTGCCGCTGCCAGATTTTATTCGGAATGTTTTTTAACAAAAAATACAGATGATTTTTATAAGAATGATAGTTTATAAAATGGGATTTACTTTTTCTGTTTTTAACAACCGAGGCGCCTGCAGACGCGGTTCTATCGTGCCAAGCGCGTGCCATAGGAATCATATAAGCTTTAAAACCAAAAAGCCTTAAACGATAAGCTAAATCGACATCTTCTTTATAGCAAAAAAAGTCATTATCAAAGTATTCATAGAGCTCGGGCGCTTTCTGATTGAGATAGAATTTAAATGATGGGTGAAAAATAGGCGTTCTGACTAATTCTAAAGCATTACGGCTATAAATCGGCAAGGCGCCGGATACGCCGAATACTTCTTGAGGCTTATTTTGATGTATCGCATCTGTTAATTCAATTATTTTATGGTTTGAAAACAGTTTAAGTCCCAATGAGTCAATTTGCTCAGTCTTTCCTAATGATTCCTGATTTACTTTGGTAAAATCCCATTTGTAGATAGCGCCCGCTACAGCAGCAGCATCATCGTTATCGTCTAAAAAACTGATTAGCTCTTTAATATAGTCTAAATCTAAAATAACATCAGAATTCATCATAAAAACATAATCGCTTTTAGTCCATTGTATGGCTTGATTATGAGCGCCGGCAAAGCCTAAATTTTTAGTATTTTTAATAAATTTAGTTTTAGCGGCAAAAATTTTATTTTTTGGGTCTGCTAAATATTGTTCAATAAAATGAACGGTTTGGTCTTGAGAGGCATTATCAATAATCAAAACCGAAAAATCCTGAAACATTTGATCACGCAAGGATTTTAGGCAGAATCGCAGGTATTTTTGGCAGTTATAGGTGATGAGATGGACAGAGAGCTTCATAAAGATGAAAATAAAAATTGATGTATAGGAATAAGCTTAATATATCCGCAGCTTTCATAATCTTGTTTAGTTATCACAGTTAAATTATTAGCGCCGATCATTTTTTGCGCTTCTCTAAATTCTGCTACCCGCACTTTATTTTGATATTTCACTTCAAAATATCGGCGCCGGCTTTTATGTTTAGTAATAAAATCAATCTCTTTATTTTTGCCTGAAAAATAGAATACTTGATCAAAAGACCTGTTTAAATAGTTATGGACTAAATTTTCCATGATTTTTGGCAATAATTCGGAATTTTTTAAATAATTTAAACTGTAAACATAAGCGTCGCCTAAAAAGCCGTCTATTTTAGTTTTTAAAGTGTTGAAGATAAAAGGGTCGATAAAATAAATTTTTTTATTCTTTTTATAATCAGGCTGGCCGTTTAAGGAACAATAAAAAATTTTATTCAAAACAAAAATTTTTTCTAAAATATCCACATATTCTTCTACCGTAGAGTGCGAAACAATGCCGGTTCTTTTAGCTAAATTATACCAACTAACGGTAGAACTGATGGAATCAACTAAGCGGCTAATAAGACGCAATCCTAAATCTTCTGATTTATTCGTCTTATGCAAATCTCCTTGTATCCATTGCAGATAAACTTCATAGCGGGCGGGAGAAATTAAAGTTTTTGTAAAGTATTCATTGATGCTGGCTGGAAATCCGCCGCAGACCAAATAATCAAATAAAAGTTTTTTTAGCAAGCGATCTTTATGCGCGGCATTTAATTCTTCTATATCTGGTTTTACCAATAAAACAAGTTCGCGAAAGCTTAAAGGAAGAAGTTCTATGTCAGGCGAGAATATTTGACCGCGCCTACCGGGCAGGCGTTCGCCGGAGAATAATATGTCCAAACTATTGGAGCCGGTAATAAGTAGTGTGGCATTTTTAAAAAAATCAAGATCAGCCAAGCTTTTAATCGCCCTTTGCCATTCTTTAACAAAAGAAATTTCATCTAAGAATAAATAGAGTCTTTGGCGAGGCTCTTTAGCTCTAGTATCTTGAATAAAATTAAAAAGCAGTTCATACAGCTCTTTAAAATTTTCTATGTTATCGCAGGGATAATAAAAAATAAGCTCGCGCTGATGTTTGTTTTTGAGCAGTATTTTTTTAATTAATAGTTTAACTAAAGTGGTTTTGCCAACCTGCCGCGGTCCGCGCAAGGTTAAAATAACATCTTTGTTTTTCGGGAAATGATGATAAAATTCAGGAATCCATTGGTATTTTTGCTTAGAGAATTCAATAATTTTAGAATCTTCTAAAATTAGCTCTTCCCGAGTCCACCAAGGGTTATGCAATTGTAAGGCTAATGTATTATTCATTTTGTTGCATTTGGCAAATGCAGTTTAGCATAATAAATATATATTTGTCAAATGCAGTAAAATTTTATAGATAAAACAGGCGCGCAATTTTTAGTCTTTGTTTAAAAGTGTAGCATAAAAGCGG
>ERZ1292640.1713-Hain-H43-02um-R1-1713-length-17997-cov-6_pt1 | contig 17997 bp, 14 predicted proteins | sample MGYA00564404_ERZ1292640 | MGnify/ENA primary metagenome ERZ1292640 (study PRJEB36523, sample SAMEA6512636) | groundwater metagenome | collected 2019-01-08 | study: AquaDiva: Metagenomics assemblies of 32 groundwater samples
GGCATTAAGGGGTGATAGCAGGTAACTGGGGATCTCTTTACTAATAATTGTGTAAAAATTTGACAAATGCATCCTAAAAAGCGCATCAAAATCTGCCTGGTTATCTCCATACCACCAAAACCAGTCAGATCCTTCGGCAATGTAGATTTGTTTAAAAGCAAGTGCTCTCTTATCTTCAGTAAGTGCATCTTTGATTTCTTCTAATAAATTACGAGCCTCGGTTAAATATTCCCAGGCTTTATTTTTGTAAGGATTATTTATCCATTTAAAAAAATCGGTATAGATCCAGGATCCGGCGGCTATCCGCTTAATCTCATTTTTAGGAGGATGTGTTACCAGGTACTCTTTTACGGTAGTTGTTTTTACAAAGTCAGCTTCTGAAAGCCGCTTATAAAGAAGCTCTAAGAAATCATGGCCGTCATTGGGGTAATATTCCCAGGCGTTTTCACCATCCATAGCAATTGTTAAGAGAACGTCTTCATTCTTGAAAGCTGCAGCAGTGTTTTCAAGATGTTTCATAAAATCATTGACCGCATCTTCGGTTTTATATTTATAATATAGGAAGCCGATTAAATCTGAAAGATTGCGGTCGCGGAAAACTATTGCCAATTCCTGGTCCTTCCTTCTTAAGATGTGCGGCTGATACAATAAACGGGTATCACGTTTTTTAAGTTTTAAGGATTTAAAAAGAATTCCTTCGTCTGCTACGATCCATTTCAGGCCGGCCTCCATAAAATACGGCAGGATATGTTCGCACACTGCTTCTTCTGAAGGCCACATCCCATCAAGAGGCGCATTAAAACGGGTTTTATAAAAATCTACTGCCATGTCAATTTGCGCTTTGGCATCCTGCGGATAGCTAAAAGTTGTTTTAGGCAATGTGGCTTTTGTGTTTGCTTCGCGGGCAATTTTAGTATTATAAAGTAACGGTAGTATCGGATGATAGTAAGGCGTCATGGTGAGTTCGATTTGGCCGTTTGAGATAAATTTTTTATAAGCCGGGAAAATATTTTTTAAGATTTCATTTTGAGCTTCAAGCGTGCGGCGCTTATCTTCTTCTGTATAGAAACGGCCCTTTGCCACAGCTTTTTTTAGTTCCGGGATGCTTGCGCGAAAAGATGGATCGGTCCACGCTAAGTTAAACCAAACCTGTAAATCAAGGTAATCCTGGGTAGTAAAATTACTGTTATTTTGCGCTTTAAAATATAACTGGTAATAACGCGGGTGTGTTGCGATTACGGTGTCGCGATTGATGGAAAAAAAGTTTTCTTTGATAAAGCGCTTCTCGTCATCAGTAAGAGTTTCCGCGGATTTGTAAGAAAGCTCTAGGTAGCGGTCTTTAATTTCGTTATTAGTATAATCCTCTACTTGTTCAAGAAGTGACGGCACCATATTGATAGTCTGGTGGATTTTAGGAAATTTTCCTAAAATTTCCACCATATCAACATAATCTTTTAAGCCGTGCAGCCGTACCCAAGGTAATGGCGACTCTTTGGTTAAGAGGTTTTTGTAATACGGTTGGTGCATGTGGAGAATTATGGCGAGATTTAGCATATAGTTTCACAAAAAAACCCTGGAGGATTTTACTCCCCCAGGGTTTTTGTTTGTTACATGAAATACTTAGAAACTGACTTTCATTGAACCGAGTACTTCAGTTGCGTGGCTATTGGTGCGTTTCTGGAAAGAATCTCCAGGGAAAAGCACACAACCGATCAATCCGAACTGCACATCTTCTGTATAGTTGTAGATTGCGCTTAAATCAACTTCTTGCGCAGCAAGTCTTCTTTGAGTGGTATAAAGAGGTGTAGTAGTATCTCTTACTGTGGCAGTTGCTGTTCCTTCTACAAATGCCTTTGCCCACCAAAATGCATAATATTCAGCTTTAAGCATTACATCGTCTTTTGGTTTAGCTGTAACGATACCACCTAATACATGGGCATTGCTCTGGTTAAACAAAGTATTGGCAATGCGTCCAGTGGCTTGATCTTCAAACATCGGATCCCAAGCACGATTTACTCCATCGGCTGCTGTATAATTACTGGGATTACCACTAAAATATGAATATACACCAGTTAAACTAGGAGTAAGTTTTACATCTGGCATTACTAAGGTTGCGGCAGTTTCAATCGCAAATGCTTTGCGGTTTACATTTGTAACACCGGCTGCACCAATGGTTTTACCAAACTGATACGCGCCTTCTAAAGAATAAGTTAAATTCTTGGTTAAATCTGTGGCGACGCGGCCTCCAACTACATCCGTCCTATCAACATTGTTATTTTTTGTGGAAGCTCCATTGCGTCTTTCAAACAAGTAACCTTCTACTACGGTATTCTTATCATTGTTTAATTTGTAGTTTGCGTTAATGCCGTAGAGATCTACATCATCTGAGCTAGTAAGAGAAGTTTCAGTTATTTTTGAAGAAACTAAGTCAATTACGAGCGGATCATAGTTTAAGGTTAAGCGAATAGCATCAAATGCTTTACGCGCGCTTAAATCCATGTCGAGATTGCTAAACGGACTGGCAGTTGAAACGGCATTATTGGTATCAGGATCCCCAACGATCATTCCATTACCAAAGCGCAATTCCTGACGTCCAATAGTCAACGTAGCTGCTGGCATCATAAACTCTTTTAATGTTACGCAAGCTAAATCAAGTGAAAGATCAGAGTTGGGGTTGGTACCTGTACCTGTCATTTCAACTTCTGTGCCCCAATATCTTTCATTGAGTAATCTTACGGTGGCTGTAACATTATCGGTTAAGTCAGATTCAACTTTAACGCGAGTAATGCTAGCAAAAGCATTGTCATCTTTATTATCGTTACCGCCTGCTACATCAAACATGCGGCTGATTCCGTAAACGGTTAAATCACCGCTAACCTTCACGTTCTGAACTTCTGCGTAAGAGCAGGTAACTAATCCTGCAACTAACGCTAAAGCGAGAACTACGATTAAGCGTTTTGTCATTTTGTTTCCTCCTTTAAATATTCCATTATATTATACCTAGGCATTAATTAAATCTTTCCTAGAGAATTACCTATATATGATATCATCGGATTTTTGTCGACTTCAGACATTAATTTGGTTTTCGCCTCCTTTCCGTCCACTTTTAAAGCCAACCCCGATGGTATACCCGTGTAGTATTGATTATTTTTATCATATACGCACATAGTTGTCAAGAAGATTTACTTTAACGGCTTATCTATTTTATTTTTGGGATATTGCGATTTTGGGCCTAAGGATATTAGAATAGAAACCGCTTTCCCTTTAGCAATAAGCGTAACAATACAGCTCTCGTTTTCGCGGTCAAAATTAAGCATTCTTTGTCCGTATTCTACTATATTAAGCAGGTTCCAATTGTAAATTGCCATCTGCTCTTTGTAGAAATTTACCACTAAGTCCGGATCAGATTTTCCTTGGTATTTAAGCGCGGCTACGCGGATGCCGGAACTTTCAAAAGAATATGAATCTTGCGGTATGAGATTAAAACCCGCAGGTACCGGAACATCAGCAAAGCGAGCAATAATTTTTGGCTCTAAGTAAGCAGGATTTGTAGTAGAATTACTTGATTTAGTCGCGAGGTTTGCGCAGCCGGAAAGAATAATAGCTAAAATGAAAACAGGAATTAAGAATTTCATGTAAAACCTCCATTTTCAGGGACATTTCTTAAAAGGAAAATTACCTGCTAAGAAATGTCCCTAATGTTTTATACATCTCTTCTATATCTTTTTGGCTAAGCCCTGCATCAAGCCCAACCTGCTTTAATTGCTCCGGAGTAATAATATCAACTGGCGCGTGGCTGTCGGTGTTAAGCACTAAAGGCGCACCGGTTTTTTTAGCAATTGAGGCAACATGCGCGTTAGTTTCTTTGTGGCCGCGGCGGCTTGTGATTTCAAGGAATATGCCTTTTTCTCTTGCGATAATTGCCTCTTCTTCCGTAATCATCCCCGGGTGCGCAAGGATATCAATGTCAGAAAGCAGCGCTGCGCGGTTTGTGCCTTTAATAACCGGCTCAACCGGTGTTTGGCCGTGCGCAACAATTATTTGCGCTCCTTTTTTTCTACCGCGATTAGCAAGGGTTTTAAACTGTTCAGGAGGCAGGTGTGTTAATTCTATGCCGGCAAGAATTTCAATCCCTGATTCTTTGGGCCACTTTTTAGTGAATTTAATCAACGCTTCAAGGCAGGAATCAATATTGCTAAAATCCACGTGATCGGTAATAGCGATCAGCTTATAGCCGGCTGACTGGTAGCGCACCGCGATTTCGGATGGAAGAAGCTCACCGTCGCTTAGTAAAGAATGACAATGTAGGTTGATCATGCTCGACCTTTTTGTTTGCCCCTCGTCTAAGCGCTCGTAAATTTTGTTTTTACTCCGTCGCTTAAGCGCTGCGTAAATTCTGTCGCCAGTCTCGCCTTCGGCGGACGGCTCCAGAATTTACTTGCAAGCTCCGGAGTGATTTGCCTATAGGTAAATTAAGGCAAATCTATGCGCCTGGCAAGAATCGAACTTGCCACCCGCAGTTTAGGAAACTGCTGCTCTATCCTTATGAGCTACAGGCGCAACATGTTTTAGGGACCAGTCCCTATTAGTTAATATTTAATCAACGAAAAAACAGGAAACCCTTTTAACTTTTCTTTGCCCTTCAAATCCCTTAATTCAATCAAAAAAGCAATTCCGGAAATTTTTGCCCCGGTTTTTTTAACTAAATCTATTACCGCTTTGACTGTGCCGCCGGTAGCAAGCAAGTCATCGACAATCAAAACATTATCTTTCGCTGTTAAAGCGTCTTCGTGCATTTCTAAGGTATCGGTGCCATATTCCAGGTTATATGTAACAGAGGTGGTTTTCCAGGGTAATTTACCTTTTTTACGCACAGGAATAAAACCAACGCCAAGTTTATGCGAGAGTACTCCGCCAAAAATAAATCCTCTCGCCTCAACCGCAACAATAGCGGAGATTTTCTTGCTTTTATATTGGGCAGCAATTATATTTATAGCTTCTTTAAATGCTTTTTTATCTTTGAGTAACGTGGTGATGTCGCGAAAAAGTATACCGGGTTTAGGGAAATCCGGGATGTTACGGATTTTTGATTTTAGGTCCATCTAAATTTCCTCGTGGCTTGCGTTGACAAACTCACGCAATTTCTTTAAGGCATTTTCCTCAATCTGACGCACGCGTTCCCGCGAAACTCCTAATGTTTTAGCAACTTCAGCTAAAGTGTGGGTTTTACCTTTAGCAAGGCCAAATCGCATATCAAGCACAATTTTCTCCCGCTCATTCATTCCGACTAGTAGGCTTGCTATGCGCTCTTTATCTAAAAGATGTTCGATTGCATAATCCGGCTGAACCGAAGTTTGATTTTCAACTAGATCCATTACCTGGTTTTCGTTTTCTTCTCCGATAGGGGCATCAAGCGAAGAAGTCTTTACTGAAAGCCAAAAGTTTATATGCTCGACTTTATCCTGATTCAAACGTAACTTTTTTGCCAACTCTTCATCAGAAGGTATGTATTTTAATTTGTGGGAAAGTTCCTCTTTTGTTTTTTTCCACTTACTGATGATTTCGTTCATATACACCGGAACGCGGATTAATTTTCCCTGTTCGACGATAGAACGGGCAATGCTTTGCCTTATCCACCAGGCGCCATAGGTAGAAAACCGGTACCCTTTACGGTGATCAAATTTTTCCACCGCTTTCATCAGTCCGAGATTGCCCTCTTCGATCAGATCAAGAAAAGGTATGCCAAGGTACATATATCTTTTGGCAATATTGATTACCAGGCGCAGATTCGCACGGATCATTAGTTTGCGCGCCATCTCATCGCCTTTCTTGATGCGTTTTGAGAGCTCAACCTCCTCTTTACCGGTTAAAAGAGGAGTTTTTTGGACTTCTTTAAGGTAATTTCTAATGGCTTCCATTTATTATTTTTTCTTTCCTTTTTTATCCTTCAACACCGCTTGTGCTGCGGCAAGCTTTGCAATCGGGACTCTAAACGGTGAACAACTGACATAATCCATTCCTGCAAAATGGCAGAATTCTACAGAGCGCGGCTCTCCGCCATGCTCTCCGCAAATACCGACTTCCAGATTCTTATTAGTTTTGCGGCCGCGTTCAATACCGATTTTAATCAGTTCTCCGATTCCTTCCTGGTCAATGCTTTGGAACGGATCATCTGCAAGAATACCTTTTTTAAGATACTCCGGCAGGAATCCTCCGATATCGTCGCGTGAAAATCCAAAACCCATTTGGGTCATATCATTGGTGCCGAAGCTGAAAAATTCGGCTAATTCCGCAAGTTTATCAGCAACCAGCGCTGCGCGCGGAATTTCAATCATTGTACCGAACATATGTTTAATTTTCTTTAAACCATATTTTGCCAGTACTTCCTTATAGGTAATTTTACAAAGATCAAGTTGATCTTTTAATTCTTTTACATCGCAAACAACCGGAATCATGATTTCCGGGTATGGTTTTTTACCTTCTTTAAGCAGTTCTGCCGCACTCTCAAAGATTGCGCGCACCTGCATTATAGTGATTTCAGGATAAGTTACACCTAAACGCACTCCGCGATGGCCCATCATAGGATTGGTTTCATGCAGGCCGTTTGCGCGTTTAGCAAGTTCTTCCATTGAGATGTTAAGGTCTTTAGCTAGTTGTTCGAGTTTTCCCTGGTCACGCGGAACAAACTCATGCAATGGCGGATCAAGCATACGGATTACTACCGGAAAACCGTCCATAGCTGCTAAGGTAGCCTTTATATCTTTTTTAACATAAGGAAATAATTCTTCAAGTGCTTTTTTACGTTCATCTTCGGTTTTTGAAACAATCATTTTGCGCAGCCTGAAAAGCGGTTCATCAGAACCTGCTCCATAGAACATATGCTCGGTCCTGAATAGCCCGATTCCTTCAGCGCCAAACTGTTTAGCTTTTGCCGCATCTTCCGGGGTATCAGCATTGGTGCGAATGCCAAGCCTCTTCACAGTACCACAGATTTTAAGGAATCCGCTTAAAAGGTCGTTTTCTGCGGTAGCATCCATCATCGGAAGCTTACCTTCATAAACATTACCTTTGGTCCCGTTTAAAGTAATCCAGTCGCCTTCTTTAAGGATTTTTCCGGATGCATGGAGTTCTTTTTTTGTATAATCGATATGCAGGCCGCCACAACCGACAACGCAGCATTTTCCCCATCCGCGGGCAACAAGCGCTGCATGTGAAGTCATGCCGCCTCTTGCAGTAAGGATTGCTTCTGATGCGCGCATACCTTCGACATCTTCCGGATTTGTTTCTTCGCGCACAAGAATTGTTTTTTTGCCGAGCCTATACCACTCTACTGCGTCTTTTGCATTAAACACTATTTGTCCGAATGCGCCACCCGGCCCTGCAGGCAGGCCTTTTGCAATAGGTTTTACAATAGCCTCTGCTTTGGGGTCGATGATCGGATGCAGTAATTCATCTAATTGCGCAGGAGTAACTCTCATTACCGCTTCTTCTTTAGTAATAAGTTTTTCTTTGAGCATATCCATGGCAATACGTACAGCGGCAGGGCCGTTACGTTTTCCTACGCGGCATTGCAGCATGAAAAGCCTGTCATTTTCGATGGTAAATTCAATATCCATCATGTTCCGGTAATGTTTTTCAAGCCTGTTCTGAATATCAAAAAGCTCTTTATAAACTTTAGGCATTGCATCTTCTAAAGTAATCAGCTCTTTATTATGTTCTGATTTTGACGCTACGTTAATCGGCGCAGGGGTGCGGATACCGGCAACTACGTCTTCGCCCTGGGCGTTGATTAAATATTCACCGTAGAATTTATTATCGCCGTTTCCGGGATTACGCGTAAAAGCAACTCCGGTTGCAGATGATTGGCCCATATTTCCAAAGACCATGGTCTGCACGCTGACAGCCGTTCCCCATTCATCAGGAATATTTTCGATGCGGCGGTAGCTGATTGCGCGCTTACCGTTCCAGGAAGCAAATACTGCTCCGACTCCTCCCCAAAGTTGTTCCATGACCTCATCTGGAAATTCTTTTCCGAGTACTTCCTTAATTTTTACTTTAAAACTGGCACAAAGCTGTTTTAGGTCATCGCTAGTTAAATCAGTATCGCTTTTATAACCTTTTTGTTTTTTAAGGGTATCCATTATTCGCTCAAGCTGTTTACGGATACCTTGTTCATCAATTGGTTCTATTCCGGCTGCTTTTTCCATTACCACGTCGGAATACATCATGATCAATCGACGATAAGCATCATATACAAAACGGCTGTTTCCTCCGCTTTGTTTGATCATTCCGGGAATAGTTTTTTCGGTAAGCCCGACGTTTAAAATCGTCTCCATCATCCCTGGCATCGAACTGCGCGCGCCGGAACGGACTGAAACTAAAAGTGGATTATTTATATCGCCGAATTTATGCCCCATCAGGTTTTCAACTTTTTTTAATGCAATATTTACTTCTTCTTTGAGGGTCTTCGGATAGCTGCGGCGATTTTTATAATAATAAGTACAAACTTCGGTTGTAATAGTAAAACCAGGAGGTACAGGTAAGCGGAGATTTTTATTACCTGCCATTTCGGCTAAGTTAGCACCTTTTCCACCCAGGAGATTTTTCATACTTTCATTTCCGTCTGCTTTTCCTCCTCCGAAGAAAAAGACGTTTTTTGATTTTGTTGCCATTGCTTTACTTCCTCCCTTTAGTTTTTTTTAGGGACACTTTTTCAGGGACATTAAGAAATGTCCCTAACTGTTAAAAAGTGTCCCTAAGCGTATAATTTCTCCAATAAATACGTTTTTACTCTATCAATCCTAATTCTTTCCTGAAGCATGCTGTCGCGGTTGCGCATTGTTACCTGCTTGTCTTCCAAAGACTGAACATCTACGGTAATGCAATAAGGCGTACCCACTTCATCCTGCCTGCGATAAAGTTTGCCGATTGCGCCGGTATCATCATAGGTGCAATAAAATGATTTCTTAAGGTCTGCGGCTAATTTCTTTGCTATCTCTACAATCTCCGGCCGATTTTTAAGTAATGGAAAAACTGCCGCTTTTACAGGAACCAGTTCATTACTAAGTTTAAGCACCACCCTTAGGTCTTCTTTGACCTTTTCTTCATGATATGCATCGGCCAGGAAAGCCAGCACAGCCCTGTCCACTCCGCCTGACGGCTCTATAATATAAGGAAAGAAGCGTTCCTTTTTAGCATCGTCAAAATAGCTTAACTCTTTGCCGCTTGCTTGAGAATGTTGGCGAAGGTCAAAATCTGTGCGGTTTGCGATACCTTCAAGCTCTGACCATCCGAAAGGAAAATTATATTCTATATCAGTGCAGGCTTTGGCATAATGAGCAAGCTCATCTGTTCCATGCTCGCGTAGGCGCAAGTTTTCTTTTTTGATCCCTAAATTAGCGTACCAATTAAAACGCGCATCCACCCATTCTTTATGGCACTCTTCTGCTTTATCAGGGCTGACAAAATATTCAATCTCCATCTGTTCAAATTCGCGGGTGCGGAATGTAAAATTACCGGGAGTGATTTCATTGCGAAATGCTTTGCCTATTTGCGCCATGCCAAAAGGAAGCCTCGGATGCCGGGCATCAAGGATATTACCGAAATTAACAAACATCCCTTGGGCAGTTTCCGGACGCAAATATACAATATTAGCTGCATCTTTAACAGGCCCCTGATGGGTTTCAAACATCAGGTTAAAAGGCCTTGCTTCGCCAAGCTCTCCGCCACATTCAGGGCATTTAGTTTTACCCGCCAAATCATCTGATTTAAAACGTTTATTACAAGATTTACATTCAGATTTTAAATCAAAAAAATTCTTTACATGGCCTGATGCTTCCCAGACTTTCGGATTCATCAGAATAGCCGCATCCATGCCATACATATCATTTCGGCCGTGGACATTGGCTTTCCACCAGGCACGTTTTAAGTTATTTTTTAGCTCTACTCCGTAAGGGCCATAATCCCAGGTATTAGATAGGCCTCCGTAGATATCCGAGGACTGAAAAATAAATCCGCGGCGTTTACAGAGCGCGATTACTTTATCTATAATTTGATTTTCCATAGGTTTTAATTTTATACCAAATTGGATAGGTGTCAAGGAGAACTTATATCGTCATTGCGAGGGAAGCAAACCAGTTTTTAAGATTGCTTCGCCTCGCCTGCCTTCGGCAGGCAGGGCTCGCAATGACACTGACTATTGATTATTTTACGTAACTCCTCTTCTTTAATGCTAAAACTATGCTCCGGGCCGGGGAATTTGCCTTCCTCAACCTCTTTTTTATATTTGCTAAAAGCTTCGATGATTATCGGCGCCAGATCGACGTATTTTTTGACAAATTTCGGGGTAAAACGTTCAAATAATCCCAGAAGGTCATAAGTTACCAGCACTTGCCCGTCGCAATCAGGGCCTGCGCCGCAGCTGATAGTAGGAATTTTTAATTTTTTTGTAATAATTGCGGCAATTTTATCCGGCACGCATTCAAGGACAATCGAAAAACAACCAAGTTTTTCAAGCGCAAGCGCCTGCTCTATAAGCCGCTGCGCAGCCTCTGCGTCTTTACCCTGGACTTTAAATCCGCCGATTTTATCTGCGGTTTGAGGTGTCAGCCCAATATGTCCCATTACCGGAATATTTGCCTTAATAATTTCTTCAGTTACCTCCAGGCATTTATCAAACCACTCAAGTTTTATAGCGCCACATTTTGCTTCAACAATAAAACGCTTAGCATTATTTACCGCTTCCTGCGGGTTGGTTTGATAAGATTCATATGGCATATCACCGATTACTAAAGCATTTTTTACTGCCCGCGTAACTGCTTTTGCATGATGCAGCATCTCCTGCATTCCCACTTCAGTAGTGGAATTAAGCCCGAGGACAACATTGGCAAGAGAATCCCCAACTAAAATCATATCGAGGCCCGCCTTATCCATAAACGATGCCAAAGGATAATCGTAGGCAGTAAGCATGGAAAGCTTGCGTTTGTTTTTTAATAATTGGATCTCTTTAATGTTCATAGGCTTTAGGGACATTTCTTAGCGTGTAAATAACATCTTAAGAAATGTCCCTGATATTAACTAAAAAAACTCATAAAAAATAACGCGAAAGAAAGCCCGATCATTCCTATAATTACCAGAACGGTTAAAATATTATAAATACGAGAATTTGTATATTTACCCATCAGGCGTTTATTATTAACTAAAAGCAGCATAAAAATTAAAACAAACGGCAGGAGTAATCCGTTAGTTGCCTGGGAAAGCAGCATAATAGGAATAAGTTTTACTCCAGGGATCATAATTACAAGCGCGCCAATGGCAATAATCGCAGTGTATAATCCGTAAAATTGCGGCGCTTCTTTAAAACGGCGGTTCACCCCAACTTCCCACCCCATTCCTTCGCAAACCGAATATGCCGTAGAAAGCGGTAAAATACAGGCAGAAAATACCGACGCGTTAAGCAGGCCAAAGGCAAAAAGATAAAAACAATAATTACCGGCTAGAGGTTTCAAGGCAAGAGCAGCATCTTTTGCAGATTCAATGCGAATGCCGTTTTTAAAAAGCGTAGTAGCGCATACTATCACAATAAAGATTGCTACTAAATTGACCACAAACGATCCAATAATAACGTCCCAGCGGCAGTATTTATAATTACTGAGTTTAATTCCTTTTTCTACTACGGAAGATTGTTGGTAGAACTGCATCCAAGGAGCAATTGTAGTCCCGATTACTCCGATGAGCATAAGAACATACCCCTTATTAAACTCAAATTCCGGTTTAATGGCGGCTTTACCAATCTCCTTCCAATCAGGATGAGAGATAAATCCGGAAATTACATAGGAAACGTAAAATAAACAAGCAAGCAGAAACACCTTCTCAACAGTTTTATAAGTTCCTTTAACAATCAGCCACCAGACAAAAACAGCGCAAATGGGAACCATGATATAACGGCTGATCCCGAAAAGTTCCGCGCTTGCTGCGATACCGGCAAATTCTGAAATCGTATTAAAAATATTAGAAAAAATAAGCACCATCATCGCGTAAAATGTAATTTTTACCCCAAATTCTTCGCGGATAAGATCAGCCAGGCCTTTTCCCGTAACTACCGCCATTCGGCTTGACATTTCCTGTATGATCACTAAGGCGACGATAATCGGCAGGAATGACCAGATAAGTGCATAACCAAAATGCGCGCCGGCAACCGAATAAGTGGTAATACCGCCGGCGTCATTATCAACGTTAGCGGTGATGATCCCCGGCCCGACTACCGAAAGGAAGATACTCAATTTAGCGATAAATTTTAATGTTTTTCTTTTCATTGTTTTGGCGCAACTTTAATTTTTTTAAGCCTGCGCCAGGCAATAGAAATAACCTGGCTTAAGATATCATCAACAGTAATGATTCCTTGTAAAACATTTTGATCATCAACTACGGGAATAGCGTAATATTTATATTTTTCCATTAAATAAGCCACTTCCTTTACTCCGGAATTAAGTTGGACAAAATAAGTTTTAGGAAATGCAGCTTTCTGTACCGGATCCTGGGTTTCTAAAGAAATCATGCGCCTGAAATTTGTTGAGCCTACCAAGTGATTAAATTCATCTACGATATAGACAAATTGCGCCGGTTCTACCTTAAAAGACCTTTCCCGGATTTGCTTTAATACTGATTCTACGGGTGTATTTTTAACAAAAGCAAAATATTCCGTAGTCATAAGGCCGCCGGCTGAATCATTTGAATATCCAAGCAGTTGTGAAAGTTTGCGTGAATATTTGCTTTCCATAACACTTAAAATACCATCGATTTTGTCTTTAGAAAGGGTTTCCAGGAAATCTGTTGCATCGTCTGAAGGCATATTGCTTAAAAGTTCGGCCGTATCTTTTTTATCAAGTTCTTCAAAAATCGAATTCTGTGTTTTTTGTTCGACATTAGCGAATATCCTGGCTTTATTTACAATATCAAGAGATTTAAAAAACGCGATTTGATGCTGAATGTTTAAATCCTGGAATATCTCTCCTAAGTCTGCTGCGGGAATTGTGGCGAATTTTTTTTGAGGTAAGTCTATTTTAATTGTATTTGACGCCGGATTTATAGAAAGCGACTGGATATATTTCCAGGAGATAAGGTGTTCGGTATTCAGGTATTCGGCTTTTTTATTAAAAAGTTTTACCATCAAATCAATTTGTTTTTCAAAACCCAGCCTTCTGATCAACCCACGCAAACTAATATCTACGTGCGCAACCATTAATGCCCGGTCAACAACTACAAAATGAATATCATTAACGCGGATTACTTTATGATTATAAGTATCAACTACCTGTTGATCAAGTATGTCACGCCGCAGCGCCAATTCGTCTTTTTTATCGTGTTTTTCATGAAATTTAATGCTTTTACTGTCAATTTTTAAATTAACTTCTTTATCATTAATTCCTTCGATTTCCTGCCAGGGGACCACCGCGTATTTTCTATTAGGAAAACCTTTTCGGATAATAAGCGCAGAAGATAACGGGTATACTTCTGTAGGTGTAGCAATAATATCATAAACTGTAGCAAAACTTTGCCCGCTTTTATCAAAAACCGGACGATCAACCAGTTGGGAAAAACAATAAAACATTTTTTGCGTCATGTTTAATTCTATCATATCGCGTAGCTTGCTTCCACAGTTTTAACTAAATCAAGCAAAATTCTGTTAGTTATTGCCGGTATTCCTAATTCCTGCGCTTGCCTGACAATCACTCCATTAATAAAATCTATTTCTGTGCGTTTTTTTCGCAGTATGTCCTGTAACATTGAAGAAACATTTTCCGAGGTTGCTTCGCAAACTGCTTCTACTTTAGCAAGCGGATCGTCATAAAGCAGTTTGATGCGTTTACGTTTTGCTACGCGCAGGGCTTCAGTTACTGCATCGCGCATAATCCTGCGCGTGCCTTCATATTCAATAAGTTTTCCGTTAGGAAGGCGAGTAAGCGCAGTAAGCGCATTTATTCCAACGTTAATGATTAATTTTGACCATAAAAGGCCTTTTATATCCCGCGATATTTTTAATTCCAGGTGCGCTTTATTAAAAAGTTCTCTTATGGCGCGCATCTCTACCGGTATTTTACCGTCTAATTTACCGATAATAGTCTCTCCTTTACCGGCGAAGCGCACTTTTCCGGTAGATAATAAAGTTGCGCCTAAATTTGTCGTTCCTCCGATAATCTGGTCGGAATTAATGATCTCCCCCATTGTTTCAATATTTCCGATACCGTTCTGCAATGTAAGGATGTAAGTTGTGGGCTTGATTATTGGTTTAAGCCGGCTGATAGCCTCTTTTGTATCGTAGGACTTTACGCAGAGTATTAAGAGATCAAAAGCCGTAAGGTCTTTTAATTGGACAATAGTTTTTATTTTTATCGGCCAATCACCGGATAGGCCTTCAACAAAAACACCTTGTTCGTTTATTTTTTTTGCCCTCTCCTCATTTTTATCTATAAGAAACACCTCTTCTTTTGCTTTGGTAAAAAGCGCAGCCAAAAGTGTGCCCATAGCTCCGGGCCCGATAATTGCTATTTTCATAGGTTTACCCTCCCGTAGAAACTTTGACAGTTAGTCAACACCGGCGCACATTCAGATTGCGCCGGGTGTCTTGTAAAAACTTTTTAGCTTATTAATAACTTTCTGGCTTTTAAGTTCTTTTTCAAGATGAAAAACTAAGAATGAGTTGAGCAGAAGGTCGATTTCTTTTTTTATCAGCGAGTTCATCCCGAGGCCAAGGCCGGTTGTAAAATTATTTTTTTCTATATAAAGAATAGAGGCGATGCTTCCCCGGTAAATATTTCGAGCTGACTGATCCTTAGAATAGCAGCTTTGGCATAAAAGCCCTCCTTTTGCCAAACTGAATTTTGCCTGTCCGCTGACTTTGGTCCGGCAGCTGATACAAGAATCAAAATTTGGCTTGAATCCCGAAAGAGTAAGCACTTTTATTTTAAAGACCGTAACTACTTTATCAGGGAGCACTCCATTGTTAAGTGCGCTAAAACTTTCAAGTGCAAGGGAAAAAACTTCTTCATTCTTATCTTCCTGCGGCATGACTGTGTCTAACAGTTCAGTTATAAGGCTTGCGGCAGTGATCCTGTCTAAATCCGTGCGCGTATGGTCAAAGTTATTCTCAATATCACACTGGCTCACAAGATGGAGGCTGGAACTACGGCTACGGTAGAATATTACTTTGTTATGTGAAAATAATTCCAAGGTGCTGGCGAATTTTCCGGGTTTTGCGCGAATGCCTTTTAAGATTCCGTTAAATTTCCCGTATTCCCGCGAAAAAAAATTAACGATATTAGATGTTTCTCCGTAATCATGCTTTTTAAGCACAAACACTTCGGCTTTTAATATCGGCATAGTTTTAAAACCTCTTCCTGCTTTTTAAACATTCGCATGCGCTTGCTTTTTATTAAATCATCATAACCGCAAAGATGGAGCAGCCCGTGAATGAAGCAGCGCAATAATTCCTCTTTATAGCTTACAGCGTAAATTTTAGCATTTCGCATCACCGTATCTCTTGAAATCACAATATCGGCAATAATTTCATCTTTTTTAAAAATTCGATTATCAAAAGCAAGCACGTCAGTAGGGTAGTTACTGTTATGGTAGCATTTATTCAAACTGCGGATTTGCTTATCGTCTACAAGAAGCAGGTTTATTTGCGCAGAGCCGGTATATTTTAATTTAGCTAAAACTATAGCTGTTGTTTCTTTAAATATACGCGGCGGAAGCATTACTACTTTTTAGCCTCTTGTTGCGGATAGGCAGTCCTATTATGGTATATTCCGCTTAAGATACGGATGAAAACTTTTGCGATAATCTCTAAATCATTAAGTGTTAATTCGCAGGCATCAAGTTGTCCGTCGATAAATTTATTATTTATAATTTTATGCACCAATTCTTCGATTTTTGCAGAACTAGGGTCGCGCAAGGTACGCATAGATGCTTCAACCGAATCAGCAAGAAGAACGACCGCTGTTTCTTTGCTTTTTGGTTTCGGCCCGGGATAACGAAAACCCTCTTCTTCCACCTTTTGGTGCTCATCTTTTCCTTCTAAAGCCCTACGGTAGAAATAATACACCAGGCTTGTTCCATGGTGTTGTTCGATAAAATCAATAATGCTCGGGCTAAGTTTAAATTTTTTAGCCAATTCCGCGCCTTCTTTCACATGATTCATAATTACCATTTTGCTTATTGTAGGAGTGAGGTTATCGTGCTTGCTCTCGTTTAAATTTTGGTTTTCGCTGAAATATTCAGGTTTTTGCAGTTTTCCGATATCATGATAATATGCCCCGATTCGGGCAAGAAGCGCATGAGCCCCTATTGCTTTACAGGCGGCATCAGAAAGATTGCCTACTATCAGGCTATGATGGTATGTACCGGGCGCTTCCATAATCATGCGCTGCAATAACGGGTGGTTAAAGTCCGCAAGTTCAAGCAGCGTAACATCAGTCGCTACTTTAAAAGGATGCTCAAGTAAGGCATGCATCCACATAACGACGACTCCACAAAGAATTCCGTTTGCAAAAAAAATAAAATAATCTAAAGGATTAGTGAATTTAAAACTATTTATAAAAAATAAAGTAATTACCTGGATTAGTCCTATAATTGCTCCTGTGCGTATTACTTCTATACGCCTACGGATACCTTTTGAAAGCATGATTGCAGATATGCCGCTGATTAAAAAAATAACCACAGTATAAAAATCATTACCATTAAGAATAGCGACGCTTATAGCGCAAGTAAGTGTCAATAACAACGCGATTATTGATTCATCAAAAAGCAGCATCGTAAGCATCGGGATCACGCAAAAAGGCAGGAATTGAACCGAATTGTATTTTATAATAATAAAGTAAGAAACTACAAAAAAACAAATAAATATTAATCCTAAATTTAACAGTTTATAAGGTTTATTTTTTAAGTCAGGGTATAGTTTTTTTAAAAATATTATACTTATTAATATAGAAAGGACATTTACCGGCTCAAGCTTAAGGAGGCTATTTATTAAGATAAGCAGTGCTGAGATAACGATTATATCTAAGTATTTACGGAAAAAATAAAGCTTCTTATTGGCGGTTATTTTTATCATATGCCTCAATAATTTTTTGTACTAAAGCGTGGCGCACAACATCTTCCCCGCTTAAATAAATAAATTTTATCTCTTCAATATCACTTAAGATTTTCTGCGCTTGTAATAACCCGATTGGCTTTGCGCCCGGTAAATCGCTTTGGGTCAAATCTCCGGTAATTACGGCTTTTGAGTCGAAACCCAGCCTGGTAAGAAACATTTTCATTTGTTCGGCAGTACAATTTTGCGCTTCATCAAGTATAATAAAAGCGTCATTAAGAGTTCTTCCGCGCATATAAGCAAGCGGAGCAACTTCTACTATTCCGGTTTCAATGTATTTTTCAACCCGTTCTGCCTCAAGCATGTCATAGATAGCATCATAAAGCGGCCGTAGGTAAGGAGAGATTTTTTCATTTATATCACCGGGTAGGAAACCAAGCGACTCCCCTGCTTCTATCGCAGGCCGGGTAAGAATAATCCGGCGGACCTCCTGTTTTTTTAAAGCCTCAACCGCAGCTGCCATGGCAAGATAAGTTTTTCCTGTGCCGGCAGGGCCCAAAGCAAAAACTATATCATAATTTTTTATGGCTTCAGCGTATTCAGACTGCCCCTTCGTACGCGGGCCTATGGGCTTTCCTAAGAAATTATTAGTGATACTAGGCAATTTTTCTCCAGAAAGTTCTTTCTTCTGAGTATTTTTTTTGTCGTTTTTAGGATTTTGTAATAAGTGGTAAAACTCTTGCCGGCTGGGAAGCTTCTCTCCGCTGCGAATAAGAGAAAGCAGGTTTTTTATTACTGTTTGAGCCTTTTCTACGTCATTTAACCTGCCGTCTATTTTTAAATATTCTCCGCGCAGGGTGATTTTTACTTTTAATTCTTTTTCAATAAAATGAATATTCTCATCACGC
>ERZ1292640.1715-Hain-H43-02um-R1-1715-length-17995-cov-4_pt1 | contig 17995 bp, 18 predicted proteins | sample MGYA00564404_ERZ1292640 | MGnify/ENA primary metagenome ERZ1292640 (study PRJEB36523, sample SAMEA6512636) | groundwater metagenome | collected 2019-01-08 | study: AquaDiva: Metagenomics assemblies of 32 groundwater samples
ACCATGAAGATCTGCGGCGCGTTCCTCACGGTCGAGGGGATGCGGCGCGGCCTCTCGCCGACCGACGCATGCCTCGAGACGCTGCGGCGAGTCGTGGCGACCACGGAGCAGCGGCTGCTCGATACGCAGGGGCGCCCGAAGTTCGACCTCACCTTCTACGCCCTGAACAAGCGCGGCCAGTTCGGCGCGGCGACGTTCTGGTCGGGCTACCGCGGCCGGCGGTTCGCGGTGCATGACGGCCGCGAGGCGCGGCTCGTGGAGCTGGCGGCCCTCAACGAGGGGAACCCGTCGCCGTGATGCGAAGCCGGGCCGTTGCGACGCTCGCCGCCGCCCTGCTCGCCTCGTTCGTGCCGCGGCTCGGGCGGGCGCAGGACAAGAGCGAGCCGTGGGCCTTCCGGCTGCTCGCTTTCCCGACCTACAACGGGCTCGAGGGGTTCGGCGGAAGCGTGCTCACCGGTTGGCGCGCGCCGGCCCGCCCCGGCCCTGTGGCGAGCACCGCCGCGGTCGAGATCACCGGCAGGCTTTCCACCAGCGGCACGCGCGGGGCGCAGGTCGCGTTCGACGCGCCCGGCCTGTGGCGCAGCTGGCGCCTGCTCGCGATCGTGGGGGTGGACCGCGCGACGCGCGCGCCCTACTTCGGCGTCGGCAACGACCCGATCCCGGACAGCCTCGAGACGCCGTTCTACACCAAGCGCTACTTCCGCTACTCGCTCACCCGCACCACCGCTCTGGTGGCAGCGCAGCGCCGGCTCACCGGACCGGTCCGCCTGCACGCCGGCGCCCAGTACCGCCACTACCGCGCCCTGACGCTCGGCGGCGATCCGACGCAGCTGGACGCGGACCTCCAGGCCGGCCTGCACGCGGACACCGGGTCCTTCGACGGGCTCGAGCTGCACGGCGGGCTGCTCTACGACACGCGGGACGAGGAGGCGTCACCGTCGCGCGGTGTCTTTCTCGAGGCGCTCGCCGCCCGCGGGCTCGCCGGAGCCGGTGACTTCCGGTACACGCGCTGGCTGCTCGGCGCGCGCGAGTTCGTCCCGCTGGGCGAGTTCACGTCGCTGGGGTTCCGGCAGTCGGTGGAGCTGGCCGACCGCACCCTCCCGTTCTTCATCGCCTACGAGCGGATGACGAGCTGGCGACCGGAGGACGGGATCGGCAGCCCGACGACGCTGCGCGTGCACCTGCCGGGGCGGTTCCTCGCCCCGAACCGGGCCCTGGCCGGCGTGGACCTGCGCTACAAGAAGCTCGACGTGCCGCTCCCGGCGTCGCCCTTCCGACTGTGGCTGCTCGCCTTCGCCGACGCCGGCTGGGTGTGGAACGACGGCGAGCAGCCGTCGCTCTCGAATCTGCACTACGACGCGGGCGTGGGGTTCCGGCTTCAGTTCTCGAAGGGCTCGATGTTCGGGGTGGATCTCGGGATGAACAACGACACCGGCTTCGAGTTCGGGACGGCGTTCGCCTTCGGGTTCTAGCCAACGGGCACGGTAACGCCGGGGCTACCGCGCTAGTTCGGCAGCACCGGCAGCACGACCCGCGACGGGAATCGTGCCGTACGCCAGATGCGGTGCGTCTGCGCGCGGTAGTCGCCCGGCCGCGCCGCGAAGATGTTCGGCACGAAGGTCTGCGGGTTCGGGTCGTAGAGCGGAAACCACGTGCTCTGCACCTGCACCATGATCCGGTGCCCGCGCTGGAACCGGTACGCCTGCGGGTCCATGCGCACCGTGTACTCGAGCACCTGGTTGGACGGGATCGGCTCGGGGCGCTCGAAGCCGCGGCGGAAGCGCCCCCGCAGGATCTCGCCCGAGACCATCAGCTGGTAGCCGCCCATCCGCCGATCGGCCTGCACCGTGTCAGGATGCACGTCGATGAGCTTCACGACCCAGTCGGCGTCGCTCCCGGTCGTCGAGGCGAACAGCCGCGCGCTGAGGTCGCCGGCGATGACGACGTCCTCGGTGAGCGGCTCGGTCGCCCACGCCAGCACGTCGGGCCGTCCCTCGACGAAGCGCTGGTCCATGGCCTGCCAGATCCCCCACTGGGAGCCCTGCGAGTAGGTCACCTGCACCGGGCGCGGCCGGTACGGCACGGGGTGCGCGGGATCCGACACGTACTCGTCGAAGGCGTTCGCGATGGCCGTCGGCGCAGCGAAGCCGAGCCGGCCGCCCTCGAGGAAGTAGAGGTTGCGCAGGGTGGCCTCCCGGGGCGGCCACGCGTCGAAGCGGCGCCACCGGTTCGACCCGCCCTCGAAGGCCAGCGCCTCGGGGAGCGTCAGCGGGCCGCGGTCCTTGAGGTAGTAAGCGAAGAACGGCGCCTCGACCTCCCGGCGGAACCACACGCCCGTCGAGTCGCCGAACTGCACCTGGCCGAGCGCGGTACCGGGGTCGTACCAGCCGCCGTGGTTCCACGGTCCCATCACCAGGCGGTTGACGCCCAGGGTGTCGAAGCGCTCGAATGCGGCGTAGGTGGCGGGAGGTCCGAAGATGTCTTCCTCGTCGTACCAGCCGCCCACCGTCAGTACGGCCACCGGCGTGCCGCGGACCTGGCGCTGGGTCGCGCGGGCCTGCCAGTAGGCGTCGTAGTTCGGGTGCGCCAGGAACGCATCCCACGAGGGCCACGAGCGGCCCAGCAGCCGCGTGACGTTCGATAGCACGCCCAAGCGCCGGTACCAGTCGTACATGTCGTAGACGCCGACGTCGAATTCTCCGACCTCCATCCCGTACGTGTACTCGACGCCGTAGCTCATCCGGAAGGCGCCGTTGTGGAAGAAGTCGTCGCCCATCCACGTGTCGGTCATCGGTGCCTGCGGCGAGACGGCGCGGAGCGCGGGGTGGCCGCTGAGCGCCTGCATCGTCGCCAGCCAGCCGGGGTACGAGATACCGAGCCCGCCGACCCGGCCGTTGGTGTTGGGGACGTTGCGCACCAGCCACTCGAAGGTGTCGTAGGTGTCGGTGGCTTCGTCCACGCCCGTCGAATCGGCGCGCAGGGGCCGGTTCATCAGGTACTCTCCCTGCGAGCCGGCGCGGCCGCGGATGTCCTGGAAGGCGAAGACGTACCCGTCGGCTGCGAGGAACCGGTACGGGCCCGGGAAGTTGCGCGCCGGCCCTTCGGCGTTGTACGGCGTGCGGATCAGCAGGATCGGCAACGCCGCAGCAGCCTGCCGCGGCGCGATGATGAGGGTGCGGAGCCGGATCCCGTCGCGCATCGGGATCATCTCCTCACGACGCACCCAGGACGTGACGCTGGGCGCCTGCGCGTGCAGGGTGCCAGCGACGAGCAGAAACGCCAGGGCGAGACGCAGCGAACGCGGCATCGTGGAATCCTCCAGGTGGCCGTCACCGATATACCCGGCGGGCGCCAGGACCGCTAGAATTGCCCGATGACGCAGGAACTGACCCAGTCGCTCCAGCACAGCCCGCTGGCGGCGCTCGTCACGCTGTTCGGCGCCGGGCTCGTCACGAGCCTGACACCGTGCGTGTACCCGATGATCCCCATCACCGCGGGCCTGCTCGCCGGCACCGCGGAGCGGCAAACCTCGCGCCGGCGCACCGTCGGCCTCACGCTCACCTACGTCACGGGGCTCGCGCTGTTCTACGCGCTGCTGGGCCTGCTCGCCGGCCTCAGCGGCTCGCTGTTCGGGACGGTGGCTTCGAACCCGTGGGTGCGCTTCGCCGTCGGGAACCTCCTGTTGCTGTTCGGACTCGCCATGTTGGACGTGTTTCCCGTCGGCGCCCCGCAGAGACTGCTCGCGTGGGCCGGGAGCCTCGGCGGGGGTTCATACCCGGCCGTATTCCTGCTCGGTGCCACCTCGGGCATCGTCGCTGCACCATGCGGCGCTCCAGCGTTCGCCGCGGTGCTGACCTGGGTGGCGACGACCAAGAGCGGGTTGCTGGGGTTCCTGTATCTGTTCGTGTTCTCGCTCGGCATGACCGCGCTGCTGGTGGTGGTGGGGCTGTCTTCGGGGACGCTCGCGCGACTCCCGAAGGCCGGCCGGTGGATGGTATGGATCAAGCGAGTGGGCGGCGTGGTACTGTTGGGGGTGGCGGAGTACTACTTCATTCAGATGGGAACGGTGCTGTGAGCGTTGGAGGACCGATGACTGAGGACGGAGGACGGCGTGCGCTCTGAGGCGCTGGTCGCGGTGCTCGCTCTTGCGCTAACGCCCGCCGCGCTCCGCGCGCAGGACGACATCGGCATCGCCCATGGCGCCACGCCGCCGGCGGTGCAGCTCGAGGACCTCGACGGCCGCGCCACCGACCTCACGGCGTTCGTGGGAAAGAAGCCCGTGCTGATCGAGTTCTGGGCGACCTGGTGCACCAACTGCCGCGCCCTGTTGCCGCGCATGCGGGCGGCGCACCAGCGCTACGGCCGCGAGGTCGAGTTCGTGGTGATCGGCGTGGCGGTCAACCAGAGCCGGAACAGCGTCCGCCGGCATCTCGCCGAGCACGCGCTGCCGTTCCGGTTCTTCTACGACGCGACTGGCAGCGCGGTGCGCGGCTTCCAGGCCCCGGCGACGTCCTACGTCGTCGCGCTGGATGCGCGCGGGCGGGTCGTGTATACCGGCCTCGGGCCGGACCAGGACATCGAGGGCGCGGTGCGGCGCGCCCTCGGCGGAAGCTAGTTCCCCGTCGAATCCCTCGGCACCAGCCGATCTATCGCCTGCCCCAGCTCGCTGTACGCCGTCGGGTCGATCTCGCGGAACGGCACGGCGCGGTAGGCGATGCGGCCGTCGGGGCCCACCACGAACAGGTTGCGGTTCGTGGCGCCCGCCCGCGAGGCGAGGGCGCCGTACATCCGGCCCACCGCGGTGTTGGTGTCGCTTGCGAACAGGAACGGGAACTCCGCGTCGCGGGCCCACGACTGCTGCATCGTGTCGGGGTCGGCGCTGATCGCGATGAGCACGACGTTGCGTCCACCCCGGAAAAGCTGCGCGTACTGATCACGGTACGCGTTCATTTGAATCGTTCAGCCACGCGATCGGGATCGGAAGAAGAACGCGAGCACGACCGTCTTGCCGCGGTAGGCGCTCAGCCGCACCGGGTCCCTGAGCAGGCCGAAGCGCGTTCCGCCAGGGAGCGTGAAGTCCGGCGCGAGGGCTCCGACCTCGAGTGGCGGGTTCTGGGGCGGCGTGGGCGTCTGGGCGCGCGCTGCCGGGACGGCTAACGCGAGCGCGGCGGCGGCGACCAGCAGCGACGAGGGTCTCTTCGGCATTCCGGCTCCATGGCAGAGGGAACTGTCCGGGTAGTATACGCGCGGAACGGGCCCGCCGTTAATGGGCCCGGCTCGTCCGATCCCATCCACCGCGGCGTCAGCAGATCCGCGGGAGCTGGTCCCCCGGCAGCATGTCCACGACGCGCGTGCCGCCGATCTCCGTGCGCAGCACGACGAGCCGCGGGTGCTCCTGCACCACCCGTCCGATGAGCGCCGCCCCGCGGCCCAGCGGGTGCATCCGCAGCGCCTCCACGGCGTCGTCCGCGAAGGCCGCCGGCACGAAGGCGAGGAACACGCCCTCGTTCGCCACGTAGAGCGGATCCAGCCCCAGCAGCTCGCACGCGGCGCTCACCGGTCCCGGGATCGGGAGCGCGGTCTCGTCCAGCTCGATCCCCACGCCCGACTGCGTCGCGATCTCGTTGAGCGCGCTCGCCACGCCGCCGCGGGTCGGGTCGCGCAGCACCGACACCGCGCCGCCGAGGGCGCCGCGCAGCCGGTCCACGAGCGGGAACAGGTTGGCCGAGTCGCTCTCGATCTGCGCCTCGAAGCCCAAGCCCTCGCGTGCCGCCATGATGGCGATGCCGTGCCGGCCGATCGGGCCGCTGATCACGATGGCGTCGCCGGGGCGCGCGCGGTCGGGCGCGGGCCGGAACGCGGGGAGCAACCGGCCGATCCCGGTCGTGTTGACGAAGATGCCGTCCGCCTTGCCGCGCTCGACGACCTTGGTGTCGCCGGTGACGAGCAGTACGCCGGCCTCGCGCACCGCCGCGGCCATCGCGTCCAGGACCCGGTCCAGTACGTCGAAGGGCAGCCCCTCCTCGAGCACGAACCCGGCAGAGAGGTAGAGCGGCTGCGCACCCATCATCGCGAGGTCGTTCACCGTGCCGTGCACGGCGAGCGAGCCGATGTTGCCGCCGGGGAACTCGAGCGGCGAGACGACGAACGTGTCGGTGGAGACCGCCAGCTCCTCCCGGCCCACCTTCACGACCGCCGCGTCGCCGAGTTGCGCGAGCACGTCGTTCCTGAACCGCGGGAGGAACCGCTGGCGCAGCAGTGTCGCGCTCAACTTGCCGCCGGAGCCGTGCCCGAGCTGGACGCGGTCGGTCGCGGGCGCGGGCGCCGGACACACGAGGCCGGCCGCCGCCAGGGTGTCGAGGCTCATCTCACACCTCCGCGCTCGCCGGCCGGCGGAGCCGGCCGAAGTGGTAGTACGCGGCGCACGCGCCCTCGGACGACACCATTGGTGCGCCGAGCGGCATCTCGGGCGTACACTGCGCGCCGAACGCCGGGCACTCGACCGGCTTCAGCCGCCCGCGCAGCACCTCGCCCGCGTGGCACAGCGGCGACTCGCTCGCGTGGATGCCCTCGAGGCCGAACCGGCGCTCGGCGTCGAACTCGGCGAACTCGGGGCGCAGCCCGAGGCCGCTCCGCGGGATCTCGCCGATGCCGCGCCACTTCCGGTCCACGACCTCGAAGACGCGGCTCACCAGGTCCTGCGCGGGCTGGTTGCCTTCGCGGCGCACGGAGCGCGCGTACTGGTTCTCCACCTCGTGGCGGCCCTCCTCGAGCTGCCGCACCGCCATCAGGATCCCCTCGAGGATGTCCACCGGCTCGAACCCGGTGACCACGATCGGCACCCGGTACTTCGCCGCGATCGGCTCGTACTCCGTCCATCCCATCACCGTGCAGACGTGGCCCGCGGCGAGGAACGCCTGCACGCGGTTGTCGGGCGACCCGAGCAGCGCAATCATCGCCGGAGGCACGGTGACGTGGGAAACGAGGACGGTGAAGTTGGTCACGCCAAGCTCGCGCGCGCGCCACACCGCCATCGCGTTCGCCGGCGCGGTGGTCTCGAAGCCCACCGCGAAGAAGACGACCTGCCGGTCCGGGTGCTTCCGCGCGAGCTCCAGGGCGTCCAGCGGCGAGTACACGATCCGCACGTTGCCGCCGCGCGCCCTGATCGCGAGCAGGTCGCACGCGCTCCCCGGGACGCGCAGCATGTCGCCGAACGAGGTGAAGAGGACGTCGTCGCGCGCGGCCAGGTGCAGGGCGCGGTCGATCTGCTCGATCGGCGTCACGCACACCGGGCAGCCCGGGCCGTGGATCATCTCGACCGCCCCGTCCAGCAGCTCGTCGAGTCCCTGCTTGACGATGGTGTGCGTCTGGCCGCCGCATACCTCCATCAGCACCCACGGCCGGCTCGCCGCGGCGCGGATCTTCGCCACGAGCGCCCGGGCGACCCGCCCGTCGCGGTACTCGCTGAGGTACTTCACGGCACCTTCTCGGGCAGCGCCTCGAGGCTCTTCTCGGCGACGTCCTTGATCCACTCCAGCTCGTCGAGCTGGCTCATCTCGCGCAGCGCCTCGAAGGTGCGCCGCGCCTCGTCCTCGTCCACCTTCGAGATCGCGAAGCCGACGTGGACGATGACGTAATCGCCGAGGCCGACCTCGGCGGCCACGTAGGCGAGGCAGACGTCGCGCCGCACGCCGCCGAAGTCCACCACGCCGGTGCGCAGTCCCTCGTCGTCCTTGAGCTCGACCACCCGGCCCGGGATCCCTAGGCACATACGGCCCTCCCCACGTGCGTGTCCGGCGCGGCCGCGGCTGCGCGCTCGCCCGCGAGCACCGCCGCGGCGACCGCCGCCTGGCCGTAGCTGATCGCGCCGTCGTTCGGCGAGAGCCGCTCGGGCACGAAGACCTTGAGCCCGCGCGCCTCGAGCCGCCAGCGCACCGAGGCGAGCAGGCGCGCGTTCTGGAAGCACCCGCCGCCCAACACGACCGTCCGCAGCCGCTCCGCCTCGCAGACCAGGCCGGCGACCTCGGCCGTGGCGGCGGCGACGCTCTCGTGGAACGCGGCGGCCAGGGCCGGCGCGCTCACCCCGCGTGTCAGGCGCCGCCCGAGCTCGGCAAGCAGCGGGAGCGGATCGAGCACCCAGCCGTCGCTCGCCGCTTCGACCGGGAACGGCAGCGGCGCCGCGCCGTGCTCGCCCGCCAGCGCCTCCAACTCCATCGCCGCCTGGCCCTCATAGTGCGCCACCGCGCGCAGGCCGAGCACCGCGGCCGCGGCGTCAAACAACCGGCCCATGGACGACGCGTTCGGCGCGTTGAGGCGCTGCGCGACCTGCCGCTCGGCCACCGCCCGCTCGATCGCGTCCACGCCGTAGAAGGCGCGCGCGAACGCCCCCGCCACGCGCGGCTCCAGCGACAGGTAGCCGAGCGCCACGCGCCACGGCCGGCGCGCGGCGAGGTCGCCGCCCGGCAGCGGCGCGTAGCGCAGGTGCGCGCGCCGCCGGTAGCCGCCGAGGTCGGCCACGAGCACTTCGGCGCCCCACACCGCGCCGTCGTCGCCGTAGCCGGTGCCGTCGTACGCCACGCCCACCACCCGCTCGGTGAGCCCGTGCTCGGCCATCACCGCCGCGACGTGCGCGTGGTGGTGCTGCACCGCGATCACGCGGTGGAGCCCCAGCTCCTCCGCGATCCGGGTCGAGAGGTAGCCGGGGTGCAGGTCGCGCACCGCCACCTCGGGGGACACATGGAACAGCCGCCGGTACGTGTCGTACACCGCCGTGAAGTGCTCGAACGTCTCGAGGTCCTCGAGGTCGCCGACGTGCTGGCTGACGTATGCCGTCGCGCCGTGGGCGAGGGTCAGCGTGTTCTTGAGGTGGGGCCCGACGGCGACGAGCGGCACCGGCGCCGGCACCGGCAGCTTGAGCGGCAGCGGGGCGTAGCCGCGCGCGCGCCGCAGGAACAGCGGCGCCGCGGTCACGACCCGGACGACCGAGTCGTCGTAGCGCGCCACGATCTCGCTGTCGTGCAGCAGGAAGGCGTCGGCGACGCCGCCCAGGCGGCGCTGCGCCTCGGCGTTGGCGGTGGCGATCGGCTCGTCGCTCAGGTTGCCGCTCGTCATCACCAAGGGCCGCCGCGCGCAATCGAGGAGGAGGACGTGCAGCGGCGTGTAAGCCACCATCACGCCGACGGTATCGAGCCCCGGCGCGACGGATGGCGCCAGCGGCGCGTCCTCGCGCCGGCGCAGCACCACGATCGGACGCTCGGGGGACTCGAGCAGCTCGGCCTCGGCCGGAGCGACGCGCGCCAGGGCGCGGGCGTCGTCCAGCGAGCCGACCATCACCGCGAGCGGCTTGGCGTCGCGGCGCTTGCGCGAGCGCAGCCGGCGAACGGCCGCGTCGTCGGTCGCGTCCACGGCGAGGTGGAACCCGCCAAGCCCGCGCACCGCGACGATCATCCCCGCGCGCAGCATCACCGCGGCGGACTCGATCGCCCGGCCGCGGTGGCGCTCCAGCACGCCCCCGTCCGCGCGCACGAGCCACAGCCGCGGCCCGCACGCCGGGCAGCTGTTGGTCTGCGAGTGGTGGCGGCGGTCGCCGGGGGCGGCGTACTCGCGCGCGCACTCGGCGCACGGCGTGAAAGCCCGCATGCTCGTGCGCTCACGGTCGTAGGGCATCGCCTCGATCACGCTGAAGCGCGGGCCGCAGTCGGTGCAGGTGATGAACGGGTAGCGGTGGCGCCGGTTCGCCGGCTCGAGCAGCTCGCGCTCGCAGGCCGGGCACAGCGCGACGTCCGGCGAGACCGGCAGCCGCCGGTCCTCCTCGAGCGCGCTCACCAGGATGGCGAACGCGGTCCGTCCCTCGGGCACGCGCGCCTCCCGCTCGATCCGCTCGATCCGGGTGAGCGGCGGCGCCTCGCGCGGCAGCGCGGCGACGAACGCCTCCAGGTCCGCGGCCGCGCCCTCCACCGCGATCTCGACGTCGCCGGCCGTATTCCGCACCGACCCGCCGAGGCCGTGGCGCACCGCGAGGCGGTGCACGAACGGCCGGAAGCCGACGCCCTGCACCAGCCCCGCGACGCGCAGCAGCAACGCCGCGCGCCCGGCGGCCGCGGGCGGCACGCCCGTCAGGCCGTCGCCGGCTCCCGCACCAGCGAGCGCAGGTAGGCGTTCCATTGGTCCAGCCCCTCGCCCGTGAGAGCGGACGTGTGGAAGAAGCGCAGCGCCGGGTTGACCTGGCGCGCGTACTCCACCGCCAACTCCACGCGGAACGGCACGTGCGGCAGCAGGTCGATCTTCGTCATCACCACGACACCCGCCTGCCGGAACATCTTGGGGTACTTGAGCGGCTTGTCCTCGCCCTCGGTCACCGAGAACAGCACCACCTTGGCGTCCTCGCCGAGGTCCCAGCTCGCCGGGCACACCAGGTTGCCGACGTTCTCGATGAACACCAGGCGCGTCTCGGCGAGATCGATGGCCTCGAGCGCCGTGAGGACCTGCCGCGCGTCGAGGTGGCACGCGCCGCCGGTCACCACGGCCTGCACGAGGCGGTGCGTCCGCTTCGCGATGCGCTCCGCGTCGTTCTGCGTCTGCACGTCGCCGGCGACGACCGCGATCGCCAACTCCTCGCCAACCGCGTCGAGCGTGCGCTCGAGCAGCAGCGTCTTCCCGGAGCCGGGCGAGCTGACGAGGTTCAGCGCCGTCACGGAGGCGCCCTTGAGCCGACGCCGCACCTCGGCGGCGAACTCGTTGTTCTTCGCCATCACGCTCTCGCGGACCTCAATCGTCCGGATCGCCATCCTCCACCTCCAGGTAGGCGAGCCGCAGCACGTCGCCGTGCTGCCGCACGATCACGGGCCGCGCGCCGCCGAACGGCGGCTGCGCGAGCAGCGCCTCCAGACAGAACTCCAGGTTGTCCGGCTCGATCCCGGCGTCGTCGCCGACCTCGACGCCGACCGCCGTCACGCTCCCGCACGCCGCGTGGCCCACACGCTCCTCCGCCATGCGGCAGACCTCGAGCGCGATGCTCAGCTCATGCATCCACCGGCGCCTCCCGCCGCGCGCACGGATGCCCCCAGGCCTGCAGCCGCTCCACCACCCGGAGCACCAGGCCGTCGAGGGCCCCAGCCACCACGGGGGCAAGCTCCGTGCCGAGGGCTACCCGATCGGGCTGCACCCCAAGGGCCACCGCCCGGCCGGGCAGCGTGCCCCGGAGCGAAGCCAGAGCAAAAACTTCCCGAATGTCGATCTGGTGGGGGGACAACTTGACCGCCAAGTAGAAACCTTCATCCCGGTCAGTGGGTCCCCTTCATGCGCTCGGCGCCATCGTGGCGCATGGTCCTCGCGGGTCCAGCGACGCTCGTGGGCGTCGGCTTCCTGCTCGGGTTCCGCCACGCCTTCGAACCCGACCATCTCGCTGCGGTTTCGACGCTGGCGACGCGCCAGGGCACGGTGCGCGACGCGATGCGTCTTGGCGCGGCGTGGGGGGTCGGCCACACCGCGACCGTCGGCGTGGTCGCGCTGTTCCTGATCGCCGCGGACCTGCGGCTCCCGAGCGCGTTCCAGCCCGTGGCCGAGCTGGTCGTCGCGGCGCTGCTGGTCGGTCTCGGCGTCACCGTGCTGGCTCGCCATGCGGCGCGGCACCGCCACGCGTTCGGCCCGGCCCACGAGGACGCGCACCGGCACCACGCGGCCCACGCGCACGTGCCGCCGATCCGGGACGCGCGGCGCTCGCTCGCGTTCGGCATCGCGCACGGGCTAGCGGGGAGCGGCGCGATCGTGGTGCTGATGGTCGCCGCGGCGGCGACGCGCCGCGAGCAGCTCGCCTACTTCGCGGCGTTCGGGACGGGAACGATCCTGGGGATGCTCGGCGTGTCGGCGGGGGTGGCGGTGCTGGCGCGGGGCGCGGCGCAGCGCGGGCGGCGCTGGGCGACCTGGCTGCACCTGGGTACGGCGGCGGCGAGCATCGCGATCGGCGCGCTGCTCGCCGCGGAAACGACGGGCGCCTTCTAGGTTCGGCGGCGGCTCAGGTGGCGGGAGCCCCCGCGCCCGTCCGCACCCGCTCCATCACCGCGAGCACGCCACGCAGCGTGGACTCCCCCTTGTCCTTCGCGTACCAGCGCCGGACCTCGGAGTAGTAGTCCTGTTTCGTGCGGCCCGCGCGGCGCTGCTCCAGCACGAACGCCTGCAGCTCCGCGGGGCGCGGCCCCCACCAGCCCAGCTCCTCGAACGTTTCGGTTAGGACGATGGCGACCGGGATCGAGCGCGCCGTCCCGGTGAGGTAGCAGTCCATCACGGCCGGGTGCTCGTCGCGGCGCAGGATGCGCAGCTCCACGTTCGGCGTCAGCTCCGCCCACTTCGCGAGCACGGGCACGGTGTTGGTCGCGTCGCCGCACCAGTCCTCGGCCAGCACGACGATCCGGAAGCGCGCGCCCAGCGCCACCGCCTGCTCGACCGCCCAGTCGGGCACCCGCGCAAGCCGGTGGACGCCCGTCCACAACTCGCAGTGCTCCTGCGATTCCTTCACGAACCGCTCGTAGGTCAACGCGCGCTCCCAAAGGTCCGCGAACGGCCAGGTCATCGTTGCTCCTTCCGCCGATTGCCGGCGTGCCGCAAACTAATGGCGCCGTCAACGTCGCATGCGAGGAATCCGTAAACCCCGGGTGAAGTTCCCTTCATCCGCACCCAAGCTGGAACGGGACTGCCGACCATGAACCTGAAGACCGCTGCGCGTCTGCGCGTCTGCGCACTGCTGAGCCTTGTAGGCCCGACCTTCCTGCCGACTGTCCTCTCGGCCCAGGCCCCGATCCGTGGCTTCCCTCAGGACGCGCTCGCCCGGCGCGCCAGGCTCGAGGCGGTGCTGCGCGAGACGCCCGACACGGCGCGCCTGCGCGCGTCCATGCGGCGGATGGCGGCGGAGCCGCACCACGCCGGCTCACCTGCCTCGCGCGCCGTGGCCGAGTGGGCGCTCGCGCAGCTGCGCTCGTGGGGGCTCGAGGCGCGCATTGATACGAGCGAGGCGCTGATGCCCGTGCCGGTCATGCGCCGGCTCGAGCTGGTGGCGCCGACGACCTACGTCGCCCGGCTCGCCGAGCCCGCGATTCCCGAGGACGAGGACACGGGCGATGCCGGCCAGCTCCCGACCTTCAACGCCTATTCGCCCGACGGCGACGTGACGGCCGAGCTGGTGTACGCGAACTACGGCCTCCCCGACGACTACGACGAGCTGGCGCGCCGCGGCATCGACGTGCGCGGCAGGATCGTGATCGTGAAGTACGGCGGCAGCTGGCGCGGGATCAAGCCGAAGGTCGCGGCGGAGCACGGCGCGGTCGGCTGCATCATCTACTCCGACCCGCGTGACGACGGCTACTGGGGGGACCGGACGTACCCGCAGGGCCCGATGCGCCCGGAGATGGGGGCCCAGCGCGGCAGCGTGATGGACATGCCGACGTATCCCGGCGACCCACTCACGCCCGGCTGGGGCGCGCGGCCCGGCGGCCGCAAGCTGCCCCGCGACTCCGCGCAGACCATCGCCCGGATCCCCGTGCTCCCGATCTCCTACGGCGACGCGCTCCCGTTCCTGCGGGCCCTCGGCGGGGCGGTGGCCCCGGACGAGTGGAAGGGCGCGCTCCCGATCACCTATCACATCGGCCCGGGCCCGGCGCGCGTGCATCTCGCGCTGCAGTTCGACTGGCAGGTTCGGCCGCTCTACGCCGTAATCGCGCGAATCCCCGGCGCGAGCGCGCCCGACCAGTGGGTGATCCACGGCAACCACCACGATGCCTGGGTGAACGGCGCGGAGGACCCGGTCTCCGGCGCGATCGCCCTGCTCGAGACCGCGCGGTCCTTCGCCGAGCTGCGGCGCACCGGCTGGCGGCCGCAACGCACGATCGTCCTCGCGCTGTGGGACGGCGAGGAGTGGGGGCTGCTCGGCTCGACCGAATGGGCGGAGGCGAACGCCGACGCGCTGCGCACCAATGCCGTCGCCTACTTCAACTCGGACACCAACGAGCGCGGGCCGCTCGGCGCCTCGGGCTCGCACACGCTGGAGACGTTCCTGCGCGAAGTCGCGCGTGACGGCCGGGACCCACAGAGCGGCAAGGACGAGGTCGAGGCGCGTGCCGACTTCGCGCTGTCGCGCGCCCGGAGCGCCCGCGACTCTGCGGAGGCACGGCTCCCGTTCCGCATCGGCGCGCTCGGCTCGGGCTCCGACTACACCGCGTTCATCGACCACCTCGGCATCGCATCGGTGGACATGCGGCACGGCGGCGCGCAGGATGACGGGATCTACCACTCGATCTACGACACCTACACGTTCTACGCGCGCTTCCACGACACCACGTTCGCCTACGGCAAGGCGCAGGCCGGGGCGATGGGCGTGGCGCTGCTGCGCCTGGCCGACGCGCCGATCCTGCCGTTCTCGTTCAGCGATGCGGCGGCGACGTACGGCCGCTACGCCGCCGAGATCGACTCGCTGGCGCGCCAGAAGCTCGGAGGGAACGGGCTGGATGTCACCGCGGTCCGCGCGGCGGTGGATTCGCTCGCCGCAGCCGGGCAGCGGTTCGACTGGGCGATGAACCTGGCGCTCGGCCGGGGCACGGCGTGGCTGGAGCAGAACCGCACCGCGCTCGCGGCGATCAACCGCGACGTCTACCAGAGCGAGCGTGATCTCACCGACGACGCGGGGCTGCCGCGCCGGCCGTGGTTCCGCCACCGGCTCTACGCGCCGGGCTTCTACACGGGGTACGGGGTGAAGACCATGCCGGGGATCCGCGAGGCGGTCGAGCAGCGCGACGCCGCGCAGGCCGCGGCGCAGGCGCAGCTCGTGAGCGCCGCGATCCTGCGGATGGCCGCACGCGCCGACCGGGCCGCCCGCGACCTGCTCGCGCTGAGGCCCTAGCCGCGGCTAGTCGCGGCGCCGCTCGCGGAACAGCTGCGCCGCGTCGGTGGCGTTGAGGGCCACTCCGACGAGGTTCAGCGCCACCGACATGGCGGGGTCGCGCTCCGCGGCGAGGTCGGCCGGCGTGGGGAGGACCGGGACGTCCGGGGTCACACCCCGGCCCTCGAGCCGCGAGCTGTCGGGCATCACGAGGTCCATGACCGAGATCTGCGTGGCGTACCCGTACACCCGCTGGAACCCCACCACGTGCGGGAAGAAGCGGCTCACCACCACCGCGCCCGCGCTGCGGTCGCCCACGATCGTCGCGCGCCGCTGGAGCTGGAAGGTGCGGGACGTGATCTCGGACGCCGAGGCCGAGCCGCTATTGATCAGGATCATCACCTCGCCGCGGTAGGGCTCGTCACGGGGCCGCGCGACGAGCGTGTCCACCTTGGAGCGCTCGCGCGTGATCGCGACGGGCAGCTCGCGGTCGAAGAACGACCCGATCAGGCGCAGCATCGTGGCGACCGAGCCGCCGCCGTTGTTGCGCAGGTCGAGCACCAGCGCGCGGAAGCCCCGCGCGCGGCGCATCATCTCGTCGATGCCCTCCTCGTCACCGCCCCGGAACGCCGGCATCCGCCACACCAGCACGGAGTCGCCGAACGCATGCCAGCGGTGCCGCGACGCGAAGCTCCCTTCCTCGATCTCCCGGATCATCCGGCCCCGATCCTGCATCGAGGTGTAGTCGTTGATCGCCACGCCCTGGGTGATCCGCGACAGGATGTCGAGCTGGACCTGGCTGCGGTCCGGCTTCTCGACGGCGATACGGACACCGGGCCGCGGGCGCAGCGTGTAGTAGACGTACTGCACGATCCGGTTGGTCCGGCGGTTGACCTGCATCCCGTCGAGGCCGAGGATGCGGTCACCCGGCGCCAGCCCCTTCGCGGCCGCATCGCTCTGCGGCTGGACGCGGGTGATGTATGCGGAGTCGCCGACCAGCTGCCACTGGAAGCCGTACTGCACGCGCGCCACCTGCGAGGGTGGCAGGAATCGCGTGTGGGAATCGTTGAGGTCGGCAGCGAACTGGGAGATGACCGCGAACATCTCGGGCAGCGAGCCCGAGACGCCCAGCACGGAATCCGCGACCCGGTAGCGCGCCGCGAGATCGATGCCCTGGTACGTGGAGTCGTAGTACTCCCGCTCGATGTCACGCTTGACGATCCGCAGCATCTCGCGCGCGCGGTCCAGGCTCTGGCGCTCGGCGCGGTCCTGTGCCGGGAGCGAGGGAGCGCGCAGGAGCGCCGGTGCCACGGCGGCGAGAAGAACGAACCAGCGTGACGGCCGCATAGTTCCTCCTCGGATGGGGGCTTCGCGGATAAGCTGCCGCGTCACGCCGCGACTCGTCAAGCGCGGCTCGGCGCCCGAGGCGCGGGAGCCCGTCCTCGGCGGCGATCGGCCTGGTCGGGCTGTTCGTGCTGTACGAGGCGGCCGAGCACGGCGGGGATCTGGTGTACAAGTACGCGGGCGGTGTCGGCATCCGCTCGGGCGATACGGCCGACGTCAGGCGGCTTCTCGTCGCGGGGCTCTACCACAGCGTGGCGACGGACCGCGCGCAGGGGCGGCGCGAGGAGGCGGCGCGCCTCGTGACCGAGCTGGTGCGCCGCGTGCCGCACGACCTCGGCGTGAAGCTGCTCGGGGTGGAGTCGCTGCTCGAGGACCGGCAGGACGCTCGCGCGGCGCTCGAGGCGCTGCAGCGCGACTTCCCGAACAACGCCCGGATCACGGAGCGGCTCGAGCGGCTCCGCTGAGGTAGTCGAGCAGCACGGCGCTCATCACCCGCATCCCCACCGGGAGTGATCCGTCGTCGGCGAGGAACGTCGGCGTGTGGTGCCCACCCGAGACCGTACCCGGCCGCTGAGTGCCGAGCCGGTAGAAGAAGCCCGGCACCGCGTTGGCGAAGTAGGAGAAGTCCTCGGAGACGCTCGCCGGCTCGAGCACCGCGACGTTGCCCGGTCCGACGACCCGCTCGAGCGTGGGCCGCATCCGCTCGCTGAGAGGACGGTCGTTCACCGTCACCGGCAGGCCGCGCTCGAACTCCAGCTCGAATGACCCGCCGCTCGCCCGCGTGATGCCGTCGAAGATCTCGCGCATCCGCCGCCGGATCGAGTCGCCCACCGCCTCCTCGTAGTAGCGGATCGTCCCCTGCATCATCACCTCGCCGGGGATGATGTTCATCCGCTCGCCGCCCCGCAGGATACCGACGGTGACCACGCTCGGCGTGAACGGCGAGAGGTTACGCGAGCGGATGGTCTGGAGCGCGAGCACGATCTGCGAGGCCATCACGATCGGGTCCACCGAGAGGTTCGGCTGCGCGCCGTGCGACTGGCGGCCGATCACGCGCGCACGCCACGTCGCCGCGCCGGCGAGCGCGGGCCCCGGCGTGTAGCCGACCTTGCCCACGTCAATGTCGGCCGCCGCGTGCAGGCCGAACACCGCGACGGGCCGCGGGTCCCGGAACGCGCCCTCCTCGAGCATCAGCTCGGCGCCGCCGCGCTCCCCCGGCGGCGCGCCCTCCTCCGCCGGCTGGAAGACGAAGATCACGGTGCCGGGCAGCTGCGCGCGCATCCCCGCCAGCACGGAGGCCACGCCGAGCTGCACCGCGGTATGAACGTCGTGCCCGCACGCGTGCGCGACGCCCACGTCCTGGCCGAGGTACGTGGCGCGCACCGTGGACTTGAACGGCAGGTCCGTGTCTTCCGTGACGGGCAGGGCGTCCATGTCCGCGCGCACCGCCACCACCGGCCCCGGCCGGCCCCCGCGCAGGATGCCGATCACGCCGGTGTGCGCGACGCCGGTGCGCACCTCGAGACCAAGGGCGCGCAGGTGGCCCGCGACCAGCTCGGCCGTATGGAACTCGCGGTTGCCGAGCTCGGGGTTCCGGTGGATCTGGTGGCGCAGCTCGACGATCTGCGGCGTCACCCGCTCCACCGCCGCGCGGATGCGGGCGTCGTCGGTCTGGGCGCGCGCGGCCTGCGCGGCTAATGCCAGGGCGATAGCGAGTCCCATCGAACGTGCGATCATGCGTCGTTCTCCTGCGGCGCGCTGAAACCCTGCCGCGTCGCGTGAATG
>ERZ1292640.1716-Hain-H43-02um-R1-1716-length-17991-cov-6_pt1 | contig 17991 bp, 18 predicted proteins | sample MGYA00564404_ERZ1292640 | MGnify/ENA primary metagenome ERZ1292640 (study PRJEB36523, sample SAMEA6512636) | groundwater metagenome | collected 2019-01-08 | study: AquaDiva: Metagenomics assemblies of 32 groundwater samples
ATTTGCTAAATGCCAGCGCAATTTGGGATGACATCGAAACCTCCATTAGGGCAAACACCAGCCAAATCAACATAACGGTATCGAGCAATCCCGTCATTTCGATTTCTAATTTATACATTGTCGGCAACGCAACGCATGGGAACGTCACAACAATTGCGAACTTCACAATTAGCTCCATTGGAAATGACGCCCTTTACAACATTTCCATTAATCTGACCGGCCTTGCGAATTTCACCATGGTTTTAAGCCCTTCGAGCATAGCAAATCTTTCGGCTGGCCTAAGCCAAACAATAATCATTAATGCAACAATCCCCTTTGCATACGATGCTGGGAGTTCAAATGGCTCGATAAACATATCCACTTCCAATGCGGGCGCTGCAAACATTTCCCTCCAGGTCGATGTGCTTGCGGATAGGGACTGGGAACTGGACCCGGCATTTTGCTCAAAAACCGAAAGCCCGGATGCCGGGGTTGTATGCGAAATAACCCTGAACAATACCGGAAATGCGCCAATTAACTTTTCCATTTCGCCTACAACCGCCAACTTTTCAACGACTAATGCAACGAATTTCACAATTGCAAAGCAGGTGAATTTCACCTTCAACATCACCTATAATGTTTCCGGCCAGCCCAAGATCACCTACAACACGACCTTCCTTGTGAATGCGACAATTCCCGGCTCGATGCCTGCCGGCCGCACAATCCAAGTTTCGCTTGTGCCCTTCAATTCACTGACCGTTGCCATGCTAATTGCGCCACTGATAATCCAAAACAGCCAGAACGTGACGATCAATGTGAATGTGACGGATGCAAATCTAATCGGCATAAAAAATGTCACGGCAAATATTACCCTTCCAAACGGAACATCGCTTCGGATCAATCTATCGCAAATAGGCATAATACTCAACGCCTCGGGCAACGTATCCCAATGGCGGGCGGTTTACCCGAATGTGACGGGAAGCACTGCGCTAATTGGGAATTATTCCGTTTTCATTACCGCATTTGATAATATTGATGTGAACGGGACCGCCAACGGCTCGTTTTACGCATACCCACTCCCGCAAATAAATCTCCAAACCCTTTCAACCAGCTATTCCAAGGGCTCAACGGCATCAATTTATTTCCGGGCAAGGGATCAGGGCGGATCCCCGCTTAAGAATGCCAATGTGACTTTATGGGTCCGTGACAATTCCTCCGTCCTTGTTTTCAACGGCTCTTATATCACATCCGTTGCGGGAATAATCGAGCCCCTTCCGACGTTTTCCATCCCGGATGATGCGCCTGCGGGGTACTGGACGCTCTATTCGCAGATGGCCTATTTTGATTCAAACGCCTCCATCCAGGTAACTGATTTGAGCAATTCGACATTCCAAGTGATAAATGCGACAACAACAAACGTGTCGTTTTCGGGCCTTTTGACAAACTTCCAATCCGCGGACCTTTATTTTGGCGGTGATGCCGTGCAGTTTGCGATCTCTGTTTATGATGTGAACGGCGCCCCCCTGGATCCGGATTCCATGAATATTTCCGTGCTCTACCCCAACGAATCCTTATATCTGCAAATCAATTTCTCAAATATAAACAGGTCCGGCCAAGGCACGTATTTCTATAAATTCACGGCTCCCGCGGGGGCCGTTTCGGGAGTTTATAGGGCCGAACTAAATGCCTCCAAGGGCGCCTTCTTTACCCGCAACGTTGCGCTCTTTAGGATCTCGAGCTCCCTTTTTGCCGATGTGGAAACATCCTTTGTTTGGTATCCGGCAAGCGTCATGACATTCCGGATGGTTGTTTATACCGGCGATGGGATGCCAATTGATCCAACAAGCATGAACCTAACCGTAATCGACCCTGCCGGCAACACATATTTCACAACTGCGCTGTCGTCCATGACAAAACAATCGACTGGCTATTATATCTATAATTTTGCCATGGGCGCCAACACATCAACTGGAAACTATTACGCCCAGCTTTTTGCAAGCAAGGATTTAGCAACAACAGTCAAGCTAAAGCCCTTTAGGGTTTCGCAAGGGGGCCCATACGATATCCGGCTCGAACTTTTGGAATCAACAGTGTATCCGGGCGATTACCTGGATTTCAATGCCGTGATGGAAAACAAGGGCGAGGTCACGCAGGATGTGACGCTTGAATATTGGGTCACCGATAGCACGCAGACATGGTACTATGGCTCCGAGGCAATACTGACGCCCGCATTCCAAAACACTTCCGTTGTCAGGAGCGCCTATATTTTCACATCGCAGCCCGCCGGCACATATATCCTTCACGGCAGGGTTACATATGATCTCATAAAGCCCCCAATTGATGTAAGCTACACCTTCGAAGTTGCGAAAAGGCCCTCATCAACTGCAACCCCAACAACCGGAGGCGCGGGCGCCGCGGCTACGTCAATTCCAGGCCGGCCGGGCGTTGTCACAACGCAAACGCCAACCCCTCCGCCCTTCCAGGACTATTCCGGAATGCAAATAATCAGCTATCCCGAAGAGGTTGCAATTCAGGCCGGCGAAACAAAATACCCCAAAATCCAAATCAAGAATACGGGCCTAACCCCCCTCCACAATGTTACGGTTACCCTTGCGGGAATACCCCTAAGCTGGCTTGAAGTGCTTCCATCGCGGGTAAATGCCCTAGCTCCTGGCGATACCGCAGCCTTCGTTTTGAAAATATCCGTTCCCGAAACAGAGCGCACTTCCATAAAAAGTGTCCGCGCGCTTGCGCTTTCTTCCGAGCGCAAAGAAGAGGTGCGCTTTGATGTTGCCATTTTTGAATCCAAGCTTGCGCTAATCGAGCATCAGGTCCTAAAGTTAAAAGAACGCCTTGCCACCCTTGCCAAGGACACGCAGGAAGCGGAAAAGGTGGGCAAAAATGTTGCCGCTGTTTGGGAGACCATTGATCAGGCGCAAAAATACGTTTCGCAGGCCGAATCCGAGCTCCGGAACGAACAGCTGGATGATGCCCTTAGCAATGCGCAGATCGCAGATACCCTGCTCTCCAAGGGCAAGGCGCAGCTTATTGCCGCCCCCTTCAATCCTGCCACCTACACCCAGCTTCCAAACTGGATTACCCTCGCAATTGGGATTGTGGGAACTGGCATGGGCATCATCGTATTCTTTTTTGTGAGGCGAAGGAAAAAAGATGCGCCGGCGGCGCCAAAAGAATCGGCCTCCGTGCTTGAAAAGGTCAGTTCGGTGATGGAAAAGAAGGATGCAGGCTCCCTGCAAAAGGAAAAGGGCAAAATAATGCGCGCGCTTCGGTTGCTGGAAGAGGAGCTTAATGACGGAACCATTTCAAGCGAAGCTTACTCCGAACTAAAGCGCAGGTATGACCGCAAAATTGCGGAAATCGAGGGCAAGCTCACAAGGCTTGGAATCGCGTAATTGGATAACTGGATCTAAAAGTCCGGATTCCATTTTGGAAATTCATCCATCCCCTTGCCGCTAAACTTTTTTTATTCCCAATCTAAAACCATTCCATTTTATACTTCTAGCCTCCATGCTATTTCATATTGTCCGAGTGGTAAAAGATGTCTCGCATCATTTCCGTAGTTTCAGGAAAGGGGGGGGTAGGAAAGACCACGCTTGTTGTAAACACCGGCGTTGCACTTGCGCAGCTTTTTGGCAAGAAGGTTTCCGCAATTGACTGCAACCTTACCACCTCGCATTTGGGGATGGCACTTGGCATCCATCACGCTCCCGTGAGTTTGAACAGCGTCCTTCGGGGCGAAGCGCCAATTGAAGAAGCGCTCTATTCGCATTCATCGGGCCTCCACATACTTCCAGCTTCCCTTAAGCTTTCGGACATGTCCGGAGTCGACCTGGTAAAGCTTAGGCCCCTAATCCGGTCCATGGCTGATCGCTACGATATCGTTTTGCTTGATGCCGGCCCTGGCCTTGGGAGGGAGGCCCTCTCTGCGCTCCATTCCTCCCAGGAGGTAGTTTTCGTTGCGACCCCAACCTTGCCTGCCGTTATGGATGTACTTCGCTACACCGAATTCCTTCGCGAAAAAGACAAGAAACATTTGGGAGTTGTGCTCAACATGGTTGCCCGCAATGAATCCCAAATGACCGCAGACCAGGTGGAAAAGATGCTGGGCCTTCCGGTGATTACATCCATCCCAAGGGATTTAGCAATTCCGCGCGCGCAGGCAGCCGAGGTTCCCGCGATTTTGGCGTTCCCCGATTCGAAAGCTTCCAAAGAACTCGTGAATGTTGCAAGGCACATTCTTGGGATGCCAGTTTCGCGGGAAGTAAGGGTAAGCACGCTTGATTCCCTAAAAATGAAGGCAACCGGGTTCATGGAAAAGCTCTCAAGGTTTCCATCCCTAGACTAAAATGCAAAACATCTTGACGATGAATTCTAGCTTTGCCCAAATGAAGTGGGATTTTGTTGCCCCTTCAACTTTCCCTTATAGTTAATCTTATAAACAACCTTCCGAATAATTGGTTAGTTATTTCCTTCGAGGTAATCACTATGTGGGAATGGATTTTGCTTGGCGTAATATTGGTTTTATTGGCATGGTTTGTCCTGACCTACAACTCGTTCATCACGATGCGAAACCGCATCGAGAACGCGTGGTCGCAAATCGATGTGCAGCTCAAGAAAAGGTACGATTTGATCCCCAATTTGGTGGAAACCGTCAAGGGCTATGCCCGGTACGAAAAATCAGTCTTTGAGAATGTTACAAAGGCTCGCGCCATGACGGCAAATGCCGGCAACATTGCCGACAAGGCAAAAGCCGACAACATGCTTACCGGCGCTTTAAAATCGTTATTTGCGGTTGCCGAAAACTATCCCAACCTCAAGGCGAATGAGAATTTCATGCAATTGCAAGAGGAGCTATCCGGAATTGAGAGCAAGATCGCTTATGCAAGGCAGTTCTACAACGATTCCGTTTTGGAGTTCAACACCGGAATACAAACCGTCCCTAGCAACATCGTTGCGGGTCTGGGCTCTTTCACAAAGCGCGATTACTTCAAGGTTGAGGAAGGGGAACGGGCGCCAGTCAAGGTTTCCTTTGACAAATAGCCCCAATCGTTCAAAAATGGCACTTTTACCTCTACTGCAAGGTTTTGCATATAAATCTACGCTTTTTTGCCGCAAGCCATATATAGTTGAACAAGCTTAACCATTGCGCTAATTACGAGGGGATTTGCATGATAGAATACCACATGGACTTACTTATTGCCTTTATCATGCGCGAGAAGCGCTTTTTGAAGAAGCGCGAGACCTCATTTACGGAAAAGCAGCTAAAGGAAGGGGAGGAATCCCTGAAGAAGTTCATCAAGGCCGTTGTCGCAAAGAAGTACGAGGAAGCGTTCCTCAAGGAGGCGGAAACAAACGAGGCAAAGGCGAAAAAGATCGTTAGGGACATAGCCCCAAAGGTTAGGGGCCTAGCCAAGAAGCAGGTATTGTTGCTTATCCAGAATTACGCCCTGATTTACGCGGTAATTGAAAAAAAGCACAAGGAACATAAGACGTTCGTGGAGGCGATGAAGGCAGACAAGTTCTATTCGCCAAGGAGGAAAGTATACTAGGATGCGTGCCGGCATTAAAGGGGGCTTTACATGAACGGAGGTCTTTCAATTTGAGCAAGTTCCCCATCCTGTTTCACTAACGCATTTATCCACCATGGTTTGATTGATATGGAAACCGTCTCATTTGAGGATTTTGCAAAGCTTAGCCTTAAGGTTGCCAAAATATTGGAGGCGCAACAAGTCGAAGGGTCAAGCAAGCTTCTAAAGCTCAAAATCCGCATCGGCACGGAGGAGCGCACGCTGGTCGCCGGAATCGCGGAGCAGTATGCGCAAGATGAGCTTCCTGGCAAGAAGATAATCGTGATTGCCAACCTCGAGCCAAAAAAGCTAAAGGGGATAGAATCACAAGGGATGCTCCTTGCGGCGCAGGATGAATCGGGCGCCCTTTCATTGCTGACCATTGATCGCGACCTTCCCGAAGGCAGCGAAATCCATTAGGCAATGTTGGAGTTGGCCGTGGATCTAATAGTTGACTTGCGTTGGATTTTTGGCCTTTACACTGCGCCTTCCAATATTACCTAGAAATTGGTAACTTCTCATATTTAAGTAAATCTATTTATATCCCCCTCCCCTCAATCATATTTGCGGATTATCATGCTAAGCAAAGCCATTTCCAGCCTCAGGGCGGGAAAATTCATTGTCCTATATGATGGCGAGCGCCGCGAGGGGGAGGCCGACCTTGTGGTCCATGGCTCGTATGCCTTCCCAAAGGCGATTTTCCAACTGCGGGCGGATGCGGGGGGGCTGATTTGCTTTGCCACTAGCGGGGATATGATGAAGCGGATGGGGCTTTCCTATATGGCTAAAATCCTGCGATCCTCCGGTTCAACCCCGCTTCGAAAGCTTGCGATATCAAGGACCCCTTATGGCGATGAATCCGCATTTTCCATTTCCCTAAACCACCGCAAAACATTCACGGGCATCCCCGATTGCGATAGGTCCCTTACAATAATTGAGCTTTCGAAAATGATTGCAAAAAACAACGGCATAGGCGGCGAACTGACAAAGAATTTTTATTCCCCCGGGCATGTGCCGCTCCTTTTTGCAAGGGATATCAAGGAACGCAAAGGCCATACCGAATTGGCGGTTGAGCTTTGCAAAATGGCCAATTTGCCTGCGGCAGTTGTTGTTTGCGAAATGCTTGGCATTGGCAGGTCGGCAAGCAAGGGGGAAGCGAAAAAATATGCAAAAACCAAAGGACTTGCGTTCTTGGAGGGAAAAGACATATTGGGGGAGTTGGGCTTGATGGGGAAACGAATTCCAAGGAGTTGAACGCATGGCAGTTTTGCCGGCGATCCGCCCTTAATTGGTTAAATTTTATGAAATACAAAATAGGGGTTGTGGACACCGCATTTGCACGCGTGGATATGGCCAAATGCGCACTTGAGGAGCTTTCCAAAAAGAAAGATGTTGAAATCATCCGCAGGACCGTTCCTGGAATAAAGGACCTTGCGGTTGAGTGCAAGCGCGTTTTGAATGGCGGGGCGGACATTTGCATCGCACTTGGATGGGTTGGCGGCGCGGAAATTGATAGGCAGTGCGCGCATGAGGCCTCAATTGGAATACAGAATGCTAAATTAATGGCAGGAAAGCATATTCTCGAGGTCTTTGTTTTCGAATTTGAGGGCAAAACTCCTAATGAGCTATCCGCCATCGCGGAAAACCGCGCAAGGAAACATGCCATGAACGCTTACTTGATGGTTTCCGATCCCAAATCCCTTTCAAGGAATGCGGGAATGGGAATTAGGCAGGGAAAAGGCGATGTGGGTCCAATAAGAAAATAATCGTGGAGGAAACTTGGCGGCAAAAGAATGTTTTGTTTAAGGGGATGTTCAATCCGGTTCCACTTCTCCCAATATTTATTTATTTGCTTATTATTGAGCTCTGGTTTTTATGGTTAAAATCGCAATCGTTTATGCAAAATTCAACCCCGAAATCACATCAGTCATGGTGAGGGAAGCAATTGTGGAGGTTAAAGCCAATGGGGCAAAGGTTGGCGCAGTTGTAGGCGTGCCGGGCTGCTTTGAAATCCCGCTTGCATGCCAAAGGCTCCTGAAAAGGAAGGATGTTGATTGCGTTGTTGCACTTGGCGCAATCATTACCGGCGGAACTGGCCATGACGGACTTATTGCGGATGCAATCGCAGGTGAGCTGCTCGATATGGGCCTTGATTTCGATAAGCACGTTTCGCTTGGGATACTTGGCCCAAAAATCACCTTGAAGCAGGCAAAATCCAGGGCAAAGGGCTATGCCAAAAGGGCGGCAATAGCGGCAATAGCGATGTCGAAATAAGAATAAAACGAAAATTGATGGTAACTATGGTAAAAGAAATCTCCCGGGCAAAATTGCCAACTAAATTCGGTAATTTCACAGTCATTGCCTTCCAATGCGAGGCAGGTTCGCCTGAACATGCAGTCCTCCTTCATGGGGATGTAAATGGTAAAAGGGGGGTGCCAGTTAGGATCCACTCGGAGTGCCTTACTGGGGATGCCCTTGGCTCTTTAAAATGCGATTGCGGTGAGCAGCTTTCATTATCCTTAAAATTTATTCAATCAAAGCCAAATGGAATCCTAATTTACCTTCGTCAGGAAGGGCGGGGCATAGGGTTTGCAAATAAGATAAAAGCGTATTCCCTCCAGGATGGGGGCCTTGATACGGTTGAGGCAAACGAGGAGCTTGGCTTTGCCAACGATACGCGCGACTACAAGGATGCGGCAACCATATTGAACTCATTAAAGGTAAAATCCATTTCCCTGCTTACGAACAATCCAAAAAAGATAAGCGGCCTTAAAACGCATGGAATTGTCATCCGGGATCGGGTTCCCCTCGAAACAAAGCCAAACAAATTCGATCGGGGTTATCTCGAGGCAAAGAAAAAAAAGCTAGGCCATACGCTCGAATCGGTTTGATTTTATTCCTGCCATGCCCAAATAATCCGCTAATTTTATGGGCTGGGTTGCAAATAGCAATTTTCATTATGCTCTTTTGAAAAACTGCGTGGTAATATGCCAGCGTCCGATGATGAATTCATGCAAAAAGCCCTCATTCTAGCAACTAAGGGCTTAGGCGCAACCAAAACCAACCCGCTTGTTGGCGCTGTGATTGTAAAAAACGGAAAAGTCATCGCCACCGGCTACCATGCAAAATTTGGCGTGCCCCATGCGGAGGCGGTGGCACTGAAAAAAGCCGGAAAAAAGGCAAGGGGCGCAATATTATATGTAAATTTGGAGCCCTGCGTTCATTTCGAGGGAAAAAAAACCGGCCCTTGCTCTGAATTAATCGTGAATGCAGGGATAAACCATGTTGTTGTTTCAATGCTTGACCCAAACCCCAAAGTCAAGGGAAAGGGAATTGCGTTCCTTAGGAGAAACGGAATCAACGTTGATGTGGGCGTTCTAAAAAAAGCCGCCTCCGAATTAAATTTACCCCACCTGAAATTCGTAGAAACAAAAAAGCCGTTTGTTACCTTGAAGGTCGCTACGAGTTTGGATGGCAAAATCACCAAAAAGGATGCAAAATATTTTTCAAGCAAGGAAAGCCTTAAGTTTGCCCATTCTCTAAGGGCGCAATCGGATGCGATTTTGGTTGGCATTGGAACAATCTTGGCGGATGATCCATTGCTTACCACTAGATTGACGAGGGGAAATGATCCGCTTAGGGTAATTTTGGATGCAAAACTACGGATTCCCCTAAAAGCAAAAGTGCTTGCGGACAAGAATGTGCTTATTTTTTGCGAAAAGGTAAGCTATGATGGCAGTAATTTCAAAAAGTTAAATCAAGCCGGATTTTCAGTTATTCTGGTCAAATCCAAATCGGGGATCCTTGATTGGAACGGAATTTTGCTTGAACTTGGAAGGAGAAATGTTGGCAGGCTCCTAATAGAGGGTGGATCAAAAGTAATTTCGAGCGCATTTGAAAATAGGATTGTCGACAAAGCATACTTTATTGTCGTCCCGGAAATTTTCGGGGTGGGAAAGCGCCTATTTGGGCCGCATTTTAAAAAGGCGCCACGCTTTGAGCTATCCTCGTCAAGCTATCTTGGCCGCGATAGGCTCTTGGAATTTATCCCCTTTTAGCCGGTTTATTCCCAAAAACGTGCTTTAATGCAAATGCTTTCAAATTAGCGTAATGCTCGTCATTTACAATAACTGCTGTGCCTACCCTTTTAGGGGGGTGCTTTGGCCTGACGATCGTCCTATATTTTGCAATAAGAAGCCCCAATTTTACGCCTCTATCGATGGCTTGGTGTAATTCTTCGTTTTTGTGGTATAGCGGCTTACGGTTTTTCGTCCCTTGTATTTTTTGAGTGCGAATGCCTAGCTCATCGATTGGGTGCTGGTGCCCCCCTTCAAATGCATGTGATGAGGGTTCATATAGGAATAATCTTGATATTTGCTCCGCCTGGCCTTGGGTAATTTGACCTCTCTTAATCATCGCTTCAATCACAATAGGCATTCAAATCACCTGCTTTCATGCATCTTCCATACAATACCGATGAAGCGGTTAATAAATTCGTAAGCCAAAAACTATCCGGTATCCATGGCGCAGCAAATATTCCCCGGCGTTTACCGCATCAACGGCAAGCTTTGCACAGTTTCCACGCTTAAGGGCTTCAAGGTGCATGATGAGGATATAATCAAAGCCGAAGGAAAGGAGTTCCGTGACTGGGACCCATTCCACAGCAAGCTGGCGGCGGCAATTTCCCGCGGGCTTAAGGCATGGCCATTTAGGGATAACGCAAGCGTGCTCTATTTGGGCGCAGCAAACGGTGTCACCTGCTCTTTCCTATCCGATGCAATGCCAAACGGGACCATTTACGCGGTGGAATTCTCGGCGCAATCCGGAAGGGACCTGATCACTGTTTCCGAAAAAAAGCAAAACCTCCTTCCAATCATTGAGGATGCCCGGTTCCCTGAGCGCTATTCGGATTCGATTGACGGGAAGGTTGATGTTGTTTACGAGGATGTTTCCGATAGGGAGCAGGTTCAGATACTCATTGGCAACTGCGATCGCTACCTGAAAAACGGCGGAATTGCGATGCTTGCGGTGAAATCAAGATCGATAGACAGTTCGGCGCCGCCAAGGCAAATTTACGCCCGCGTAATCTCCGAATTACGGGACCATTTTGAGGTGCTTGAAAAGCTCGATTTGGGCATGTTCGAGCGCGACCACATGTTCCTGGTATTGAAGAAGAATTAGGTGGGCTCTTCTGGTTGGGATAGGTTTTTGTGGAATAGTATTACCGGATTCACTATCTTTCTTTTTCCAATTCCTCCGAACTTATACCCTTGTGGATATTTATCTACTTTTGACCTTACTAATGAGGGGCGTATTGAGGCTGAAAAGCGATCATAGCCATGAAGCCTGAGAAATTCCTGGGCAAGCGCAAGAGAATAATTAAGCTGTCCCTGCTCGTGGAAATCTAACCGCGGCAATTTGACCCCTTGCCGTGCCATCACTTGAGACTTGATCCCGTTTGCTTCCAAAAACTCCCTGAAGTGACCTGCCACGCCTTCCTCACGCCTACCTTTTTTTCCAACGGTTTTCAGCGAGCCTAATTTGTTATTCAACAAATATTCCGGAATTTCTAGAGGCGTATTTATCACCTTGCTTCATTGCTTATTAGGTTATGGCGGCTATATGCTTTTTAAGCAGTTCCTTCATTAGAATCGGAACAGGTAATTTGTATGGTCAACGGCTGGGGAAAGGAGGATTTGATATTCTTCATAATCATTGGAGTGCTGTTCGTGACTATTTTTACAAGGTAAGTTCCGCCTTGGATTGAATTCCTAATTGTTTGATTTAATGGGGAAAACCGGCCTTGCATTTTCTTTAAGCCAAACGCGTTAAATTTAGCGGCATTTTTCCTTTAACCCCTAATCAGTTAATTCAAGCTGCCGATAAAGATTTTGCTCCCGTTTAATCCTTTTTCTCAGTCAGGGCAATTTCCCTAAGGGTCGAGGCCATATGCGGGTTTTTCATCCAAAGCCCAACCTCATCTTCAGCCGGAACATCTGAGTTTGTTAGGAAGATCATTGCCTCATCATCCGCTAGAACCATCCTTGCGGGCAATTTCCTGTCAATAATTGAGCTTGCAATCTTGGATGCCTGGGAATTGCTGGAATGGAGCGCGTGCCTCTTATCCAAAATCTCGGAAATTGGCGAAACGATGTGGATCTTAACCCCCCTTGCCTTTGCCTTCTCAAAATGGGCTATGTTTGCGCGTATCTTATTGACAACGCCATCCGGATGGGAATTGATTATGATGGAGCCTTTGGCATTTGATACCATATCCCCAATTCTTGAGTAGATGGAATTGCGCCCCTTAAGGGTCCAAACCGACTCTTCGGCATCGAATTTCTTGCCAATTGAATTGCGGTCAAGGCCCTTTTTGAGGGTGATCCCAAGCTCCTCGATTTTTGCAAGCTCTTCTGTAAGTGATACTTCCTTATGCTTGCGAAGGGTTTGGATGGCTTCCGATATGGGAACCGGCGCATATTTTACGGGCCTTCCTGCCTTGATTGCAACAAATCCCTTTTCCTGAAGCTTATCAAGGACATCATAAACCCTAGGCCTAGCAATTTTGCCTACTTCGGCAATATCGCCCGCAGTGTTAACACCGCCCAGTGATAACGCGAGATATGCCTGCGCTTCATACTGGTTTAGCCCAAGATTCCTAAGCTGGCCAAGAAGAGCGGGGTTTTGCATGATATCTATATTCCCTACTGAAGGGTGGCTTTTATAGGTATCGTTGACACCTCCAGGGGGAAGTATCCCCCTACTCGTGTCGCCTCTACCCCCTCCGAGATCCTGCTTATCGCTCGCATTAGGATTGTTAGCATCCTTGCCTGCCTCATCTGGCTCAATTTCTGCTGCTTTCTTCTCCAATTTACCCTTTTCAAGGCTGCTGGCAATTGCCTGCTCTTCACTCATAGTCAACACTTTCCTATTGTTTATGCAAGGTCTGATATATAAATGTTAGTACTAGTGAATAGTAACAAATGCAAATGTTTAAATATCGGGGCATCCATATTTTAGTTTTACTGGGCTGGACTGTTGGCTATATTATGGTGATAGAATGAACGTTAAATTTGTAGTTGTTGGCGCGCTTTTGATTTTCCTTGCATTGGTGATTTCCGTCAATGCAATTGAGGTCAAAACCTCTGATGATTCCATTTCAATACATTCCACGGAAGGGCAATTCTTTGCCTATGTCAAGAATACTGCGGCCGAGAGGCGCAACCTTTACATTTCAGTTGATGGAGGCAAACTAAATGCCAATGTGGAGGAGGAGGGCTATTCCACTTCAATTGCAGCCGGTGCAACAGATGGCGCCCTAATTAGCGTTGTTGCCCCTGATTGCTTTAGGGGATCCGAACTTGTGCAGGTATATGCGCAGCTTTGCTCAAAAACCACATGTGAAACCGCAACAAGAAAGGTAATTGTTTATGTTGAGCCCGCCAAGTTTTGCTCTTCTTACATTGAGGGTTTCGCCCCTTCGGTTCAATTCATCCCAGGCACTGCAACAGGCTCCAAGGACCCATTCAATGTTTATACGATTGATCCCAAGAAGAGCCGGATAGTCTTTTCAGATGCTTTTGATACAACCGACTATTCCCTTCGAATAACAGGAGGCGATAGTTGCATTGATGTCCTTAGGGGGGAAGTTGGCAGGATCCGCCTATCCGTAACAAATAGGGGCGCTGCTGGCAATTTTGATTTCCGCGTTGTAACGGACACATCCCTTGACGCATTCCCATCCAAGGATTATGTTGCCCTCCAAAGGGGCGCATCCGAAGAGGTATTTGTTGACATCAAGCCAGGCAAGGATGTGCAGGCAGTTCGCCAGTATGTGACTTTGCAGGCTTTGCACCTGGATGAACTGGTTGCTGAAAAGGATGTTTGCATCGACATTAAGGATGATTTCAGCACGGCTATTGAGGCGCCTTCCGCAGTCCTTGGCAGGACTTCAAAGGATATGGCAATCCGTGTTGAACTAACAAACAAGGGGACAATTCCGCAATATTATTCATTTAGCGCATCAAATGCACAGATTCAGGAGCTTATTTCTGTTGATCCGCAAGAGTTCAACCTCAAGCCAGGCGCAAAGAAACTAATCGAGGTCAAAGTGGATACCTCCAAAATAAAGGCCGGCACCTACCGGATAGAATATTTTACGCTCTCGGAGGAAACGCAGGAAAGCGCTGAAACATTGCTTACCGTTGAAAAGGATTCAGCCGGCGGAATTACCGGTGCCTCTGATGTTTCAATTGACCTCTCCAACGAGAAAAAGGACAATGTGCTGACGGTTTTTGCAACCATCAAAAACGAGCAGAATGTGAACCTAAATGATTTGGAAATAGAGGTTAGGGGACTTCCTGAAAGTTGGACCGTAAGCAAAATAGCGCCAGTTTCAATTAGGGCTGGTGGAAGCGAAATTGTCGAAATTGAAATAATTGCAAATTCGGATGAAACGGCAATCCCCAAGGTTGTGGTTTTGCAAAACAGCAAAATCATCACAATGGGAAGCCTCCCCGAAATATCCGGGAAAGCTGGCGGATTCACAGGGCTCTTTACTTTTAGCTCGCAAAACATCGTGCTTGGGCTTATCATTCTTGCCGGAATTTTCGTATTCCTGATGGTTGGAAAGCGCCCTGAGGAAGGGGCGATGCATGGCGGGCATGATCCGCATGGCCATCTGGAGAGCATCAAGCATGAGGCGACCGGAGGCCAAGATTCCCACGGTAGCGTAGGGCATGGCGGGCATTGAATTTTTCACTTTTTTTAACTTATTTTATCCCTAGTAATGCCCATTTCTAATAAAAATTAGTTGTACTTTACGGAAACCTTCCTTTCTCCAAGCGCCGATGCAAACCCGCTGGCAAAGCTTTTTCCCAATTCCGAACTTAATCCGGAAAACAAGTTAAATCCCTTATTGGATGAGAAGTCGCAAACCGGCCAGAGCTTGTCCTCCTTTTGGGCATTAGTCAATTTCAGATCGTTTATCTCCTTATTCCCCCCAAGTTCATTTGCCTTAAGTAGCGCAACATCCATGCCTCCCACTTCATCGATCAGCCCAATGCGCTTTGCTTGGGAGGCTGATAATATCCTTGCGTCCAACGCCTCATTAAAAAGCGCGCTGTTAAGTTTCCCCTTCCTGCCTGCTTCCACATCCTTTCGGAATATTTGGAATGTCTCATCAATAAGCCCCTGAAGAAGTTCCCTTTCCTTATCCGTCAAATTGCGATAGCCCGCGCCGATATCCTTAAGTTCCCCGCTTTTGATTGTTTCTTCCCGAAGGCCAAGTTTTTCAAAGAGCCCCTCGTAATTTGTAAAAGTCGCGCGCGCGCCAATGCTTCCTGTCAGCGCGTTTGGGTGCGCAATAATGTAATCTCCCGCTGCACTTATGTAAAAGCCCCCCCAAGCCGCTATTTCGGTCATGAAGACAATTGATGGCTTTTTGAGCTTTCGAATTTGGTCGTAAATTTCCTTGCTTGCAACAGCCGAGCCCCCGGGCGAATTCACCTGCAGGAATATGGCCTTCACGTACTCATCGGAATCCGCCTGTTTCAAAAGGCCGTTGATATCCTCGGGGGTATTTGCAGCTGCGCCGCCTAGCAATGAATCCGCAGAGTCATAGACTATTTCGCCAGTCACCTTTATCCTTCCAATGCAATCGCCGCTGTTTCCCGGGATGAAAAATGAGATGACCAAAAGCAAGGCAAAAAGCCCAAGCATGAAATAGACAAATGTCTTCCAAAACGGCGTTGGGGGCCTGTCAATTAGGTTTTTTGCCATGGGAATTCTTAGGGTGCAATAATTTATATGACCAACCCTACTCTACTGTTTTATATTTGTGCAACCAATGATTATTTTGCCGTATAGCAGAATGCAGTGGTGATCCAATGGTTCAAGATAGAAGAATGGAGCAATTCAGGCAAGTCGACCATTCCTTGGTGCAAAAAACAATTGATGGAAAAAATGCGGGATTAAAGCCAGTTGACATCGTGTTGCATTATGTTGAAAGGAGGAGCGGTGATAGGCGCAGACACGAAAGGACTTTAAAAAATTCAGTTAAATACTTATTTAGCTTGCATCCCCGTTTAGGAATGGGACAAGGCAGGCGAGCTGTTCTAGAATCGGTTGCTAAAATGAAGCCTGCAGAGGTTAAGAAAAAGCCGGAAACGGAACTAATCAGGCTTGCGCAACAATTAACCAGCAGTCTAGAACGGCATGGTTATGTCGTATATCATCCTCAAGACAAAGTCTTCATAATTCCAAAGGAACGAATAATGGTGATGCGTTTGGCAGGGAAATTAGTGCCCTACTATGCACAAAAATAAAAGGGTGGCAAATGTTGCAAATTACAGCCTACTTTTTTCTTCTTTGGGATTCGACCGCCTTCCTAATCAGGCTCCTATGGTGCTCCTGCACCTTTTGCTCGTACTCCTCGATTGGAAAGATGATCTTGCCGGATTGGTAGATCATAAGGCCTAGTGTTGCAAGTCCCAGCCATATGAAGAAATTTGCAAGCGGCCCCATCATGACCCCGACATAATCCTGGAATTCAAATTCCTTCCCATCGGGCCCAACGCCTCCAAGGCTCCAGCCAAAGAGGAGCGGGATCTTATCGGGGTAATTTGTTGCGATTTCCGCCTTGCTTGCCTGTATGAATATCCCATATGAGGATTCGCCAACCTTTAGCAAGGAAGCTGCGAGTATGAAAACGCCAAGCAGCTTAAGCAAATGCAATGTCTGCCCGCCGATCTTGAACCACATCATCCTTCTCATAATTCTCACCCAACGATAAGCATAACCCTCGCCCGATTTATAAGCTTTTTCGAAGGCGCCAATATACCGGTCAAGACCCTCCGTACATAAGAATAAACGATCAATTCCTTTGTTCCCAAAAACGCCCTCATTAAAAAAGTGGAATTCCCATAATTTCTGGATTGCAATGAGAGTAATCCGTTTCGACCGCGACCTGAATGAGTTAAAATCGCAGGTTGAAAGCCTGGAGGATTTGTGGGCGCTGCAGAAATTAATCGAGCCCAAGGACGTAGTGCTAGCAACAAGCTTCCGCAGGTTCAAAAGCGAGGATAAGCTTAGGCCGGATTCGGGCGAAAAAAAGATGGTCCATCTGGAATTGGAAGTCGAAAGCATGGAAATAGCCGAGAGCGCAAACAAGCTTCGGGTTTCTGGCAAAATACTTTCTGGCAACCCCCCGGAATTTGCGCAAAAGGGCGCGTTCCATACCATAGACCTGGAGATGCAAACAACTTTTACACTAAGGAAAAGCGAATTCACAGCCTACCACCGCAAACTTATTGAGGAGGCCAAGAAAAAGGCAAGGCAGGTGAAAGCGCTAATTGTAGTGATGGATGAAAAGAAGGCGCTTTTTGCGATGCTTCGCAATAACGGGGTAAAATTTTCCTTTGAGCTTGAAAACAATGCAAGCAAGCGCGATGTGAAGCAGTTCGAGGCGCAAAAAAAGGAGTTTTTTAGCGAGTTGCTAACCGCAATAGAAGCCGAAAAATCAGAGCGCATACTGGTTGCATCCCCTGGTTTTGCAAAAGATGAATTCAAGAAGTACGCCGCAGACAAAAACCCCAAGCTCGAGAAAACATTCGTATATGATCATGTGAGCAGCGCAGAAAAAACGGCGGTTTTTGAATTGCTAAAAAGAGGGGCGCTTGAAACCCTTGTGAAGGAGCAGAAGGTGCAGGCGGAATTTGAAATTCTGGAAAAGCTAAAAGCCTCGCTTGGGAAGGGTGATGGGCTTAACTGCTATGGCGTGGATGAAGTAAGAAAAGCCCTTGAAATGCGCGCAGTTGACACACTAATGATTGAAGATGACCTTCTTCGGAAGGACAAATCCCTCAATTCCCTCCTCACGCTTGCGGAAAATTCCGGCGTAAATATGGTGATTTTCAATTCCGAGGACGATGCCGGTAGGGAGTTTAGCGCATTCAAGGTGGCGGCGCTTTTGAGGTACAAAATAGAATAAGCTGAGCTTATATGGAAGAGCCAAAAAAAGTGAGATTGGAGGAGGCGCTTAGACGAACACATAGCGATTGGAAATTGTTAAGGGAAAGGCTCAAATTGGATTCGCATCGCTTAAACATAGAAACCACCGGCAGGATCGTTAACGAGTATTCTCAAATGTGTGCAACCAAGGTTGCAAAAACTTATGGTGGGCCGAATGATATTGACGGCCCGATCCAGATTTTTATTGCGAAGCATATGGGTCATGTTGTTGGGGAAAGACTAGGGTTGAAGCCTGAAGAGAAAAAATTGGTAGAACGCACTGTCGGCTATCTTATTCACAATCTTCCGCCCAGGGCATATATTGGAAGGAGGAAGGCTGCAGAAAGGCTCGCAGCAATGGGGGACCGGGGAGGTCTAATATACTCTGCGATGAGAGATGCCGAAAATGAATTGG
>ERZ1292640.1717-Hain-H43-02um-R1-1717-length-17985-cov-5_pt1 | contig 17985 bp, 16 predicted proteins | sample MGYA00564404_ERZ1292640 | MGnify/ENA primary metagenome ERZ1292640 (study PRJEB36523, sample SAMEA6512636) | groundwater metagenome | collected 2019-01-08 | study: AquaDiva: Metagenomics assemblies of 32 groundwater samples
CGTCGCCGCACAATGCACTCACCGGCGCTTTGTCGCACGCGGAAGTAATCGCGCGACTTTTGTACGGAAGAAAACTTTTGCCCGAATTCAAGCAATTTGAAATTCCTTGGAAGAAGTAGGACGGAACCCTACTTCGCTAAAGCTTCGAAGGGCGAGGTAGGGAAGTGGGGGATAATCGCATGTCTTGCTGATTGCGAAAATTCTAACAATCTACGCCTAGGCGTAGATTGTTAGAATTAATAAATGGTTATGAAATACGGTCTGCGATACTATCATTGTCACACCCGCTACTACTAATAGTAGACGGTCGTCTCGAAACGTAAATTATGTGTCGTTGACGCGGGGAAGTGGTTTTAGGCCATTCGTGGTCCAATATTTATATCCACAGGTTCGTTTTACGTATATTGTGCGAATATGCACCGTATGCTAAAATCGGTCTATGAAAAGTTCGCGCGACATCCTCCCCATCAAGGAATACATACTTCCTTTTCTGGATTACTGTGAAATAGAAAAAGGATTATCAAACAACACTCAAAGAAATTACCGACAGTACTTGCAACTTTTCGTCAAATGGCTTGAACATACCAAAAATCAGGGATTGCTCCCCCACGAGCTTACTGCACAGCACATTTGGGACTACCGCCTATATCTCGCCAGGACGTACAAAACGCCCTCTGAAGAGTATCTCGGCAAGAAATCGCAGAACTACTACCTGATTGCTCTGCGGGCATTATTAGGGTTTCTCGCGGAACGCGACATAGTCACACTTCCGTCGTCAAAAGTGAAGCTTGCGAGGCAAAAGTCCGACGAAATCCCCTCGTTTTTGGATATGAGCGATATGGAAAACATGCTCAAGGTTCCCGATGTTAAGACGCCATCCGGATTGCGCGACCGAGCTATCATGGAGCTCTTTTTCTCATCCGGCATGCGCATATCAGAGCTGGTATCTCTCGACGCTGACCAGGTATCTTTCCTTAAAGACAAGAATCCGGCGCGCACCTTTGAACTCTCTATTATCGGCAAAGGAAAACACATTCGGACAATCTTCATATCCCCTCGCGCCGCGCAGTGGTTGCGCGCGTATCTTGATTCACGCCCCGACGTTTACAAGCCGCTTTTCATCAACCAGCGCTCCAGTGACCCAGACAGCAAGCGGCTATCAGTGCGATACATACAGTTGATGATATCGCGGTACGCGATGCTCGCGGGAATCTCAAAAAAGGTTACGCCTCATACCATGCGGCATACCTACGCGACAGACCTTTTGGCGCGCGGCGCGGACTTGAGAAGCGTCCAAGAACTCTTGGGGCATAAAAATGTGTCGACCACGCAGATTTATACGCATGTTACGAACAAACGGCTACGAGACATACATGAAAAATTCCACGGCGGGAAGGATATTAATAACAAATAATGACGTTATAATAATCGCCATGAATTACAGCGACAAATTAAAAGCCGTGCTCTCCCCTATCGAGCGCAAGATTTTTTCTAAACTCAATAGCCCAAAAAAGATACAAGATTATTTAGACACGCTTCCAATAAATTTTGAAATCGGAAAAGAAACATATATGTCGCCGAGGCGCGTCATACAAAATCAAACCGCGCATTGTTTTGAGGGCGCGCTTTTCGCTTGCGCGGCGCTTGCTTATCACGGCCGAAAACCGCTTTTGCTTGACCTTGTCACGATAGACCGAGACGAAGACCACGTCGTAGCTCTTTTTGCCGAGAATGGGCTTTGGGGCGCGATAAGCAAGACCAATCATCCGATATTGCGTTATCGCGACCCTGTGTACAAAAGCGCGCGCGAACTCGCGATGTCGTATTTCCACGAATACATCATGGATGACGGAACGAAATCCTTGCGGAGATTTTCCGCGGCGTTTGATTTGAGCCGATACTCCCCTCTCAAATGGGTTACCGCGGAAGAAGAGCTGGATTGGCTTGTGGAAGCGCTTAATGTCTACAAGCATCTTTCCGTCGCCCCGCCAAGCGCGATTCGCAAACTCCGCAAAGCCTCAAAGTTAGAAGTGAAAGCAATCAATAATACGGAGTGGCCCGCGCCGAAAGTACAATTTCGCAAATGCGCAAAATAGTGTATTCTGAACGGCGTGAAAGTTCATTTTTTAGGTACAAACGGTTGGTACACGTCTCCAACGGGAAATACTCCCTGCATTCTTATTGACAGTAAAGATCATTACATTGTCTTTGATGCTGGTAATGGTATCTATCAAATCGATCAATACATAAAGGAGGATAAACCGATCTCTTTATTTGTCAGCCATTTTCATCTTGACCATGTTTCCGGATTTCATATGTTAAATAAATTCAGCTTCAAACAAGGGATAGAAATATATATCGCCAAGGGCAGAAAAAAAGATTTCGATTTGCTGGTCAATCCGCCATACACGATTGGAATTACGAAAAATACGGTCAATGTTGCTAATCTCCGTACGGAAGTCATTGTTCGCGAACTTGAAGAGGGTGAAAACAAGATTGGCTTTCCGGTGCATATGGCCGAGCTCTGCCATGCGCATAGAGATCATGGATTTCGTGTTTTGCTTGAGGGGAAATCGGTTGCGTACTCTGGAGATACAAAAAGATGTCCGAATAGTTTGCTAATTGCCAGAGATGTAGACCTTCTGATCCATGAATGCTCTAACATTGTTTCGCCCGAGCCGGATGTCTGGGGACACACCGACCCTACCCAAACGGCCCAGTTTGCCAAGGACGTTGGAGCGAAGATGCTTATACTAACGCACTTCGGAGCTAATTTGTATGACACTTTAGAAAAACGCAAAATAGCTGAAGAGAAAGCTAAAGAAATTTTCCCGAATACCCTAGCCGCCACGGATGGGCTGGTAATAGAGATTTGATTCAGAAAATCTAGAAACCGCGCTCCGCCAGCAGGCGGAGACAGCGACCCGAAAAGCATAATATTCCGAGCGTTACAGATAACTCATCGGATTCAAGTACCCGGATAGTGGCGCGATTGGCATCACGGCGCTGGAGCATGGGGATTTCTTATTCGTCGCGTCCCCTAGCTTCATCACCTGTGTCGCGGAAGAAACGTAAACTCCGAAATGCAGGTGCGGGCCGGTGGCATAGCCGGTTTTGCCGCTATAGCCGATTACCTGTCCCGTTCCTACAGATTGGCCTGCCGAAACAGAAATCTGCGAAAGATGCGCGTAAATCGTATCAAGGCCGTTATTATGTCTGACAAGGACCCATTTTCCGAAAGAGTAGCATCCTCTCACGGAATCGGTATTGCCGGTATCAACGACGATACCGGACAGCGATGCTTTCACAGGCGTACCGACGGGCGCCCGAAGGTCGATGCCGTTGTGTCCTTTGCCGTTGTATGCGCCGGCTCTCGCAAAAGCTGTGTTTCCGAATTGTTGAGTTATTTTTACGGAGTCTAGAGGCCAATTAAGAATCCCTTCTCCGGCTTTCAATATATCCTCCGGGTTAATTGTGTATTGCAGTTTGGATTGAAGGTCGCTCAACGCCTGCTCGAATGCCACTTCTTGCGCCTTCTTTTGCGCAATTATGTTTTGGTAGGTTGATTCTTGAGACCTGGTTTGCGCCAAAAGTTCTTTTTGCGCCTTTACAGTCGCGTCGAGAGAGCCCTGCTGTACGACGAGCGTGCGCTGCTGCTTCTGCAATTGCGCGCGTTTTTGCTCGGCAGAGGTTTTTGTCCTAGTGAGAGATTCTTTCTCGTCCGCAAGACGGGAAATGTCGTCTTGCACGGCTGATTGAAATTGCGCGACCGATTCCGCGTCGGTCCATGCATCCGAAATTGAATTCGACGAAAGAAGAGATTCCGCAAACGATGTTGTCTCGTTCTGATTCAGACCGCGCAGGGACTCGCCAATGGACGCCTGGTACTCGCTTATGGAACCCTCTTTGGCTACGATTCCGCTGGCGAGTTGCTGTATCTGCAGCTGGGTAGAGCTTATCTGTTTTTTCGTCACATTGATGGAGACTGTGACTTTCTTTCGCGAAATGTTCAGTTGGTCCAACTCATTCTGAAGAGTCTGTTTTTTTTGAGATGTAGCATCCAGCTGCGTCTGGTATTGTTCTATTTCCTTATTGAGCGCGGCAATTTGCGCGTTCTGGTCGTCAATCTGCCTTTGCAGTTCATCGGCGGTTTGGGCGAAGGCTAGACCGGGCAAGACAAGAATCACGACCGTAAGAGCGGCAAACCGACGGACAACCTCTTTCATATCTTGAGCGAAGCAGCGGCCGCCGCTAGTCGTCTAATGGAAGTTTGTTTTCCCAGAACAGACGCAACGAAGAACGGGTCCGGCGAGCGGGCTAATCCTGTCAAGGCATATCGAAACGGCCACAGCACCGCGCCAGTCCCCTCTTTTTCGGCATATTCCCACACGGAGGATTTGACGGAATTCGGCTTCGCAAATTCACCATCGGAGACTTCCTCAAGAATCTTCCGCAAAGCATTCAGATGCTTTATCGCGGTTTCCGGCGAGCCGCCCTTCCCTGGTATTAAGGATTTATCATACGACGGTTCCTTAAAGAAATAGTCCAATTCCCCATCGCTTGTCAAAGTTCGCAGGTCTCCCCACACAGAAATCCTTTCCCGTATCGTCGGCAACAAATGATTGCCGATATCGGCGCTCCACTTAAGTCCGCGTTTTGTTATGAGCTGCTCCATAATCTCGAGAGCGGATGACGCGAAGGCCTCTGCCGGCACGCGAAGCAGATATTGGCGATTGAACCAGCGCAATTTCTCTATATCGAAAACGGCGCCGCTTCTATGAAGATCCTTAAGAGCGAATTCATCTATCATCTCTTGCAATGTCATAATTTCTCTCTGCGATTTCGGAGTCCAGCCGAGCATCGCGATGTAATTGAGAAACGCTTCCGGCAGGTGTCCATTTTCCCGGTAACTTTTTACTGAAGTATCTCCAGTTCGTTTTGACAGCTTTGATTTATCCGTGCCGAGCAAGAGCGGGTAATGGGCATAAAATGGCCTCTCGAAACCAAAAGCTTCCTGAATAAGGATTTGGCGCGGCGTGTTAGAAATATGGTCGTCGCCTCGAATTACGTGCGTGATATTCATCAGGGCGTCATCAACAACGACGGCGAAATGGTACAGCGGGTCGTCTATGCTCCGCGCGATGACAAAGTCGCCCAACTCTTTCGTATCGAAAGAAATGTCTCCGCGAATCAAGTCAGAAAATGTGATTTTCGCGCCGGGATTTTTCAGGCGCACTACCCGCACAGTTGTTCCGGGCTCTTTCTTGCCTTCTTCTTCGGAGACGTATGCCTTGCCTGATGACACCAATGAGGCGAGAGCTTTACGATATATATCCGTTCGTTCTGACTGCCGGTAGAATTCGTCCCACTCAAGCTTCAGCCAATGCAAAGAGTCTATTATATCTGTCTCAAACTCCGCGGTACTGCGCTCCTTGTCCGTATCTTCGCTTCGGAAAATAACCGCGCCACTGTTTTTTTTGGCAAACAGGAAATTTATTATCGCCATTCTCGCGGTTCCGACATGGCAGAACCCCGTCGGACTGGGGGGGAATCGAACGCGAACACCAGTGTCTTTTCGGGTCATGCCGGTTGATGTTCTAGCGCGGTTTCGACAATGATAGTCGCGAGCTTTCTGGCGCTTTCGGGGCGCGCGAATTCAAGCGCCGCCGCGGACATCTTTTTTTGCAATTCAAGATTCCCGATTACGCGGTCGATTTCGGCGGCAAAAAGATGCGGCGTCACGTTGCGCTGTTCAAGCACGACGGCGGCTCCGCTGCGCGCGTATGAATACGCGTTCTCTTTCTGGTCGTGCGAGATATCTTCCGGTATTGGAATAAGAATTGCCGGCACTCCCCATGACGCTATTTCAAAAATGGAGCCGCTTCCGGCACGGGACACTATGAGCGAGGATATTCCCGCCGTCATCCGCAGGGCGAGAGTGTTCAATAATCCGAATACGCGGTATCGCTTGTCGAAAAAAGAATCTCGCAGAATTAATTTTGACACCTTTGATATTTCCTCCAAATTCGCGAGTCCGGCCTGATGAACAACATTATATTTTTTGACCAGCTCCGTGAGCGCGCCCATAACGACGTTATTGATTGCGACAGAGCCTTGCGAGCCGCCCATAATAAATATTGTAGGCACTGAAGCGTCCAGCTTGAGGAATTCATGTCCCCCCTCTCTGGTCGGTTTTTCTATCTCTTTTCTGATAGGATGGCCGGTTCTGGCGATTCTATCCCGCACGCTTTCAGGAAATCCCGAGATCGCGTCCGGGTGGGCGACCGCAATCCAGCGCGCGAACTTTGATGACCAAAGCGAAACTCTGCCCGGCGCGGCATCGGCATCGTAAATGATGACCGGTATCATAAGGATACGCGCCGCAACGAGGGCGGGATATGAAGCAAACCCGCCTGTCGAGAAAACGACATCCGGGTAAATTCTGAAAAGGCGAATGGTAGCGGTCACAATTCCCCACATCGTCTTAAAAATATCAACAAAGTTCAGAATGCTAAGGTACTTTCTCATTCGTCCGGCTGGAACGGAAATATGCGTGATGCCGTGTTCATGCAAGGATTCGGCGTCAAAAGCGCCCGGCCCGAAGTAATAGAGCTCCGGTTCAATCAAAACGCGTTCTTTTGATATGTCCTCAATGGCTTCCGCCACCGCAATGAGGGGATAAAAATGTCCCCCGGTTCCGCCGCCTGTGAGTACGATTCGCATCCTAACAGTTTAACATAACGGCTAGCGGGCTGTTGCGGGATATTTGGATATATTCAAGAGTATTCCCGCGCTCGCAAGCGATACAAGCATCGCGCTCCCTCCTTGACTCACGAACGTTAGCGGAATACCGGTCAGCGGAAGAACGCCGAGCATGGAGGAAATATTTACGAAGGATTCACTCACAAGATACGTTGAGATGCCGACACCAAGCAGGGCGCCAAACATATCCGGGGCGCGCGAGGCAAGAGTGAATCCGCGAAGCGCGACCGCGAGAAATAGCGCGACAATGGACACACTGCCGATAAAACCGAGTTCTTCCCCAGCAACCGCGAATATTGAATCTCCCATCGGCTCGGGCAAATACGTGAATTTTTGGACTCCTTGTCCGAACCCGCGCCCGGAGAGCCCGCCGGAGCCGATTGCAATCAGAGATTGCTTAATTTGATACCCTTCCGCCTGTTGATTTTGAGAGGGATAAAGGAAAGTCATTACCCTGTCGCGGGCGTGTTCTTTTGTCGCGATAATAGTCCCGAGAACCGCGAGTACGATGAACGCCGTAATCACAATATGCTTCCACGGCACTCCCGCGGTTAGGAAAATCGCGAGCGCGCTCGCGAGGATTATGCCCAGGGTTCCTATGTCCGGTTGCATGGCCAATATCGCGAGCGGAAGCGCGAGTATGACAATCAATCCGCCGACCGTGTGCCAGATGGACTCAATGCGCGCGCGTATTGAAGCAAAATATGCCGCCGCCATAATTACGGTGCCGATTTTCAGCGCTTCCGAAGGCTGAAACGATATTCCGGCGATATCTAGCCAGCGCTTTCCGCCTCCGTGCATAATGCCTATCTGCGGCAGAAATACCAAGGCTGTCGCGATAATGGCGAGAACAAAAAGAATGGGCGCGAAACGCCGCCACACCCGGTAATCTATGTTGCTCGTGATGATTAATGCGATAACGCCGACGCCTACTCCTAAAACAAGGTGGTTGAAGACAATCGATGAGACATTTGCATTTCCGCGAGCGAGATACCCAAGCGCCGCGGAAGCGAACATCATGCCTCCGCCAATCAAGAGGATGAAAATCAAAATGGCTAGCGGCCTGTCGATATGTGCCCTCCTTTTCATACTCGGCTATATAGAGACGAGGGCGATAATGACACCCGCAAAAGCAAAAACCACGGAAAGAACCCAGTAGCGCATGACAACCTTGTAGCCCGGCCAGCCAATCGCTTCAAAATGGTGATGCAGAGGAGCGATGCGGAGCAATTTTCTTCCGAAGAATTTTTTCGATATTACTTGAACAATATTAGAAGCTACGGTAAGCGCCAGCAATCCGCCGATAATCGGCAGGACCGCAATCCCCACCCCTCCTCCCAGATTGTCTGTCATAAACGCGATAACCGCCAGTGCCAGCGTGAGTCCCATGGTTCCGGTGTCTGACATATAAAATCTCGCGGGCGGAATATTGAACCACAAAAACGCGAGGAGGCCTCCGACGATTGCCGCGCAGAAAGACGCGAGGTCTATTTGATTTTGCGCGAATGCAATAATGGAGTACGAAGCAAATACAGATGCGAATACCCCGCCGGACAAGCCGTCTATGCCGTCTATCACCCCGGATGCGTACACTGCCAGCGACACGAGAACAAAAAGAGGAATGACCAGCCACCCTATTTCAAGCGGGCTTCCAAAAGGAATGTTCACCGCGGTAACATCCAGCTTGTGCCAAAACCACCAGCCGGCATACGATGAAAGAAAAATGACTATCAAGAGCCGCAGACGCAGGGGCATTCCACCCTTGTTAGGACGAATGACCATCAAATCGTCTATTAGGCCGGCGAGAGAGCCGATGATGAGCGCCGCGAGCGGGAGCCACGTCTGGCTTCGGCTCAAGAAATCCAACTGGAGAATTTCCGCGCTCGGTACGAATTTCGCGACAACGGCAATGCCCAGAATAGTCAAAAGTACGCTTCCCCACACGACAATGCCTCCCATTCGGGGCGCTCGCACTTCGTTGTGTTCATGGAGACGGTAAAATTCGGAAGCCTGCGTCCCGTCAAAAGCGATTTTGCCCGGCTGTTTTTTCCACGCTTTATATTTGTATAAGTAGTGAGTAAGAATAGGAGTGGCGAGAATACCGATAACGAAAGCCATCGCGGCCGGAACAAGAACCCTGACGAGGTCGGATATCATTTCGCCATTGTACTTCCTTCACACTTTCCCGCCAAACTAACTAAATTAGACATCGGATGTCTAATTTGGGAGTATTTCGTTTTGCTATCTAATCACCTCTCTAGTTCTTGATACGATTTGGATAATATCCGAGAAGCGCCCTTCGCGGGTGGAGCCAAGCACAACCGCTACGACCGGATGGGACAAACCGGCATCAAAAACGACCGCGAGATTCCCGCCAGCGAGGTCGGTAGTGCCCGTTTTTCCCATTATGAGCCCGGGTACTTGCCCCTGTGCCTCATTGGTATTGAATGCCCTCGCTATGCTATGGCCGTTCGCCGATGTCAAAACGACTCCATCTTCGGCAGTTCTGCCGAAAACAGAAAGGTGTTCCGATGCGGCATACGCGAACAGAGTCGCCATATCCCGCGCGGAACCGTACGCGCCCGAAAGAGTCGGACTTATGTCTAAACCGCTCGCGTTGAGAAAATATGTGCGTGAAAGGCCAAGCTCCCGAGCAAGCGCGTTCATGCGCCATAAAGCGGCGAAATTATCCGGCGCGTCCGAATATTTCGCGCGTATCGCGTTGTTGGCCGCGCCCGCAAGAATCTCCGCGCCTTCATTGGACGAAGATAGAAGCGTGAAATCAATAATGTCTCGCGCGCGCCATCGCTCGCCTTTCGCGAGGCGCTCCGCACTTTCTTTGGGAGCCGTATCGCGCGGAATTGTTATTACCGTGTCGGGTGGCAGCGCATCGCTGACAACAAGCGCAAGCGCAACCTTGGCGAGCGACGCGAGCGGCAGCTGAACGTCTTGGTTTCTCGCGTAAAGCACCTTGTTGCTTTTGAGGTCAACGACAATCGCGGCTTTGGCGACTAGTTTCAACTCGGCAAACGCATCTTGCAGATTGGCCGCGGACGCAACCTGTGGGCTTGTCTCTGCCATAGGCAGGTATTCATGTTCCATGATTACCGCGACGGCAACAAGAAACAGGAGCAGAAATGCCGCTATCGGAATCAGTACGCGCCTCTCCGCGGGAATCGTTTTTTCTTCCGATATTTCGTCACTCATACAGCCGAATCGCTCTGCTCCTTTGCCTCCTCAAATGCTTTCAATTCTCCGGTAATTTTCTCGTAGTCCGGCAGATTCTTCGCGCTGGATACTCCGAGATGAACGAAAAGTTCGGCAGTCGGATGATATAGATATTCGCGCGAGTCGTTAGGGTTCTCGGTGCGCAAGGCAAGCCCGCGCGCCAGAAGCGTGCGCAGAGTAGTGCTCGTATTCACTCCGCGAATGTAATCGATTTGAGCTCGCGTTGATGGCCCGCGATACAGGAGTATTGCAAGAACTTCGAGTCCCGCGTCGCCGATTTCCCGCTCATGCTCCTTTTCGTTCTCCGCGCGGATGGCCGGCGCGCACGAAGGCGAGACCGAGAGCGCGACTTCTTTGCTTGTCCTTATCAGAGCCACACCGCTTCCCTCTTGCCTTTTTGACAGCGAGACAAGCGCCGATTCCAATTCAGCATCCGTGCACGATAAAAGCTTTTGCAGTCTGGTTATCGCCATCGGTTCACCCTCGGTAAACAAAAAGGCCTCGGCCAATGATGCCAACCTCGTCACGTTCACATTTGGATTATTTTGGGCATTTTCTTCCATAATCAATTGTATTGCCTATTTTTCGCCCCATATTTGGGCGCGACGAGGGATTCCGCTTCTAGCGTTATATCGCTGAAAATACGTTCTTGCGTGGCGCTGATTGAGCCGGAGCGGACAAGTTCCAGCATGGCCAGAAAATAAACAATCACCTCGTGCCTGCCTGCCGACTTCGTCAACTCGCTGAATTTCGCGCGGACCGCGCCAACCAATCTTTTCTCAAGCCGGACAATGACATCTTCAAGGGCTAGGATGGGAGCAACCAGCGCCTGCGCCGATTTCATGATTTTTGGCAAAACATTAATCATCCTCATCGCCGATTCCAGAATCGATTGCAAGCTTATCTGCCCGGGGGCGAATATCGGCTCCGGCATAGGCACGCGCTTCTGGAAGATAAGCGGCGCCGTACCCCACGCGCGCCGCAATAGCTTCGCGGATTTGCGGATAATCGCGTAACGCGCGAGCCTCCGCTCAAGTTCTTCAACGCTTTCGCGTTCGTCCTCGGACAATTCAATACCAGGCAGAAGCTGGCGCGATTTGATAAGCAGAAGCGTGGAAGCGACAAGAATAAACTGGGATGTTTCCGCGAGCGGGAGTTCGGGCAGTTTTTCCACGTATGAAAGATAGGCATCCGTCACCTCCGCTAGGGAGACATCGGATATAGACAATCGCCGCTCCTCTATCAAATTAAAAAGGGTCTCAAGAGGCCCAGAGAAATTTTGAGTTGAAACAGTGAATGCGGTCATTTTTATTTCCTGGATTTTTTGGAGATACTAATGCCAAGCTCGCGAAGCTGTGCCTCGGTCAGCGGCTTCGGCGCCTTCATAACGGCGGTTTGGCCGCCGCGCGTCATCGGGAAGGCCTGCACTTCGCGCAGATATTTTTCTCCGGTAAGAGTCATCAGAATTCTTTCGATACCGATAGCTATGCCTCCGTGCGGAGGCGCGCCGTAGGTGAACGCTTTCAGCATGTGGCCTATGCGCTCCTCTATTTCCTCGCCGCTGTAGCCCATGACCTCATAGACTTTCTTGAGATATTCCGGCCGGTGTTCGCGGATACTCCCTCCCGCTGTTTCATAACCGTTGCAGACAAGGTCGTACTGCGCTGTCAGGATTTTTTCGATGTTCTTCTTTTTCATCAATAATTCCGCGTCCTCGTCCACTGTTTTCGAAAACGGATTGTGAGTGAACGTCCAAGAACCGTCATCCGCTTTTGCAAAAAATGGGAACTTATATACCCAAGCGTACGCGAGTATTCCTTTTGCCTTATCCTCCTCCGTGCGAAGGTCGAATTTGTCGGAGCCGAACTTTTCCATCACCTCGTCATAAGTAAATTTCGGGAACGGTTTTTCCTTTATCGCGAATCCCATTCCCTCGCTCGTCTTTATCATCATTTCTTCAACGATGGACATGATATCGTCCTGCTCCACGAATGACATTTCGATATCAACCTGCGAATGTTCGAATCCGCGGTCCGCGCGCAGATCCTCATCCCGCACGCATCGCGCTATCTGGAAATATCTCTCAAATCCCCCCACCATGAGTAGCTGTTTGTACTGCTGGGGCGATTGCGGAAGCGCGTAGAAACTGCCCAGATGCAGGCGCGATGGCACGACGAAATCTCTTGAGCCTTCGGGCGTGGATTCCGAGAGAAGAGGGGTTTCAATTTCCGTGAACGACTTTTCAAAAAGAAATTCCCGCACTCTGCGCACGAACTCGCTTCTCATGCGGATATTTCTCTGCATGCGTTCGCTTCGGAGGTCAATGTAACGGTATTCCAGGCGCGCCTCCTCGTTTATTAGGGATGTGTCTTCGGTAACGTCAAATGGAGGAGTTTCGGATGAGTTAAGAATGACAATGTTTTCTACGCGCAGTTCAAGGTCGCCATTTTCCTTTCCCTTTTGGACGTTTTCTTCTCTTCTTTTAACGACTTCCCCGGTTGCGGAAACGACATATTCCGGACGCAATATCTTTGCCTCTTTCATTGCGCCGGACGCGGGAAGCACCACTCCTTGAATGGTCCCGCTCATATCTCTAAAGTCGAAGAAAACCATTTTGCCCTGATTGCGCCGCACCGAGACCCAACCCGCGATGGTAACGGTTTGACCTATCTTTTGCCGCAAATCTTTGATCATTACGCGATTTTTCATATTTTATTGACGTTCCAATCTACGAATTCATTCCAATCTACAAATAACTACAAATGAGCGACACCGTATATTCGCAGCCATTCGCCCGCCTGCGCCGAGGCTTCGGCGGGCAGGCAGTATTCGTATCATTTGCAGATTGGGACTTCATATTGTTACCCCTACTTTTTGACGAACAGCCTTCATCTTTGACTCCGCGCGTTCTCGCGCTCTTTCGGCGCCGTCCTTGAGAATGTTCGCGACATCGGCATCGCTAATCGATTCTCTGCGTTCACGCATGGGCGCAACAAGGGCTTCAATGTCAGAGGCAAGAGCATCTTTTACAACTTTGTATTTTCCTTTGTTTGCCTTGTAGAGAGATGCAATTTCGGTTTCGTCTTTTACAAGGCGATGAATTGCATAGACATTTTCGGGGCTCTCCCCTTTCGAGTCTGTAAGAATGCCCATCACGGCTTTATGGATTTCATCTTTCGTCCCGAAAAGCGGGATGGTGTTCCCGTAGCTCTTGCTCATTTTCTTCCCGTCCGTTCCGGGAACTGCCGCCGAGTCGCGCAGAATCATTTCCCTCGGCTCTTTGAAAGTGTCTCCGTACACCTTGTTGAACTTTGAGGCGGCTTCGCGCGCGTATTCAACATGCTGTTTCTGGTCAACCCCAACAGGCACCACGTCGGTGTCATATATTAAAATGTCAGCCGCCATGAGCATCGGGTAGCAAAACAATCCCGCGTTGGCCTCGAGTCCCTTTGCGACCTTGTCTTTATACGCGTGCGCCTGCATTAAGAAAGGAACAGTCACCTGGCACTCCAGAATCCACGCGAGTTCCGTGTGCGCTGGAATGGCGGACTGCTGGAATATTGTTGCTTGCTTTGGGTCGACACCGATAGCGACGTAGTCCTTCACCGCGCCCATTACATTTTCACGCAGTTCGGCGGGGGCCTTAAGAGTCGTGAGAGCGTGGTAATCGGCGACCATCAGCATGCTCTCGTATTCCTTATACATAGACACGAAAGGCCGGAGCGCGCCGAAATAGTTGCCAATGTGGGTAATGCCGCTGGGCTGGACGCCGGTTAGAAGCCGCTTCTTTTGCATCTTCCCAATATACCAGAAAAAACATTACCCCGCAGGCATTAAGACCTGCTGGGTGTTGGGGTTGCTAAAGGGCGGCAATGTCGCTTTCTAGAGCCGCGCGCGTCTGCGGGCCGAGCTGGCCTGTCGCCGGCAAGCCGCGCGCGAATTGATAAGCGGCAATAGCGTTATCCGTGCAGAGGCCAACTTTTCCAGAAATCGGGCAATCGCTGAAGTTATCATCGGAGGACGGATAATATCCCAGGCGATGAAGCGCCGATTGAAGCGCGTAGATGCCTGGCCCCGACTCTCCGCGCAGGGCGGTTACTTCATTCCAATCATACGGGAAGGACATAGAGCCGTAGGTAGGTATCGGGTCGTTGAAGAAGTCTTGAAGTCCGAGATAGGTTTTGTAGGCATAATCGGCGATTGCCGCAGATTGCACCGATGACTGTTGAAATTGCGGCTCATATATATAGCCATATTCAACGACAAGCGCCGCTCCATCCACGCTGTTGTTCGAGCCGATGGCGATTAGCTCCTGGTCTTCCACGACGCCGGCCGCTTCTTGCGGAAGCGTGCTAGTAGCGTGATAGGCATTCAAGCGTACTGCAATCGCCTCGCCGACCGCCTTTGAGGCGATTGCATTCGAATACTGATGGTCCGGCGCGTATATCACGAATCCGTCGTAGGTGCCGGCTTTGTGGGCTGAACGGCCGGCATAATCGTTGATATGGAGATGCAATACAATGCTGTATTTATTTTCGCTCGACCATTTGTTGATGCCGTAAAGCTGAAGCGCCGCATTTGTCTGCGCGGCAATGTGATACACGCGGTCAACCGGCGGAAGAATGCTCCTACTCGCCAAATAACCTTCCATCTGGAGCTCTTGAGATCGGCGGAACTCTTCAATTTCCTGAAAGTGTGTATCAAAATAAGACTGCAAAACAGGATTCCACGCCGTCTTCGTGCGCGCGACCATCACGTCGTAATGCGGATTTTGCGTCAAAAGACCGGCGAGAGCATCAGCGATGTCGACGACGATATTGCGTTCGTAGACACCTCCAAACTCCGTACCGCCGGCATACGGCTGGTGGCCGGGAACTATTAGGATGCGGACTTTCCCGGCGGAAGCAAGAGCGCTGTCGGCTGATTTTATTCCCAAATAATCGCTCTGGATTTGCGCGACGGTAATGCTCTGCACGAAGAAGACCGCGGCAGATTGCGCCCGTTTTGATATCCATGTTATCGCGTCCTGGAATGGCGCCGTGCGGCTGACCGCGAGGAATAACATCACCGCCAAGAGACATCCCGAGCAGGCCGCGAGCCAGAAGAAATTATTTCGCATGCGTCAAATTTAATACGCCTGTCTAAACGACCGGTAACTCAACGATAAATTGTGAGCCCTTTCCCTTCCCCTCTGATTTCGCCCAGATTTTTCCGCCGTGTCCCTCCACAATGGATTTGGCTATATAGAGCCCGTATCCGGTTGAGTGTACGTTTACTTTTATCGAGTCTGCGCCACGGCCCCCTTCCGTGAAAAGTTTCTTCATGTCTTCCGGTGAGATGCCGACGCCCGTGTCCGCGATCGTCATTCGGAGTACGGAACCGTTTCTGTCCACGCTTACTCTTACACTGCCTGAAGGCGTGTAGCGAATAGAATTATCCATTAAGTTTCGCATCACATGGTGCCGCAGTTTATTCTCGTCCCCGTTGACAATCGCAGGCGCGCCGGCGCTGGTTGTATATTCCAATGAAATTCCTTTCTCTTGCGCAATCGGCTTTAGAGAATTGACAACATCTTGAACCGCAGAAGAAAAATCAAAATTCTTCTTTTCATAGGCGATAGTTCCCTTTTTCAGATTGGATGCGTCAAGTATGTCTATTACCGTTTCAACGCCGCGGCGCGTATCTTGAAGCGCGGAATCAGCCATTTCTTTCAGAGATACCGAGACGGTTCCGTAATCACCCTCGGCAATCGCGGCAAAACCCGCCTCGTTTTTCGTGAGATATCCCTTTATCTCGTGGCTGATGAAATGCAAAAGCCCCTCCTGTTGCCTGTTAACAACCTCCAATTCCTGCTCTTGTTTTTGGATAAACTCGCGCTGGGCTATTTCTCTTTCAGAAACTCTGAAAAGCATGATGCCGAGCGTAAGGACGACGCCGAAGCTCATGGACGCCAAAAGAAATCCTGTTATGTCTTGGACAAAGAAAAACTGTGTACCAGCAAGAGCAAGAAATACGTAAAACAGCGCTTTAATCGCGGTACTGCCAAGTTTGAACGTTCCGTAAGTTGTGATGGCTATCGTTAATAGAAGAATGAATATGGGAAGCGAGAAGAAAGAATACAGCTCTATCTCATATATGCCCGTATAACTTGAAATATATTCGCTTCCCGCAAATATGCCCATAAAGAGAACAATAGACGCAACAACGAGCGTCACTCTAATACGCTCTTGTGCATCTGCAAGTTTCAGAAATATTGTTCTAAGCCCGAACAAAAATGTTGCCCCGAGAATAATCACTTCTAGCGCAAGTTTGTAGTTCTCAATTAGTCTGGCGTTTATCATTTCGCATTGGGGTTGATTGAGTCCGAGTACGGCATTTCCCGTGACCGTTATTACAAAAGGCGCGGCAGAAGCGAGAAGAAGCGCCGGATATATCCAGCGGCGGACTCTAGCAGGAAGAAGGTCATCGCAGATAAAACCAAAGAGAAGAAGGAAGAATACTATTTCAATATAATCCATTGATTGCCAAACAGCCGCGACGAGATTGTAATTATTACTCGTCCACAATACAAGGTCTCCAAGAAGCCATAGGGCGAATCCAATAACAAACGCGAAGAAATACTCCGCTTTGTGGCGATTCTCCGCTTTTTGATATGCAAAGAATCCCAAAACAAAGATTGCCACCGCTGGAATAAGATGGGAATACAAAGCGAGGTCTCTGTACGCATCAGTAGTGGCGAAACAAGTGTTTATATCCATATACCTATTTTGCTATAAATTTCTCTATCGTTTTCGGGTATGCGTCCCAAAATTTCCGACCCTCCTTATTTTTGGGGACAAGCCTAAAAACAAGTGGCTGTAACCCGAACTTGTTTGCGACATTTTGAAACGCGGGAATCATCGTTTCGCGTATGAACAGTTGCTCCGATGCGGTTGGCTCAAAATATTCAAATAGAATCGCATCGCGAACAAACAAAGTCAGAAATTCATCATAGTATTTTCCTGCCATTCCGCCGAGTGCTTGGAACCACGGCGTCGCGTCGGCGCAGTGAGCTTCAATGTTAAGGCGCGACATTTTGTCCAGAAGTTTATGATGAAAATCAATCAGCGACTCTCCAGATTTGCATTTAACGGCAGAAATTGGCTTTCCGGTGTATTCGTTAAAATCAACGACGGTGTGATACTTCACGTTGTCTCTGCCGTCGATTCCAGTGTGTTGATATATCGGCATCTTTCCCAATGCGCGCTTGTAGGGATTCCCCGCGCTTACAAACTTGTCGCCGTAATATTCCAGAATTATCGGAGTTAGTCTCATGTGCTTCGCGATTCGCAGGAATCGAAGAACTTCGTGTGTCGGCGTTGCTACCTGTCGGAAGAATACAGCTCGGGGCGAATTAAATTTAGAGATTAAGGCGTGTGCCTCGGGATGCATGTTCTCTCGGACCCGTTTCTTTAATTCCGCATCTTTTGCACGGTTAATGAGCGTACCCCGCGCATCGTTCTGTGAGACAAAAAGATGGTCTGTTGTTTCCACAACTTTGCCCAAACGCATGAGCATTTGCAGTTGGTTAAGGAATGAAGCGGTGGCAGATGTCATAAGCCAATCATTGCCGCGATGGCGGCTTCGAACACTCAATGTCCGTCTGCGAAGAACATGGTATTTTCTTACAGATATTGCCCCCCTCAATGCAGAGATTTGAGCAGGCATTATCAATGCATGTGCTGAAGGCGCCAGCGGAAATACTGTAAAGACTGTACACGGAAAGATTATTCGGTGGGCAATCGCCGGCTGAACAATCCCGCACGTAGCACTGCTGGACTGCCGAATCGCAAGGCGCTTCTATTAGGAAATCGTAATTTTTTGCGAAAAAATAAGTATAAAAACTAGCAATTATTGCCACTGCCACGGACGCGAGCAGAACCCAGTGAAGTGGAAATTGTCCGGTTACGATGGCTTCTTCAGGTCGGTCCACGCTCATATTATACAACATTTGCC
>ERZ1292640.1719-Hain-H43-02um-R1-1719-length-17971-cov-8_pt1 | contig 17971 bp, 22 predicted proteins | sample MGYA00564404_ERZ1292640 | MGnify/ENA primary metagenome ERZ1292640 (study PRJEB36523, sample SAMEA6512636) | groundwater metagenome | collected 2019-01-08 | study: AquaDiva: Metagenomics assemblies of 32 groundwater samples
TCTTTATCAGAAATTAATCAAACTCAAAAAAAGAGCTTAATTCTGTCCCATTCATTCCAAAGTCGTTTTGTCGTTCGGAACTCCCCCCATCGTTTTCGTTTTTTAGTTAGTAGGCGACAATCTCCAATTTTGGGGCGGGTGGTCGGGGGTAAAGCAAACCCTAAACTTAGAACTATTCGTTAATTACGTTTAAGCGAGATTAGGCGCTGAACAGCGCAAAGGTTTTACGGAAAGGCTTAAACGTAGCGAAAATGCGATTTGGAATTGCGAAGCAACCTCCTAAATTAATTGCAACAATAAGAGGTAAATTTGGATTTCTTTTAATCACCCTTAACCGCACTTTTAGCTCATCTTTTCCCATCAATAAGCTCCGATACCTCGCGCGTTCGGCGCTTCGCGCCTCACTTACTATTGTGGCTATTTTTATAGGTCCCACAAAAGACCTTAAAAAACTAAGAATATTGCTCAAAACAATCTTCGAAACCTCAAAAACCATTTGTAAGATTCTTGAAGTCACTGGAAGGTATCTCCCTATCTCCACAATATTTTTTCTTACAAAATAGCGAAAAAAATCAAGATTTAGTAAAATAATCCATTGCGCTATTCAAATTGCGCAGATCCTCTCGATATGGAACTATAGCATTTGGAAAATCATCTCTCACAACAAGCATATATCCGCAAGAACAAACATTCTTGATAACAATTAATCTTCTGCCGTCGGAATCTGGAATTTTTTGAACTAAACCCATAGTTAAATTTCTTTTTCCACATTCAGGGCACATTTGCCCAACACTTTTCTCTAATACCTGAGGCATAAAATAGAAAAGATATAGACTATTTAAATATTATTAACATTGCTAGTAGATGAACATCCCAATTAAAATAATGCAATCTCGAGTTTGTCTGATATGCTTTGAAATAGGATTTGCAAATTATTAATTTCTCCATCTAATAAATATCTGTTAAAACAAACTTTTATCTAATATGAATATCAAGCTTGCATCATTAATATCCTATGAATGCTGATGAATTATTCTACTTTTCGGGTATGGATAACTGCATTACTTGTAGCTCTCTGCGTTGCAGTTCTCCAGACAGAAAACTGCGTACAAAATGTGCTACAAGCTACGCAGTTTTCTGTATTTCAATCAACATCAAATAACCATACAAAAGATATCACGAGCAAAATTCCAAAAACAAAACCTCCAAGAACATCGCTAAGCCAATGTACATTCAAATAAATTCTGCTAAAGCCAATTATTAAGGGAAGTACTAAAAAAATATAAGAAATCCTTCTATTTTTATTCCAAAAAATCCAAGCAAAAGAACAATAAACTACAACAGCCATCAAACTATGTGTACTGGGAAAACTAGGATTATTCTCGAAAGGGTTTAATGGCCGTGCTCTTCCAAAAAAGCTTTTAATTCCTTCTCCAATTACTGCCCCGAAAACTACATTAAATAAATAAAATAATGCCATCTTTCCCATTCTATTAAAATAAAAAAACGCCGCAATAATTGCTGAAAAAATAGGCAAAAAATATAAAGAAGCTAAAAATGAAAAAGATTTCATAATCTTTATTCCAATATCTGACTGATGCAAAAAGAAAAAACTGCTTAGTTTCTTGTCAATCCCGCTAAAAAGAAAATCAAATTTTATACAAAAAGCAATAAAAATAAAAATCGCAGCTAATACAATAATTGCAATTAAAAAATTCCTATCTCTTTTTTTCATGAATACATAAATAAAAAGAGATTATTAAACTTTGTTAAAAAAAAGTAAGAGCTTAGCTTTCTGAAGCTATCGTCGGGCGGGGTGGGTGGCGGCGGCGAGTAAGTTCACGAAAGTAATGAATAATAACGATGAGTGAGCTTGTGAGAAAGGGTTAACGTCGGAATTACTTCAGAAAGCTAAGTAGATACTAAAAAAACAACAACCTTAAAACCTCTTTAATTATATACTAATATGCGCCCTGAAATGAAACCTTTGTTCAAAGAACGTATGCAAAGCTTAATGCCAGATGAATCTGACTTTGAAGCATACGATAAAATAATTCACACTGGTCCAAAAAATTTCATTCGCTGCAACACTCTAAAAATCGCTCCTGAAAATCTTCTTACTCGCCTTTCAAAAAAATGGAAAGTCGCTCAGCCCTATCAAGAATATCCGGAAATCATGCTCATTGAATCCAGCTTAATGCCGGGTGAACTAGGCTCTTCCATAGAGCACCTTTTAGGATACTATTATGTGCAAGAAGTTTGCTCTATGATGTCTGCCTTAGCTTTAATTCCGCAGCCGAACGAAATTCTCTTAGATATCTGCGCCTCTCCTGGCTCAAAAACCACTCAAATAGCTGCAAAAATGGAAAATAAAGGAACAATAATCGCCAACGACTTGAAAATAAACAGAATACAAATCTTAGCTTCAAATCTTGAAAGATGCGGAGTTTCAAATACAATTATTACAAAAAATGACGGAGTTGCACTCTGCCAAAAACTTGCAAAAACAAATTTCAAATTCGATAAAATTCTTCTTGATGCGCCTTGCTCAGGTGAAGGCACTCTTAGAAGCTCGCCAAAAACATTTCTAATGTGGAACCACAAAGTAGTTGAAAATCTTTCAAGACAGCAGAAAAAGCTTCTCGCAAATGCAATAAAATGCCTAAAAATCGGAGGCGCATTTGTATACTCCACCTGCACTCACGCCCCTGAAGAAAATGAATCAGTAATTGATTTTGCTCTAAAAAATTTTCCAGTCAAACTAGAATCTTTCTCTCTTCCGTTAAAAACTCGCCCAGGCATAACATCCTGGAAAACAGAACAATTTAATCCTGAAGTTGCAAAGTGCCGGCGCATTTATCCTCAAGATAATGATTCAGAAGGCTTTTTCGTTGCAAAACTTAGGCTTTTGGAGGAGATAAATAGTTAAAATGAGAATTCACAAAGTTTAAATAGTTATCATAATTATGATAACTATTATCACTATAGCGATAACTTAATATACAAAATGACGCTAATAAACGCAATAAAAAAACCAGAAATGCGAAGAATTTTTGGTGAGCGAGAGCTAAAAATAATTGAAAAACAGTTAAAAGGGGTTAACTTGCTTCCTTCTGAAAGAACACGATTATCTAGAGATATAAGAAAAAAATTAGAAGCGGTTCGGCTTCTATCCCCTTTCATTGAAGATTTTAAATTAAAAAAAGGGCTTTATTTAAAAGAAATTATTGAGAATGCAAGAAATGAAATATTCAAGCATCCGTTATCCCGAAATATTAAAAGAATAATTCTTTTCGGAACTGCCGTTGAAAATAAGCTAAGGCTTGGTTCTGATATAGATCTGGCTATAGAGTTTGATAAAGAGATAAATGAAAAAGAAGCATTTAAGTTTAAGTTATATGCCCTAGGAAAGGTCAATGATAAGATTGATATCCAGATATTTAATAAATTGCCGGAGGAAATAAAAAGTGAAATTGACAAAAGAGGAAAAATACTCTTTGAAAAGAAGGGCTGAAAAGAAAATTGTTGAAATTGAATCTTATTTGAATAATTTGATTAGCTTTAAGCCTGAAACTCTGAGGGAATATGAAACAAATCTGCAAAAAAAGTGGGCGTGTGAAAGGGCATGTGAAAGAATCTCTGAAGGATTAGTGGATTTAGCAATATTTTTAATAAGAATAAAAGATATAAATTACAATGAAGAAGATGAAAAAGCATTTAGTGTTTTATTAAAAAATAAAATAATTGATGAAATGTTATGCGAAAAATTGAGGAATCTAAAGGGAATGCGAGACCATATAGCTCATAGGTACGGGGAAATTAATGATCCGATGGTATTTGATGCGATAAACAACGAAATCGAAGAAGACGCAAATAATTCCTTAATATTGCCAAGACCGCTTTAGAGGAGATAAAATGAACTGCAGATTTATAAAAACCCCTGAAAAAAGAAAAATCATTGCAGAGCTAAATGCTCAGTTCGGCATAGAAGAACTGCCATACCTGCTGCTAGAAACAGGCAAGGAAAAGCTCCGCGCTTTTTCAGGAAATCTGAGCAAAGAAGAAATACTCTCCCTCGCAGAAGTCGCCAATATAGAAATCATAGGCGCTTATCTTTTAAAAAAAGAACACGATTTCAGGCTTAGCTTTGACGCAGCGCATCTTCTGAAAAATAAAATATCAAAAAATATTCTGGAGATAAATGAAGAACAGGCAAGAGAATGGATGAGGGGCAATGACCTGCAAATAAAAGCAGAAAAAGGCACTTTTGTAATAAAATGCAAAGAAGATTTTCTCGGTTGCGGCAAATCAAACGAAGAGGTATTATTTAACTATGTGCCAAAAGACAGAAGAAGGAGAAAATGAGCGTTAAATAATAATTCCTTTTTAATCTTTCTCTAATGGCAGCCAAACTACAACGTGTTCTTTGTATATGTTAAAAACATCATAGCTGATATATTCATTAACAAACCGCTCTTTAAATTTCTCCATTATCTGCCTGAATATTTTATCATTCTCAACATGAATCTCTATAGTAAGATCATACTTTCCTAATAATTCTAAAGCAAACAAACACTTATTGGTTTTATCAAAGAATTCTATTATTGAAGGAATCTTCTTCAAGTCAATCACACTAAAATTAAGTTGAATGAACTCAAGCCCCAATTTTGAAAAATTAGGAGCGGTTGTATAGGATATTATTACTCCTTCTTTCTCCAAGTTTCGCATTCTATATTTAACAACTTTAGAGTCTACATTAAGTTCTTCGCCTATTTTAACTAAACCCATTCTTGCATTTGTAGACAATAACTTCATGATTTTTATGTCTAAGTTATCCAAAGGATAAGCTTCTATTTTATCCTGGTAAAAATAATGCTTAGAAGTCGCGCCGGCATATAAGAATTTTTGATTAAGCCTATGAGTGCTTAAGACAACATGAATTTCCTTTTCTAAGATATAATCCCCGAATTTCTCCTTAAATTCAGTTAGAAATTCCTTGAACTGCCTGGCATTCTCTACCATAATAAGAAAAATAACATTATAATATCCTTCACAGCTTCCCAAATAAGCGCATCTATTATAGTTTTTGATGAATTCTATAATCTTCTCTTCTATTTCAGGTGTAGCTCTGTTAAACTTTAAAAAAGTCTTGTAATAATACATTCCAAGTTTTGAAGTGTTAAAAACAGTATAAAATCCTTTAATATATTCCTCTTTAATAAGGCGATTAATTCTAAAGTTTATAGTTTCTTTTGATGATCTTATTTTTCTAGCTATCTGGCTTGCACTAGCTCTCGCATTTAAATCTAGCTCATACATTATCTTTTTATCTAAAAGGTCTAATCTTTCCATATTATTGCTCAAAGAGAGATTTAGTATTTAAATATTTCCTTTTAAAGTAATATTCTACTAGAAATATTATTATATTAAAATATAATGTTACTACTAAGAGATAATATAATATGCACAAAATAAAAGTATATTTATGCGCACGCATCTCTAAAGATGCTCATGCATGGAATGAAAAAGTCAGCAATAGCTTAAGCACTCCAACAAGTGTGTTCATGCCTCATAAGCATAATCCTTGGAATCTCAAGCATGAGGATTTTCCAAAAGAAGTTTATGAAATGGATTTAGGGGCTATGAAAGAGTCTCATATATGTTTAGTTCTTCCTCCCTACGGCAGAGATTGTGCGTGGGAAATTGGATGGTATAGTAATTCTGACAAACCAATAATTGTTTTTACAGAAAAAGAGACAGAATGGCTTAGAGACTGGATGATTAAAGGGGGAATAACTTATATTGTAGCCTCCAACCCTAAAACTTTTACCAAGCTAAAAAATGACCCTCTGCTTGGATTTAAGGAAATTTTTTTCATTAACAATCTAGGACAACTAAATGATTTGATAATCAAGATATACGGGAAGCACTATGAATAAAAGTATTTTTATCAGCAATCTAATGAACTTACGTCCTTATTCTTGGGCAGACCTCCTTTTTATCGGATTAGTTGCAAAAGTCTCGGTAGAAAAAAGTTTCTCATTTGATATAAAAGATATTGCGATGTTAATAGGGCTGCTCTCGCTCTGGTATTTTTATAATCTTTTATTAGAATGGTACAAAGCAAGAGAATATCGCGCTAGACCTAATCTTATAATCGCTTTTTCATTTTTAGCTCTGGGAATTATATTAGGTTTGATTTACAGCCCACTTACTTTAATATTCAGCATTAGCTCGGTATTTTTTGTATTGCTTTACTTACTTAAAAATAAAGTGACTATATTTGGTATAAGCAGTCCGATTGTAAGAGGAATCATACAAAGCCAGTATTATCTTTATGCTCTTCTTTTTTACTCCAAAAATATCTCAAATGCTGATATTACTCTTAGTGTTTTAATATTTCTTATGTCTGCAAGTAGAGCCTTAATTGGAGATTTAAGGGACATAGTTCCTGATAGCAAGACAAACAAAAATACTTTTCCAGTTATATTTGGAGTTCAAGCAGCGATTGTTTTAATAGTTATTTTATTCTTAGCATCTATAATTATTTTTATATCTGCTTTTCAAAATTACTTGGCAGGTTTTCCTTTGATTCTTATGATAATCGCAGTTATGGCATATAAAAATGGATATGTATTGCACCAGCTCATGATAATCGCTACGACATTCGTAAGTGTCAATTTGATAGCTTTACTATTGGGAGACTCTTTGATATTATTTAACCTAATATTTCTAGGAATATTCACTAATCTGATATTTTATCCTCTCTTATCTAGAAAAAGTAATCCTATCTTTTCATCTCAAAATCTATCTGCAAAGACCAAAGATTAAAAAAGCAAAAATCCTCACTCAAAACCTATTTAAATGCCTTTGTTACTTTTATAATATGCAACCAGAAGAAATTGAATGCTTAAAAAAAGCAGGAGCAATCGCCAAGCAAGCTGTTGCCTATGCTAAAGAATTAATAAAACCGGACATGCTTCTATTAGAGATAGCTGAACAAATTGAATCTAAGATTGATGAATTAGGCGGCAAACCAGCATTCCCAGTAAATCTTTCAATTGACAACATCGCCGCTCATTATACCCCTTCATGGAATGATTCCTCAATTTCACGAGGATTACTGAAAGTCGACATTGGAGTGCAAGTTGACGGCTATATCGCTGACACTGCCTTCTCCATCGATTTAGAAAATTCAGAAGAAAACAAAAAATTAATAGAAGCTGCAGAAGCTGCTCTTGAAAAAGCATCTGAAAAAATAGACCTAGACATACAATTCAGAGAAATTGGAAAAATTATCGATAAAACAATAAACTTGCGCGGTTTTCAAGCAATTAGAAATCTCTCCGGCCATTCAATTACTCGCTATGAACTTCATTCTGGCTTGACAATTCCTAACTATGACAATGTGAAAGAAGAAGAAATTCAACAGGGAGTCTACGCGATAGAACCCTTTGCAACAAATGGCCTTGGTTCTGTCAGAGATGGCAGGCCTTCTGGAATTTATCATATACAAAAAGAAGGCAATGTTCGCGACTCTTTCGCCCGCGAAGTTTTAAAATTTATACTCAAAGAATATAAAACCCTTCCTTTCTGCTCACGTTGGATTTACAAAAAATTTGGCTCGCGCAGCATTCTTGCCCTCTCACAAATAGAACAGGCAGGCATCATCCACCATTATCCACAGCTTATTGAAAGAGGCTCAGGCAAAGTCGCGCAGGCAGAGCACACAGTTATTCTAACAGCAAAAGAAAAGATTATCACGACTATGTAATCTTAATCAAACCTCTAATTTGCTAACCTTCTCTTTTAATATTTCTTCCAAACCAATAGGAAATCCATGATGAATCGCTGAAATTCTGTCTTGATATCTCTGCGTAGTAAATGGAACTTCGGGACCCATTGAATTCAAAAAAGCATCATTTAAATCTTCCATTGTTTTATCACCAAACAGTTTTATGGCTCCAGTAAAATTTACATCTGAAAATAACCCATCTAACTCACAAACTCTTCTTGGAGTAAGAATATACGCAAAAGGATAAATAAATACTGACGCTAATGACAACGCATTATTAAAAGATAAATTAAACAAGGAAATTTTTGAGCCGTTGCTAATTCCTTCAGCAACTTTCAGTTGAGAACGCGGAAGATACAATTCTCCCTTAGGTCGGGTTTGCAATTTTTCAATTGTTGCATACTGAACTTCAGAAACCATAAGAAATCTAATAAACACTTGCTTTTTAAGGATTTGTATTCTGAACTTAGGATTATGAATTAAAATCAAAAAAACGATGCGCCACCACGGCTTGAAAGCCGTGGTTTGAGAGGCGCTCGTTTTTTGGAATGCCCTAAAAAGTCTTTGAAGACTTTTTACGGAACAGAAAATCCTCTGGATTTTCTTGTGCTCGAGAATCACCACGCTCTGAAGAGCGTGGTTTTCAAGATTCTCGACATAACAACATCAAAACAGCGTCTTCTGCGCGCTCTTTTTTTTAAACTCATCCATTTTCAAAAACTGATTGTTTATTCTCTCCAAAGAAAAATCATGCTGCTCAACTAAAATTTTCCTGATTTTTTCAGGATCGAATTTTGGAAAATCTACTTTCTCCCGGCGGACATTCGGCTTCTTGAAAATCTCAAAGACTTCCTGCCAGTTAAAGTCAAGCCTTTCTTCAATAGCTTTGAAAATTGAAACGGGATATTTTTTCTCGCGGACTAAAGCCAGCGCTTTCTTAGGTCCAATGCCCTTAACACCCCCAGGATTAAAATCTGTCCCGACTAAAATTGCAAGGCAGATAAACTGGTCAGCATCAATTCCCAGCTCATTTAAAACTTTTTCATATTCAATTATCTCTGGGGATATATTAACAATGCCTCCTCGGGTTTTTCTTGTTCTTGACAGCGTTAAATTTTGTATTAATTTTTTCCCTCCAACAACCAAAGCATCATAATCCTGGCTTCCGACAGCATCTGCCTCCCCCATTTTTACAAATTCAGCGCACTGCATCTCTCCCTCGCCTGGCGCCTGAAAAACAGCAGCACCCATCGCCTCCAAAAGCTCTTTGCTTTCAGCAATCATCTCAGGCGTAAGTTTAGTGAAGCCTCTCGCATATTTAGCCATTGTATCTACATCTTCTTCCTCAACAGCAGCAAGATACTTTTCTTTAGCGACATCTTTCGCCTCTTCGCGCGCTTCATGAGTTTTGCCCTTCAAAACATTATATTCCCCATCAAAAACATAAATAAGTTTTATTCCTTCAGCAAACAAAGCCATATTTCTATAGAAAAGCCCTGAAAGATGCGAAGTAACCCTGCCTTTTGAATCCATTAAAGGAGTTCCATCTGGCTGTCTAATTGAAGTCAAAAACTGATAAAGAGCATTAAACGCATCAACAGCTATAACTTTTCCCCTAAAATCAGAAAAGTGAACTTCTCTCTTTGAAATAATTTCCCCTATCTGCAAACCCATTTAATAACTAAGAGAATTCTCTATAAATATATTTCGCAGCCAGATTCCTAAGCTACTTTTGCCAATTCTTCTCTAAGATGAGCAAACCCTTCTTTAACATCCCTTGAAGAAACTAATCTTTCGCCCAATGAAAACTCTGACCTATGAGTATCAAAACTAACCCATCTATGACCTGATTTGTCAATCTCTAAATGCAAAACATTCCCAACTAAACTTTCAGCCAAACGATTAACTCTTTCACTAACAAGATTATCGCTCAATTTTCTTCTGTCAGTATCTCTAATAATTTGCCCAAGATAAAAAGAAGCTAAAGCAGACTGATATTGTTCTCCATGAAGAAGCGGAAAAAAATTCATAGACAACCTTGCAGAATATTCATCTCCGCCATATACCGAAGAAGAAATCCCTCCAGATAGTAAATAATGCTTATATCTCGGGTTTCGCAATTCTTCTTCTATCGCTTCTTGAAACAGCTCTTCTCTTTCAAATCTTCTTTTTTCATGTGATTGGGGCATATTATATAAGCAAAAGCAGAATATTTAAATTTTTCTATTGTGACTCCTTCAAAGTAACTTCCTAAAAAAAGATAGCTTAAAAACTCGCTATCTCTTAAATATGCTATGAAAGGCTTTATAGTATACCAGGATTATATAACCTTAGAAGATCAAACATCAATTCGCCTATTTGGAAGACTTGAAAACAATCAATCATTTGTCGCACTTAACAAATTGAACCCTTATTTTTTTATCACCGAAAAAGATTTTGAAAAGATTTCAAAGATGCTCAAGCAGTGCAAAACAGAAAAAGTTCCCCTGACAAACTTCAAAGGCGAGAGAGTTGTAAAAATATCTTTAAAAAATCAGCAAGAATTAAACAAATTAGCTAAAGAAATTCACAACTCAGGAATTCATACCTATGAAGCAGATATAAAGCCGCACTACCGATTTATCATTGATAATAATCTGCTGGGCTCAATAGAAATCGAAGGCGACTACGAATCCTCTGAAAGAATTGACCGAGTTTACAATGAAGCAAAAATAAGCCCTGCAGAATCAAAGCCAAAACTAAAAGTTATCTCATTGGACATAGAATCTGATAAAAAAAATAAATTGTTCTGCATCGGCCTCTCTGGCGAAAATTATCAGAAAAATTTTATGGTTACAGAAAATGAATTAGAAAATGCAGTCAGCTGCAGTTCGGAATCTGATTGCTTGGAAAAATTCAAAAAAGAATTTTTAAAATTAGACCCTGATATAATAACTGGCTGGAATGTTATTGATTTTGATTTTGCCTATTTATCAGGATTATTCAAAAAACACAAGATTCCATTTGACTTGGGCAGAAGCAATGAGCCAGTCAGGCTAAGAATAGAATCAGAATTCTTCAGGCAATCTTCAGCAGATATTCCAGGACGGCAGGTTCTCGACGGCTTAAATCTTATCAGAGACCCATTTATTCAGGAAGCACCTTCAATAAAAAAAGCAGAGTTTGAATCATACACCCTTGAAGATGTCGCACAGGCAATTCTTGGCAAAGGAAAAATTCTAAAGGGCGGGGGAAGGCATGAAGAAATAGAAAAATTATACAAAACAAATCAGCAGAAACTTGTAGATTATAACCTATTAGACTGCGAGCTTGCTTATGAAATAATTGAAAAAACAAAAATGATTGAGCTGGCAGTTGAAAGGTCGCATTTAACAGGCATATCTCTGGATAAGATCACCTCTTCAATAATTGCTTTTGATTCTTTATATATTCGAGAAGCGAGAAAAGCGGGCCTTGTCTCGCCTTCAACCGCCTATGGATTAAAAGAAACAAAAATAAAAGGAGCGTATGTCTATTCTTCAAAGCCCGGAATCTATCACAATGTTTTAGTTCTGGATTTTAAATCTCTTTATCCATCAGTTATAAGAACATTTAACATTGACCCTTCATCACATCTGGAAAAAAAAGAGAAAGATGCTGTAGAATCTCCCAACAAAGAATACTTCAAAAATAAAGATGGAATTCTTCCGAAAATTATTGAAAAGCTTCATCAGGCAAGAGAAAAGGCAAAAAGAGAAAAAAGAGAGCTCTCTAATTATGCAATAAAAATAATAATGAACTCATTCTGGGGCGTCTTGGCTTCTCCAAACTGCCGATATTTCAACTTTGAAATGGCAAATGCAATAACTTCTTTTTGCCGCTGGGCAATTCAGCTGACAGCAAAAAAAATAGAAGAAAAAGGCTACAAAGTTATCTACATTGACACAGATGCTGCTTTTGTAGAAACTTCTCTAAATAAAGAAAAAGCAAATGCTCTTGGATTAGAACTGCAAGACTATATTAACAGCTTCTACAAAGAGTATGTAAAAACAAATTTTAATAGAACCTCTGCCCTTGAGCTGGAATTTGACAAGCAATATCTTTCTTTGATGATTCCAAGTCTGCGCCAAGATTCAGAATCAGAGAAAGCGGCTAAAAAACGCTATGCGGGGTTGATAGAAGAAAATAATAAAGAAGAATTAGAAATTGTCGGCCTTGAAGCAATACGCGGAGACTGGACAGATGCCGCACAGGAATTCCAAAAAGAATTATTAATGAAAGTATTTCATAAAGAATCTATTGAACAATTCATAAAATCTTACATAAAAAAAATTCTCGGAGGAAAAGTTGATGATAAGCTGGTTTACAGAAAATCAATCAGAAAAGCTCTTAATGAATACACGAAAACAACTCCTCCGCACGTAAAAGCTGCCCGCCAGCTCGACCATTTGGACTCAAATGTCATAGAATACTACATGACTTCTGCTGGTCCAGAGCCAATTCAAAAATTAAAGCATAAAATAGATTATGAGCATTATATTGAAAAGCAGATAAAGCCTATTGCCAATCAAATTCTCAGCCTTTTCAACAAAAGCTTCGAAGAGCTGACTCAAAAATCCAAGCAGACTAAGTTGTTTTAGAATTTGATTGCTTGCTATCTTAATTCATGGAGTTGTGGGCGAGTTGGAAAGGATTAATTCGGCGCGCGCTAAATAGCATTCAGGTTTTAACCCATATAAGAGTCTCTCAAAGGATAACACTCGTCACCAAGACTTTTTTTAAGTCTTTGGCAAATTTTTTCTAGAGTATTAACAATTGCTAGTCTCTTCTCATCAACATTTTTGTCGGTGAGTCTTCTTGAAAATGTTCCCTTTCTACAATCTTCAATGATTCCATTCAAGCAGCTATCAAGTCTTTGGAATCTTTCTTCTGCAATATGGTAATCTACTTCAGCTTTTTTATCTGGAAGCAAATCTGAATAATTTCTCACCCCATGAATACTTCTACCATGTAGTTTACCATTTTCTGTAGGTGTCCACCTAAATGTGTCGCCTGCATCTTTTAATCCAAATCTATTCATATCAGATGTATTTAATTCTCCTCGTAGTTGCATTCCTTCCTCTAAAGTATAACTAAATCTTGCTCCGCTTTCGGTTAATTCTGTAATCCAACATGGATATGATTTACTTTTCTTTGCCTTTGTCATCTTGATTTTCTCAGAAAAAGCTCTGAGGTGCTATCACCTCAATTTTATAGGTTTTGTCTTATTTTTAAGTCTTTCGTTTTCGCGCTCTCTTCTTTTGTAATCTCTAATTAAGAATAAACTATTTGCTGATTGTTCTCATTTCTCAAAAGAATCGCGCCTGACGATCCATAGGTGTGTCGGCCTATTGCGCCATATTGAGACTGAAAGTCAAATCCTTTCTTATCAACACTTATTACTCTACAACTTTCTTGAACAAAAGGATTTGGTCCCATCCTTTCGGCCAAACAAGTATCTCCTATTCGAACAGTTCCGGAAACAAGTTTTCTTGTACCATCTGTATTTGTAGCATACAATTCTGTTGCTGTTGGGTTTACCGCATTAACCGGGATGCCTATTTTTTCTAATAAATTACTTGTAAGATGAAGAGGTCTTTCTCCTTTAATAAACGTATAAACTCCATCAGCTAAAGCATAGGCAGCCGCAGTTAAGTATGCTGCAACAAATGCTCTTCTTCCTTCTGGAACTCCTAATTTAGAAAAAAGTATGCTGCCCCCAATTAAGAAATTCAAACCAATACCTCCAAAACCCAAACCAATAATTCTCGCTTTTTGTCTATAAGCCCAATGCTCTTTCTCCCCCATATTCCAAAGTTCATTATCAAATCTATCAATTACATAGCCTATTTTTTGTTTTGTTTCCTTCATCTTGATTTTCTCAGAATTCAGTCTGAGGTCTGTTCACCTCTATTTTGGTAATTTAGTTGTGCTTTTAATTCTTTCGTTTTCGTGCGCGCCATTATTGGTTGGGTGAACCAACCCCTGATATCTATCACGACTTGACAACTCCATTTACTCGTAATTAAACTATTTTATACTTTTCAATATCCCAACAACTTTTTCTTTTTTAACCTTAAATTCTTTAGGAGTTAAATTAAATCTTCCAAAATCTTTAAAATTTCTTAGCAAATGCAGAAGTCTGGCAAGATAATTTTCCAGATGATATTTCTTTAAAATAGAATAGTATTTTTTATAATCAACATTAGAAAATAAAATAATTGAAATTATATCAATCTTATCTTTCTCTCCTTTAGCAGAATTTTCTCTATCAATCAATGCTCCCTGCTTCAAAATAAGCAATAGCTCTGGAATTATAACATTAAACCCTTCAACTTCAGAATAATAATTTTTTATATCTTCTGCGGGAATTGCCAGTTTAGAATAATAATCAACATAAATATCTATATCTATCTCTCCTCTTTTTATCTCATATTTCTTTAAATTGTCATTCTTTGAGAGATTCTCTTCTTTCAATTTTTGCAATTCCTTTACATCTACAACTATATCAATATCTCTGGATTTTTGTTGTTTTGCCCATAAATAAGTCGCCCATCCGCCAATGAGTATAAAATGATATTTTTTTCTAATCTCCTTAAGAACTTCCCAGCTCTTCTCAGTCAGCAAATTATTCCAAAATTCCATTTTAATCAGCTCCTTCTTTGTTAATTTCTAATTTATTTTCAAGTGCATTTAGAAAATCTTTTGCATACCATTCTTTTAAATTCCATAAATCAACAAACAAGTTAGAAAAAGGAATTGATTTGTACAAATCTATATTTTTATCCTTCTTCAAAACAAAAAAATTTGAATTTATATCATTTTCATTAAATTTTAAACTGGAGATTCTATTTTTTATATCATTCAACTCATTATCACTGGCGTAAACATAAACTTCTGAATAATCTGCAGGCACATCATCAAACATTAGCTTGAAAGCACTAAATGCTGTAAATGTCACGTCAGGCATTATTCTTTCTATTTCTCTCGCAGGCATTTCTATTCGTGCCTTAAATATGATATCCTGTTTAATATTTCTCAAAGATGCCCAGTGAAATAATATCTTTCTAATATCAATAATCTGAAATTCTCTTTGTTTTATTTTAATTGCTCCCATATTTTCAAGTCTCTTAACTGCAGAATTAATAATACTTAATGAAATTCCAAGTTTTTTAGATAGTTCCGACTGAGTTAAATTAAACTTTTTCTCTTCAATTCCTTTATGCAGGATTTCTCTAAATACTTCTTCTGTTTTCTTCATTTACCCCTCCAGCCTATTTCTAATTTAAGATGTCGTTATTTATAAATCTTTCTATTATAATAGAAAGATATATCTCGAAAATCCTCGCGAGTCTCGAATTTGTTTGCATAATTGATTTCGAATGTAATTGTCAAGCAATTTGAGGAAGTTGCGGGTGGGAAGGATTTATTTGGTGCGCGCCGTTTTTTGTGCGAACTCCACTAATTGAGGAAGTTTTTCTGAATGATAAATTACTGGTTTTCCCGTAAGAAACCAATCAATATTGGAAGTATGAGGTGGAACATCATGGGTTATATAACCTATTTTGTGATAAGCTTCATCGTATATCTTAAATCCGAGTAATCCCTGATATTTCCGAATACTCAGATTAACAGCACAATCTATTTCATCTATTCTTGCTGGAACAATTTGAGGTTTAAACCCCGCTTCTCTAGCCATCTCCCAAATAGGCATTGATTCTCTAAAATATTCTACAATTAATGGTTTGTTTGCTTGAATTATGATTCTGCCAGTTTCATCATCTAAATCATCAACCTTTATTTCAGCATAAATATCTCTAACGCACAATGCTTGCTTAGTCAAAGCAATGTAACTTTCAATAGATTCGATGTACCCCTTCCTGAAAAAATCATGAATTTCGAGCATGCATTGCATTGGGGCATCATTTTTTAGCATAAGTTCCACTATTCTTTTTACCCTTGCTTCATCCATATCTTGTATTTCTGCCATAATTTTATAGTCCGCACTATGCTTTTAATTCTTTCGTTTTCGCGCGCGCCACTATTGGAGGAGAGCAATTTCACGAGGGAATTTTGGATATTTATTACTAGTGAGATTGCGAGTTAGGTAAAACAAATCTCCTTTTTATCTCTATCAATTTCGCTTAAACCCGATTAAACGCAAGGCGTTCTATGTTTAGAAAAATGCTTAAGTATAATTGCTTCAACTATTTTAGATATAAGAAATATTTATTAACTTACAATTAACTCAAATAATCATGAACTTAACAAGAATTACAAGAAATTATGAATTTACTGGAGCGAAAAGAGAAGTTATATCTGCGCTTAGAGGCGAAGGATTCGTTGTTAGCAGACCTGCTACAACTTACACAGGCGCCCAAGAATATAAAATTCATAATGGCGGTGGAGATTCTTTAGGTACATTAGTTGTTCCTAATAAGGGGCTGAATAGAACTAGATATTTAACAATTGTCGGTCGCCCCTCTTTAAACTCCAGATTAAAAAATTTTGCTGATAATTATGGCACAGAAAAAGTATAAATCTCTCTTTTCTTAATATTTTATATCAAAACCCTTTGGGGTGATTTTGTTTTCATCTAATCCTACAAGTTTAGAGAAGTTTCAGGCACAATAGTTCAATCATTAATAAAAATAAAACTTAGAATGACCTGCTGGTTTTGCACTAAGCAAAATGTTTTAGGATAAAACAAAGCAGTTGCCGTTCAATAGTGATTAGGCGAGTTGCACAGCAACCTCTTGATGCGAACTAAGAGCCAAGAGTTACAAAATCTGTGCGAAAATCTTTTCTTTTGTGTAATTGTCGGCTATTTGTTTGCAGGGGGCGGGGCGAAAATTTTTAGCTATAGCAAACAACCTTAGTTTTCGTAGTTTTTTTGTTGTTTGCTAAATAGGAAATCACTCAAAAAAATACTATTATTAAAGTGATTTCCCATAGTTTTCATAAATATTCTTTCTATGTTCGACTTTCAAGATAGATATAATTTGATTAAGAAACAAACTTATCTATGCTAGTTGTTTTTATAACTTTAACAAGATTCTGCTTTTCAAAATGTTTGTCTTCACTCCAAATCACCCCATCATTTCCCAAACTCAAAGCTGCCGCAACAAATGGGTAATCCTCTTCATCAATTGTTTTCATTAATTCCTTGGCTTTTATCTTTTGTTCGAGCATTTCTCTTCTAGAAATAAGTTTTATATGAGAAAATAACTTTGCCAAGAGCAATATAAAGTCTTCTTCTGTGATTTGCGCTTTTTCAATCATGTAATTTTTGTATTTTATAATTTTATGAAAAGCAATTTCTGGAAAATAAAAGTTTAGGTCTGAATTTTTTATAATGCTTCTTGTTTTAGAATCTTTCAGTAATACTGATATCAAAATATTCACATCAATAACTATTTTCACTTTAACCCAAGTCCTTAGCAACTTCTCTTTTTATTTTGCCACTTATCTCTTCAATATCCTGTGCAGTTATTTTACTTTTCTTTAATAAGCTCTCCTCAAAATCAGTTTCTTTTATCTTGTTTTCAAATGCCTGCCTAGCTATCTCGCTCCAACGCATTTCTCTCATTGCTTTCATCTTTTCAAAAAGTGGTTCTGGTATTGATAGAGTCATGTTTGTCATACTTAATTATGTGTAAGCACATATTTAAACATTTCGATTTTGAGTTTTTTCTAAAAAGAAAAGGAGGGATGGGCGGGAGTTTTTAGTTACTTTTCATAAATATTCTTTCTATGCTCCACTTGGAGAATAATTATCGCATCTCTGACAATATCAAATATTACTCTATAATCTCCTACTCTTAGCCTAAATGAACTTTCTCCTTTTAATCTCTTAATATCCTTAGAAAACGGATTTTCAGATAATTCTCCAACTTTTATTATTATTCTACGAGCAAAAACAATCTCTAATTTATCAAGTGCATCTTTGGCTTTTTGTCCCAGATGACTTTAAACTTCATAATCCGAATATTTTTTCTACCTCTTCTTGAGTATAGAATTCGCCTTTCTTAATTCTTTCTCTTGCTTCTTTTATTTCAAGAATAGTTTTTTGGCTAAGCTTTGGCTCTTTTTCGCACATTTTCACAATATAAATAAGCTTTCTTACAAGCTCATCATAGCTCTCGCTTTTGTATTGCT
>ERZ1292640.1253-Hain-H43-02um-R1-1253-length-21012-cov-22_pt1 | contig 17964 bp, 21 predicted proteins | sample MGYA00564404_ERZ1292640 | MGnify/ENA primary metagenome ERZ1292640 (study PRJEB36523, sample SAMEA6512636) | groundwater metagenome | collected 2019-01-08 | study: AquaDiva: Metagenomics assemblies of 32 groundwater samples
CTAGGACGGTGTGGAAGGAGGGAGTCGAACCTGTAATGCCAAAACTATGTCCAACTAAAGCGAGAATAGACTCAAACAATCTGAAAAAACTGTACGATTTCTGTATACCAAAGGAACGTTTTAGTCGTAACTTCTTTATTATAAAGGTGTTAAAATTGGAGGGGCTAGGCTCCTACCTCCTCCGCCAGTACTTTTTTATCATATTGAAAACATTAAAGTTAGCGTAGCTTATTTGATGAATAGATAGGTTGTGTTTGTTTTTATATGGTTCTGTTTGTAAGAATATAAGTTATGCACGGATATCCCTGACGGACAAAATAGTAACGTTTCTTTGCCTTTAATTTCAGAAGTTAATATGCTTAATATTTACGGTAATGCGGTATGACAAAAAAGAATATAGTATTATTTTTTATTTTAGTAATAGCACTTTTATTTATATTTTCTCCTGCCTTTTCTACATTGCTTGAATTCTTATCAGGAGAGAGGGATCGCAAACAGCAGCTGAAGGAGTGGAGAAAAGCTTATGAACAATATTGGAATGAAGAATATAGGTCTAGGAAATCTTTATGGGAAGAATATAAAGTAAAATAGAAAACAAGAAAGAAACCTGCTCCTGCCGTTTTAAGACCAATCATTGAAAAGCAGTTAAAGACGTAAGGAGAATTGATGGCGTAATCGTAACTTATTAATTATAATAATGTTGGGGATGGATGGGCTTTCATCTTATCTCCTCTGCTGACTTATTTTCATTGACATATCGTCTATAATTTAGTATAATTTGATTCAATAATTAGGATATATTTAATATAAGGCCGTGGGAGAATACGGCCTTCTTCTGTCTACGGATAACTAAAAGTTTTTAAAGAGATTTAAGATATGAAAAAAATAATAACTATTCTTATAATATTTATATTTGTGTTAGTTAATATAGTATATGCATTACAGGATACTGTATATATTAAAGCTAACCTTAGGAAACCTATGGCATTTGAAAAAAATTATAGTAGAAAAAATAAAGAAATATTGAATGAGATTCTTGCAGGAGAAAGAAGAGCAGAGCTTTTTTATGATAATGAAATATGGGCTAAATTGCCCCAAAAGGTAAAAGAAAGAATAAAAAGAATAATCTCAGAATATCCTGACCATTGGCAAGCAGGCGATTATGATGAAAAGTCCGGAGAAGCAGAAGAAAAAAGAGCAGTGAAAATAAATTTAGATAAACCAATAGTAGTTAATGGCGAAGAGATAGAAGCTATAGTTATAAATGGAATTTTGTTCAAAAGAAAAGAGCTGGGGAAAGAATATCTCGGGGCGTCATGGGGTGGATCAAGTAAACGAGCAGTTAAGGATTTATCAAAAAAAGAATTAGAGAATGCCGTGCATGTAGAATTTGATATGGAGGGCCGTCCTATTTTTTCCAAGCATTTCTTTCAACAGTTAGGAGGCCTTGATTATGAAGAAGCCAGGGCTAAATTCATACATTCTATAAAAACCTTACCAGAAGCTGGTCTTAAAGGACCTATAGCAGTTGGTTATGCAAAATATTTAGGCTTAAAAAAAGATAATAGGAATTTAGGAGTTTTTATATCAGCTTTAAGGAAAGAAGAGCCAAAGCGTTATGATACAGTGATAACTAATATATTAACGCAATATTATGAAGAGGTCGGGGGGCCTTTATTCAAAGCTTTGGAGGAGCATGGAAGTCACATGGGTGGTAATGTTCTAGAAATAGCAAGGGAAGTTGGGAAAAAATATGATTTTGGTGGGCTTTATAGGGCATACGGCAAAGCCTTGCGCTTACTTAATGATGCAGGCTTTTATCCTCAAGATCCACATACTGGAAATATGGCACTGGACCTTTCAGGAGAAAAGCCTACTATCTGGTATGATGTAGGAATGTGGAAGGTGGCTGCTGATTTAACAAAAGCCCAAAGATTAGCTTATCGATATTGGACATTAACATACGGGTCGATGAATATATCAAGAGACATGGGTACTCCAGGATTAACTTTAGCTTATATGTGTGAATTGGTGAATCCTTATCACGAATTCTTAAAAGGATATTTTTATGATAAGATAGACGATCCTTTATTTAAGCTAAACGATTTTAAGATCAATGAAGGCGGACGTAATAGTTTTCAATATACACTTTTGAATCCAGATGACACCACTCCAGTCCATTCACGCATAAGTGCACCATTTGTTCCATTGCTGTGTGCTATAGAAGGATTTGAAGGGTTAAGTAATGCCGGAATTTCTAAAATCCTATCTGAATCAATATAAACAAAATAGTTCTTTATTTTTATTAAAAAATAGTTTAAAATAATATATTAGAGTTATATAAAAAAAGGGGGTCCTATGAAGAAAACACAGGCATTTCTGGTAATGGGTTTTATAGTAGTGTTAGCCTTGGCCATAGGATTTTACATGCAGAAGGAAGATGAGAGGAGCATGAGGATAAAAGTAGAAGAGATGCTCAGCTCGCTTATAAACGAGAAAAATCTATCTGAGATAAAGCTGAATAAAAAGATCCAGGACAAGGAAAGATTCATAGCGTACCTTTCAGCCAGCTTAAGCAAAGAAAAATTGATTAATTCAAGGCTTGCGCAGAATCTTGAGCGCTCTACCAAAAGATTTGCAGTAGCCGGCCAGCATAAAAAACCAATTGAACTGGAAAAAATTATAGTATCCTCGTTGTTAGAGGCAGAAGGCAGGATCCTGGCTGTTGATAAACAGAACGACTTGGTTGTGGTAAATCTTGGCGCAATTAATAATCTGAAGAACGGAGACAGGCTTTCAATTTACAGGGGAGATAGTTTTATCGCAAACGCTGAGCTTGTAAAAGTCCAGAACAGGATTTCAGCGGCAATGATTCTCCCCGAGGCAAGCAATAAAGACTTAAAAGTAGAAGTAAACGATACGGTAAAATAGCATTAAATAAGGGGGTCAATATAATGAAAATAAAAATAATTATACTTCTTGGTATTTTTATTTTTGTTCAGGATATGGCGGCGCAGGCTATAGAGTTGCAGGAAAAACTTACAAGGATCGCGATAGCCAGCTCAGGCAAAATCAAATATGAATCCAAATTGCTTGATAGCCCCCCAAGGCTTATTATAAAATTTGACACCCCAAATGTATTTGGGAAGTTATTAAAAAACACCTATTTAAATGAAGGCGTAATAAAAAATATTACAGTAAGCTACTATCCAGATAGATTATTAGGTTCGGAAAGGAAAAAGATAAAATTCATCACCTTCTGGCTGAACCAGAAAACTCAATACAAGGTCTGGAGCAGCGATAACAGGATTTTTATTGATTTCAAAAACCATTCCCTGAATTCAGAATCAAAACAGATAGAGATATCCAGCATTGTAAATACCATAGATTTTAATTCCAAGGATAGGGCAGCAGAGGCTCTGCTGGCCAGCGTAAACAAGACATATTATAATTATTACAACCCTGTTTCAAAAACAGCCAAAAGCCAGAGAAGCCCTGTATCAGATTTAACATGGCTTCTGGCATTTGGATTCATAAGCGCGTATATCCTCTGGTTCAGGCCGAAAGAGTGGAAGGCGTTAATAGACAAGCTGGTTAATCCCGTGTTTTTATCATCCTCGCATCATGAAAAAAGAAAGTGGTGGCGTCACAACCTCCTGCCTTTAAAGGACAAAAATATTTATATAAGGCTTGAGTCGTCTGAATCAAAGACAAAGCTTGGGCTGGTTCCAAGGGATATAGGTTATGGAGGCCTGAGTTTCGAATGCAATGCATTAAAAAGATTAAAAGGAAGATTAAATCTCAGTATATTCATGCCAGGCGCGATATCCCCTGTTGATGTTCAGGGTAATGTTGCATGGCAGAGGAATACATGGAATGTTTTCAGGCGCCGCATAGGCGTTTCTTTTATTAATCCTCCGGAAAAAGACTGGGCTGGTATTCATCGCTACATAGAAGAACAATACGCCGCATTGAAACAATAATAAAGTGAAACGCCGTCCATCCACAAATATTTTCCCAATAGTATTGATTCTTGCAGTTGTAATATCCGTTTTTATCATTATACTATATAGAGCGCCTACCAGGCAACTGCATCAGCCTGAGATAGCATTTGTAATAGACGACTGGGGATACAGCCTTAATAATATTGATTTGCTCTTTCAAATCGAGAGGCCCATAACCCTTGCAATATTACCGCACTTGCGCTATTCAAAAGATATAGCTGAAAAGGTGAAAAAATCCGGCAAAGAGTATGACGCGATTCTTCATCTTCCTTTGGAATCTAAAAGTGGCAAGGCTCCTGAGCGCGATACAATAAGGCGCAACATGAAAAAAGACAGGGTTCTCGCTATACTGGGAGACGATATTGAAGGCGTACCCGGGATAATAGGCGTTTCCAACCATCAGGGCTCCAGGGCAACAGAGAATAAAGAAATTATGAGGATTATACTGGAGGAATTGAAAAAGAGGGGTTTATTTTTTCTGGATAGCCGCACAACGCCTGTTTCTGTATGCGGAAACATAGCTGAAAAGATAGGTTTGAAATACGCTGAAAGGGACATATTTTTAGACCTTGGGCAGAAAAAAGAAGAAAAGCAGTACAGGGCATATGTAAAAAAACAGATAAAAGAGCTTATAAATGTGGCCAAGACAAGAGGCAGGGCAGTTGCCGTAGGGCATGATAAAAAACTTACTCTGGAAGTTATTAAAGAAAGCATACCTGAAATAGAAAAGGAAAATATAAAAATAGTGCCTTTGAAAAAGTTTGTGGGGAGATATGAAAAATAAAATTATCTTATCAACTTTATTTTTAGCGTTATTTTTATCATCCTGCGCCAGGGCGCCTGTAAGGAATATTCCAGTAATACCCACTATTCCGGGAGAACCTCAGGCTGTACCTGAAAGCGCGGTTTTGACCCCTGATATATTCAGGCAAGATGTTATACATGAGGTTGGGCCAGGGGAGACAGTTTGGCGTATAGGCAAGATGTACGATGTTCCCATAGAGGATATTGTAAGGGTTAACAATCTGAGCGATGCTACTCAGCTTGAAAAAGGGCAAAGGCTTATTATTTCCAACGCAGCGCCTATGAGGTCTGTAATACCTCTGTATCCGGGCGACATGTGGAAATATATTATTATTCACCATAGCGCCACAGATATCGGGAATGCGCTGTCGTTTGACTACATGCATTCTCATAAGAGGCTGTGGAAGGGGCTGGGGTATCATTTTGTGATAGATAACGGCACAGCTGGCACAAAGGCAGGCCATATAGAGATATCGCCTCGTTGGCTTCATCAGGAATATGGAGCTCACTGCAAGGCCGACGAGATGAATTACAGAGGCATAGGCATATGCCTTGTTGGGAATTTCAATGATGAAAAAATATCCTCCGAGCAGATGGATTCTCTGGTGTACCTTATAAACATACTCAAAAAATATTACAACATACCAGATTCCCATATCCTTGGCCATGGCCGGGTAAATGGCGCAAAGACAGATTGCCCTGGCACAGGGTTCCCATGGGCTGAATTCCGCTCGCGCCTGCGTTCCAGCCAATAATCCTGGCAAAATTCCAGCTTGCCTATCTTATTTTACCGTAGTATTATATAATACATATTGCGCCCATAGCTCAATTGGATAGAGTGCCAGCCTACGAAGCTGTAGGTTCCCCGTTCGAGCCGGGGTGGGCGCGCCATCTTTCGACGCGAAAAAGTTTTTATACTATAAATTGTTATGAAAAAAACTTTTTCTTGCTCAAGATGATCCTGAATCTCTCGCCGCATCATTTTTACTTCTGACGGCTCGGGACGAGGCGTGGGTGACTAGAAAGGAGAGAATCATGTCAAAAGAAGGGATCCATAAGTGTAATGCCGCGGAAAATTGTCATGAAGAAAATCATATCTGCAGGATTATTATTAGAAAGGATTTGGGTAGGATTAAAGAGCTTGTAAAGGATGCTCAATTTTATTGCAAAAATTGTGGACGCGCAGCTCATAACTCTGAAAATCTCTGCAATCCTTCTAAGATAATGGTATAATTATCTCAGACAAAACGCCTGTAATTTAATTATAAAAAATGGCCTTTGTTTGATGGAAAAATAGTATAGCTGATTATTGGCATGTTTTAACAGTAACGGAGCCTATATATCATATGAAAGACAAGCAGTTATTATTTTATACGATCATGGGAACAGTGGTCGGTGTATTATTTCTAGCTTCGATGTATTTCTCCCGGAATCACTTTGTCTGGCAATATGAGCCGCTATATTCCACCATTGAAGGTTTTGGGGCGCTATCTGCCATTTTTATGGCTATGATACTGTTTCAAAGAAAGCAAGGAGAGGGCACTGGACAACTATTCTGGACAGCACACGGGCTACTCTGGATGGGATTGACCAGTTTATTTCACGCTATTACGAGAGTGGGATATGGGTTTATATTTTTGCGCTCCTTATCGGTTCTCGGTGGAAGCACTCTGTTTGCTCTTGACTGGTTGCCACAATCATTTGACAGATATGAATCTGATAGAAAATGGATTACTAGGCTGGTTATAGCAGGCCCAGTATTATTCGGGATTTGGACATTGGTCGCTTGGCAGACTTTACCACTAATGATAATGGAAGGAAGATTTAGCACCACAACCATAATAGTTAACCTTTTGGCCGGCGTATTTTTTATGCTCGCCACAGCACGCTTCCTGCTTGAATTACACCGTTCCAACAATCCGGAATTTTATTTTCTTTCCTTTTTCACCCTGTTTTTCGCTTTAGCGCAATTTACATTTCCTTCGTCACTAGTCTGGAATGATGCCTGGTGGTTTTTGGAGCTACAGCGATTACTAGCTTACCTGATACTGATGGGGTTTATAGTTCATCAGCATCTGCAAATGATTACTAAGCTAAGAGGCACAATTGGTGAGTACAAGAGGACGGTGGCTGCGTTAAAAAATGCTTATGCCAAACTCAAAGAAACGCACATGCAGTTAGTACAATCAGCCAAAATGGCTTCTATTGGTCAACTTGCTAGCAGCGTGGCTCACGAAATAAATAATCCTCTGACAGGTGTATTAAATAATCTGCAGTTGATTAAAAACGAAATAGAAAAAGGAAAGGATTTTAATTTCGATAGCTTTAAAGAAATATTAAACAATAGTGAAGAATCTGCCATAAGATGTAAAAATATAATTCAGTCTCTTTTGGATTTTTCCTATCAGTCCAGAAGCCCGCTTGTATATATTTTCTTAAATGAAATAATAGAAAAAACCATCCCCTTGCTAGGGTATGAGATGGAGTCACAAAAAGTCATGATACAAACACAATTTCAGACAGACTTACCCCAGATTCTAGGCGATGCCCAATTCCTACAGCAAGCAATATTTGACATATTATCTAATGCTATATGGGCAATAAAAATGTCTAAAAAAGAAAGCGGAATACTTACTATAAAGACCCAATATGAACCAGAAAAGAATGCGGTCTTATTATCTATATCTGATAATGGCATAGGTATTCCTAAAGAGAATCTGAATAGAATATTCGAAGCCTTCTTTACCACTAAAATTGTAGGTGAAGGCGTGGGTTTGGGTTTATTTATAGTATATGGCATAATCCAGCAGCACAGAGGCACTATCGATGTAGAAAGCCAGGTAGGCAAAGGCACGACCTTTAAGATATCGCTGCCCCGCCGTATTTTTTAGAGAAGGCAAACATATGAAAAGGAGAAATCATGGAAGAGAATGTTCATAATAAGGAAAATAAAATCTTAATTGCTGATGATGATGAGAATGTAAGATTTTTTTTAGAAAAATTTTTAAAGCAGAAGGGATATTCACAAATCCATTCAGTTGCAACCGGTGAAGAGGCGCTTAAGGCGGTAGAAAAGGATAATATAAAATTAGTCCTCTTGGATATAAGATTATTGGATATGGATGGGATAGATGTCTTACGCAAGATCAAGAAAATGAATAAAAATATAAGTGTAATTATGATTACTGCCTTTCCTGATGAGGAACTAACTAAAGAGGCAATGAAAGAGGGGGCCTGTGATTATATTATTAAGCCATTCGATTTAGCCCAATTAAAAGCAAGCGTGGCTAATAAAATTAAAGGTCTATAGTAAAAAATGTATGAAAATTATTGGAACTTAACAAAAAAGCCATTTGAAAATGTCACCGACCCTGAATTTTTCTATTTTTCTGACCAACACGCAGAAGCCTTAAGCAGGCTAGCGTATGCCATTAGAGAAAGAAAAGGCGCTGCACTTTTAACTGGAGTGTTTGGTTGCGGTAAGACCCTTTTGGCGCAGGCTATTCTTTATGAATTAACTCAAGAAAAATATAAAGTTGGCATTATCAATAATCCTCAATTAGATTATGTGGATCTTTTAAGGGCAATTGTGCGTAGTCTTAAGGCAGTTGAATTACCTCAGAAAAAGACAGAGCTCTCTATAGATTATCTCTTGGAGGTCTTAGGTAAAATTCTAGAGAATAATTTGCAAGACGGGAAAGAAACAGTAATTATTATTGATGAGGCACATGTCATTGAAGACAAGCATGTCTTTGAAGGAATAAGGATGCTTTTAAACTTTCAAGACCGAGGGCGGTTCTTAATTACACTTATCCTCTTAGGTCAGCCTGAACTAAGACAAAAGATCGAAGATAATAAACAATTAGAACAGAGGATTGCTATAAAATACCATCTCAATGCTTTCGATTTAAAAGATACAATTAACTATATTGCCTATAGGCTTAAGCTTGCCGGAAGAGATGAAGCCATCTTTACTAAAGAAGCGGTCGAATCTATCTACGAATACACTGGTGGTATACCGCGCCGAATAAACCGGCTCTGTGACATATGCCTTCTTGCAGGAGTTGCCAAGAACTTAAAGCAGATAGATAGGTCAACTGTTATAGAAGAGGCCAGGGCGCTATAGGCAAAGATATAAATTTATCAAGGCGCATATAAGTTCTAATTCCAATTCAGAGAAATTAAAGTATAACTATGCCGATGTAGCTCAGTTGGCAGAGCAGGGCTTTCGTAAAGCTCAGGTCGGTGGTTCAAATCCACTCATCGGCTCCATGAACCACTCGCTAAGAATGAGTAAAAAATACAGTCTTGGCGAGGGTTCATGCCCTGCATCGGAGCGAAGCATATAACATAAATATATATCTTAGCGACTGGTGCGGGGCAATATAACGAAGAAAAATGGCACACGTCAGAGAACTCCTTAAAGATAAAAATTTTTTCCTCCTGTGGTTTGCGCAGATAGTTTCAAACTTCGGGGACAGGCTTGATCAAATGGCCCTGATAGGGCTTATCTATCTTCGCACCCCGGGCTCTACTATAGAACTTGCCAAATTGCTTTCCTTTACAATACTCCCTGTTTTTATTATAGGCCCCATAGCCGGCATATGCGTTGACAGATGGAATAGAAAAGCCACGATGATAACGTGCGACCTTATAAGAGGGGCCCTGGTGCTTTTAATACCGCTTATTATAAAATATTCCACAAGCATGGTGCCGATCTATGCAGTCGTGTTTGTAATTTTTTCTGTTACAAGGTTTTTTATCCCTTCAAAGCTTTCTATAATTCCGGATATTGTGCATAAAGATAAATTGCTTCTGGCAAATTCGCTTTCATCCACAACCATGATGATTGCGACAATAGTAAGTTTCGGATTCAGCGGAATTATAGTTGCGGCGTTAGGGCCGCAGGGAGGTTTTTATATAGATTCTGCAAGTTATTTTATATCAGCAATACTCGTATTTTTTCTAGCTGTTAAATTAAAAGAAAAAATAGATCTAAAAACAGCTGAAGTAAAACTGAAAGATATTGCCAGGAAAACAATTATAGGGGATATAAAAGAGGGCCTTAGATATTTAAAGGACCATAAGGATATAAAGATGGTTGCCAATACAATGTTTCTTCTTATGGCAGGGGTCGGGTCAATATATATTGTAATAATAGTTTTCATACAGGAAGCGCTTAGGTCTTCAACTGAACACCTTGGTTTACTTGTGATGTTCCTGGGGATAGGGTTATTCCTGGGCTCTATCGCATACGGCAAATTTGGCTCAAGATTTTCAAAGAGAAAAGTAATAAATTTCGGTTTAATAACCACTGGTTTAATAGTAGTGATATTTACAGTCTGCTTGAAGTTTGCGCCGTCATTTTTAATAGCAGGGGCATTGTCTGTAATGCTTGGGATTTTCAGCGCGCCTATAATAGTATCTTCTAATACGCTGCTTCATGAAGTAATGCTGGATGAGATGCGCGGCAGGGTTTTTAGTTCCCTGGAGATAATAATGCATGCTGGATTTCTTCTGTTTATGTTTCTTGCCTCTGTGACTGCTGAAAAAATAGGGAGGGACTGGGTGCTTATAACCATAGGGGCGCTTTTTTCAATCATAGGCTTGATAAAATTAGCAAGGCTTGGAAAGGAAGAAAAAAGGGGTTAAGGAGGTTTATTTCTGTTTTTTTCTGGATTTATTTAACTCGCGGCATTTTATGTAGTAATTACAGGTAGCGCAGCATATGTCGTCTTCATGGCGCTCGCCCCTGTACCATTTGGTTTCACATGTCCAGTAAACCTGGCAATCTGTGCAGCATTTTCCAAAATCGCCGATGCCCATGTTAACCTCCTATAAAAGAAGTATACCCGAACTTAAAAAGGTTGTCAAGAAACCCGCTTTTTTGTATAATAGAAAAACATGGTTAATATAAATTTCATACATCTGCCTGACTTTAAAGATATTACAAAGAATAAAAAAATAGAAGTATTGCCGATTCCGGAAAAAGCAATCCTTTCTTTATCCCAGCATGCAGGCGCGCCTTCTGAGCCTTTGGTCCAGGTTGGGGATAGTGTTAAGACAGGCTCATTGATAGCCCAGGCAAAAGGCTTTATCTCTGCAAACCTTCATTCAAGCATCTCAGGCAAGGTTATTGCAATAGAAGACAGCCCTCATTCTGTAATAGGGGTCTCCAGGGCAATTATCATAGAATCAGACGGTCAGGATACAAAGGCATATCTGGATTCAACAGAAGATATAATAAAACTGATAAAAAACGCTGGCATTGTTGGATTAGGAGGCGCGGCATTTCCCACAGATGTTAAAATGAGCCCGCCCGCCAACAGAAAAATAGACACGCTTATTATAAATGGCGCAGAATGCGAGCCTTTTTTAACATGCGATCACCGCTTGATGCTTGAAAAACCAAAGGAAATAATATCAGGGATTCAATTAATAGCAAAGGCCTTAGGAGTAAAAGATGTAATTATGGGCATAGAGGAAAATAAGATAGATGCGATAGGGATTTTAAATAGCGCTATATTTGCGCTCAAGGCTCAAGGTTCAACCCCATACCACAAGGATACGGGGCATGGGTTCAAGGTAAAAGCGCTCAAAACAAGGTATCCGCAGGGAGGAGAAAAACAGCTCATTAAGACTTTGTTGAATAAAGAAGTGCCTTCCGGAGGCCTGCCTCTTGATATAGGAGTGGTGGTAAATAATGTGCAGACGGTTTTTGCGGTTTACGAAGCAGTTAATTTAAAAAAACCATTATATGAAAGGGTGATAACTGTATCAGGCAGTTTTCCAGGCATGGCGAAAAATATTTTAGCAAGGATAGGCACCCCGATAAAAGATATATTGGATTTCTGCGGGTTAAATCCAAAAATGGATATCTATAAAATTGTAATGGGCGGGCCAATGACAGGCATTGCGCAAAGTAATCTGAACGCGCCCGTTATTAAAGGTACATCAGGCCTGCTTATTCTTGATAGTAAATTTAAATTTGAAGAAAAAGAGCTTGATTGCATAAGGTGTTCCAAATGTATTGATGCCTGCCCTGCAGGCCTTATGCCTTGTATGATGGGCGCCAGCGTAAAAAAAGACAGGTTTGACATAGCAGGTTCTTATGACCCGCTTGACTGCATTGAATGCGGTTCGTGCAGTTATGTATGCCCTTCAAAGATACCGCTGGCGCAGCTTATAAAGCTTGCAAAGCTTAAAAGCGCACATCTATGAAAAATATTTTAAGATTCGCATTTATTTTATTCCTGGTTAATTTAATAGCAGCGTCTGTCCTTGCAGGGACTTATAACCTCACTAAATCCAGGATAGAAGAACAGGAAAGGCTGGCCCAGGAACAGGCCCTTAAACAGGTAATGCCTGAGGAAATAGGAGACAGGCTTGAGCTTGCAGCAAAAGACGGGGCAGCAAAATACTGGAAGGTATTCAAGCAAGACAGCGCTCAGGTCAGGGGGTATGTATTTATTGCAAAAAGATACGGATATTCAAGCGTCATAGAGACAATGGTAGGCATGAAAAAAGACGGCACTATTACAGGAATAAAGGTGCTTTCTCAAAATGAAACTCCAGGTCTTGGCGCCAAAATAACAGAACCTTATTTCATAAAACAATTTGTGAATAGAGATATAAATGCCCTGGAACTTTCAAAAAACAATATACACGCAATCACCGGCGCAACCATATCTTCCAGGGCGATTTTGGGTTCCATAAAATTCAGCGGCACGGAAATGTTAAATAATAAAAATGAATAAATTTACAGTTTCTCCTTCTCCCCATATTAAGTCAGACAATACCACAAAAAAGATCATGTGGGCTGTTGTATTGTCTCTTATGCCTTCAGGCGTTGCAGGCATATACATATTCGGCTTATCAAGCTTAAATGTTATTGTCCTGTCAATACTCTCATGCTTTTTTACAGAAGCGGTATTTTTAAAATTAAGGAACAAGGATGCGAAAACAGTTTTGGACGGAAGCGCCATATTAACAGGGCTTCTTCTTGCGTATAATCTTCCGCCCGGAGTGCCTTTTTGGATACCTGTAGTGGGAGGCGCGGTCAGCATTGTTTTAGGAAAACAGCTTTTCGGGGGCCTGGGCCAGAATATATTTAATCCTGCTCTTGTAGGCAGGGCGTTCCTGCAGATTTCATGGCCTGTTTATCTGACCGCATGGAAAAATCCAAAATGGTGGCCTGATGCTGTATCAACTGCAACGCCTCTTGCAAAAGAAGGTAGCTCACACTTTAGTTATATGGACCTTTTCCTGGGAAACCGCTCAGGGTGCATAGGAGAGGTATGCGTTGCGGCGTTATTGATAGGCGTTTTGTTCTTACTGGTTACAAAAATAATTTCTCTTGAAATACCATTGAGTTTTATAGGCACAGTTGGCATAATCAGCTGGATATTCGGAAAACAGGGATTTTTTAAAGGCGATTTTCTTTTTAGCGTACTGGCAGGCGGGCTTATACTGGGCGCATTTTTTATGGCAACTGATTATGTGACGTCGCCTCTTACCAAAAAAGGCAAGATTATCTTTGGCATAGGCTGCGGCATTATCACAGCTATTATAAGGCTGAGAGGCAGTTATCCTGAAGGCGTGTGTTATTCAATACTGTTTATGAATGCGGCTGTGCCGATAATAGACAGATTTACAAAAGTCAGAAAATATGGGCTTGTAAAAAAATGAAAAAATTGTTCAAAGAATTTTTTAAAGGCATAGGGAGCGAAAATCCAACATTTCGCCTGATACTTGGGCTTTGCCCTACCCTTGCAGTTTCTACAAGCGTAATAAACGGGATAGGCATGGGCGCAGCTGCTACTTTTGTCCTGATAGGTTCAAATATGATTATATCTCTGGTCAGAAGATTTATACCTGACGAGATCAGGATTCCGTGTTTTATCGTGATCATAGCTACATTTGTTACTATTGTTGAGCTTACAATGAAGGCGTATGCGCCTGAGCTTTCAAAAGCGCTTGGCATATTTGTGCCTCTAATAGTTGTAAATTGCATAGTGCTCGGCAGGGCAGAGGCGTTTGCCTGCAAACAAGGGGTGCTTGCTTCAATAATGGACGCATTAGGGATGGGGCTAGGTTTTACGCTGGCGCTTGTGCTCATCTCTGTGGTAAGAGAACTGCTGGGGAGCGGCACGCTTGCTGGTTTTTTGATTATTAAGAATTTTGAACCTGTGCTTTATATAGCTTTAGCGCCGGGCGCGCTTTTAGTGATAGGGCTTCTTATAGGCGGGATTAATTATATTTCCAGGAAAGGAAGAGCTGCATAATGGATGTCAGCATGTTTTTATCAGTAATTATAGGTGCCATCTTTATCAATAATTTTATACTCTCTAAATTTCTCGGGCTTTGCTCATTTATCGGGATTTCAAAAGAAACAAAACCCGCCCTTTATATGGGCGTTTCAGCTACATTTGTAACCACGTGCGCTTCAATAATTACCTGGGCTATTTATAATTTTATACTGGTGCCCTGCCACATAGAATACCTCAGGACTATTTCATTTATCCTGGTTATCGCCTCCTTTGTCCAGTTGGTAGAGATGGTTATAAAAAAATTCAGCCGGACGCTTTACAGGACGCTCGGCATATATTTGCCTCTTATTACGGTTAATTGCGCAGTGCTTGGCGTAGCTGTTTTAAACAGCGAGATGTTTTTTAAGCCAGGCATAAATACGCTGACAAGTTTTGCTTTATCAGCCTTGCAGGGTTTTTGCGTGGGCCTGGGTTATATACTTGTAATGTTATTTATGTCTGGTATAAGGGAAAGGCTTGAACTCTGCGACATACCAGCTTCTTTTAAAGACGCGCCTATCGCATTTATAATAGCGTCATTAATGTCCATGGCTTTCATGGGATTTTCCGGATTCAGGTTTTAATATGTTAATTCCTATTCTAACAATGTCAATAATGGGGCTTTTGTTTGGCCTGGGGCTTGCGTATGCCTCGAAGATTTTCAAGGTTGAGATGGACCCGAAGATAGATATGATCATGCATGCGCTTCCAGGGGCAAATTGCGGCGCGTGCGGAATGGCAGGATGTGCAAGTCTGGCAGAGGCCATAGTGGCCGGAAAAGCTGAAATTACATCCTGCGCGCCAGGAGGCCAGGAGGTTTGCGATAAGATTGCAGGGATACTTGGAGTAGGCGCAAAGGTAAAGCAGAAAAAAACAGCAAGGGTCAGATGCAATGGAGGCAAAAGATCTGCGGATAAATACGTATACCAGGGACTGGGAAAATGCTCTGCTGTAAATTTACTGGCAGGCGGGAACAAAGAATGCAGGTTCGGATGCCTTGGTTTCGGGGACTGCGTACAGGTATGTTCTTTTGATGCCATTCATTTAAACGAAAATGATATTCCTGTGGTTAGCGCTGATAAATGCACTGCCTGCGGAAAATGCGTACAGGCGTGCCCTAAAAAAATAATTATCCTGGGAAAAGCTGATGATAAGGTTTATGTAAAATGTCTTTCACGGGACAAGGGAACAGTGGTAAAATCTATATGCCCTGTTGGGTGCATAGGGTGCAAGATATGCGAAAAACTTTCAGGAGGCGTGTTTATTGTAGAAAATAATCTATCCAGAGTAGATTACAGCAAGGCAAAGACCGATACGCCCTGGCAGACGGTTATTGAAAAATGCCCTGTAAAATGTATAGTAAAAGATAATTAATAGGAGGGGTTATGGCAGGGAATGTGATTGAATTAGCAGAACATAATTTTGAACAGGAGGTTTTAAAATCAGACAAGCCTGTGATCGTGGATTTCTGGGCAACATGGTGCATGCCGTGCAAGATGCTTGCCCAGACTGTTGAAGAGATAGCAGGCGAACACAAAGGAAAATACAAGGTCGCGAAATTAAACATAGACGATGCCATGGAGATTGCGACTAATTTCAGCGTTATGAATATCCCGACCCTGATATTTTTTAACAACGGTGGGGAAGTAGGCAGAATGGTAGGCGCTGCTTCCAAAAGGGATATATTAAAGAAAATGGAAGAGGCATTTGCATGAATATAGCTGTATTTTGTTCAGGCAGCGGAACAAACCTGCAGGCCATAATAGACAGCCAGAAAAAAGGCTATATAAAAGCAGAGATTAAGCTCGTTGTTTCTGATATGCCCGATTGCTATGCATTGACAAGGGCAAAAAATGCAGGCATAAAAACAGTTGTTGTTGAAAGAAAAAATTATAAAGTAAAAAAGGATTTTGAAGCGGAAATAATAAATACCCTGAAAAAAGAAGGTATAGGCCTTATAGTGCTTGCAGGCTACATGAGAATGCTCTCAGAGGATTTTATAAAGGCCTATGAAAACAAAATCCTGAATATACATCCTGCGCTTCTTCCGTCTTTTAAAGGCACCCGCGGAATAAAGGATGCGTTTGAATACGGAGTAAAAGTAACCGGCCCCACAGTGCATTTCGTTACCGTAGATATGGACGCAGGCCCTGTAATAATGCAATCTCCCGTTAAGGTTACTGAGGACGATACTGAAGAATCGCTCGCACAAGCCATTCATGAGGAAGAGCATAAGATATACCCCAGGGCAATACAGTTGTTTGTGGAAGGTAAGTTAAAGATAGAAGGCAGAAAGGTCAGGATACTAAAGTAGTTTTTCTATTTTTAATTTATTTTTTCTAAATTTCTCCAGATCTTCTTTTGACAGATATACTTTTCTTTCGGCGTTAAGGCCGTTTATAAATTCAGCCCCTTTGTAATCCTCGAATGAGTAAAGATGCAGTACAGTCCCTGTCATTTTTAGTATCTCCGAAAAAATTCTTTTTTCGTCTTCAGGCAGGTTTTTATCGGAGCTGATATTGAATTTAAACCGGAAGACATTGTTTTCTATTCCACCAAGGCTCGACGCAACCTTAAATTTATTTTTTAATTTTTTATTCTCTTCAAATAATGATTTTATCCTTCTTGAAATCTGCTGTCCCAGGAACCACCCAATGTCCAGATCCTTTTTCGGAAAACCATCTATGCCTATAAGGTCTATGTCCTTATATTGCTCAAACGTGTCTTTAAGATTTCTCTGCCGTATTTCGTTATTTGAATAAAAATATTTTGACACGACTTCTTTAACAGGGCTTGCAAGTAAAGACAGGTCTACCAGGAACAGATATTCGTTTGTAAAACCAGGAGGAAATATTGCAGTGTAGGCTTCGAATCCTGGCGCGGCCTCATATTCTTCTTTTGTTTTAACGTAAAGAAGAGATTCACGGTCTGATATTTCTTTTGATTCCACTTCAGCTATCTCTATCTTCTGTGTGTTTTTTTTGCCTATCAGGTATATAGGATAAAATATAGATTTCACATTTTCCGCAAGGGACGCGTTCTGATTCAACGAGTTAAATAATTCCCGGATTTTTTGTTCGCCCGCTATCGAGGGATTAAACCTGAAATCCCTTAATATCCTCTGGAAGTATTCTCCGCGCGATATATCAAAGAGCCTGACCCTTACGACATCATAGACAAATCCTGTAAGTATGAATTCCGCGCCCGTAGTTTTTGTATCGCGGGCAGTAAGGATGTAAAATTTTAGAGGCTGGTCCGTGCTGGTTATGACCCTGTGGATCGACATTGCGACGTTTTCTATTTTTTTGCCGGCGTCCTGGTTTAATTTTAAATCAGGGTCTACCAGGCCTTCTACAGGGATGTATACGCCTAAAGTAGAGCCTGTTATTTTTGTTTTTACGTTTTCAAGCTTGTATTCGTCTTTGCAGAGTTTAAGGACGGAATCTTCTACTTTGCCTGTCGGGTAACTTGGTTTATTGCAGGAAGAGAGGACTATCGAAAGTAAAATTATTACAAGGAGCTTATATTTATTAAGACAAGGAGTCATTCAGGTTTCTTAAAGTTGTGGTTTTTTCCGTATTCCCTGAATATTGCTTCTATTTCGTCGTATTCCAGTTCTTCTTTTTCAAGCAGTTCTTTTACAAAACGCTCTACAATAACCCATTCTTTTTTAAGAAGGGCCTCAGCATCCTTGATGCAGCTCTGCATTATTTTATCTGTTTCAGCGTTAAGTTTTTCTTTTAATGATTCTGATAATAGGTCTTTGGGTATTACTGTGTAATCTCCCATATAACCCGCATCGCTCATTCCTACTCTCCATACCATATAGTTAGCTATCTGCATGGATT
>ERZ1292640.1720-Hain-H43-02um-R1-1720-length-17964-cov-7_pt1 | contig 17964 bp, 18 predicted proteins | sample MGYA00564404_ERZ1292640 | MGnify/ENA primary metagenome ERZ1292640 (study PRJEB36523, sample SAMEA6512636) | groundwater metagenome | collected 2019-01-08 | study: AquaDiva: Metagenomics assemblies of 32 groundwater samples
TCGGTGAAGGGGTTGCCAGCCGGCGACCACATCGCCTGCCTGATGAGCGGCGGTGCTGCGGCGGAACCACGCAGGAACGACGAGCTGGCATCGTACGGCAGTCCGATCAGTTGCGGGGCGGCAGGCGGCATGGCGCTACATCCCCGGCGGTGTGAAACGGCCGTCATTGGCGAGCCAGCCGCCGTCGGCGAACAGGATGGTGCCGGTCACGTAACTGGCGGCATCCGACAGCAGGAACACGGTCGGCCCGGCCATCTCCGATGCCTGGGCCCAGCGTTTCATCGGCGTCTTGTCGGCATAGGCCTGGTACCACGCCGGCTGCGCCTTGATCGGCGCGGTCAGCGGCGTTTCGATCACACCAGGTCCGACTGCATTGACGCGCACGCCGAGCGCCCCCCACTCGGTGGCCGCGGTCCGCACCAGTTGTACGATGCCGGCCTTGGTCATCGAGTACACCGACTGGCCGGGCTCGGTCACCAGCGATCGGATCGACGAGAACAAGACGATGCTGCCCGACTTCTGCAGGACCATCAGCCGGCCCGCGGCCTGCAGCACGTTGAAGTTGCCGCGCAGGTTGACGCGGACCACCCGGTCGAACTCCTCGCCGGTGTAGTTGAGGATCGTCTTGCGGACATTGATGGCCGGCGTGCAGACCAGCCCGTCGAGGCCGCTGCGGTGATGCAAGGCATTGGCCAGGGCGTCGCGCACCGAGGTTTCGTCGGCGATGTCGACGGCGCCGGCATCCGCCGCGCCGCCGGCCCTGGCGATTAGTTCGGCGGTGGCGGCGGCGTTGGCCGCGTTGAGGTCGAGGCAGATGGTATGGCCGCCCTGCTGGGCGACGCCGAGGGCGACGGCCTGACCAATGCCCGAACCTGCGCCAATGACTGCAATCGTCTTTCCATCAAGTCGAAACATACCGACAATGATACCTGCCGGGAGGGCACTTCTTGCCGGGAGGGCACTTCTCGTCGGGAGGCATCTCTTGTCGGGATAAAATTCCACCGTGCCCGTTCTCGATATTGACCGCGTTCTGGAGGAAGTCGACCGTGCCGCCGACGAGATCGTCGATTTCGCGGCGCGGCTCGTGCGGATTCCGACCGTCAACCCGCCGGGCGAGGAATACGAAGCGTGCGCCAACGCGATCGGCGATCAATTACGGGCGCACGGCGCCAGCGTCCAGTTGCTGCCCGCCATCGGCGCGGTCGAACACACGCCGCTCCATCCCCGCATCAACGTGGTCGGGCGCCACGAGGGCCGCGCCAAGGGGCCGGCGATTCACCTGAACGGCCACTTTGACGTGGTGCCCGCCGGGCAGGGATGGACGCGCGATCCGTTTGGCGGCGAGATTGTCGGCGACCGGCTGTACGGCCGCGGGTCGTGCGACATGAAGGCCGGGCTGGCCGCGGCCGTGTTTGCGGCCGAAGCCATCCGGCGCGCCGGCGTGGTCCACGCGGCGCCGATCGAGATTAGCGGTACGGTGGACGAGGAGAGCGGCGGATTCGCCGGGGTGGCGTGGCTGGCCGAGAACCGCTGGATCTCGCGCGAGCGGACCAAGGCCGTCATCATTCCCGAACCGTTTGGTGTCGATCGCGTCTGCGTCGGCCACCGCGGCGTCTACTGGTTCGAGGTGGTGGCCGAGGGCCGCATTGCGCACGGCAGCATGCCGTACCTCGGGGTCAGCGCCATTGAAGGCATGTCGCACCTGCTCGACCTGGTGCGCGACGAGCTGGGCCCGGCGCTGATGGACCGCGTGACCACCATGCCAGTGGTCCCGGAAGGCTCGCGGCACGCCACCATCAACATCAACGGCATTGACGGCGGCCAGCCGGTGGACGAGTCGCCCAGCCCGTGTGTCGCCGACCGCTGCCGCGTGGTGTTCGATCGCCGGTTCCTGCTCGAAGAGGGACTCGATCGCACGCGCGCGGAGATTGTGAACCTGGTCGCCAGGGCCCAGTCGCGAATGCCGGATGTGCGGTTCTCGATTGACGACCGGATGATCGTCGAACCGACGCGGGCGCCCGAGGATGCGCCGGTGATTGCCGCGCTCACCTCCGCGATTGCCCGCGTCGTCGGGCGGCCGGCCTCGCTGGTGGCCAGTCCCGGCACCTACGATCAGAAACACGTCGCCCGCATTGCCGGCGTGCCGCACTGCGTGGCGTACGGCCCGGGCGAACTGGCCCTGGCGCATCAGCCTGACGAGTACTGTTCGATTACGGATATCGTGATGGCAACCAAGGTGCTCGCGCTTGCCGTCGTCGCGCTCGCGGACTAGGGCTGGTTGGGGCAGGTAGGGCAGGTAGGGCTGGTAGGGCTGGTAGGGCTGGTAGGGCAATGGTAGGAGGCGAAATGACCGGACAAGAAATGGTGGCGCTGTCGAAACTGCACTCGCTCTACGAGTGGTCTGCGCAGGCGCACGTCGATCCCCTCCCCGTCGCGAAGGCGAAGGGCATCTACTTCTGGACGCCCGAGGGCAAGCGCTTCATCGACTTCAACAGCCAGTTGATGTGCGTCAACATCGGGCACGGCGATCCGCGCGTGATCAAGGCGATCCAGGACCAGGCGGCGACGCTCGCTTATGCCAACCCCTTCATGGCCACCGAGGCGCGCGCCAGGCTGGGCCAGAAGCTGGCCGCGATTTCGCCCGGCGACATCGACGTGTTCTTCTTCACCAACGGCGGTGCCGAAGCCAACGAAAACGCCGTCCGAATTGCGCGGCTGGCCACCGGACGCCACAAGATCCTCGCGCGCTACCGTTCGTATCACGGCGGCACCGGCACCAGCCTCACCATGACCGGCGACCCGCGCCGCTGGGCGATGGAGCCCGGCATGCCGGGCATCATTCACGTGCCGCACCCGCATCACGGCCTGAAGCGCGGCACCGACTCGACCGCCGAGGCGCTCGCGCAGCTCGAAGAGATCATCATGCTGGAGGGGCCGCAGACCATTGCCGGCTTCATTCTCGAAACCGTCACCGGCACCAATGGCATTCACGTGCCGACCGACGGCTACCTCGAGGGCGTGCGCGAGCTGTGCACGAAGCACGGCATCCTGATGATCTGCGATGAGGTAATGTCTGGCTTCGGCCGCACCGGTGAGTGGTTCGCGGTGGATCACTGGAAGGTGGTCCCCGACATCCTGACCATGGCGAAGGGCCTGACCAGTGCTTACGTGGCGCTCGGCGCCGTGGGCATTCGTCGCTCGATCGCCGACCACTTCAAGGAGAAGGTGTTTTACGGCGGCCTGACCTACAACAGCCATCCGCTGGGCTGCGCCGCGGCGCTCGCGACCATCGCCGTCTACGAAGAGGACAAGCTGATCGATCGCGCGAAGACCATGGGCGCGCTGATGGGGAAGATGCTGGCCGAGCTGAAGGCGAAGCATCCCTGCGTGGGCGACGTTCGCTCAATCGGCCTATTCGGCATCGTCGAATTGGTGAAGGACCGCAAGACGATGGAGCCGCTGGCGCCGTTCAACGGCACGTCGCCGGACATGCAGGCGCTCGCGAAGTTCTTCCGCGAGGAAGGGCTGTATACCTTCGTCCGCTGGAACACGTTCTTCACCAACCCGCCGTTGTGCATCACCGAAGCGGAACTGGCGGAGGCGTTCGCGATTATTGACAAGGGGCTTTACGTCACGGATGGGGCGGTCGCCTAGCGGCGACCGTGGGGCGGTCCGCTTGGCGCCGGCCGTGGGGCTCGGCGCTTCCACCTTCGCCCTGCGGGCTTGGGCGGACAAGCCGCGCCTCGTAGGGCTCGCGGCTTCCACCTCCGCCCTACGGGCTTCGGCGGACAGGTCGCCGCTCGTGGGGCCGAGGAACTGACAGTTAACGATGGCACTGAAGAAGTCTGAACCCTATTCCTCTCTCTGGTCGAGCTGCGACGAGCTGCGCGGCGGCATGGATGCTTCGCAGGGCGACTATGCCTACCTGCTCCACATCATCCGGTCGCTGAAGAGCAGCGGAAAAGGCGCCGTATTGGGTGCTGTGCCGCTTCTGAAGATTCGCGCCCTAAGGTTTCCCGTCCCAACTCTGTCTGAGCAGGTGGCCTTTGCCGATGTGCTGTCTCACATAGACGCCGAGATCGCGACACTTGAAGCAAGGCTCGCCAAGGCCCGCCTGATCAAGCAAGGCATGATGCAGAACCTGCTCACCGGCAGGATTCGCCTCGTGTAGCGCCGTTGACCGGTTCGGGGCCTGGTGCTAGACTTAGTCCAGTAAACTTAGTCCATCAAATGGCCACCATCACCGTCAACATCCACGAAGCCAAGACCCAGCTCTCGAAGCTCATCGAGCGGGCGTCGAAGGGGGAGACCGTCATCATCGCCAAGGCTGGAAAGCCGATGGTCAAGGTGGTCGCGGTTGACCAGCCTGCCCGGCCCAAGCGCATTGGTTTCATGAAGGGCGAGATCAGCGTGCCTGACGATTTCCACGCCGGCGACGCGGAGATTGCGAAGTTGTTTGGGATTGAAGAGTGAGGCTGCTCCTCGACACCCATGTCCTGATCTGGGCTGCCGGCCAGGATGACCGCCTCTCTGCCTCGGCGCGCCTGCTGCTGGAGCGACCGGGAAACGAGTTGGTGTTCAGCGCCGCCAGCTTGTGGGAGGTGGCCCTGAAACGCCAGGGCGGGAAGAGCGACTTTGGCGCCGAGCCCGCGGTGCTGCGTCGCAGGTTGCTCGAGAGCGGTTACGTCGAATTGCCGATCACCGGTGTTCACGCCGCCGCCACGTCGACGCTGCCCGAGATTCACAAGGATCCATTCGATCGATTGCTCCTGGCGCAAGCCATCTGCGAAGGCATCACCCTCGTGACGGCCGACAAGACGCTGGCGAGCTACCCGGGACCCATCAGAAAAGTGTAGTCTTTCCGGACGAATGACACCGGTCGGCGATCCAGAGCGCGTCACGCAGAACCGGGTCTGCGAGCCACCATGGCTCACGAGGAGAGGGAGGTGTTCGGGGGCAGCGGGAATGCCCGTCTGGACCTCGCCTTGCGGATCGATGCGGCGGTCAAGAGAGATCGGCCTGACGGCTCGGCGCTGCGTGCAGGCGCGCGAGATGATCATCAAGGGCTCCCTCTTCAACATCCTGGAGGATGCGGACGAGGTGGAGCGGATCTTCGCCATCATCAAGCAACAGCGCGAGTACTGATGGGCACGCGCATTGAGCTGGGCGGTATCCCGATTGACGTCACCAGGAAGGACGTCAAGCATGTGCATCTCACGGTGCACCCGCCGGCCGGCAGCGTCAGGATCTTCCGCACTGGCGGCACCGGCGAGCATTGCTGAATCGACTTCCCGTCAGGCACGAGCACTGGATCTACTAGAGAGCTGTCCCCCCACCGCGCGGAGCGCGGCCCCACGAGGGCGCGTTGCGCCGAGCCCCACGGCGCGAAACGCAGCCCTACCGAAGGCCCTCTCCGTGCTGGACCCGCGCAGCCACTGGCGGGCGCGGCTAGAATCAAGCAATATGTCTGTTCGCGACGTCATCATCATCGGCGCCGGGCCTTCGGGCCTTGCCACTGCCATCGCCGCCAAGCATTTCGGTCTCGACTATCTGGTCCTTGAAAAAGGGGCGCTGGTCGACGCCATTGCGCGGTTCCCCATCAACATGGTGTTCTTCACCACACCCGAGCTGCTCGAGATTGGCGGCATCCCGCTGACGACGCCGTACGAGAAGCCGACGCGGGCCGAAGCGCTGCGCTACTACCGGAAGGTGGTCGATACCTTCCAGCTGCAGGTGTCGCTGTTCGAAGAGGTGCTCGAAGTCGAGCCCGCCTTCGCCGGCGAAGACGCCGGCTTCGGCGCGGCAGGCCGCTTTCTGGTCCACACGCGGAACGCGCGCGGCGCGACGCGCGTGCGTGAGGCGCGCAACGTCGTCCTGTCGATGGGGTATTACGGCGCGCCGGTGATGCTGAACATCCCGGGCGAGGACCTGCCGCACGTGTCGCACTTCTACAAGGAGGCGCATCCGTACTACCGCCAGCGCGTCGTGATCGTCGGGGGCAAGAACTCCGCGGCCGAGGCGGCGCTCGAGATTCACCGCGCCGGCGGGCACGTGACGATCGTCCATCGCGGCGCCGCCTTTGGCGACTCGATCAAGTACTGGGTGAAACCCGACCTCGAGAACCGCGTGAAGGAGGGCTCGATCGCCGCGCACTTCAATGCCCGGCTCACTGAGATTCGGCCTACCGAAGTCCGGCTCGAAAGCGTTGGTGGAGGCAACCCTTCAGGGGTGCCTGAATCAATTGCGGCGGACGCGGTGCTGTTGCTGACCGGGTATCGCGCCGATCCGGACTTCATGCGGCGCGCCGGCGTCGAGATCAACCCCGAGACGCTGGAGCCGAAGTACAACGTGGAAACCCACGAGACGAACGTGCCGGGCCTGTTCGTGGCCGGTGGGCAAGTGGCCGGCAAGAAGACGGGAACCGTGTTCATCGAGAACGGCCGGTTCCACGGTGAGGTGATAGCCAAGACGCTGGCTTCGCGTGTTGGTCCGTCCTCTGATTAACGGGCCAGTTTCCTGAGAGTGCCCACGAAGACAGTCACGAGAGAATGGCGTTGATGGTCGCGATGTCACTACGCAGGAGTCGCTCGGCCATTTCTGGCACATCGCCAATTCGCAGGACGGCGCGCATCTCCTGCACCAGTTGCCTGAGGCGGGTCTCGACAACCCGGTCGGTACGTCGGGAGTTCTTGTAGATGTCGACGTAGCCGCTGGCTAACGCGGATAAGGTGTGCGCCTCGTGGAGGCCGGGAACCACCACTCCGGCGCTATCCTGCCGAAACAATTCGAGGAGCTGGCAGCGCCGTTTGTGGTCGGGCTCTCGAGTAATCGCGCCCCACAGTCTGACCAGCAAGGTACCGTCGACTTGCTTCAACTCGCCAATCAGTTGCTCGACCATCGCGGTGCTGCCAAGAGCCTTCGTGACGCGAACCCCCCGGTTCTGGGTCGCATCGACCAACCACTCGGTAGCCTCGGTCAGCCGATCATCCCGGACCACGATTCTCGGCTCGTGTTTGGACAGCCAAAGCGTGGACTGCAGGTACTTATAAACAACCTGGACAGTGTAGTCGTCCAGTTGGCGCCAATTGCCTCCCACCAGCGCCATCCGTTCCAGTGCCGCTGCCCGGGCCTGCTGGTGAAACGCCATCAGCGTCTCGCCGCTCATGGCGGTGACGACCCGGCTGAACAGAAACTGTGCGGTCCGTGCGGAGCCGTCGCGACGGCTTGGTGCCAGGACGACCGGCACAGTCTTCGGACCGAGGTAGTAGGGAATCTGGAGTTCGATCGGCTGGACCTCATACCCTGCGGGCAGGCCGCCGCCGATGCTCGCGGTGACAACGGTGATCAACGAATTCTGAGACGCCGCGTCCCATCTGACGGTATACCGTCCCGCCGCGTCGGGGATTGGGCGAGCCTGGCGATCGACGAGCACGGGTCTCGCAGTCGCCGGCACCTGCCCCGGATCTGGTTGCCATCGAACCGAGGGGACCAGAATCACCTGCCCGCTCGCCGTGAGAGGTGCCGCCGCCACAGCGAGGAAAATCAACGATAGCGATCGTCCGATCATTTGGTCACCTCGACCTGGAAACCCAACAGCATGACCACATAAGTGAGCGAGTAACGCAGCGATGCCTCGGCTCCGGCCCGTAACTGCTGGATGGCCAAGACGCCGCCATCGAGCCGACTTGCTTGTAACGAGTCGTCCGGATTCAGGTAGGCAACGACTGCGAAGGCCACTGTGCCACCGACGACCAACACCAGCAGGCTCAGCTTTCCAGGGCGCGTGAGAACGTTCAAGCTGCCGGGCCGGAACGAAATCGCGACGACCAGTGCGGGGAGGGTGGCGAGCAGCGTCTTGGCGATATCGGTCGGGACACCGCGCATGGCAAAGAGATCGAGTACGAACAGTGTGGTGCTGGATTGCGCGTCACCGGTCCAGACCACCGTGAACGCGACGAGCGCCGCGAGGTAACCCGGGACGGTGAGCAGCCCCAGGAGCACCACGACCGCCGGACCGAGGTACTTCTTCACCGCTGTGTCAGGTACTTGCACTGCCATGGGCTCCCCCGTGATTCTGGCGAGCTGAACGGACCACATTTCGAGCGTCGTGCCCGGTTGTTGGCATAGACGGCCAAGGCTGGCCCAATTCCCAGGTGGCTATTGAGCGCTACGAGGGAGTCCGGGAGGCAGCGCGGGCCAGGAGCCTCGCGTCTCGCGCGTGTCGATCGGAAGGACCTGCGAATGCCGGAGACGGCGGTCGCCGGCAAGGGCTTGCGGGTGTCTCGATGGCGGTTTACTTCGGCAGTCCGGGCGGCGTCTCAGTGGGGTCGTTGCCAACGACGACGGTCCACGGCCGGACCTGCCACTTCGTAACCAGCCCCTCGTTGACGTACGGGTCGGCCTTGGCGAAGTTCTCGGCCACCGACTTGTCGGCCGCGCGGAACACGAGCAGCGCGCCCGCGGGTTCCGCGAGCGCGCCGGCCATGATCAGTTCGCCGCGCGCGTGCGACTCGCGCACCCCGGTGAGGTGCGCGGGTCGAAACGGCGTCCGCTTGTTGACGAAGTCGTCGACGACTTCGTAGGTGAGCGCGAAATATGGCATCTCAGTCCTTCTTCAAGCCCCAAGCCCCAGGCCCCAAGCCCTAAATCGTCATCAGCCAACCGTGACGGTCGGCGATGCTGCCCGAGCGGATGCCTTCGAGTTCGGCGCCGACCTTGGCGAGCACCGAGTCGGGCGTCAGCGCCTTCACCGTGATCTCGCGTTCCTTGTGACGAATGCGGCCGAGCGGCGCAATGACCGCGGCGGTGCCAACGCCGGCCGCGCCATCGAGCGTGCCCTTCGCGTGGGCCTCGAACACTTCATCGATCGAGATGCGGCGCTCTTCGACCGGCACCTTCATGTCGCGCAGCAGCGTCAGCACGCTGTCGCGGGTGATGCCCGGCAGGATGGTGCCGCCGAGCGGCGGCGTGACCACGGTGCCGTTGATCACGAACACCACGTTCATGAGGCCGGCCTCTTCCACGTACTTGTGCTCCATGCCGTCGAGCCACAGTACGTTGTGGAAGCCCTTCTTCTGCGCTTCGAGCGCGGCGATCATGCTGCCGGCGTAGTTGCCGCCGCACTTGGCGGCGCCGGTGCCGCCGGGGAAGGCGCGGACGTAGACGTCTTCAGCGATCAGGTCGACCGCGCCCGAGAAATACGGCCCGCTCGGGCAGGTCTCGATGACGAAGCGGAAGGTGTCTGACGGCCGCACGCCGAGCGGTTCGCCGGTGGCAAACATCACGGGGCGGATGTACAGCGCCGCGCCGTCACTTTCCGGAATCCAGTTGCGATCCAGTTGCACCAGGGCCGCAGTGCCATCGATGAAGATCGAGGCTGGAATCTCGGGCATGGCCATGCGCTGGCAGGTCCGGTTCATGCGCGCGTGATTAGCCTGTGGGCGGAACAGGACCGCGCCGCCGCCGGGCCGCGGAAACGCCTTGAAGCCTTCGAAGATACCCTGGCCGTAGTGCGCGACGGCCGGAGCCGCGGCCATCATTTGCGGGCCGTACGGGGCGATCTTCGGGTCGCCCCACTTGCCGTGGGCGTAGTCGGCGACCAGCATGTGGTCGCTGAATACGGCGCCGAACGCGGATTTGTCGCGGAGCTCCGGCGTCAGCCGGGAAGCAGTGGTCTTGGTGACGGGGATGGTGGTAGCGAGCATGTAGCAGTTTATCACCGGCCACGGCCATGGTGGACCGGCGATCGTCTGACAGGTTAGCTGTGGCGTGGCGCCTGCCTAACCGAAGTAGAATCCGAGCTATTCGTGTTCGACGCCCTGTTTAAGTTCTTTTTCGAGCTCTCCCCGGTGGTGTTCAGCCAGGGGGAATTTCGCTTCGCCGCTTCCACGGGTTCGTACGTGGCCGCCGTGGCGGTGCTGGTGGCCGTCGGCCTGACGGTGGCCGCGTACCGCTCGGGGCGCGGCCGCGCGCGCGATCGCATCATCCTCGCGACCATTCGCATCGCCCTGCTCGCCATCATCCTGGTCTGCCTGTTCCGGCCGCTGCTGGTCGTGAAGGCCGCGGTCGCGCAGCAGAACTTCCTCGGCGTGCTGCTGGACGACTCGCGCAGCATGCAGATTGCCGACCACCACGGCCAGCCGCGCTCGGCCTTCATCACCGACCAGTTGACCGCGCCGAACGCCGCGCTGCTGGCGGCGTTGTCGCAGCGCTTCACCGTCCGCACGTTTCGCTTCTCGTCGGCGCCGTCGCGGACGACGCAGCCGGGAGAACTGACGTATGGCGGCTCGCAGACCCGGCTCGGGGCGGCGCTCTCAGGCGTGCGGCAGGAACTGGCCGGACTCCCCGTAGCCGGGCTGGTCATGGTCACCGATGGCGCCGACACCGCCGACGCCGCGCTTGGCGATGCGCTGCTCGGCCTCAAGGCCGAGGCCCTGCCGGTGTTCACCGTTGGCGTGGGCCAGGAACAATTGTCGAAAGATATCCAGGTCGGCCGCATTACCACCCCCAAGACCGCGCTCAAGGGCACCACGCTGATGGTCGACGTCGTGCTGTCGCAATCCGGGTTCGACGGTCAGCAGATTACGCTCGACGTCGAGGACGAAGGCACCCTGGTCAGCACGCAGCAGGTCACGTTGCCCGACGCCGGCACGCCGGCGTCCATTCCCGTGCGCTTCACCGTCACCGAGGCCGGCCCGCGCGTGCTGCGCTTCCGTGTCTCGCCGCAGCAGGGCGAACTGGTGACCGAGAACAACGCCCGCGAAGCGCTGATCGACGTCCGCGACCGCAAGGAAAAGATTCTCTACTTCGAAGGCGAGCCGCGCTGGGAGATGAAGTTCATCGGTCGCGCGATCAAGGACGACAGCAACCTGATCCTGACCGTGCTGCAGCGGACGGCCGACAACAAGTACCTCCGCATCGGCGTCGACACGCCCGAGGAACTGGCGGCCGGCTTCCCCAAGACGCGCGAGGAACTGTTCGCCTATCGCGGCCTGATCCTCGGCAGCATCGAGGCCGGCGCCTTCACCGGCGATCAACTACGAATGATTGCGGAGTTCGTCGATCGCCGTGGCGGCGGATTGCTGACTCTCGGTGGTCCCCGCGCCTTCGCGGAGGGCGGCTACGCCGGCACCGCGGTCGCCGACGTGTTGCCGGTCGTGCTCGATCGCACGCGCATCCAGGCCAGGGACACCGTCACCCGCCTCACCGTCAAGCCGACGCGCGCCGGCAGCGCCACGGCAGTGACGCAACTGGCCGCGAATGAAGCCGCGTCGGCGGAGCGCTGGAACACGCTGCCCGGCATTACCGCGGTCAATCGCATCGACGCCGTGAAGCCCGGCGCCACCGTATTGCTGAACGGCACTGACGAGACGCGCGCCGAGCGCCCCATGCTGGCCTTTCAACGCTATGGCCGCGGCAAGTCGTTCTCGTTCCTCCCCCAGGACTCGTGGATCTGGCAAATGCACGCCAGCATCACAGTGGAAGACATGACCCACGAGAACTACTGGCGGCAGTTGCTGCGCTGGGTGGTGGACGATGTCCCGGACCAGGTCGAGCCGAGCCTGACGACGGAGCGCGTCGAGCCCGGAGAAGCCGCCATGCTCGTGGCCAACGTCGTCGACCCGTCTTTCGTGGAACTGAACGACGCCGTGGTGATGGCGACCATTACCGGTCCCGACGGGGCCATCGCGGACCTGCCCATGTCATGGGACGGCGAGCACGCCGGTCAATACACCGTGTCGGTGCCGACCAGGGCGCCCGGGTGGTACCAAGCCACGCTCGCGGCGACGCGCGCCGGCAAGACCATCGGCACCACGGTCACGCACTTTCGCGCCGCCCCAGGCGAGGCGGAGTTCTTTGACGCCACGATGCACGCGGCGACCTTGAAGCGGATTGCCGAGGACACCGGCGGGCGTTATTACGAGGCGGCCAACACCGCGACGCTGGCGGATGACCTGCGCTACACCGGCCGCGGCGTCACCAGCGTCGAAGAGCACGATCTTTGGCACATGCCGATCGTCTTGATGCTGCTGGTTGGACTGTTGTCCGCCGAATGGGGGTACCGACGTGTTGTCGGCCTCGCGTAGCGCGCTCGTCGCCCTGGCGGTGATGATCGCGATCGGCTCGGCCATGACGCTGGGCGCCGTGAGTCGCGAAGCCCGCCGAAGCTCGGAGAGGGAAGGCGGGGCGAAGGCGGACCAGGATTTCCAGGGCTTTCGCGGCCGGCGGCCGGTGCCGGTGATCGAGGAGGCCAAGGCCGAGTATGACGGCCGCTTCGTGTTCATGCGGCTGCGCCACGGCGTCGCAGACCTGCGCATGATGCGGCGCGAGCCACCGTGGGCACACGACTTCCCGCGCGCCGATTTTCACTTCATGAAGATCCTGTCGGAGCTGACGTTCACCCGGGCCATGCTCGACCAGGGCAACATCCGCACTCTGGATGACCCCGAGATGGCGATGTTTCCCGTTGCCTACATGTCGGAGCCGGGGTTCTGGACGCTGAACGACGCTGAGGCCGAAGGCTTGCGCGCCTACCTCCAGAAAGGCGGCTTCATCATCTTCGACGACTTCCGTGGCAACCACATCGACAACCTGTTTCGCCAGATGCGCCGGGTGCTGCCCGACCACGTGTTCCAGAAGGTCGACGTCTCGCACCCGATTTTTCATTCGTTCTTCGAGATCAACGCGCTCGATCCCCGGTCCGGCTATTACAGCGATGAGGGCGACACCGAGTGGTGGGGTGTCTACGAAGACAACGATCCCCGGAAGCGGTTGCTGGCGATTGCCAACAATAACCATGATCTGGGCGAACTGTGGGAGTTTTCCGACACCGGCTACGTGCCGGTCGACCTGTCGAACGAGGCGTACAAGTTTGGCGTGAACTACGTCATGTACGCGATGACGCACTAGTGAGAGGAGCCCTCCGTGGACACCGTTGACATGAACTCGCCGGATGATCTCGCCCTTGCCGACCGCATGAAGGACGGCCGCGACAAGATCATCCGCGAGTTGAAGAAGCTGATCGTCGGGCAGGACGACATCATCAACCAGGTGCTGCTGACGCTTTTCGTCGGCGGCAACAGCCTGATCGTCGGCGTGCCCGGGCTGGCCAAGACGCTGCTGATCCACACCATGGCGCGGGTGCTCGACCTCAAGTTCTCGCGCATCCAGTTCACGCCCGACCTGATGCCCTCCGACATCACCGGCACCGACATCATCCAGGAAGACGCCGCCACCGGCCGCCGCCAGATGGTGTTCTCGCCGGGCCCGATCTTCGCCAACATCGTGCTGGCCGACGAGATCAACCGCACGCCGCCCAAGACGCAGTCCGCATTGCTGGAAGCAATGCAGGAACACAGGGTCACCATCCAGGGCCGCACCTACAAGCTCGAAGAGCCGTTCTATGTGTTCGCGACGCAGAACCCGATTGAGCTCGAGGGCACCTATCCGCTGCCCGAAGCGCAGCTCGATCGCTTCATGTTCCACATCGTCATCGAACACCCGCCCGAGGATGAGGAGTTCCTGGTCGTGAAGACGACGACGGCGATCCTGGAGCCGACGTTCGAGCGGCCGGTCACCGGTCCCGACCTGGTGGCGTTCCAGCGGCTGGTCCGCCGCGTGCCGGTGGCCGATCCGGTCATGCGCTATGCGCTGGCGCTCGTCCGCGCGAGCCGGCCGAAGTCGCCGACCTGCCCCGACAACGTCAAGAAGTGGGTGGCGTTCGGCGCCAGCGTCCGCGCCGCGCAGTTCCTGGTGCTGGGCGGCAAGGCGCGCGCGCTGACCAGCGGCCGCTATCACGTGAGCTTTGACGACATCCGCGCGATTGCGCATTCCGTGCTGCGCCACCGCGTGCTGACCAACTTCCACGCGCAGTCGGAAGGCGTGACCAGCGACATGCTCGTTGATCGCCTGCTCGAGGCCGTGCCGGCGCCGAAGTCCGGGATGTAAATGTCAGTGCACCAGCCCATTCCCGGCGCGCGCTTCGTGGACCCGGCGGTCCTCGCGCGCATCGGCAACCTGGAGATGGTCGCCAAGACGGTGGTGGATGGCCTGATCAACGGTACCCACCGCTCGCCGTTTTTCGGCGCGTCGGTGGATTTCGCCGAGCACCGCGGCTACGTCGCGGGCGACGACATCCGGCGCGTGGACTGGCGCGTCTACGCGCGCACCGACAAGTACTACATCAAGGAATTCGAGGCCGATTCCAATTCCAACTTCTCGGTGCTGCTCGACGTTTCGAAGTCGATGAGCTTTGGCGAGAAGATCTCGAAGCTCGATTATGCCAAGACGCTGGCGGCGTGCCTGACCTATCTGGCCAACCAGCAACGCGACCGCGTCGGCCTGGTCACCTTCGACGAGCAAATCGTCGACCACGTGCCGCCGTCGGCCAAGCACCTGGATGTGGTGCTGCACACGCTCGACCGGGCCAGGGCCGAGAAGCCGGGCCACCTGGTGGCGCCAATCCGGCGGCTGGCGGAGCACTTCGGCCGCCGCGGCATCATCGTGGTGATCTCCGACTTTTATGCCGAGCCTGAGGAGGTGTTCGACGCCGTCGGGCTGCTGCGCTTCCGCGGCAACGACGTCGTCCTGTTTCATGTGCTCGATCCGCAGGAGGTCGACTTCTCGTTCGTCGAACCCTCCAGTTTCGAGGATCTCGAGAGCGGCGACCAGATTCCGGTGGTCCCCGCGGCGCTGGCGGAGCAGTACCGGTCGCTGGTGGCCGCGCACATCGAGGCGCTGACCACCCGCGCCTCGCAGCAGCAGATCGACTACATGCTGCTCAACACCAGCCAACCGCTCGACTACGCGCTGTTCCGCTTCCTGTCGATGCGTGAACGCATGGCCAGGACGAGATAACCGTGTCGTTCCTGACGCCCCTGTTTCTGCTCGGCCTGGCGGCCCTCGCCATCCCGGTGCTCGTGCACCTGACCCAGCGCGAGCGCAAGTCGGTGATCGCGTTCCCGTCGCTGATGTTCCTGAAGAAGATTCCGTACGAGTCGGTGCAGAAGCGCCGCATCCGTGACTGGCTGTTGCTGGCGCTGCGGCTGGCGGCGCTGGCCCTGATCGTGGCGGCGTTCGCGCGGCCGTTCCTGCGCGGTTCGGATGTGGCCGCCGCGCCCGGCGGGGCCCGCGACATCGTCGTGTTGCTCGACCGCTCCTACAGCATGGGCTACGGCGATTCGTGGTCGCGGGCCCAGCAGGTGGCGGCGGAGTCGATTGCCAGCGCGACGCCGGCGGACCGCATCTCGGTGGTGCTGTTTGCCGACAACGCCGACGTGGCGCGGCGCGCCACGCCGGATCGCTCGCGGGCCGTGGCCGAGATCAACGCCGCCTCTCCGGGGCCGGGAGCGACGAAGTTCGGCCCGGCGCTGAAGCTGGCCGGCAGCCTGCTGGCGGAGTCGCTGCTGCCGCGCAAGGAAGTGATTGTCGTCTCCGATTTTCAGCGCAGCGGCTGGCAGCCCGACGACACGTTGCGATTGCCGGGCGGCACGGTCATCACCACCGCCGTCGTCGAGGGCGCCACCGGGCCCAGCCTGGCGCTGACCCCGGCCACCTTGCTGCGCACGCGTGACGCGGGGCAACCGGAGCGTGTCACGGTCACGGCGGGCGTGTTGAATCGCACCGCTGCTGACGCGGCGGGCGTCCCGGTGCAGCTCGAGATGGACGGCCGCATCGTCCAGACGCTGGCGGTCAACGTGGCCGGCGGCGCATCGGCGAGCGTGACATTTTCGCCGGTGTCGATCGCGGCGTCGACGACCCGCGCCACCGTGCGCCTGGGTACGGACACGCCGGCGGGCGTCGCGGTGCAGACGGGCGTGGCGCCGGCCGCTTCGGCGATCGATGCCCTGGCGCGGGACAACGTCTTCAACTTCGTCATTACGCCGAGCGCGCCGGTGCCGGTGACCGTGGTCACGCAGGGCAGCCGGGCCGACGCCAACTTGTACCTGTCGCGGGCGCTGGCCATCGGCGAGGCGCCGCGCTTTGAGACGTCGCTGCAATCAGTCGACGCGCTGGCGGGCGACGCCGCCAGCCGCACGCGGCTGCTGATCCTCAATGATGTCGCCGTGCCCGAGGCGGCGGCGGCCCGGCTGGTGACGTTTGTCGAAGGCGGTGGCGGCCTGCTGATTGCGCTGGGACCGCGGGCGACGTGGCCGGCGTTGCGCGAAGCCTGGCTGCCGGCGGTGATTGGGCCGCCGGTGGACCGCACCCGCGGTGCGGCGGCCAAGTTGAGCGGCATGGATTATGGCCACGCCGTGTTCGAGCCGTTCCGCGCGCCGCGCAGCGGCGACTTCTCGACCGCGCGCTTTTATTCGTATCGCGGCCTGAAGGCGGCGAAGGACGCCACCGTGCTGGCGCGCTTCGACACCGGCGAGCCGGCGCTGGTGGAGAAGGCCGTCGGCCGCGGCCGCGTCGTGCTGTTCGCGTCGACCATCGACCTCAGTTGGAATGACCTGGCGCTCAAGCCGGTGTTCCTGCCGTTCGTGCACCAGTTGGGCCGGCACCTGTCCGGCTTCCGCGAGCAGCCCGCGTATCTCACGATTGGCGAGGTGCTCGACATCACCGCGGCCGAGATTGCCGCCGGGGCGACCTCCACTGCTGCGGCCGGCAGCGAGACCGGCCGGACCGTGCTGGCGCCCTCGGGCCAGCGGCGTGATTTGTCTGTGAATTCTGAATCGATGGCGTCCGCGGGAGCCCTGGAACTGGTAGAACAGGGTTTCTACGAAGTTCGCGGCGCGGGACGAGAGGCGGGGCCGGTGATTGTCGCCGCCGCGAATGTCAGCCTGGCCGAGTCGAACCTGGATCGCATGGACCCGAAGGAGCTGGTCGCCGGCGTCACCGGCACCGGTGCGGCCGGCTCGAGCGGGGCGCAAGACGTCCTACCTGATGAGGCGCAGGAACTGGCCCAGCGGGTCTGGTGGTATCTGCTGTTCGCAGGTATCCTGCTGCTGATCGCCGAGACCGTGCTGGCCCAGCGACTATCGCGGGCCACACGGTGAGATGCCGGGACGACGGCCGCCCATAAAGGGCGGCCCTACATCGGAGATTCCGTAGATGGGCGAGCTCAATCCGCGCGCGCAACTGCTCGAAGTGGTCCGGCAGGTTCGCCGGCGCTGGCGTCTCAAGCTCGCGCTGCGCGGCGCGGTCGGCTTCCTGGCTGCCGGCGTCGTGGCGATCGTCGCCATTGCCTACGCGCTCGAGGCGCTCAAGTTCACGCCCGCCGCCATCTTCTGGTTCCGCATTGCCACCGGCCTGGTGCTGGTCGCCGCCGGCGCGTGGTTCTTCGCGCGGCCGCTGTCGCGCAAGGTGACCGACGAACAGGTGGTGCTCTACCTCGAGGAGCACGAGCCGTCGCTTGATTCCACCATCCTGAGCGCCATGGAGGCGTCGGAGCGTCCTGGCGACTGGTCGCCGGAGCTGATTCGCCGCCTGGTCGAGAACGCGATCGATCGCGCGCACGAGATTCACGAGGGGCAGCGCATCGAACGCGACTCGATGGTGCGCTACGCCTGGATCAGCGGCGCCGTCGCGGCGGCGGCCGTGGCGCTGTTCACGTTAGGCCCCGCATACCTGCGGCACACGCTGTCGGCGATCTTCGTCATCTCCACCGATGCGGAAGCGGCCGCGCCCTATCGGATCGAGGTCACGCCCGGCAATGCCAAGGTGGCGAAGGGCGCCGATCAGATGATCAACGCGACGGTGTCGGGCTTTGATGCCGCCGATGCCACCATCCTGATCCGCAAGGCCTCCTCGTCGGCGTTCGAGCGCGTGCCGATGGTCAAGGGCGAACACGGCGGTTACGAGGGCATGTTGTTCGACCTCGCCGAGCCGCTCGACTACGTGGTCGAAGCCGCCGGCGTGCGCTCGCCCGTGTTCAAGCTGAACGTGGTCGAGTTGCCGTACGTGAAGAGGCTCGACCTCGAATACACCTATCCCGCCTACACCGGGCTCGAGCCGCGCAAGATC
>ERZ1292640.1721-Hain-H43-02um-R1-1721-length-17962-cov-9_pt1 | contig 17962 bp, 1 predicted proteins | sample MGYA00564404_ERZ1292640 | MGnify/ENA primary metagenome ERZ1292640 (study PRJEB36523, sample SAMEA6512636) | groundwater metagenome | collected 2019-01-08 | study: AquaDiva: Metagenomics assemblies of 32 groundwater samples
TGCGCGCAGCGGCGATACGGCCTGCCGCGTGGAGGCGGTGAAGGAGATCATCGGCCATCTCGAGGGCGCCGCCGGCATTGCCGGCCTGATTGCCGCGGTGCTGGCCCTGCATCACGAAGAAATGCCTGCCCTGCGCGTGGTGCAGGCGAATCCGCATGCCGCGCTGGAAGGTACCGGGCTGACGGTAAGCGCTGGTGCGACGCCGTGGCCGTCGCGCGACCGCGAGCGCGTGGCCGCGGTCAGCTCTTTCGGCTTTGGCGGCACGCTCGCGCACGTGATTGTCAGTGACGACCCGGCCGGGCGCGCCCTGCCGCAGGCCGCACCGCTCCCGCTCCATGTCTTTGTCGGCGACCAGCATCGGGTGGAAGCCGCCGACCGCAGTCCGCTGCTCCAGGCACTGGCGGCGGGTCGCGAAGGCGAGGTCGTCTCGCAGTTGCTCGCCCACAATCGCGAACTGGCGCGCGACCCGGGCTCGCTGACCGTAATCGTCAAGGCACTTGCCGCCCTCCATCGCCAACAGACCGGCGACTCGCAGGGCGACCGGCCGGGCACGTACGCGACCGAGTGGATCGCCACTGACCTTACCCCCTCCGGCGTGGTCGACGAGCGGCAATGCCTGTTGATTGGCGACTCCCCGCGCCTGGCGGTGGCGATCGATCGTTCGCCCGGCCTGCGCCGTGTCACCGAACTGCGGTCGGCGGCAGGAGACGCGCCGGCGCTGGTCATCGTGCATGCGGCGCCCTCGCCAACCGAGGCGCCGGATAGCCGCGCGCTGGCACTGGTGGACCAGCTCGTCAAGACCCTGCGACAGCTGGACGCGGGCGGCATTGCCGCGCGCTGCTGGGTGGTGACCGAGGGTGCGGTGCCGGTCGTGGCCGGCGATCCGGTGCGGCTAGACGGCGCCTGCGCGTGGGGCGCGGGCAAGGCCGCGGCGCTCGAGTTGCCCAACCTCTGGGGCGGCCTCGTTGACCTCCCGGTGGGTTTCAGTGCCGCCGATGCCGGTCAACTGATCGCTGCGTTGACCGCGGCGAGCGACGAGGATCAACTGGCGCTGCGTGGCACGCAGTGGTTCGTGCCGAGGTTGGTGCCGGTGAGCATCGCCGCCGCGCCGCTTCGGCTTCGCGACGATGGGATCTACTGGATAGTGGGCGGTACAGGGGCGCTCGGCCAGCATGCGCTGGGGGCGTTGCTCGCCAATGGCGCCAGGCATGTCGTGCTCAGCGGGCGTGGCGAGCGATCAGGTCCGGCTAAAGCCGGACACCACATCGACACCGCGAACCAGAATCACCTGCCCGACCGTGTGCGGTTCATCCAGGGCGATGTCACCAGCCTCGAAGATGTCCGCCGCGTGCTCGCCGAGATCGACGCTACCGGGTTGCCGCTCGCCGGCGTGATCCATGCGGCCGGGACCGCACACGAGTCTCCGATTCTGGGCCTCACGCCCGAGGCGATTCGCGAGGTGGCCGGATCCAAGGTCGCCGGCAGCTGGAACCTGCACCTGCTGACCCGCGATCGCGCGCTCGACTTCTTCGTCTGCTTCTCGTCGATCTCGTCGGTGTGGGGCAGCGCGGCCCAGGCGCACTACGCCGCCGGAAATCACTTCCTCGACATGTTGTGCGAACATCGCCGCTGCCTGAACCTGCCCGGCCTGGCGATTGGCTGGGGACCGTGGGCCGGCGGTGGCATGGTGACGGCCGAGTTGCAGGCGCGGCTGGCGCGCACGGGTCTTGAACCGATCGCGCCGGCCCGCGCCGTTCGGCTGTTGTCGGAACTCCTCGGCACGCACCACGCGCGGGTCGCGGCCGTCGACGTGCGGTGGGACCAATTCATTGCCGCCTTTACGGCCCGCCGGCCCAGTCCATTCCTGTCGCAGGTCGCTCCGCGGTCCGACGCGGCCGCGGCGTCTGCGACGATCGTCGACCTGCAGGGCGGCACGCTCGAGCAGGTGCGGGCCCGCGTGCGCGATCACATTGGCCTGGTGGTCGCCGCCGAACTCGGCGCGCCGCGCGCGCCCGATGCCGAGCGCGGGTTGTTCGACCTGGGGCTCGATTCCGTCGGCGTCGCCTCGATTCGCGCCCGGCTGTCCGCCGACCTGGGGGTCGTGCTGTCGAACGCCGACCTGTTCAACTACCCAACCATCAATGCGCTGACCGGTCGCGTCGTGTCGATCGTGCGCCCTGACAGCACCTACCTCAGCTCTCGCGAACTGGTGGAACGAATCGCCCTGGAATTCGAGACGCTCGAGAATGCCACCCGCGAGTGACCATGAGCGAGTCATCGAGGGAGCTAGAAGGCGCGCTCCGCAAGTCCTTCACGGTCATCCAGCAACTGAAGAAGCAGCTGGCCGAGGCAGACCAGCGATCGCCTGAACCGATTGCGGTCATCGGCATGGCCTGCCGCTTTCCGGGTGGCGCCGTCACCCCCGAGGCGTTCTGGCAGGTGCTGGCGAGCGGCGCCGACACCGTCGGCGAGATTCCCGGCGACCGCTGGCCGTGGCAGCGGTTCTATCACGCCGACCCGCGGGTCGCGGGCACGCACTACGTTCGCCACGGATCGTTTCTCGACCAGGTGGCGGAGTTCGATCCCGAGTTCTTCGGGATCTCCGGGCGCGAGGCCGACGCCCTCGATCCCCAGCATCGCCTGTTGCTGGAGGTGAGCTGGGAAGCGCTCGAGCGGGCGGGCATCGCGCCGCAGCAGCTTCGCGATTCGCAGACCGGCGTCTACGTCGGCATCGGCCAGAACGATTACGCCCAGCTGCGCCTGTTTGGCGGCCGGCCCGATCGCATCTCCCCCTACGACGGCACCGGCAGTTCATTCTGCTTCTCGGCGGCCCGGCTGTCGTATGTGCTCGGCCTGCACGGCCCGAGCATGGCGATCGACACCGCGTGTTCGTCGGGGCTGGTGGCGCTGCACCTGGCCTGCCAGAGCCTGCGCCACGGTGAGTGCGCGCAGGCATTGGCCGGCGGCGTGCAGCTGGTGTTGTCGCCCGAGGTCACCATCTACCTGTCGCGCATCGGTGCGCTGTCGCCGGATGGGCGGTCGAAGGCGTTCTCGGCTGCCGCCGATGGCTACGGCCGCGGTGAAGGCGGCGGCATGCTGGTGCTCAAGCGTTTGGGCGATGCGCAGCGCGACGGCGACACCATCCTCGCGTTGATCCCCGGCTCCGCGGTCAATCACGATGGCCCGAGCAGCGGGCTGACCGTGCCGAACGGCCTGGCCCAGGCCCAACTGCTGCGCGAGGCGGTGCGCCGCGCGGGCCTCGAACCGGGCGGCGTCGATTGGGTGGAGGCGCACGGAACGGGCACGATCCTCGGTGACCCAATCGAGCTGACGGCGCTCGCCGAGGTCTTTCCGGCGTCGGGACGTGACGGCCGTCCGCTGTATGTCAGTTCGGTCAAGGCGAACATCGGCCACCTCGAGGCGGCGGCCGGCATTGCCGGCGTGATCAAGGTGATTCTCGCCCTGCAGCACCAGGCGCTGCCCGCGCATCCGCGCTTCGGCGAGCTGAACCCGGCGTTCGATTGGCAGGGCAGTCCCTTGGTCGTGCCGCACGACCTGACGCCGTGGACCGGCGCCGCCCGCGCCGCCGGCGTGAGCGCGTTTGGGCTTGGCGGCACCAACGCGCACATCGTGCTGACGCCGGCGCCGGCGTCAGCCCGCGGTGCCGCGGAATCGCCGGCCCCCGAACGATTCCCGCTCGTGCTGTCGGCCAAGAACCCGGCGGCGCTCGCGGAGCTGCGCGAGCGTTACGTCGAGTTCCTCGAACGCACTGACCTGCCGCTCGCGGCGATTGCCCACACCGCGGCCACGCGGCGCAACCACTTCTCCGAACGGGCCGCGATCGTCGCCTCGTCTGTGCGCGATGCGGCCGGCAAGCTGGCCGGGCTCGACCTCTCGTCAATGCAACCGGGCGCCGATCGCGCCGCCCCGCGCATTGCCTTTGTCTTCAGCGGCCAGGGCGCGCAGTACAGCGGCATGGCGTCCGCCTTGTTCGGCGCGGTGCCGGCGTTCCGCGACGCCCTCACCTCGTGTGCGGAGCTGGTGGAGCGGCACGCCGGCTGGTCGCCGCTGCCCATGCTGGTTGGCGTCGAGGACGATCGCCGCATCGATCAGACCGAGTACACGCAGCCATGCCTGTTCGCGCTGCAGTACGCGCTGGTGTCGATGTGGCGTGGCTGGGGCATCGAGCCGGCGATGGTGATCGGCCACAGCATTGGCGAGTACGCCGCGGCCTGGACCGCCGGTGTGATGTCGCTCGAAGACGCGGTGCAACTGGTCGTCCAGCGCGGACGGCTGATGCAACGCACCCCGGTGAACGGCGGCATGGCGGCGCTGCTGATGTCGGAAGAGGATGCGCTCGCGCGCATTGCCTCGAGCGGCGGTGCGCTGGCGGTGGCGGCCGTCAACGGCCCGCGCGCGGTCGTGATCGCGGGCGCGACCGGCGCCCTCGACGCGTGCCTGGCCAACCTCGAGCAGGACCGCCAGCCGTTCAAGCGCCTCGCCGTGTCGCACGCCTTTCATTCGCCGCTCATGCGGCCGGTGTTGGACGCGTTCTCGACCGCGGTCGCGGCGGTCAACTTGTCCGCGCCTGGCGTGACGTTCGTGCCGACCGGCGCCGCCGCCGTTGCTGCCAACGTCGCCTCGGCGGCGTACTGGACCAACCAGATCGTCAACCCCGTTCGCTTTGCAGACGCTGCCCGCTCCATGGCCGGCCACGCGCCGGACGTCGTGCTCGAGATTGGACCGTCGGCCAGCCTGCTGTCGGCGGCGCGCCAGAGCGCCGATCCGCTCGATGCCGCGTGGATGCCGAGCATGAAGGCGGCCGACGCGGCCGCAACGTTCGAGACGCTGAGCCAGCTCTACACCCGCGGCGCCGACATTCGCTGGGACCGCGTGTTCACCTCGGCTCATCCCGTCGCCCCGGCCCCGACCTATCCCTTCCAGCGGCGTCGCTGCTGGGTGGATGGCGGCGAGACGAAGGCCGCCGGCGGCGATCACTGGCGGCAGGACTCGGGCCACCCGTTCCTGGGCCGCCCGACGCCGTCGCCGCTGGCAGACCGCGTCTACACGTCACGGCTGTCAGCCGAGTCGCCGTTGTTGCGCGATCACGTCATCCACGGCGACGTGGTCGTCCCCGGCGCCTGCTTCGTCGAGGCCGCGCTGGCTGCCGCGGCCGGCCAGTTCGGGCCTGGCCCGCTGCGATTGACCGACATCGTGTTCCATCGCCGGCTCGTTCTTCCGCCGGCCACGACAATCGAACTGCAGACCATCGTCTCGATGCAGGAGGATGGGTGCGCGATCAGGATCTGCGCGCTCACCGACGCCGCCGCCGGCCGCTGGACCGACCACGTGAGCTGTCGCGCGGAGGTGATGCCGGCATCGGCCGGCGACCTTCGAGTCGAGACGCCGCCGGACGCGCTGTCAACCATGACTGGTGCGCGCTTCTACGACGAATCGAATCACCGCGGCATCGAATACGGACCGTCGTTCCAGTCGCTGCTGCAGCTCCACTGCCATGCCGGCCATCACGGCTCGGCCGAGTTCGTGCTGCCGCCGAGTGCCGCGGCGGATTTCCGGCTGCATCCCGTGATTCTCGATGGCGCGCTGCAGGCGCTGGCGGCGACCCGGCCGGAGGCCGGCGATCGCACCTACATCCCGGCCGGCATTGCGCGCCTTGATGTCGCCGGTCCCATGACCGCCACCGGCCGCGTGTCGTGCCGCTGGGAGGGCGATGCCGGCAGCCACACCGCGATGTGCACGTTGTCGATCGACGACCGCGACGGCATCACGCGGGTCCGCGCCGACGGCATCCGCATGCGCGAAGTGGGTGTGGCCGGCGCCGATGCCGCCCAGGCGATCGCCGCGACGTGGATCCCTGTGTGGGAAGCCGTCCCGGCCAGCGTCGCGTCGCCGGCCTCGAACGGTGAGTGGTTGATTGTCGGCGACGATGCGGCGCTGAGCCTGAGGGTGGCGGCGCAACTGGTCGAAGGCGGGCGGCGGGCACGCGCCGTCACGATGCCCGAACTGGTGCCGGCCGTTGCGCGCAAGGACGCGACAGTCGCCGGTGTCTGTTATCTCGCCACCGCCGGTGTGCCGATTGAATCGGCAGCGGCGATCGGCGAGGCGCTGCTGCTGGTCCAGGCACTTGGTGCGCTGCCCGAGTCGCGCCAGCCGCGTTTGCAGTTCGTCACGCGTGGCACGCACGCACTGGATAACGCCGCCGACGAAACGGGCGCGGGCCACGCGCCGTTGTGGGGGTTCGCTCGCGTGGTCCGCAACGAGTTCCCCGCACTGCGTTGTGCGTGCCTGGATCTTGATCCCGTGTCGACCGAGGCGGAATGCGCGGCGGCGGCAGCAGCGGAATGCCTGGCCGGTGACGAGGACCAGGTCGCCTGGCGCAACAACACGCGCTTCGCGCTGCGACTGCGGGCGGCGACGCCGGCGGTGGCCGCCACACTGTCACCGGCGCGGTTGATCTGCCGGACCGTGGGCAACCTCGACACCCTCGCCTTTGTCCCCGCGGCGGTGGCGTCACCCGGGCCGGGTGAAGTGCTGGTGTCGGTGCGCGCGGCCGGCCTCAATTTCAAGGACGTGCTGCACGCGCTCGGCGCGCTCGAACTGACGAGCGAGCCGGCATTTGGTTTCGACGCGGCCGGCGTCGTGATTGCCACCGGTGCCGGCGTGACGACGGTGGGCGCCGGCGACCGCGTGATGCTCACGTTGACGCCCGGCTCGATGGCGCACACCGTGGTCAGCCGCGCCGACTTCGTGAGCCGGCTGCCCGGCAACCTCACCTTCGCCGAAGGCGCCGGCATTCCGCTGGCTTTCCTCACGGCGTGGCATGCCCTCGTCACGGTCGCGAAACTCCAGGCCGGCGAGCGGGTGCTGATTCACGCCGCCGCCGGCGGCGTGGGCCAGGCGGCCATCCAGGTGGCGAGCGCGCTTGGCGCCGTGGTCTTCGCGACGGCGAGCGCGCCGAAACAGCGATTCCTGCGTGAGCAAGGCATCGGCTCGATCTTCGATTCACGAACACCGGAGTTCTCGCCGGCCGTGATGGCCGCGACCGATGGGCACGGCGTGGACGTCGTGCTGAACAGCCTGACCGGCGCGATGATTCCCGCGAGTCTCGACTGCACCGCACGTGGCGGCCGCTTCGTCGAGATCGGCAAGGCCGGGATCTGGTCTGCCGCTCAGGTGGCCGCGCAGCGTGCCGACGTGCAGTACTCGCCGTTCGACCTGGCGGATGTAGCCCGGGCCGAGCCCGCCTACATTCACCAGGTCCTGGACACGATTGCCGGGCGACTCGCGTCGGGCGCGTTCCAACCCATTCGGACGCACGCGTTCGCCGCCAGTGACGTGACCAGCGCCTTCCGCCTCGTTTCCCGAGCCCGCCACGTGGGCAAGGTGGCCATCGTCATGCCGCCCGTCGCTGGCACCGGCGTCGACGGCGTCCATGTCGTGACCGGCGGCTTCGGCGCCCTGGCCCAATCGTTGTGCGGCCACCTGCGGGTTGCCGGCGTGCGACGGATCGCGCTCGTCACGCGCACCGAGCCCGAAGGCGACCGTCGGGCCTTCGTGGCGTCGCTCGAGGAACACGGAACGGACGTCCGCTACTACGTGGCCGATGTCGGGGACCACGCCCAGGTGGTGCGCATGCTGGACCGGGCCACGGCCGACTTCGCCGCGCCGGTCACGGCGATCTACCACGCCGCCGGCGAACTGGCCGACGGCATCATCGCGCAGCAGACGCCTGAGAGCTTCGCGAGGGTCGCTCGCGCCAAGTTGATCGGCGCGTGGAACCTGCACCGTGCGACTCGCGGCATGGATCTCGATCGCTTCGTGCTGTTCTCGTCGGCGGCCGCGCTGATCGGCACGCCTGGCCAGGCCAACTACGCTGCCGCCAATGCCGGTCTCGACGCGCTGGCTGCGCATCGTCGATCGGCCGGGCTGCCCGCGCTGAGCGTCAACTGGGGACCGTGGGGAAGTGCGGGCATGGCCACGCGGCTGGCCGACGCCGACCGCACGCGCATGGCCAACGCCGGCATTGCGATGCTGGACGATGGGCCGGCGTGGAACGCCATGGAGGCGCTGATCGATCGCGGCCAGGCGCAGGCGATGGTCATGCCGGTGGACTGGTCGCGCTTCAATGCGCGGTTCGGAACCGGTGCCATACCCTCGCTGTTCCGGCGCGTGGCCACCGCCGCGCCAGGCAGCGCGCCCGCCGCGACGCGCCCGAATGTGGTGCGCGCAATTGCGGAGGTTCCTCCTGCCGAGCGACTGGCCGCGGTCGGTCGATATCTCCAGGGCAAGGTGGCGGCCACACTCGGCCGGCCCGGCGGCGGCGACATCCCGTTCACGCGAGGGTTCTTCGCGCTCGGCATGGATTCACTGACCTCACTCGAGTTGCGCAACCAGCTCGAACAGGAACTGCGGCGCAGCCTGCCGGCGACGGTGGTGCTCGAGTACGGCAGCATCGAGGCGCTGTCCGCGTACCTGCTGGCGCTGGTTCCCGAGTGGGCGCTGCCCGAAGCGGCGCCGGCGGCCACCAGCCAGGCCGACGCGGTGGCGGCCCTCGACCATCTTTCCGAAGCGGAGCTGGCGGCCATGCTCTCGCGCGAGTTGGAACAGTAGCCATGTCGGGCCCACCGTCCGATCCCCGCGTGCCAGACACCAAGGCCTTGATGGCCAAGGCGCTGGTTGAGCTGCGTGAGGCGCGCGAGCGCGCCCGCCGGCTCGAGGACGCGGCGCATGCGCCGGTCGCCATCATCGGGATGAGCTGCCGGTTCCCCGGGCAGGCCGATTCGGCCGAGGCGTTCCGTGAGCTGTTGTGGGGCGGCACCGACGCCATCAGCCGCGTGCCTGCCGATCGCTGGAACGCGGCGGCGTATTCAGATCCGGATCCCGATGCTGCCGGCAAGATCGTCTCGCCCTTCGGCGGCTTCATCGACGACCCAGGCCGCTTCGATGCGGAGTTCTTCGGCGTGTCGCCGCGCGAGGCCGAGAACATGGATCCGCAGCACCGATTGCTGCTCGAGACCACCTGGCGCGCGCTCGAGCACGCCAACCTGCCGCCCGCCTCGCTGCGCGGCACCGACACCGGCGTCTACGCCGGCATTTGCACCTACGACTACGCCATTCGCCACCTGGTGGGGAACCACGCGCCGGTCACCGCGCATTTCGGCACCGGCAACGCCCTCAGCGCCGCGGCCGGCCGGCTGTCGTATCTCTTCGGCTTCACCGGGCCGTCGATGTCGATCGACACCGCTTGCTCATCGTCGCTGGTCAGTGTCCACCTGGCGAGCCAGGCGTTGCGTCAGGGGGAATGCCGCACGGCCATCGCGGCCGGCGTGAACCTGATGCTGACGCCGCAGACCAACATGAGCTTCTCGCGCGCCCGCATGCTGGCCGCCGATGGCCGCTGCAAGCCGTTTGATGCGGCAGCCAACGGTTACGTGCGCGGTGAGGGCTGCGGTGTCGTGGTGCTGAAGCTGCTGGCGCAGGCGCAGCGGGACGGCGATCCCATCCTGGCCGTGATCCGCGGATCGGCCGTCAACCAGGACGGCGCGAGCAGCGGCCTCACCGTGCCGAACGGCCCCGCGCAGCAGGACGTGATCCGCAAGGCGCTGGCCAACGGGCGGACGCGGCCCCAGGACGTCGCCTATGTCGAGGCGCACGGCACCGGCACGTCGCTGGGCGATCCGATCGAGGCGCGCAGCGTGTCGGCGGCGTACTGCGCTGCGGTCGAGCGATCGACACCGCTGTTGATCGGCTCGGTGAAGAGCAACATCGGCCACCTCGAAGGCGCGGCCGGCGTTGCCAGCCTGATCAAGGCGGTGCTCGTGTTGCAGCAAGGCACGATTCCCGCGAGCCTGCATTTCTCGTCGCCGAATCCCGCGATCGACTGGCCGGCCAGCGGCCTGCAGGTGGTCTCGGCGCTGACGCCGTGGCCCAACGCGCCGCGCGTGGCGGCGGTCAGTTCGTTTGGCTTCACCGGTACCAACGCGCACGTCATTGTCGAGGCCGCGCCTGCGGTGACCACGCCGGCATCGCCAGCGAGGGGCGTCGTGTTGCCGCTGTCGGCGCGTGACCCGGAGGCGCTGGCGCGGGTGGTGCACGCCTACATCGCGGCGCTCGAGGCACCGCCAGCCGCGGTGCTTGCCGATGTTGCCGCGGTCGCGGCCGTTGGCCGCGAGCACTTTGCGCATCGCCGCGCGATCGTGGCGTCGACCCCGGTGGAGGCGCTGACGTTGCTGCGATCGGGGCAAATGGCGACGGCAGACGCAGACGCGTCGCTTGTCGCCATTGCCCGGCGCTACGAGGCCGGCGACGCAATTGACTGGCCGGCGATGTTCGATCCGGCCGCGCGCACCCGCGCGCACGCGCCCGGCTACCCGTTCGCCGGGGCCCGGCACTGGCTGGCAGAGGAAGCGGGGCCGCTGTCCGCTTACGTGGCGGATCACCGCGTCCTCGGGCGCGCGCTCGTTCCGGCTGCCGCCCTGGTGGAGGTGATCCTCGCGGCCGGGCGCCAGGCGCTTCACACTGATCGGCTGGTCGTTGAGGATTTCGCCATTCATCGCCCGCTCGAATGGACCAGCGACGTGGCGGCGCGCGTGCGCACGGTCATGACCGGCCAACGCATTTCGCTGACGGTGGGTGAGGCCTTGATCGCCGAGGGGCAGGTATCGGCATTCTCCGGCGCCAAGCCGGCCGGCCCGGTTCCCGAAGCCGGCCAGTTCGAGCCGGTGCCGGTGGCATCGATCTACGCGGCGTGTGCGGCGCGCGGACTGAACTACGGGCCGGCGTTCCGAACCCTGGCGAGCGTCGGACATCGCGACGGCGCGGTGCGGGCCAGCCTGGCGCTGCCGCCGGACTCTGCGGCGGTGACCGCCGGGATTCATCCTGCGCTGCTCGATGGTTGTTTCCAGGCGGCCGCGGTGTCGTACCCCGAGGCGCCGGATGGCACGCTCTACTTGCCGGTCCGCATCCGGCGCATGGTGACGTTTGGCGCTACGGGATCCGCCGCGCGTTGCGAATCCCGCGTGACGCATGCCGACGCGTCACGGGTCGAAGTTGCGATGTGGCTGCGTGACGCCGCCGATCGTCCGGTCGCGGTGCTCGACGGGCTCGAGTTGACGCCAGGCAGCGCGAGCAGCCTGGATGCCGCGCTGGGTGAGCACGCCAGTGCCGGCGTGGTTCAACCGGTGGTGGTTCCGAGCGCCGATGCCGTGCGCGAGATCGCCGGCCGCATTCTTCGCATGCCTGCCGCGAGCATCGACCCCGACGTGCCGCTGGCGTCGATGGGGCTCGACTCGCTGATGGCGATCGAGCTGCGCAGCGCCTGCAGTGCCGCGTTCCAGGTGGATGTGCCGGTCGTGGATCTGATCCGCGATCTCACCATCGCGGGCATCGTCCAGCGCATCGATCGCGCGGCTGCGCCGAGTGCGACCGCGGAGGCCGCGCTGGAGTCGGCCGACTTGCCGTTGTCGCAGGGACAGAGTGCGCTCTGGTACCTGTATCAGCTGCAGCCTGACTCGCCGGCCTACAACATTGCGTTCGCGGTCCGCGTCCGGTCGGAGGTGGATCAAGACGCACTGCGCGCGCGCATCCACGCCTTGGTCCTTCGTCACGATCAACTGCGTCGCGCCTATCGCGAGACCGAATCGGGCGTCCGCCAGGTGGTGTCGCCGGATGCGGCCAACATCTTCACCTCGTTCGACCTGACCGGCCAGAACGAAGCCGAAGTGCGGCAGCGCGTCGTCGAGGAGTACCGCAAGCCGTTCAACCTGGCCACCGGACCGGTGATGCGCGTGGGGCTGTTCACCCGCGCGCCGGACGACCACGTGCTGCTGATCGCCGTCCACCACATTGCCGCCGACGCGTGGTCGCTGTGGCGAATGATGGAGGAGCTGCGCAGTGACGATGGCCTGGCGCCGCCCGGGTATCGCTACGCCGACAAGTTGAACGACGAGTCGGCGTACCTGCGAAGCGCCGCATGTACCGAAGCGTGGAGCTACTGGCAGGGCGAACTCGCCGGCGAGCTGCCGGTGTTGAACCTCCTCACCGACAAGCCCCGGCCGGTGGTCCAGACGCTGACCGGCGCGTCCGTTCCCTTCAGCCTCGACGTCGCCGAGAGCGAACGGCTGCAGGCCATCGCGCGGCGGGAAGGGACGACGCTGTACACGGTGTTGCTGGCGGCGTTCCAGACGCTGCTGCATCGCTATACCAACCAGGACGACATCCTGGTCGGCTGTCCGGTTGCCGGTCGCAACCAGCCATCCTCGTCGGCCACCGTCGGCTACTTCGTTAATCCGGTGGTCGTGCGCGCGCGATTCGATGCGGGGCAGACCTTCGACGCGCGGCTCCGCGACACGCGGCATCGCCTGTTGAATGCGATTGCGCACCAGGACCTGCCGTTCCCGCTGGTGGCCGAGCGGCTGGGCGGCGCGCGCGATGCCGGCCGATCGCCAATCTTCCAGGCGGCGTTCGTGATGCAGCAGTTGCAGCAGGACGCGTCGGACTTCGCGGCGTTGATGGCGCCGTCGGATCCGCCGGTGCTGGTGGACTGGGGCGGCATGCGTCTCGAGCATTTCCTGTTGCCGCAGCAGGAAGGGCAGTTCGACCTGACCCTGGAGATGGTGCATGCGCACGGCGCATGCCACGGACTGCTGAAGTTCAACACCGATCTGTGGCACACCGCCACCATCGCGCGCATGGCGGCGCACTTCCGCCGGCTGCTGCGATCGATCGGCGACAAGCCGTCGGCGCCGGTCGGCCGCCTCGTCATGCTGCCCGAGGACGAGCGGCAGGCGCTGGTCGCCATGTCGAATGGTCCCCGCCGCGCTTACGAGCTGGATCGCCCGCTCCATCGACGGATCGAAGACCAGGTTCTGCGCACGCCAGACGCGGTGGCCATCGAGTTCGGTTCGCACGCGCTGACCTTTGCCGAGCTGAATCGCCAGGCCAACGGTGTCGCGCGAAAGCTGAAGGCTGCAGGAGTCGGCGTGGGCGACCCGGTGCCGATTACCGCCGAGCGCGGCGTCGCGCTGGTGGTTGGCTTGCTCGGCGCCCTCAAGTCGGGCGGCGCGTACGTGCCCCTCGATCCGGCGTATCCGCCCGCCCGCCGGGACTTCATGATCGCCGACCTGTCGGCGCGCGTCGTGCTCGACGAGGCGTCGATTCGCGAGGCCGCGGCGATTGGTGTCGACGAGAACCTGCCATACGACGGCACCGCCCGTTCGCTCGCGTACACCATCTACACCTCGGGTTCGACGGGCATGCCGAAGGGCGCGCAAAACACTCATCGCGGCATCGTCAATCGCCTGTGCTGGATGCAGGAGGCGTTCGCGTTGACGCCGGCCGATCGCGTGCTCCAGAAGACGCCCTACAGCTTCGACGTGTCGGTGTGGGAGTTCTTCTGGCCGTTGATGATCGGCGCGCGCCTGGTGCTGGCCAGGCCGGACGGGCATCGCGATAACCGCTACCTCGCGACTCTCATCCAGCAGGCGGGCATCACGACGCTGCACTTCGTGCCGCCGATGCTGAACGCGTTTCTCGACGAGCCGGCCGCGGCATCGTGCACGTCACTGCGGCGGGTGATCTGCAGCGGCCAGGAATTGCCGGCGTCGGTGCGGCGGCGGTTCTACGAGGTACTGCCCGGCGCCGAGCTGCACAACCTGTACGGCCCCACCGAGGCTGCGGTCGATGTGACCTGGCACGCGTGCCGCGCGGACGATCAGCGGACGGTCGTGCCCATCGGCGCGCCCATCGCCAACACCTCGATCTTTATTCTCGACGACGAGCGCGCCATGACGCCCGTTGGCGTGGCCGGCGAACTCTACATCGGCGGAGTCCAGGTCGCGCGCGGCTACCTGAACCGGCCCGAGCTCACCGCCGAACGCTTCGTCGCCAACCCGTTTGCCTTGGGCGAGACGATGTATCGCAGCGGCGATTTGGCGCGGTACCTGCCCGACGGCGAGGTCGAGTTCCTCGGCCGCACCGATTTCCAGGTGAAGATTCGCGGCCTGCGCGTCGAGCTCGGTGAGATCGAGCACGCCCTCACGTCGCACCCCGACGTGCGCGAAGCCACCGTGCTGCTTCGGGAAGATCGCCCCGGCGTCAAACAGCTCACCGCGTATCTGGTGGCATCGCGGGCGGACCACGTGTCGCTCGAGGGCGAGCTTCGCGAGCGGCTTGGCGCGTCGCTGCCGGCGTACATGGTGCCCGATGCGTTTGTCGGTCTCGATGCGCTGCCGCTGACGTCGAACGGCAAGGTCGATCGGCGCGCGCTGCCGGCGCCGGCGATGCCGGTTACGCGATCGCGTCCGCCGCAGAACGAGGCGGAACGGGTGCTGGCGGAGGTCTGGAAGGGCGTCCTCGGCATAGACGAGGTCGGCGTCGACGACAATTTCTTCAGCCTGGGCGGCGATTCCATTCGCAGCACGCAGATGATTGCGCGCGCGCGCCGGCACGGCTACGAGTTCACGGTGAGGGAGGTGCTTACGCACCCGACCATCGCCGCCCTGGCCCGCCTCGGCCCGGCGGCGGCCATGCCTGCGACGCCCGCCTTCGATGCTGCCGACACGCGCGAACTGCCGCTGTTGCCCATGCAGCGGTGGTTCTTCGAGGTCACGGGCGGAACCACGCGATTCAACCAGGCTGTCGTCTTGCACTCGGCGGTCGCGCTCGAGCCGGAACCGCTGACCGAGGCGTTGAACGACGTGATCGCGCGGCACGACGCGTTACGACTGCGCTTCCCGCTCGGCAAGGGCGGCGCGCGCACGGCAGCCATTGTCGACGCGGCTGCGGCCGCCATCCGCCTCGGCGCGGTCCAGCCGTTCGACCTCGCAGCGGGACCGCTGCTGTCGTCTGAACTGACCGGCGAGCCGCCGGCTACGGTCACGATCACCGCTCACCATCTCATCGTCGACGGAGTCTCTTGGCGCACGTTGATCGGCGACTTGCAGACCGCCTACCAGGCACGATCCCAAGGGCGGATGCCCGTGTTCGAAGGCGAGGCGCCGTCGTACGTGAAGTGGGCCAGGGCGCTGGCGGCGTTTGCGGCCACGCCGGTTGCGGAGGCGGAAGCCATCTATTGGCTGACTGAGGACTGGGCTCGCGCCACCGCGCTGCCCGTTGCCGCAAAGTCCACCGAGACCGGTCTCTCCGGTGCCAGCGAGGTTGTCTTCGACGTGCCGATCGAGCCCAGGCCAGGTCACGAGATCGAAGCGGCGCTGCTCGCCTCGCTCGCGACCGCGATCGATCCGTCTGCTTCCGGTCGCGCCATGCGGGTCGACCTGGAAGGCCACGGCCGCGCCTTCCTGCCTGGTGCCGATGGCTCCAGCGTGGTCGGCTGGTGCGCGGCGTTGTACCCGGTGCTGTTGCGGGTCGAGGGTGAGTCACCGGCGGCCCGCGCGGCGTCGGTCGCGCGGGCGCTCGAGGAGATACCGTCCGGCGGACGGGCCTTCGGCCTGGGCCGCTACCTGTCGCCGCGCCGGCGGCTGCGCGACTCGCTGGCCGCCGTGCCGCCGAGCGCGATCCTGTTTAACTATCTCGGCCAGGTCGATCGCGCGCTTGGTCCCGGCAGCCTGTTCACGGTCTCGGCGCCTGACGGGCGTCAGCTTCGCGACGCGTCGACACCGCCGGTGTACGCGCTCGAGATCAACGCCCACCAAAATGGCGGTGACCTGCGAGTCGCGATCAGGTTCGACCGCGCGCGGGTGTCCGATCGTTGGATTGCCGCGTTGGCGGCGCGGTGGCGATCGGCCATTGCCGGCGACACCGAGCAGGCGTATCCGCTCACGCCCATGCAGCAGGGCATGCTGTTCCACGCCCTGCTGCAGCCGCACGCCGGCTCGTACGTCCAGCAACTGGTCGCGACCTTCGAGGGCGGCCCGGACGAGGCGCTGTTGCGCGCGGCCTGGGACCTCGTGCTGGAGCGCCACGCCGTGCTGCGCAACGCGTTTGCGTGGAAGGGCCTCGCGGCGCCGGTGCAGCAGCCGGCGGCGCGCGTCGCCATGCCGTGGGCGACCGACGATTGCCGCGGCATGACCGCCGAGGAGTTCGACGCGGCGCTCGCCTCGTACCTGGCCGACGATCGCCGGCAGGGTGTTGATTTGTCGGCGCCGCCACTCCATCGCGTGCGGCTGTTCGTCCGCGACGGCGTCACCACCATCGTCTGGACCCACCATCACATCCTGCTCGACGGCCGCGGCATGTTCCAGGTGCTGCACGAGGTGCTCGAGTCGATGCGGCGGCTCGCCGCCGGTGCGCCGCTGCTGCCGCCGGCTGCCCCGTCATTCCGCTCGTTTGCGGCCGCGGCTAATGGCTCCCTCCCCGGCGACGCTGCGGACTACTGGCGCGCGCAACTGGAAAGCATCGAGTCGCCGACGCCAATTCCCTTCCTCCAGCGCGCGTCGGATCCGGCCACGTACCGTCCGGCGGAGGTGGTGCGCACGCTGGCCGCGTCAGAGGCGGAGCGACTGCGCGACCTGGCTCGCGACGCCGGCGTTACGCTGAACCTGTTGACGCAGTCGATGCTGGCGTTGCTGCTGGCGCGGCTCTCGCGGCTCGACCGCGTGATGTTTGGCGCAACCGTGTCGGCAGGTCCTCACGACGACGCCGCGGTCGGTCTCTTCATCAACACCATCCCCGTTGTCGCCAGTGTCCCGAATGCGGCCACGCTCGGCGCGTGGCTCAGCGACCGGCTGCGACAACAGGCCGATCGGTCGGCCTTCGAGCAGGCCGGGTTGGTCGACGTGCAGCGGTGCAGCCGGATTGAGGCGGGGGAGTCGCTGTTCGACCTGCTCTTCGTGTTCGAAAACTACGGCATCGACGACGCGGTGCGGCGGCCCGCCGGCGGACTGACGCTGAGCGGCGTGCGAGTGGTTGAGCAAACCAACATCCCGGTGGTGGTCAGCGTGTTGCCGGCTGACACGCTGGAAATCCGCGTGCACCACGACAGTTCTCGCTTCTCGCGCGAGGCTGCCGAACTGCTGGTCGACGGGCTGGTCAGCTTGTTGCGTGCCGCCGTGCGCGATGGCCTGTCCGCCCCATTGACCCAGCTGACTCGGTTGGATGCGGGTACGCGCCGCATGCTGCTCGAAGACTGGAACGACTCCGCGGCTGAGTACCCGCGCGATCGCTGCGTCCACGATCTCGTGCGCGAGCAGGCGGCAAGGACGCCGGATGCGATTGCCGTGCGAGCCGGCGCCGCCTCACTGACTTACCGCCAGGTCGCCGATCGCACCCGCCAGATCGCCGCCGCCCTGCGTCGCCGCGGCGTTGGTGTCGGCTCCGTGGTCGGGCTGTGCATCAGCCGCGGTCTCGACATGATCCCTGCACTGCTCGGCGTGCTGGAGGCCGGCGCCGCCTACGTGCCGCTCGATCCGTTGTTCCCGGTGGAGCGACTCGCCTACATGGTTGAGGATTCCGGCGCGGCGATCGTGCTGTCTGAACGCGCTGTGCCCGACGCACTGCGCGCGCGCCTCGGTGCCACCGCGCCCGTGCTCCTGCTCGAAGACGTCGGCGCCGTAAGCGGCGATGAGGCGGCCGCTGTCCCGGCGTCGACGCCCGAGTCAGTGATGTACGTCCTGTACACGTCGGGTTCGACCGGTAAGCCCAAGGGCGTAATGATTCGCCAGCAGTCGGTCGTCAATTTGCTGTGCGGCATGAAGGAATGCCCCGGCATGTCGGCGTCGGACGTCGTTCTCGCCATTACCACCCTGTCGTTCGACATTGCCGTCGTCGAGCTCTATCTCCCCCTGATCGTCGGCGCCACCATCGTCCTGGTGGACGATGTCGATTCGCTCGACCCGAAGCGGATCATGGGCCACCTGGGCGGCGTCACGGTCATGCAGGCGACACCATCACGCTATCGCCTGCTGATCGAGGCGGGGTGGCAGGGGGCGCCCGGCCTGGTCGCCTTCTCTGGTGGTGAAGCGCTGCCGCGGGATCTCAGCCGCGA
>ERZ1292640.664-Hain-H43-02um-R1-664-length-28045-cov-7_pt2 | contig 17959 bp, 13 predicted proteins | sample MGYA00564404_ERZ1292640 | MGnify/ENA primary metagenome ERZ1292640 (study PRJEB36523, sample SAMEA6512636) | groundwater metagenome | collected 2019-01-08 | study: AquaDiva: Metagenomics assemblies of 32 groundwater samples
CATTTTCATCAGGCCGCTGCCGAGCTTCCCCCGAAAATCGGTGTGCGGTTTCACCCGGTTCACCAGCACGATCCCGTCGGCCTTCAAGGCCTCGACACTGCCATAAACTTCAACCTCATCTTGGGTGCGCCCCAGCAGCTTCACCTCCATCGAAGCCCGGATGGGAACCCCCAGGTTTTGTTCGCTGACGCCATAGCCTTCCAGGATTTCGCGTTGTCCTTCCGGAGTCGCGCCGCCGTGACTGCCCATAGCCGGAATGATGAAGGGATGAGCGCCGGCGGTTTTGAGCAACTCGAGCACCTTCCGGACGATGATTTGCAGGTTCGTAATGCCGCGGCTCCCCACTCCGACGGCAATCCGCATCCCTGGTTTAAGCCGAGGCAATACCTTGGCAAATTCATCCCGGAGAACAGCCCGGATGTCCAGGGGCCGGGATTGAGGAAAGCTTTGCCGCACAGGCAGCATGCGAGGGAAAGGCATGTTTTGCATGGTCGAATTCATTTCACCCTAAGTGTTCATGACCACTAAGTTCAGCGCAAGACCGGCCGACGGCAACTCAATTTCGCGTCCATGCTGAGCCTCATGCGCCAAATCGAAACGACCTGCCAAAAGTGACGAGGGGCGTCCCCGGTGTTCTTTAACCGCCCAACCTGTTCGCGCTTGCCTGTCCGCAAACACATTGAAATTTCCCCCGGCCAGGACTCACGGGTGGAAGAGGCGTGAATCCGTGCTCGCCTAAACAAACCCGACCAGGCACCCTCACCACGATGGCGGACCACGCTGACAGCATCTCCGCCGGCACGCAGGTCGTGTCGCGGGTGGAAGTTCGGGGAACGAACAATTCCCTCGTGCATCCGCGCGGTGCGGTCGGCGTGGTGACGCGCACGCCGGCGGGCGAGGAAAAGCACTTCCTGGTGCGGTTCCCGGACGGCTTCGAGTTTTCCCTCCAGCGCGAGCAGATGGAGGTTCTCAAGCACTTCAAGGCCCGGCTCGGTGTGGCAGCCGACGTGAGTCGGCTCACTTCAACGCCTGCGAGAGTGGGAGAACAGAACGGACTCACATCCGCTGCTACGCCGGCAGGTGATTTCGATCTCGAAAGCCTGGTGATCTACCGCTGCGTCGTCGGCTCGCGGGCGTATGGGCTGGACCACGACGAATCCGACACTGACCGGCGCGGCATCTACCTCGCGCCCGCCGAACTGCAATGGTCGCTCTTCGGCGCGCCGGAGCAGTTCGAGGACAACGCCACGCAGAGCTGCTACTGGGAATTGCAGAAATTCCTCATCATGGCGCTGAAAGCTAATCCGAACATCCTGGAGTGTCTCTACTCGCCAATGGTCGAGAAGGTCACGCCGCTGGGGGAGGAACTCCTGGCCCTGCGCCAGCAGTTCCTGTCCCAGATGATCTTCCAGACCTTCAACGGCTACGCCATGTCGCAGTTCAAAAAGATCGAGCAGGACATCCGCAACCACGGCGAGCGCATTGCGCGAAGCGCACGCCGTGATAAAGAAGGGAAAAACAATCAGCGGGGGCCGGGAGGACAACTGCGCTGGAAACACGCCATGCACCTGCTGCGCCTGCTGCTCACCGGCGCGGCCACGTTGCGCGAAGCCCGCATGCCCGTGCGCGTCGAAGCGCACCGCGACCGCTTGCTCGCCGTCAAGCGCGGCGAACTGCCGTGGCTTGAAGTGGACACCTGGCGCAAGGAACTCCACCGCGACTTCGAACGTGCCCTAGCTGAAACCAAACTGCCCGAACGCCCCGACTACGAAGCGGCGAATCGTTTCCTCGTCAAAGCAAGGCGAGTTTCGGCCAGCCCGCTGGCAGACCTCATCTGCCGAACCGCACATCATCCAAACATAGTTTGACGAAGTGTGTTTTGGTGATAGCCTCAAAGCCGTATGAATTTTCTGGGCCGCACCCGCGAACTGAAAGTGCTGCAGGAGGCCTGGTCCTCCGAACGCAGCGGCTTCATTCCCATCTATGGACGCCGGCGCGTCGGCAAGAGCGAGCTGATCGTCCAATTCATGTCCGGCAAGCGGGGTCTGTACTTCGTGGGCAAACGCGCGTCAGGCGAGGCGCAGCTCCAGGAGTTCCTCGAGGCCGCGGCCCGCGCGGTCGGCGATTCCTTGCTCGCCCAAGCCCGCGTCACGAATTGGAAGTCGGCCCTGGAACTCGTTGGCCAGCGGCTGCCCGGCAAAGGCAAGTTCATCCTCGCTCTGGACGAGTTCCAATGGATCGCCGAGGCCAGCCCCGAATTGCCCTCCGTCATCCAGGAGCTGTGGGACCGCGTGTGGTCGCGTTCAGGCCGTGTCCTGCTCATTCTGTGCGGCTCCTACATCGGCTTCATGGAGCGCGAAGTGTTGGGCCGGCGCAGCCCGCTGTTTGGCCGGCGGACGGCCCAGATTCTCCTGCGCCCGTTCAGCCACCTCGAAGCCGCGCGCTTTCATCCGCGGCTTTCCACCGTGGACCAGGCGCGCGTCTAGGCCGTTTGCGGCGGCGTGCCGGCCTATCTGCTGGCCTTCGACGACGCGCAGTCGGTGGAGCAAAATCTCGTCACTCGCGTGCTCGACGAGAGCGCCGCCCTGGCGCGTGAACCGGAATTTCTGCTGCACGCGGAACTGCGCGACCTGGTACCCTATCATTCCGTGCTGATGGCCCTGGCCCAGGGCAAGAGCAGCCCCGCCCAACTCGCCAAATCCACCGGCATTGACGTGCGCGGGCTGAACTACCACCTGAACACGCTGGTCGAACTCGGCTACGTCCAGCGTCGCTACCCGGTCAGCGAAGCCGAGCCGAGCACCCGCTCGGTGCGCTACGCGCTGGACGACTCGCTGTTGCGGTTCTGGTTCCGCTTTGTGTTTCCGCACCAGAGCGTGCTCCGCCTGCTCGGCCCGGAGCGCGGCTTCGCCGAAGTCGTGCGGCCTGAGCTCGATGCCTACTTCGGTCGCTGTTTCGAGCGTCTATGCCGCGAGAGCCTGCCGCTACTCTACCTCGGCGAAGGCATCCGCGCGCCGTTCATCGTCGGCGAATACTGGGGTGCCGATGTGCAGGTGGACGTGGTCGGCGTCCGGCAGGACAACTGGACTGACTTGGGGGAATGCAAATGGGGCGATGTGTCCTCGCTCCCCGCGCTGGCCGCCGAACTGGACGAAAAAGTCCGCCGCTATCCCAATGCCCGCAACGCCACGATTGGGCGCCGGCTTTTCATGAGAAAAAGCCCGGCCAAGGCAGGACCGCGCCTGCCGGGACTGCGGGTGCATACGCTGCAAGACCTGTATGGACTGGAAACGGGAGCCTGAGCCGAAAAGCCTCAGCACCGGCACGGCCACGTTGCGCGACGCCCGCGTGCCCGTGCGCATCGAGGCGCACCGAGACCGAATGCTCGCGGTCAAACGCGGCGAACGGCCGTGGGCCGAAGTGGACGCCTGGCGCAAGGAACTGCACACAGACTTCGAACGCGCCCTGGCCGAAACCAAACTGCCCGAACGCCCCGACTACGAAGCGGCGAATTGCCGGAAGCGGCGAATTGCTTCCTTGTCAAAGCGCGGCGGGAAATGGCAAAATAAGATTTCCCGTTCAGTTGGACGGCATTTGTCCAACCCGGATGGCAAAATGGTGCGCGTTGCAAACGGAAAATCGAAACGGCATACTAGCTTCACCTGAATACGGCCATGCCAGCAACTGATGAAAACCTCTCCGCCGGGTTTGGCGAACATATTTCGCATGGCTCGGTGTTTCTTTCGTCGGTTGAGCAGATTGACCGACACTATGCCCTCCTCCCTTACGCGCATTACCTTCAGCAGGCGTGGGACGAGTTGAAACTTGCCGGGGTGCTCTGCGTGGATGGGCGTCCGGCTGTTTATCTGTGCGAAGCGAAGCGATTCACGACTGCGCAAAAACGCGAGCGACAGCGTTTCGTCTGGAATCAAGGGCTTGTGCCGCTGCTGGTGTTGCTGACGCCGGGACACGTCGAGGTTTACAGCGGCGTCCGCAAGCCTCTGAAATCGGATGCGCCGGATGCATCACTCGATACCACCCTGATTTCCGATTTGGGCAACATCGCCGAGGCGCTGGAGTGCGCCAAATTCATTCGCTCCGTCGAAACCGGTCAGTTTTTTCAAGACCGTCGAGATTTCTTTCCGTCGGGCGAAGCAGTTGATCGGTGTCTCGTCAAGAATCTTGTCCAATCCGCGCTGCGGTTGAAAAAAGCAGGATGGAAACTTGATCGTGCCCACGCATTGCTTGGGCGGGCGCTGTTTGTTTCGTTCCTTCAACAACGCGGATTTATCAAGCCACATCAATTCCCAGCCTCCACAAAATCCCTGCTCGACATCGTGAAGGGGCGCACCGTCGAAGAAACCAAGCATTTGCTATATGGCAAAGGCGGCCTTTTCCCGATCCTGAAGCGCGAATTCAATGGCACAATGTTTGATGCCGCCCTCGATATCGAGGCGCGCGACATCCGCAAGCCTCACCTCGACATCCTCGCCGATTTTCTTGGTGGCGCTGAGATGGAGTCAGGCCAGTTCACGATTTTCTCCGACTACGATTTTCGTGTCATTCCCGTTGAAACCATCAGCGCAATCTACGAGGAGTTCATGAAAGAGGAGGACTTGGAGCGGAAGTACGAGGAGGGCACTTTCTACACGCCGCGCCATCTTGCCGAAACGACTCTGCACATCGCGGTGGAAAACCGTTACGCGGAGGCTGCCAATTGGCGCGTACTCGACCCCGCGTGTGGCTCCGGAATTTTTTTGGTCGGAATGTTCAACATGCTCGCCGCACAATGGCTTCGCGACAACGCGAACAGAACCAAGAAAACCAAGGCACAAGCGTTACTTGAAATCCTCCAGCAACGCATCCGGGGTGTTGACCTCAATCTCGACGCCTGTCGTATCGCCGCATTCAGCCTTTATCTTGCCCTGTTTGAGAAACTCCAGCCGATTGACTTGGATGAGTTCAAAAAGAAAGTGCGCGCGGATTCCTTCCTTCCGCCTTTGCTGTGGAGCGCTAAAGAAGGACTAAGGGCTGAACCGGCAGTTATTATTCACGGAGATTTTCTTGGCGACAAGTTGCCGCTTGAGAAGGACTATAACCTCATCATCGGCAACCCGCCTTGGGAGAGCCGGGGAAAAGAACAAATTGCCCTGCACTTTGCCCAGCGCACGCCGGATTTTCTGTGTGATGGTGGCATCGGTTGCCTGATTCTGCCAACGACCATTCTCGTCAACCGCCACGGTACACTCGACGGCAATTGGTTTCGTGCCGTCACGGGCGAAAAAATCGTGCAGCTTGCAGATTATCGGAAACTGATGTTTGCCAGCGCCATTCATGCGGGGTTCATCATCCGCTTCCAAAAGGTGAAGCCCACGCTTGAGCACGTTGTCATCTATGAAACACCCAAGGTGAGTCGCTTCGACCGCCGCCGCGGTGTCATCGTTGTCGAACCGGACGATCAGAAGCTTGTGACACAACGCGACGTGTTGGCGGCGAATCTGCAAGACAAGAAGCAAGAGCAAAGCCGTCTGCAGGCGGTTTGGAGTCGCCAATTCTGGGGTTCATCTCGGGACATGGCGTTTCTGCGCAGATTGGATTTTCTCCCACGCCTCTCCGCACTGGTTGGCACCCGAGGAAAGGCAAAGCGGTGGCTCGGAGGCACGGGTTTTCAACCATTCCACGAGGGGCGAGAGGAGGACGGGTATGAATGTGTCAAGATGCCATGGTCGCTATCCGAACCGTTCCTAGATGCAGCTTCACAAGATATTGATTTGGTAGTGTTCCCAAACCAATTCACGACAATAGGAGACAAGCTCCGTATGCTGGAGGCCTCCACAAGCAAAATTCTGTTTGCTCGCACTGAACAGAATTTTACTCCTCCGATGGTTCTTTTCAGCCAAGGCTTCACAAAAATCGCGTTTTGCTCGCATCGAGTATTTTTTCAAAATGCCATTCGCTCAATTGCAGGGCCGCAATCTGACAACGACATCCTGCGCTTCTTAGCTTGCTTTCTCGGTTCAAGGTTTGTCCGATATCAATCATTTCATTCTGGATCGAGCAACGGAATAGGACGTGATCAATTTAATCTCTACGAAAGTCTGAATCTCGGTTTTCCTCTCCCGGACGATGAGCTTGCGCCGGACGACGCTGCTAAGATTCTTCACGAGGCAGCGGAGATCACTAAAAAAGTTGAGCGTGACGGTGTGAAGGCGAAACCGGCCAAGCGGATCGAACTTGTTGAAAACGCGAAGAACCAGGTTGAACCACTCGTCGAAGCCTATTTCTCGGTGAGCGATGCCGAGCGAATGCTTATCTCCGATACGCTCGAACTCTGGCAGCCGAGCATCCACAAGCAGAACCTCGACCTAGACATCCCGGCGCTGCGGTTTCCTGACGATAGGGATCGCAAGCGTTACGCCGACACGCTCGCCAACGAATTAAATCGCTTTTCCCGCAAGCAGCAAATCCGCATCAGCGTCGAGGGAATGGCTTCCGAAGAGCTTAATCTCATTCTCATCACGGTCATCTTCGGCAGAGAAAAGCGCCCTTACCGTAAGGCCGGTGGTGATGCGGAATTGTGGAAGGCTCTGACGCGCGTTAACAAGGCTGCTGAAAAAGAGAACGGCCCCATCTCCTACCTGCGTGGCTTTACATATTTTGAGCGCGACCGCATGCACATTCTTAAACCAGCCACGATGCGGAATTGGAGTCGAACCTCCGCACTCAACGATGCGGACGCTGCCTTCGAGTACCTGCGAGGGAAGCCTGCATGAAACTTGGCGAAGCCAGCGGCCAACTCGACGCCGAGTTCAATCCGTTCACCGACGAGTATCTCGGTGAGATGCTTAAAGCCGTCGCCGTTGCTTGGGCGAGAATGAAACAACCGAAGGCGAGCGAATGTGAAGACGACATCACCTTTCGCCTTGCTGGCCGACTTCTAAATGATCCGCTGTTTCGTGACCTTCCGTACGACATAGTTCCACAATACTGGCTGCTTGGAATGAACGGTCAACGCCTTGGTCGGCTTGACCTCCGGTTCAAGCACCGATTCTCGCAACGTGATTACTTCGCTTTTGAATCCAAACGTCTCCATGTGACGTATCCCGGCGGCAAATTATCGCCAGAATATCACGTCTATGCCGGTGGTGATGGTATGGGCGGATTCATCGAAGGCCAGTACTCGACAGGTCTCCCCGCCGCAGGAATGCTCGGCTACATCATGGACGGCGACACTAAGAAGGCATGGGCTGGACTTGCGACACGCATCGAAGCAAAGCGCGATGGACTGTGTTTGCTCGCCGCTTCTCGGTTCATCGAATCATCACTAAAACACCACATCGAATCTGGCTTGTCCGATACCCGTCTTGGCGAGACGCAGCATACTCTTGTCTCTCATGTTCTTCGATTGTTCCATCTTCTTTTGCCAGTGAGGAGACACTTGTGAATTCGATTCGCAGGTAACGGCCATGATAATTAACCCACGCCTTCACCGCATCGTCGCGGCGCAACCGTATCCGCTGTTGTTCGCCACCATCAGCGGCGCGCACCTTTACGGGTTTCCGTCGCCGGACTCGGACTTTGACCTGCGCGGCGCGCATGTGTTGCCGCTCGAAAAGGTTGTCGGCCTGGATGTCCGCGATGAAACGGTCGAGCAGTCGATGATTGTTCCACCTCACCCCGGCCCTCTCCCCATCGGATGCGGAGAGGGAGGTGCGTTGGAGATGGACATCGTGAGCCACGACGTGCGGAAGTTCTTCCGGCTGTTGCTCAAGAAGAACGGCTACGTGCTGGAACAGCTTTTCTCGCCGCTCATCGTCCACACCACGCCGGAGCACGAGGAGTTGAAGGAGATTTGCCGGGCGCGGCTTAATTCTTGTAGCAGCGGACGTGAGTCTGCTCATTCTCAACCGGCAGAAAGTCAGAGCCGACTCACGTCGGCTGCTACGGGGTTGATTACGAAGCATCACTCGCATCACTACTTCGGATTCGCGGAGACGCAGTGGAAGCTGTTCCTGAAGGCATCGCCGCGCCGGGTGAAGCCGTTGCTCTACGTCTATCGCGTGCTGCTCACAGGCATTCATCTGATGCGCGCCGGCGAAGTCGAGATGAACCTCGTCACGCTGAACGAGGAGTTCCGGCTCCCCTACGTCGCCGACCTGGTCGCGCGCAAGCTGGCCGGGCCGGAGCAGTCCACGATGAACGACGCTGACGTGCCGTTCCATCAAGCCGAGTATGAGCGGCTGCGCGGCGAGTTGCAGGCCGCTCACGAGGCGAGCCGGTTGCCCGAACTGCCCTCGGAGGAAACCCGCTCGGCGCTGGATGAATTGCTGGTGCGGGTGCGGCTCTCCAGCCCGCGTTGAGAGGCTTTGCCGAATTCGTCAATGAACAGCCGAGGCACGTCCTCGGTCACGCCTCTCTCAAACCAGTCGGTGACGAGTTGGAATTGGGCCAGGTGCCCCTCGCTCTCGCTGAGTGCGGAAGCACGCTCGCCCGGCAATCTTCCTGACGAGATCGACGTTGGTCAATGCGCCGCCGTTACGGCGTGGCGCACCGCTTCTGGTCGGGCACGCAACGCTTGCTGTTTCTTCGGGGCGGTCTGGTGCTGGCAGCCTGTCTGAACCGCTCTTATGAGATCATGGACGATCGCTCAGGCCAATGCCATAAAGATGCTTTTTGGCCCGGATAAAAATCCGGCCCGGTTGGAAAGCGGGGGAAGCCTGGCATTCCTCGCCCAACGCACTTCGGCCCATCAGTTCGCACTCCCGTCCCGCTTTGAGAATAAACATTTCTCCCGGATCACTCAGCAAGTAGAGCAGGTCACCAACCAGGCAGGGAGAAGCCTGGAAGTGCCTCTCCCAATCCTTCTCCCAAAGCCGTTTCCCGTCCTTCAAATCGCAACAGACCACCAGCCCGCCTGAATTCACCAGAAAGACCAATTCACCATTGCTCACCGGACTGCAGATAGCCGGCACGTCCTCTTCCACAGCCCAAAGAAGGTGGGATGGCGTTACTTCACCGCGTCCATCCGGTCGTCTCGCTCCGAATTTGCCATCGACACTGCCGGCCAAGACCAGACCCGCCGCTTGAATGGGCGACGGCACGACCTCGCCGCCCAGGCATTCGACTCGCCAAAGCTCGGTGCCCGTGGCCGGTTCGTAGCCCATTACCCAAGGCCCGCCGCAGGCAATGATCTGCTCTTGTCCGGCAGAGCGGATGACGACCGGAGAACTCCACGAGCCGGGCACCGGGCGCATGCTCTCCCAAGCCGTGTGGCCGGAGTCCGCTTCCAGAGCCAGGAGCTTCGATTTCGCTTTCTCGACGGTGCCTTGATCAAGCTGAATCAAAAGCAGGTTCCGCCAGCGTGCCAGCGAGGCGGCGTGGCCGTAGCTGTTTTCGGGCAGGCCAAGGTTCCGGCTCCAAACCGGCTGTCCATCCAGATCGAAGCAAGCCACGTCCCCGGTCCCGAACATCACGTGAAGGAACTGCCCATCCACAATGGAGGTCGGCGCAGCCAAAATGACAGCGACTTCGTCTTGGCCCACGTATTCGCGGCTTCCTGGAGCGCCTTTCACTTCTCTTTGCCAGAGCAGCTTCCCAGAATCCGCGTCGAAGCAATAAACTTCGCGTTTCCACTGGTTCGCCCCGGTAAGAAACAATCGGTTGCACCAGAGGACAGGCGAATTCGGCCCGGGCAGCGGGATGGCCGCCTTCCAAAGTATTCCTTCGCCCGTCTGGCTGTTCCAGGAAGTGGGAATGTTCGGGAAGGGGACGATTCCCAGCCCGCCCGGACCACGAAAGCGCGACCATTCCGCAGAAGCTGACGCCGGATGGCTCTGCTCAATTTCGGATTGCGGATTGCGGATTGCGGATTTGGCGGCTGGAGCTTCGTCTCGGCTCGGGCGAGACTCGGCGGCGGGCTTTGCAGCTCCCGGCGCGGTTGGCTTGCCAGCAACTTGCCCCGACTGCGTTCCCGGTTCCTGCGACGTGTCTTTTCCGGCCACGGCTTCTCCACCCGTTGCTTTTAATTGCAGACAAACGACGTCGCCGGCTTTGTTGCGGCAATAGAGTTTTCCGTTGGCCAGGGCTGGGACTGTCCAGGAAGGCCCAGCCATGACTTGGACGCGCGCCCGCTCGTCGTAGCCAAGCGGCGAAGCGTCGGCCATGACCAGTTCGCCGGTTTCTCGCAGCAGGATTAACTTGCCGTCAGAAACGATGAGATTGCCCCAGCCCATTCGTTCCCGCGCCCATTTCACTTCGCCCGTCTTGGCGTCGAGGCATTTGAGCGCCGATTTCTTCGAGTCGGTTCCTTGATAGTCGGTCCCGGTGTTGTCAGTGCCGTAAATGTGTCCGTCCCACATCACCGCGTTGCAGTGGAGGGTCTGAAACTTCTTCGAGTCTTGCCAAAGAACTTTTGGCTTCAGGTTGTCAATCTGGCTGAGACCGCAGCCCCGAGGCAGCGACGCATTGGCCATGAAAACCTTGTTGCCAGAAACCACCGGCCCCATCCAGGCATGGCCCCAGGTCCGATGCCGCCATAATTCCTTACCCGTGGCTGCCTCCAGGCCCACCACCGCGCCGCCTCCCGCAAAAACCGCGCAGTCAAGGCCGTCCAGACGCATGAGCGCCGGAGAGCCACAGGTCACGTTTCCACCGCTGGCCTGCCAGACCACCTGCCCGTTCACCTTGTCCAGCGCGACATAAGAGGCATTGGGCGCATTCAATTCCAGGATAAGCAGATTCCCATTAACCAGCGGGGAACAACAATAGCCGTAAACCGGAATGCGGCCCGGCAAGTCCTTGGTCAGGTCTTTCGACCAAACGATCTTTCCCGAAGCCGCGTCGAAACAAAAGAGGTCTCCTTCCGCGCTCAGCGTATAGACGGCGTTGCCCTCGACGGTTGGCGTGGACCGCGGCCCGTCGAACAGCACATCTTGAGAAATACACGTGGCGCAATCGTAGGAATGCTTCCAGACGACAGTGCCGCTTTCGGCGTCCAGGCAATAAACTGTGTCAAGGCCTCGTTTCGGTGTCTGCTTCAGATGCCCCATCGTGTAGGCCCGGCCCTGGCGGACAGCCACCGAAGAACAGCCAACGCCGACTGAAGCCCTCCAGAGTTTCCTCGGTTCAAGCAGCAGGCTGGCTGAACCTGTTTCGGCGGAAATGCCGTTGCGTTGCGGACCCAGCCATTGCGGCCAATCCTCGGCAGCACAGACAACCGGCGACAGCAGCAGCAGGCTGAGCAAGAGGCTTTTGAGCATGTGTTTGATCCTCTGCATTAACCTGTTTTAGAGTCTGGCGAAATGGCTTATGGTTCATGGTCATGCAGTGGCACGTTCAGTCCCCGACGTTCCACCTCGCGCCAGGCCGAAAGGTCATTCGCGCTCTTGATTTCAGGCACAAAACCAAATTTGAGATAGAGATTGATGGCGGGAATCCGCGCTGTTTCGGTCACCAAGTAAGCTCGAGTATGGTTCAACTCCCGAAGCCGGCTGCAAACGGCGCTCAACAGCGGCTTGGCCAGGCCTTTTCCTTGCATGGCCGGAACGAGAGCCACCCAATGAACCCGTCCATAAGGTTTCCCTCTGTAATTGTCATTAAACCAGGCGGTAGCCGTCCCGATGGCTTGCCCGGAAGCATCGCAGAGAAAGCATTGGCGGTCCTGGAGGACCGCATCGTTATGGCCAAATTCCCGCTCAAAAAGCGCCGGCGTTATGCTGTGATATTGGTCGGCCTGCTGTTGAATCTTCACCCAGGCCTGCGCATCGCCGGATTGGTACCAGCGGATTGAAAAAGAGGAAGGCAAGGCAAACTGCGGGATTCGCTCCAGATGCTCGCGAATCATACTAACCTGCAGCAATGATGTGTTCTCCATAGCCGTTGTGTGGCAATTGGCCGCTGGCAGACCGCGCCATCACCCGGCGCGTTGCTGGTCGGTACCGCCTGCCAGCTTTCGGCCAAGCCAGGTCCATCGATGCCCTAGTGCAGTTGGCGGCGTTACAGGTTTAGGCGGGCTGCCTGGCCGCCAAGCTCGACCGCAAGGGTATTGCGTTAGAAAGAGAACTGGCTTCGTGGGACTACTTTTCCTTCAACTCAACTTCGCCGGACCAATCCGCCGGCAAGGATTCCACGTGGAGTTCGTGCAGGTGCTTGAGATAAAACTTGGCGGGGCCGTCGCCGGGATGGATTTCAAGGACGCGCTTGAAGCCGGCTTCAGCCGCGTCGAATTTCTTTTCCCGAAACGCCTGCAACGTCTCAGCGAACGCGTCGCGCCAGGGACGCGAGGTTTCAGCCTGCTCCGGCAGCGCAATCAGTTCATGGACGTCCACCGCCTTTGCGAAGCCTTTCAGGCGGAAGCGGCCCAGGAAGCGGGTGACGAACCGGCCGCGCACGGCTTGCTCGGCGTCGCCGGTGATCAACACGTCGGTGCCGACGTACTTGTTCAGGCCTTCCATGCGGGAGGCGAGGTTGATGTTCTCGCCAATCGCGGTGTAATCAATGCGGTTGGAACTGCCGAAATTGCCCACGTTGGCGACGCCGCAGTGGACGCCGACGCGCGTGCGGACTTCCAGACCTTTGGCGCTGGTCTTGAAGGCGCTGGTTTCGTCGCGCAAAAGCAGCGCGCCGCGACAGGCCCGTTCATGATGATCCGGCTGTTTTTCGGGAGCGTTCCAGATCGCGAAGATGGCGTCCCCGATGAACTTGACGACGGTGCCGTGGGTCTGGTGGATGCACTTGGTCACGGCCGCCTCAAAATACGAATTCATCAGGTAGGCCAGTTGGTCGGAATCCATCCCTTCCGACATGCTGGTGAAGTTCGCAATGTCACTGAACAGGATGCTCAACTCCTGTTTGACGGCGCCCGGTTTGAGGATATCCGGCCGGTCGATGATCTGTTTGACCTGGGCGGGCGAGACATACATCGACAGCGACTGCGTCATCAAGCGTTTCTGGACGTAGAGGTTGACGGAATTGAATACGACCGACCAAAGGTAGGCGGCGAGGATTTGCACGATCACAATCATGCTCGCAAACCAGTATTGAGTCTGGGTCATCAGGGCATAGGCTAAAGTGGCGACCACGCCGACGCCGATGGCGGCCACCACCGTCGCAAAGAAGGGCCGGAGCAGCGCCAGCCCGAAACCGAACAACAGGCCCAGGAGGATGATGGAATTGACCTCCTGGAACTTTGACATGCGGCTGAGCCAATCTCCCCGCATGAGGTTGACGAACATCGTGGCCTGGATTTCAACCCCAGGCATGAAGAGTTCCTCTTCGCCTTTCGTGAGCCAGAACGAATACGGCGAGCGGTATTCATCTTTGCGCTCGCCGGAAAACTTGGTGAGAAGGCGCGAGCCGACGAAAACCACCTTGTTTCGGAAGAACCCGGGGGCCAGTTCGTTCGTGTCCAAGGCCCGGTAATAGCTGACATTCGGCAAATGGCCGGGCGGTCCGTAGTAGTTGACCCACCGTTGCTTGGGCCATTCGCTCGCATTCTTGGTGGTGTCGGCCTCCAGCAATTCCGCCGCCGCCCAGCTTAAGGGGCGGACCAGATCATCGGTGGCGGAGAATGATGAGTGTTCGCGCACCGCCAGGTCTTGGTCCGCATAAACGCCCACCGTGCCCAGCGCTGCGGCCGCGTCCATGAGCATCTCCAGCGGCGGGTTGAGTTGCTTGGCCTTGACGCCTTGCATGCCATAAAAGGGACGGGTGGCATCGGCGCCGAGGACGACGTGGCCGAAGTCTTTGATGGCTTGGGCAAAGTGGGCATCGGCGGCGGCGTTGGTGCTGGCGCCGCTGAAAACGATGTCGAAAACAACGGCCTTGGCGCCGTCGGCCTTGAGTCGTTCGAGCAACCGGGCGTGCGTTTGGGAACGGTCCCAGCTCCCCAGGTAGGGCTGCTTCAGTTTTTCGTGCGACTCGTCGTCCATATAGACAATAACGATCTGGTCGATGGGGATATGGGGACGAACGACATAAGGCAGGTCGTAGCTCAGGTGGATCAATCCCCGTCCGAACTGGAAGGCGATAAAAAGGATTCCCAAACCGCCAGCCAGGAGGGCGCCCAGTATCCCACCCGAGCTGAAGGCGATGAGCTTCCGGAGGGCTTGGAAATAAGCTTTCACTAAAAGTTGAGCTTCAGGCTGGCGATGACGGTGCGTTCGCGGGGCAGTTCAGCGTAGAGGGTCAGGGGATTGAGTTGATAATTGCGGTCGGTCAAGTTGAGCACGCCGACGCGCACTTCGGCCTGCCGGCGGGGGAAGCGGTAGCCCACAAACGCGTTGAACTGCCAGAGATCGTCGCCCATGTCCTGCAGGCTCTGCCTGGCGCTGTTGAAGGACCACTCTTGGCGCGACCAAACGGAGTTGACTTGCGCGAAACCGCCGCAGGGATGGTTGAAAATGGCATAAAGGTTCAACTGATGAAGGAGGGCATCTTCTTTGGAGTTCAGCGCACGTTTCGGGATGGCGGGAATGTCGTGCGTGATGTCCGCGTAGGTGACCCGGTAGCGCGTGCCGACGGAGAATTCATTGCCGATCAGTTGGTCCAGGGTGAAGATGACCGATTTTTCCTGGTAATCGAGCGCTTCGGTCGCGCTGGCATCGGCGATGACGGGGGCGACTCCCGGCTGGTTAAACACTCCCAGGGTGCGTTCGGCGGTCGAGTTGAACAGGTCGCCCTCGATGCCCAGGTAGGTCTTGCGCCCGAACTGATGGTCCACCGCAAGGCTCCAGGTCTCAAAGTGGGAGCCGGGGATCAGGCCGCCGATCGATTCGGGGATCAGGCTCCGGAAGGCCTGGTTGAAGCCCGCAATGTGCGTTGGTTCCAGCCGCACGCTGGTGTCGAAGAAGACGCCGCCGAGCGAACGCGTGAAGGCCCCGCGCAAGTGCGTTTTCGGGGCGAGGCTCCAAACAAAACCGACTTTGGGCGAAACCAGGTATTCGCTGGTTTCGCTGCCGGTCAGCGGCGGGACTTCGATATTGAGGGGATAATGCAGCCGGTCGTAGGTCAAGCCGTAAGTGAAGCGGAAGGAATCGGCCATCTGCCATTGGTGATAGCCATACAGGCTGAGCCGTTGCAGGTCCGTCTCGAAGATGCGCACCGGTCGCGAGCCAAAGGCGGTCACCGCGCCAAACTTGTCGGTGACCGTAACGTTTGCAATGCCCGCCGTCGTCTCGGATGAGCCGGTTTGGAATCGAGCGCCGGCGATCAAAGTGTGCGGGCCAGCCTGCTGGATGTGCATCAGTTCCGAAGAGTAAGCCTCCAGGGCGCTGCGATAGTTCAAGCTGGACTCGGCAATCCCATCGGCCTTGACCAGTTTTGGGGGAAATGTACTGAAGTCCACCGTCGAAGTCACAATAATGGATTTGTTGGTTGTATCAGTGCGCGTGAGCGTGTCATCCAGCCGTCCCGCCAGGATGAGCGTGTGGCTGCCGGGTTGCCATTCGTGGTGATAGCCGGCGAAAACGATCGGCTCTTGTTTTTCCTTCACCCGCTGCGTGGTGCTGGCCGTGCCTTGATTGTAGTATTGCGCCACGTCCCCGGACTCATAGTCGTAGTAAATGGTCTGGAACATGAGGCTGTCCTGCGGGGTGACTTGCAGTTTCACCTTGCTCCACCAGGTCGAGGACAAAAGATCGTTGTTGGGGCGTTGGCCGGTCTGGTTCCGTTGATACACGTCGAATGCATAGCTAAGATTGCCGAAGGTGCCGAACTGCGACGCGCTTTCCAGCCAGTCGCCGCTGCTCAGGTATTCGGAGTAGGAGCTCAGCCCCAGCCGGTCGCGCTCGAGCAGTTTGGAGTATTCCTGTTGCGAGATGTTTTGGGAGAGCGAACCGGCCCCCACCGGCGCGAGCAGGTTGGCGACCAGCAATTCGCTCAACCACGGCGCCTCGTAGCGGAGGTTGATTGCGCGCGGGTCCCGCAGGGCGTCGTAACTGTTGGCCAGGAAAAGGTGGGCGGAGAAGTTGGCGAAGTCGCTGTCCACGGCGCGGCTCGCTTCTCGCACGCTCAGATCGGTCATGCCCGCGTCGCGATAGATGGCGGCCAGGTTGGCGCTGCGCACCGCCCGGTCTTGATCGAGCAACAGGCGGGAGCGGAACAACCGGCGGTTGTCATTCAATTCCTGCGACTTCTCCAGGTCGCTGACGCCTTCGTTGATCCGGTTCAGTTGCTGGTTGAGCAAGGCCGAGTAGAGCCAGGAAGTAGGGTCGTTCGGGTCCAGCTTTTTGGCCAGGTCGATTTCCTTGGCGGCGCGGACGTTGTCCCCTTCGTTGCTCTGCGCCTTGGCCAGGTAGCTGCGGAGCACCGCGCGGTGGGGTTCGAGAATGGCGGCGGCCTGCAGGTCGGCCCGGCCGGCTTTGGCGTCGCCCTTGCGGATGCGGCAGAGGCCGCGGCCCAGCCAGGCATTGCCCAGCGCGCCATCGAGGGCGACGGCCTCGTCGAAGCACAGGAGCGCGGCGTCGATCCGGTTGCGCGCGGCCAGCAGAAAGCCCTTGAGCGCCAGCGCCTGCGCGTTGCGCGGTGCGTACTGCAGCCCTTTCTCCAGGGCCGCCAGGGCCTCGGGGGTGCGCCCAAAGCTGAATTCCAATTCCGCCACCCGGGTCCAGGCGAAACCGAAGGTGGGAGATTGTTCAGCAGCTTTGCGGGCGGCCTGCAGTGCCTCTTCGAGTTTGGAGCGCGATTGCAGGTAATAAGATTCGGCCAGCCACTCGGTCGCCAAGGCAGGGGGGGTGGACCGCGTCCAGGTCTGGAACTTGACGGTGGCAATCACTTCGCGCAACGCCTCGGCGAGTTGCGCCGCGCGCGTCTCCTGGCTGCCCGCAGGCGGGAGGGATTTGAGGAGGGCCTCGGTCTGCTCGACTTGCCCGACCGCCAGCAGGAGGGCCGCGGCATAGACTTTTTCCGCAGTCGAAACCTCGGTGCGATTTGTCGGGTATTCGGCGAGCGCCCGCAGCAACTCGCCGGCGCGGTAAGCGTCGAGCGACGCGGTCAGCGCTTGCTCCTCCGCCGCGGACAGGCCGAGTTCGGCCACCTCGAGCACGCCGGGATAGTACAAAGCCCACTGGATGATATTCACCGCATCGATCACTGCCGTTTTCCGCGGCGGTTGGCCGCGCTCAACGATGCCTTGTTCCCCGGAAGCCAGGGCCACCTCCCCCAATTCATTGCTCAAGTTCACTGCACCATCCAGGAGTGTCAACACGGTCCGGCCGTCCTCCGCCACGGCCAGGTGGAATTCGGTCCCGCGGATGGCGCCGGAGGCAACCGGCGTCTTGAACTGGGTCTCGACCGGTGTCTCGCGATTGTAGAAGTAGGCCGCGCCGCTCTTGATGTCGAGGACGGACTTGTTGCCTGCTTCGGCGGGGGGCTGAATCTCGAGCGTGGTGAGCCGGTCGATCCGCAGCACGCTCTGATTGGACAGGCGGAGGGTGGCGCGGCTCTTGAAGCCGGTGCGCAACTGGTCCTTGGTTTTCAGGACCTGGTTGACGGTCACGGGCGCCCAGGCGGTCGCGCCCAGACGCAATGCCTCCACCTTGCCCTCGGCGGTCAGCAGCACGTTATCGGTGCTGGCGGCCGCGGTGGCATTGGTGTTTTGGGCCCTCAATCCACCGGTGAAGGTGAGGAGCGACAAGGCCATCCCGGCCCGGCAAAGACTGCTTTTGAACGAATTCATATCGTCGTATCGCAACTTGATTACTCGGGGAAATCGACTGGCCCGACCATACCTGAACGGATGGATGGATGCAATCATTTTCAGACGGCGCCGGGTCTGGCTGGCTCTGCCAATGCTCCAACGAAATCGCCCGCCAGCCGGGCTGAAGGCCTTTCCGGAGCCGGCTGCATCACTATCGCGCACAATCTTGTCGGCTTGCGAGGATTTCTCTCGTTGACGGTAGGGCGAGACTCCGTCGAGCCGTGAAATCCCGTCCGCCAAGAAGTCACGGCTCGACGGAGTCTC
>ERZ1292640.1725-Hain-H43-02um-R1-1725-length-17958-cov-45_pt1 | contig 17958 bp, 17 predicted proteins | sample MGYA00564404_ERZ1292640 | MGnify/ENA primary metagenome ERZ1292640 (study PRJEB36523, sample SAMEA6512636) | groundwater metagenome | collected 2019-01-08 | study: AquaDiva: Metagenomics assemblies of 32 groundwater samples
AGGGCAAGCGACAAGCCTCCTCGTAATGGTATACGAGGAGTTTACACCACTATCCGCTGTATTGCAATATTAGTTTGGAATCGTTGTACTAGTGCCCATGCATTGAGAGTAGCGGCGGGGCGTCCTTCCTGGCAAGGCGGCGCTGGAGGCGCGTCTGGCGGCGGCGCAGCTCGTCGGAATCCTGGAGCTCGAGCGCCTGGCGGATCAGCTCGAGCGCCATCGCGTAGTCGCGCTCGCGGTGCTCGTAGTGCTTGGCGAGTTCCTCGAGCGCGGCCACGCGGTATGGGTTCGGCGAGGCGGCCAGCTCTGCCAGCACCGCCAGCGCGCCGGGATCGTTCTTCGCCTTCTTCTCCAGGCCCGCGATGTCCCACATGGTGCGGAACAGCAGTGCGTCCGGCAGGCCCAGATCGACCGCGCGGCGCATCAGCGCCAGCGACCGGTCACGCTGGCCCGCCTGCAAAAACCAGCGCGCCAGGCCGACCAGGTCGGCGCCGTGCGCCAGCGGCACTTCCTCCGGCAAGCGGTAGGCGAACGGGACGATGCCGGTCAGGCAGGCCAGGGTCAGGATGTCCACCGCGTTGTGATGGAAGATCGGCACCAGGCGGAACGCCTGCCGGGTTCGCAGGTACTCGAAGTAGACGTAGGGGATCAGCTCCCCGGACAAGTCGCCCTCGCGCTCGACGCCGAGGATCTGGTTCTCCAGGTCCACCAGCCGGCAGCTCTCCAGACGCAGCTTCCACAGCCGGCGCGCGCCGTGCAGCAGGTCCAGGTGTTCCAGGCGCTGGAACGGCGGCTGCGCCCGCGCCAGCCGGAAGCGCGTCTCCAGCAGCGGCTGGTCGTAAGCCTTGCCGTTGTAAGTGACCAGCACCTCGAACTGCTTCAGGTGCTCGTCCAGCGCCCAGAGCAGGCTGGCTTCCTCGCCGTAATCGCGCATGAAGAACTGGCGGATGCGGAAACCCTCGGGGCAGATCCGCCCCACGCCAACCAGGAAGGCGTAGGTGCCGGTGCCGCCGGCAAGGCCCGTAGTTTCGGTGTCGAGGAAGGCCCAGCGGGCGGGAGCGGACTTCGCGATCGCCCCGCCCGACAGCGGCCCCAGGAGGTCGTCCGGCAGCTCGGCGAGGGCCGAGACGTCCATGCTGCCATGGCGGCGGTGGCGCTCGTAGAGGCGCTCGGTTTCGAAGTGACGCCCGTGCGGGGTCTCGACCACCTCGCCGCTCATCCATTCCTCGACGAAGTAGCGGGCGGGGCTGACTTCCGGGAGGCGGGCGGGCGAGGACTCCGGGTTGGGGTCTGGCGTATCGGCCAGCAGGCGAGGCGAGATGGGGAACGCCGGGCCGATCTGCCATGGGGCGGGTTGAAAACCCTCCGGGCTCGCTGGGCTGGCCGGCCTGGCCCCGGCGTACTTCTTGTCGATGCGCTTGATCTTGCGCCGCAGGCTGGCCAGTTGTTCCTGGAGGTCGCTCACCGCTTCGCCTTTTATTTGCCTAATATAGACCAGCGCGGCGCAGCGGTGCAACAGCGGAGGCGCCACGCCGGCCACGGCTGTGCCGGGATCAGGGTTCGATGATCTCGACCTGGTCGCGGTGCGGGCTGTCTTCCGGCAGCAGAGCGAGGACGGAGCGGTCCAGGGTGGCCAGCTTCCCGCGACGGCGGCTGGCCAGGCCCAGCAGGTACGCGTCGGAAACCTGGCCGTGTCCGACTGGTCCGCACTGAGTACGGCGACGGCGTCCCGCGGCGTGACGGCGTCGGCAGAGAAAGCCGGGTTGGAGAGAATCCTCACGAGGCCGGCCTCAGTGGAGGGGCAGGTCGCCCAGCCGCGGCGCGCGTTGCGCGCGAACCAGCTCTGGACGGCGGTGTGCGCCTCGTGAGCCGGCCATATAAGGGCGAGGGCCACGAGGACGTTAACGTCCAGCAGGAGAGCGCTCATCTCTCGTCCGCTTCGAGGTCCCGAACGCTGCTGGTGGTGACACGCGGCGAGCCGGTGGGCAGATCGAAGACCAGGAGACCGTTCACCATGCGGGTGGCGCGCCCGGCCGAGAACCCGCGCCGGATCAGTTCAGAGACCGCCTTGCCGAAGGGGAGCGAACGGCCCTCAGCGTAGCCTCTGACCAGAAGAACAACATCATCATCCAGGGTCAGCGTGATGCGCACCTTCACTAATGATGCCAGACAGTGATGACCCATGAGTAGCGCCAAGCCCCGCCGGGCCCGGTGCGCTACGATGGCTGTAGGTGCGCATCCGGGTCCTGTTTTTCGGAATGCTGAAGGACATCGTCGGGCGGGCCGAGGAGGATCTCGAGGTCGGGCCCGGCGCCCGCCTGGAGACCGTCTTCGCCCACTACGCCGCCCTGTTCCCCCGCCTGCGGGAGATGGCTGGCAGCGTTGTGCTGGCGCGCAACCAGCAGTTCGCGCCGGCCTCGACCACGGTCGCCGATGGGGACGAAGTGGCGCTCCTGCCTCCGGTCAGTGGCGGCTCCGGGCGCTACTTGCGCGAGATCGCCGACGAACCCGCCGGGCACTTCTTCGCCCTGACGCGGGAGCCGATCGATGCGCGGGCCATGGCCGCCCGCCTGCTGCGCGGCGAGGATGGCGCCGTGGTCACCTTTGAGGGCGTCGGCCGCAACAACAGCCGCGGCCGCCGCACGCTGTGCCTGGACTACGAATGCTACGAGCCGATGGCGCTCCAGGTGATGGCGGAGATCGGCCGCGAGATCGCTGCCGCCCGCGCCATCGGCCGCATCGCGATCGTGCACCGGCTGGGCCGGCTCGAGGTGGGTGAGGCCAGCGTCGTCATCGTGGCCACCGCGCCGCACCGCGAGGCGGCCTTTGACGCGGCGCGGGAGGCGATCGACCGCCTCAAGCGGCTGGTCCCGATTTGGAAGAAAGAGCACTTCGCCGACGGCGAAGTCTGGGTCGAGGGACACTGGGATCCCTCCCTGGTGCAGCCGTGAAGTGGGGAGCGCTCGCCGCCGCGCTGCTTTGCGCCTTTGCCCAGGAGACCGTCTTCAAGGTCGATGTGAAGCTGGTGCGCGTGCTGGCCACCGTCAAGGACGGCGCCGGGCAACTAGTGGGCTCGCTGGAGAAAGCCGACTTCACCATCCTCGACAACGGAGTGCGCCAGGAGCTGGCCGTTTTCGAGCGCCACACCGAGCAGCCGCTCTCGGTGGCCGTGCTGATCGACACCAGCCTCTCGACCGGCATCGAGCTGGCCTACGAAACCGAATCGGTGGCGAAATTCCTGAAGGCGCTGGTCGGCGAGGGAAACCCGCGGGACACCGCGGCCCTGTATAGCTTCTCGCACGACGTGACTCTCCGGACCGGCTTCACCCGGCGGCTGGAGCGCCTCGAAGGCTCGCTGAAGGGTCTGAAACCGCTGGGCGGGACCAGCCTCTATGACGCCATCTACCTGGCCGGCCGGAACCTGGACGAGCGCGAAGGCCGGCACGTGATCGTGGTGGTGACCGACGGCGGCGACACCACCAGCGCCAAGAACTACCACGACGCGCTGAAGGCGGCCCAGCTTGCCGACGCCGTGCTCTACGCCATCCTGGTGATGCCCATTACTAACGACCCCGGCCGCAACGTCGGCGGCGAGAACGCGCTGGCGGGCCTGGCGGCCGGCACCGGCGGCCGCGTTTTCTTCCCCAGCGTTGGCGCGATGCTCGACATCGCCTTTGCCGACATCCTGCGCGAGCTGCGAACCCAGTACCTGCTCGGCTACTACCCGAAGAACGTGCCGCCGTCCAAAGACGCATTCCACCGCGTGGAAGTGCGCTTGTCGCGGCCCCATTTGCGGGCGCTGGCGCGCAACGGCTATTATGAGGAATCCGGCGCGGAAGCCCCAGGGTGGAAGCGGGTCCGCTGAGGCGGGTGCGCGCCGCAGGGAGATTGAGTGGACCAGCAGAACAAGAAGCCATCGGCAAAGACCAGAGCGCCGGAATACACCCACGAGGAGGTGCGGTACCTGAAGTACCTCATCGACCGCGAGATCCCGATCCGCGTGCGCCTCCGCAACAACGAAGAGGTTGCCGGCACCATCGAATACTACGACGCCTCCTTCATCCGCCTGACCCGCCACGGCGCTCCGAACCTGTTCATCTTCAAGCACGACATCAAGTACTTTTACGAAGAGGGATAGCCGCCGCCCACTGTCCTGATGCCGTCCTATCTGGAGGTCGCCAGCGAGATAGCGCGCGAGGCCGGCGCGCTGGTGGTCAAGTATTTTGAGCGCAGGGTCGGCTTCAACCTGAAAGGCGAGTTCGACCTGGTCACCGAGGCGGACCTCGCTTCGGAGGCCTTCATCGTCGAGCGGCTGCGTACGTACTTTCCCTCGCATGGGATCGTCGCCGAGGAAGGCCACGGGCAAGAGAGCGCTTCCGAATACCGCTGGTACGTGGACCCGCTGGATGGGACCACGAACTTCGCCCACGGCTCTCCCGTCTTCGCCGTGACGCTGGCGCTGGAGCGCGCCGGCGAGCTGACGAGCGGCGTGATCTACGATCCGCTGCGCCAGGAGATGTTCCGGACCGAGCGCGGCGCCGGGGCCTGGCTGAACAACCGCCGCCTACGCGTCTCCACCACCGGCATCGTGAACGACAGCCTGTCGGCCACCGGCTTCCCCAGCCGCAAGCGGCATCAGAGCGTCAACGTGCATTTCTACTACCACCTGGCCATGCTGTCGCACGGGGTGCGGCGGGCGGGTTCGGCGGCGCTGGACGCGGCCTACGTGGCTTGCGGGCGGCTGGACGCCTTCTGGGAGTTCGGCCTGAATCCGTGGGATATCGCCGCCGGCGTGCTGATGGTCGCCGAAGCCGGCGGCAAGGTCACCGACATGCGCGGTCAGCCCTTCTCGCTCCGCGGCCCGCATATGCTGGCCGACAACGGCCTGTTGCACCAGGAGATGCTGGGCATCTTCGCCGACATCTTCGCCGGCCGCTACCGGATGCCGCTGCCGGAGATGCGGGGCTGAGCCGGGGCTACCTGCCGGCTGCCGCCGGCGCGGTCGCGCTGATTCTTCCAGTGCAGCCAGGCCAGGCTGACCACGCGGACCACCTCGCTGGGGTCGAACGGCTTCACCAGCACGTCATAGCCGCCCAGGTTCAGCACCTCCGCCCAGAGGAAGTCGTCGGCCGCCCGGGAGGTGACTATCAGCAGCGGGGGCGGTCTCATCCGCTCCAGCGCGATCAGCAGCTCTTGCCAGGTGCCGTCCGGCAGGTTACGCTCGCAGACGACCACCGGAGTGGCCCTGGCGTCGAGGAAGCCGAACGCCTCAGTACAGGAGCGGGCGCTGTGGATGACCCAGTTGGAGTGGCTGAAGATGTGGCGCAGGAAGACGTGATCCTCCTCCAGCGGGCTGACCGCCAGCACGCTCACCATCTTGTCGGAACCAAAGCAAGCGGGCGCGAGGCCATGGTTGTCGGACGCGGTCATTGCCTTCTTCTTCAGGGTGGTGGGCACCATTCGGCCCCTAGGAAGATCATATGTGGGTACTGAAGCCGGTAGAAGCGGGAATGACCCGATTCCGGTTTCGGAATTCGCCCCAGCCGGATCGAGGCGCTTGACCTACGGCCTGCGCTACACTTGCCTCGATGCCTCGTAAGGCCGCCGCTTTCGCGTCGAACCCCTTGTTTCGGAGCCTCACCCCCGCCGAACGCGAAGCGCTGGCCGTGCGGGCCATCGAGAAGCGCTTCGCTCCTGGCGAGCGGCTGTTTGCCGAAGGCGAGGAGTCGAGCGGCATCTTCGTGCTGGGGCAGGGCAGCGTCAAAATCTTCAAGACCTCGGGTTCGGGGCGGGAGGTGATGCTGGCCATCGAGACAGCGCCCTCCAGCGTGGCCGAGGTGCCCATGTTCGACGGCGGTCCTTACCCGGCCACGGTCAGCGCCATCGACGAGGTGGTGGCTTACTTGATTCGTAAGCAGGACTTCCGCGACGTCTGCCGGCACAATCCCGAGCTGGCGTTGAAGGTGCTGGCGGTCACTGGGCGCCGCCTGCGTCAACTGGTGGCGTTACTGGAGAGCGTCACCTTCGGCAGCGTGCGGCAAAGGCTGGCCCGGGCGTTGCTCGAATTCGGCCAGCAGGCCGGCAAGACCTCGTTCCCGCTGCCGGTCACCCACGAGGAGCTCGCCTTCCGGCTCGGCACCGTGCGGGAAGTGGTCTCGCGCAACCTGAGCCGCTTCCAGGCCGAGGGCCTGCTGCGCATCGAGCGGCGCCAGATGGTGCTGCTGGATCCGGACGGCCTCCAGCGCGAAGCCGAGACAGCGCTGTAGGACGGGCGTTCCTGAGGGCAGACGACAAAAGGCGATCGTCTGCCCCACGGTTACCGCACCGCCAGGGTGACGGTCGAGGGGCTGCTGTTGCCGGCGATGGTCAGCACCACCGCCAGCGAGCCGGAGGCGACTTCCTCCGGGACCACCGCGTTGACCTGGAGCACGCCGGCCACGAAGCCGGGTGCCGAGCCGGCGTAAAGTACCCGGGCTGGTCGCCCGCCGATGGTGACAAACACTTCGCGCAGCGGCAGCGACAGCGCGGCGCCGATGACCGCGCCGTCGCGGCCCGGGGGATTCGTCTGGCCCTCGCCGGTGGCGTAGATCACCGCGACCGAGCCTTTCGCGGCCGGGTTGCCCGCGCCGTTGACCGAGGAGTTCTGGTTCAGGATGGCGCCCTGGCCGCTGCCCGAGGCGTCGATGGTGAAGATGCCCGGCGCCGCCTCGGCCACGCGCAACTCGATGGCCTCCGAGCGCACGCCCTGGTGCTCCACCTGTATGCGCGTGGTCACCCGGCCCGCGATCCCGTAAGGCGCCACGCAGTTGATCTGGTTGCGGGACACGTAAGTGAGCGGTGCCGGAATGCCGTCAAACAGCACCCGGGTGTCGGACAGATTGGTATCCACCAGGCCCGCCGGCGTCAGCCGGAGGCCTGCCGGCGTGGCCGGCCCGATGTTGGTTCCGCCAATGGCGACGATCTCGCCGGGCGCCACCGGGCCGGGGGCCCAACTGGCCGCATTGGCCACCGCCGTGACCGGTCCAACCACCCGCGCCGCCACCGTCAGCGTCACGTTCACGGTCTGCGGGCTGTTGGTGGCCGCCGTCGAGGCAATCGAGACGGTGCCGGTGTGAGTGCCGGGCGCCACGCCGGCCGGATTCACGGAGACAGTAACCTCACCCGCGGTGGAACCGCTGGCCGGGCTGACCGAGAGCCAGTTGCCGGTCGCGGCGGCGCTGGCGGTGAAGTTGAGGCTGCCGCCGGTGGAACTGACGGCGACCTTCTGCGTCGCCGGCGGGCTGCCGCCCTGCTGGAAGCTGAAGCTCAGCGAGGCCGGGCTGACCGCAATCGTCTGCGCCGCCCCGATCGTCAAAGTGACCGGGATGGTCTGCGGGCTGTTGGAAGCGCCGGCGGCCACGACGGTCACGTTGCCGCCGTATGTGCCCTGCGAGAGGCCGGCGCCATTGGCCGTGACGCTGAGCGTGCCCGGTGTGGTCCCGGTGACCGGGTTCACCGAGAGCCAGGAACCCACCACTGTGGTTGCGGTGGCCGAGAAGCTCAGGCTGGCCCCGGAGGTGGACACCTGAAGAGTCTTGGCGGCCGGCGCCGGGCCGCCCTGCGGCTGCTCGAAGCTCAGCGACGCAGGGCTAACTGCCAGGTTGTTGCCCGTGCTTACCGTCAGGGTGACCGGGATGGTCTGGCTGTTGGCGCCGGTGGCGCTCACGTTGATCGACCCGGTGTAGGTGCCTGGGGCCAGGCCGGTGGAAATGGCGAACACGTTGAGGTTGGCGGGCGTCGCCCCGCCCAACGGGGTGACGGCCAGCCAGCCGGCAGGGCCGGAAGCGATCGACCAGCTCGCCGTGAAATTAAGCGAGTCCGAGGTGCTCGTGAGTCCCAGGTTCTGCACCTGGGTAGTCGTACCGCCCGGCGCGAAGGCGAACGAGAACGTGCTGGGGCTGACGTTCATCAGCGGGTTGTTGCTGACGGTCAAGGTGACGTTCAGGGTTTGCGCGACGGCGCCGCTCACCTGCGGCGTCAGCGTGATGGTCCCCTGGTGTGAGGCCACCGCCAGCCCGGCAGGATTGACGGTAACGCCCAAGGTTGCCGGCGTGGCGCCGCTGGGCTGGCTGACCGAGAGCCAGTTGCCTGTGCTGGCCGGAGCAACGGTGAAGTTGATGGGTGTGCCGGTGGAGGTGAGCGAAACGGTCTGGCCGGCGGGCAGCGACTTCTCCTTCTGGTAGTTGAAGTACAGCGCGTTGGGGCTGGCAACCATGACCGGCGCGCTGCTCACGTTCAGCGTGACCGGCACGTTCAGCGGGCTGTTCCCGGCCCCTGGCGCGGTAACCACTATGGTGGCGCTGTAAGGGCCGGGCGTGAGCGCCAGTCCCGACGGGCCGATCCCGACGGTGAAGGATTGCGTGGTCGTTCCGGTGGTCGGGGAGACCGTCAGCCAGGAGACCGGCGGGCTGACCGCGAGGGAGAAGTTCACCGGCGTGCCCGAACTCGCAAGTGTGACGGTCTTGCTCGGTGGCAGCGCGCCGCCCGGCTGCACGTCGAATGTCAGCGAACTCGGCGTGGCGCTGATCAGCGGATTGGTGCTCACCGTCAGGGTGACCTGCACGGTGAGCGGGCTGTTGGAAGCCTGTGGCGCTGCGATCTGAATCGAGCCGGTGTATGTTCCCTGCGGCAGCGTGGCCAGCACAGCCGAGCTCACGCCCACCGCCAGGTCGCTCGGCGTGAAGCCACTTATCGGGGAAACCACCAGCCAGTTCCCCTGGGAGCTGTAAGCGAGGTTGTAGCTGACGCTGGCCCCCGGGCTGGTGAGCGAGAGGATCTGCTGGGCGGGCAGGGGAGTCCCGATCTGGTGATAGAACGAGACCGAAGCGGGACTGGCCGTCAATGTAGGAGCGCCCGACACGGTGAGGGCCACCGGGACCTGGAGAGCGCCTCCGCCGCCGGCCAGCGGCGTTAAGGTGATTGTCCCGCTGTAGTTACCGGCCGCCAGTCCGACCGTGTTCACGCTGACGCTGAGTGTGGCGGGTGTGGCGCCGCCGGTGGGATTGACGGTGAGCCAGTTCGCCCCGGTCGGTGTGGAGGCGGAGGCGGTGAAGCTCAGCGTCACCCCGCTGCTGGTGGTCACCGAGAGGTTCTGCGGCGCCGGCTGCGTCCCGCCGGTCACGTAGCTGAAGGAGAGCTGCGCCGGGCTGGCGACAAGCTGCGAGACGGCGCCGACGGTGAGCGTCACCTGCACGTCGAACGGGCTGTTGGTGGCTCCGGCCGCGGTGATGCGGATGCTGCCGTTGTAAGTGCCGGGCTGGAGGCCGGTGGGTGTCACGAAGACCATCACCGTGGTCGGGGTGCTGGTGCCCAGCGGGGCCGCCGACAGCCAGGCGCGCGCGCCTTCCGGAAAGACCGCAACGGTGAACTGAAGCGCCGTTCCGGTGCTGGTTTGGATGGAGAGCGTTTGCGGGGTCGGGATCTGCCCGCTCTGAGAAGTGAACGAGAGTACCTGCGGGGTGATGACGAGCGCCTGAGCGTTCAGGCGCGGCGCGGAGCCGAGCCATGCCAGCGCGGCCGCCGCGAGACAAGGAACAAAATGTGCTCTTTTCACGTATGCCTCTCCAGACACGTCATGCTCCGAGAACCCAGCCTGGGGGTTCCCTGTTACCCGTCCTTGAGCGCGCCAATCGACGGCGCTCCGGCTGCAATCATAGCAATTTCCGTTCCCATTGCGGAAAAGCGTGCGTTTACGCCGCCGGCGCGCGAAACTGCGAGGAACGCAGCCACAGATCGTGCGGCATTTTGGGACATTGCGCTGGAGCAGCCCCGTCTGCTATTGATAAGAACCGTGCGGAGGCCCTCATGAGCAAGAAGTGGTACAACTTCTTCGTCACGGTGGATACGCCCGCTGGGGGCGGTCCCGAAGAGGCGGCGGCGGCCCGCACTCCGGCTCAGACGGTCGCCGAGATCGCGGCCTCGGTCGCCGCCGAGCCCAAGTTCACCGCGCCGGTGAGCAACCCGACTTCGTTCGATGAGATCTACCGCGCGGCCGAAATCCACGCCCCCGCGCACGGGTACACCATCTTCAAGATCGCCGATCTGCTCCAGAGCGAGCACATTCGCGAGCTGCCGGCCCCGGTCAAGCGCAGTTCGGTGCTGCTGGCGCTGGAGGCGGCCGGCGTCAAGCCGAACGAGATCATCGAGGACGCGGTGCGGCGCGACCGCGCGCTCGACACCTATGAGCGTGTGCTCCAGAAGTCGCTGGAGGACGTCGAGGTTCGCAAGACGGAGGACAGCCGCCGGCTGGAGGCCGAGCTGGAGAAGCTGGCGGCCGAGTACCGCGCCCGCATCCAGGCCAACAGCGACGAGATCGCCCGCGAGAAAGAGCGCTTCTACGGCTGGCGGTTGCAGAAGCAGCAGGAGGAGAAACGGATCGCCGACGCGGTTGCGCCGTTCGTCTCCGAGAACCCCATCACCACCAGCGGTCCGGCGGCCGCGCCCAAAGCCGCGCCGCCAGCCGCGCCCAAAGCTTAGCGCAAAAGGAGAACACCATGTTTCGACGCTTGAGCCGGATGTTCCGGTCGGTCATCGGATTCTTCATCTCGGTGGCCGAGAACCCGGAGCTGATTCTGGAGCAGAACATTCGCGACATGAACGACCAGGTGCCGCGGATCAACGAGAGCATCGCGATGGTGAAGGCCAATGTCACGCTGCTCGAGAAAGAAGAGGCCAAGTACAAGATCGACCTCAACGACCTGACCGCCAAGGTGAAGGCGGCCATCCAGGCCGGCCGCGACGACCTGGCCGGCGCCTTCGCCACCCGGCTCGAGCAGGTCCGCGGCGCGCTGGCACGCACACAGGGGCAGCGCGCCAACGCCCAGGCCGCTTTCGACAAGGCGCTGGCGGTCAAGCAGGCCTTCCTGCGCGAGAAAGAGCGCAAAACACATGAGGCGCTCAATGCGATCCGCGATTATCGCCGCGCCCAGTGGCAGAAGAAAGTGGCCGACGCGATGGAACAGTTCGAGATCGCCGGCATCAGCCAGACCCACGACGAGATGGTGCGCAAGATCGAGGAGATGACCGCCGTCAACGAGGCCCGGATGGAGATGGCCGTCGGCAACGTGGACCAGGAGCGGGTCAAAATCGAGGAGGAAGCCGAGAAGATGCGCGCCAGCGAGCTGGTGAAGCAGTTCAAGGTCGAGATGGGGCTGCTGGCGCCGGAAGCGGCGGCCGGCGCGCCGAAGACGATCGCCGGCAAAGAGGCGGAGAGGACGACGTAACCGCTCCCTGCGGTCGCGGCTCGGCAGAGCCGCGCGTCAGGGGGCGGTTCCGCACAGGGAGGTGAACGATGGCTCTGAAAGTCGAAAAAGGCGGTTGGTTTCTGATCCTGCTGATCGGCGTGGCCCTGGTGGGCTACAGCCTGCACAAGTACGGCGTGCTCGATCTGGGCCGCTGGCTCGGCTCGCGTCCGGCGGCCACCGGCGAGAAGGTGGACACCACCAAGCCGCTGGCAATCGCGGAGTCGGGCGCGCCCGCGACTGACGAGGTGCGGGTGCGCGTCAACATCTGGGTCGGCTGCGTCGGCGGCCTGGTGGCCAACGGCGGGCTGGACACCGCGCCCGGCTCCATTTACCACGACAAGGGGCTGAAGGTCTCCTTCAAGATCATCGACGACTGGACGGACGGGGCGGCCGCGCTGGCCACCAACAACGTCGATGTGATGCTCACCACCGTGGACGTGTGGGCCAAGGACTACGCCCAGTTCCAGGACAAGGGCTTCAACGCCCGCGCCTTCTTCATGGTGGACTGGTCGCGCGGCGCCGACGGCGTCATCGGCCGCCAGGGGATCAACAGCATCGAGGACCTGGCCGGCAAGACGATCGCCTTCGCTCCCTACACGCCGTCGCACTTCCTGCTGTGGAACGGGCTGAAGAGCTCCGGCCTCGCCACCGAACAGCGCAACGAAATCTTCACCAAGGCGGTCCACACCAAGGACGGCATCGAGCCGGCCACGCTGTTCGCCCAGCAGAAGGTGGACGCGGCCGTGGCCTGGGACCCCGACATGAGCGACGCGGTCGCCAAGCGCCCCGGCGCGAAGAAGATCTACGACACGCGGGTCGCCAACCGGCTGATCGCCGACGTCCTGGTGGTCAGCGACCGCTTCTCGGCCCGCAATCCGCAGACGGTGGCGAAGTTCGCCGAGGGCTGGCTGGAGGGCGTCGAGTTCATCCGCAAGCAGCCGAGCCGCGCCCACACCCTGATCGGCACCATCAAGGACTTCAACATCCCCGCCGACCTGGCCAAGACGATGCTGGAAGGCGTGCGGCTGACCGACTACGCCGACAGCGTCGGCTTCTTCGGCGCCGGGGCCGATTCCGACTACGCCAACATTTTCAAGATGGCCCAGGAGATGTACCGCGAGGCGCGGATGATCAAGCGCAGTTCCGAGGCCGAGGCCTCGGTGGACCGCCGCTATCTGGGCGCGATGAAGGGCAAGTTCTCCACCGCCTCGACCGAGCCGCCGATCGAGTACAAGGCGCCGGCCAAGGGCGCCACCCCGATCGCCACCCAGCACCGCTCGATTTACTTCGACCCGAACTCGGCGCGGATGAGCCTGGATTCGCGGGCCATCGTGGACGAGATCGGCGGCTTCATGCGGGCCTATGAGAACACCATCGTGGACATCGAGGGCAACACCGACTCGACCGGCACGCGCGAGCTCAACATGCGGCTGTCGCTGGAGCGCGCCGACGCGGTGAAACAGTACCTGGTGGGCAAGGGCTTCCCGGCCGTGCGCATGCGCACCGCCGGCCACGGCCCCGACAAGCCGCTCGAGACCAACGCCACCCCCGAGGGCCGCGAGAAGAACCGCCGCACCGACATCAAGGTCTATGCCAACCCAGCGGGGTGAGGGGCTGCTGAGCCGCGACCGCAGGGAGCGGTTGTCATCGCCGCGACCGCTCCCTTCGGTCGCGGCTCAGCAGAGGGTCGTGGATCGGCGCGGCCCGGCGGAGGAGTACAATCAAAGGCATGGGGACCAGGACGCTCCTCACACTTCGCGAGTTTGAGCAGCTCCCGGATGACGGTTTGTTTCACGAACTCGATGAGGGAGAGCTCATCACCATGCCTCCGCCGATGGCGCGACACGGTTCGCTTGTGTACAGAATCATCTCGCTCCTGGCCGATTTTCTGCGGCAGCGCAAGCTGGGAGCTGTCTTTTCCGGCTCCGGCTTCTTGTTGAGCGATGAACCGGCAGTGGTCCGTGCGCCGGATGTGGCTTTTGTTCGGGCCGACCGCGCTGCGCACATGAGGCCGGATGAATACTTTCAAGGCGCCCCTGATCTGGCCATCGAAGTGGTGTCTCCTTCCGAAGTTGCCTCCGAGCTGATGCGGAAGGTGCGCCAGTATCTGCGGGCTGGCAGCGACACCGTCTGGGTGGTTTACCCGCGGACGGAAGAGGTGCACGTATTTGAGGCCAGTGGGGCCGTGCGCGTCCTCACCGGGCAGCAACTACTCGAAGCCCCGGAGATCTTGCCGGGTTTTTCGGCGCCGGTATCCGCTCTGCTGGAGTAGGCTGGGCGCACGGGGGGAACTCGCGCTCCCGCCGGAGCGTATCCCGTGTGATACGTTAATTCCAAGTGCCTGACCTATTCACCATTCGCAAGGACATATCCCGGCACGCCCGGCTGGCGCTGGCGGTGCTTGCCTGGGCGCTGGTGGTGACGGTCTGGTTCGGGCTCACCTGGTGGGACATCCTGCCGCCGTTCTCGCTGCCGCGCCCGGTGGCGGTCGTGCAGGCCTTCGCGCGGCTGTGGACCGAGTACGACCTGCTCGGCAACGTCTTCATGAGCTGGTGGCGCATCGCCCAAGCCTTCCTGTGGTCGGCGGCGGTCGCGATTCCGCTGGGGCTGGCGATGGCCAGTTTCCGCTGGCTCCACGAGCTGGTCAACCCGGTGGCCGCGCCGATGCGGGGCATGCCAATAACCGCGTTCCTGCCCGCCTTCATCGCCCTGCTCGGCATGGAAGAGGCGATGAAGGTGGCCTTCCTGTGGTTCGGCATGTTCTTCTACCTGCTGGCGGTGGTGGTCGAGGAGGTCAGCCGCGTCGATCACAGCCTGCTCGAAACCGCCTACACGCTGGGCGCGAAGCGGCGCCACGCGCTGTGGCTGCTGTTCCGCGCCTCCTTCCCGTCGGTCTTCGGCTCGTTCCGCATCCTTTACGACATCGGCTGGACCTACGTGATCCTGGCCGAGATGGTGAACGCCCGCAAGGGCGTGGGCTACATGGTGGAGGCGGCCCGCAAGATGCTCGACTTCGAGCGCGTGTATGCCGGCATCATCGCCATCGGGCTGGCCGCCTTCCTGTTCCGCTGGCTGCTGACCATTCTGGAGCGGCGGCTGTTTCCCTGGCGCCGCGCGGCGCGGCCCGCCTCCGAGCCGGCCGCCGCGGTGGGCGCCGGCGCCACGGTGAAAGCCGATGCCAACTAGGATCAAGATCAGCCTGCGCGGCGTGTCGCGCACGTTTGTCGGCCGGCAGGGCGAGCGGGTCGAGGCGCTGCGCGACATCAACTTCAAGGTGGAGGACGTCTACTCGGACGAGGGCCGCGACGTCGGCGAATTCCGTGTGCTGCTGGGGCCTTCCGGCTGCGGCAAGTCCACCATCCTGCGGCTGATCGCCGGGCTGGACCGCCCCGACGCCGGCGAGGTGCTGGTCAACGGCAAGCACGTCACCGGGCCGGGCGCCGACCGCGGCATGGTCTTCCAGAAGTACACTTCGTTCCCCTGGCTGACGGTGGGCGGCAACATCGAGTACGGGCTCAGGATCAGGGGCACGACGCCGGAAAAGCGCCGGCAGACGGTGGCTCACCTGGTGGAGGCGGTCGGCCTGGTGGGCTTTGAGAACGCGTATCCGGACGCCCTCTCCGGCGGCATGCAGCAGCGGCTGGCCATCGCCCGCACACTGGCGGTGCGCCCCGAGGTGATCCTGATGGACGAGCCGTTCGGGGCCCTGGACGCGCAGACGCGCGGCGGGATGCAGACCCTGCTGCTGCGGATCTGGGAGGAGACGGCCAGCACCATCCTGTTCGTGACCCACGATGTCGAGGAGGCCGTCTACCTGGCCGACCGCCTCTTTATTCTTAGCGCGCGGCCCGGTACTATTGTGGAAGATGTGCCCATTCCGTTCGGGCGCCCGCGCGATCCGGCGATCAAGCAGAGCAAGGCGTTCCAGGAACTGGAGGAGTACGCGCTGGCCTGCCTGCGGCGGGCGCCGGGGAGTGGGCAGGTGCGAGTGAGCATTTGATGGCGCAGGACAGGCGAGATCCGGTCGAAGAGCTTCAGGGCGTCAGCTACGTCAAGGAAGCCTTCAAGTGGCAGTACAACTGGATCGGCCTGGCTGGCGCGGCCGCCTTCGCGCTGGTCGCTGGCAGCGGCCTGCCGCTGGTGCTGGCCGCCGGCCTGGAGCTGATCTACATCAGCCTGGTGCCGCAGTCGAGCCGCTTCCGGCGCCTGGTCCGCTCCTGGAAGTACGCCGCCGACAAGCGCCAGCACGACCTGCGGCTGCGGGCGCTGTTCCTGGAGATCCCGCCGGAGATGAAGACCCGCTACGGCGCGGTGGACATGCTCTGCCGCGCCATCCGCGAGAATTACGGGCGGCTGTCATCCACCGCGCAGATCTTCGTCGGCCAGATGGAGGAGCGGTTGGTGGGCTTGCGCCAGGCCTACCTGCGGCTGCTGCACGCCGCCCACCAGCACCGCGAGCACCTCAAGATAACCTCGCCGGACCTTATCCGCCGCGAGCTGGCCGAGCTGGAGCGCGCGCTGCCCAAGGACCCGCCCAAGGTGCAGGAGATCAACCGCAAGCGCGCCGAGATAATGGCCAAGCGGCTGGAGAAGTACGACAAGATCCGCGAGAACTGTGCGGTGGTCGATGCCCAGTGCGCCGCCATCGAGGACGTGCTGAAGCTGATCCGCGACCAGTCGGTCACGCTGCGCGACCCGCAGCAGGTCAGCGACCAACTGGAGACGCTGGTGCGCGACGTCGAGCAGACCGAGGATACGGTGCGGCAGGTGGAGGCCATTTACGACATGGCCCTGCCGGAGACGGCCGGCATCCTCAGCCCGCTGCCGTCGGAGGCCGCGCCGGCGCCGGGCTCGCCCGGCCGCCAGCGGGCGAGGAACTGAGATGGCCAGCGCGCACACTCCTTTGAACACGCACCTGGAACTGCTGCCCGCCTGGGCGCGCGAGCTTTCCGAGAAGTACTACTCGCGCACCATCTCCATGTTCGTGCTCCACGGGAACGTGCGCGATCTGGTCCCGCTGCGGCGTGGGGGCGCGGTCGAGTTTGTCCCGCTGCACCGCTTTCTCCGCGAGGCGCTGTTCGGCCGCCGCGACCTCATCCTCACTTACGATCGCGGCGGCGGGCTCAGTTTTGGAACCCACGAGATGCAGGCCGACTTCCAGCGCGCCCTGGTCGGCTACGACGACTTCCACGGCACCCGCTACCAGCAGGGCCTGCCGCGCAACCCCGACGGCGTCCTCAACCTGCTCGACAACTACCTCCGGCTCCGGATGCTCGATGGGCGCAAGATCGCGCTCATCGTCGATTTCGCCGAGACCATCGTGCCGGCCGGCGAGCTGGCCCACATGCCGGCCGACGACCGCAACTCGCTGGTGATCCTGAAGCGCTGGGCGCAGAACCCCGCCTTCCTGCGCGCCGACGCCACCATCTGCCTGATCGCCGAGAACCTCTCCGAGCTCAACCAGGGCATCGTGCAGAACCCCGGCGTGGCTTCGATCATGATCCCGCTGCCGGAGGAAGGCGAGCGGCTGGAGTTCATCCAGACGGCCGGCGCCTTTCCGGCCACCGAGGTGACCGACGCAACGCTGGCCAAGCTGAGCGCCGGCCTGAAGCGCGTCCAGTTGCAGACGCTCATCTCCCACGCGGTCGAGAACCGCCAGCCGATCACCATGAGCTTCCTGCGGCAGCGGAAGAAGGAGCTGATCGAGGCTGAGTCGGGCGGCCTGCTGGAGTTCATCCACAGCCGCTTCGACCTGTCGATGGTGGCCGGGCACGAGGCGGCCAAGAAGAAGCTCAAGGACGCCGCCGCCGCCCTGCGCGCCGGCCGCGGCGACGTGCTGCCGATGGGCTACGTCATCTGCGGCCCGGTGGGCACCGGCAAGACGTTTCTGACCACCTGCTTCGCCGGCGAGGTCGGCATCCCGGCGGTGACCCTCAAGAACTTCCGCAGCATGTGGCAGGGCGTGACCGAGGGCAACCTGGAGCGCGTGCTCAACCTGCTCAAGGCGATGAGCCCGATCGCGGTGATCGTCGATGAAGCCGACGCGCAGCTTGGCGACCGCTCCAGCTCCGGCGACAGCGGCGTCTCCAACCGCGTCTTCGCCCAGATCGCCGCCTTCATGGGCAACACCGAGCTGCGCGGCAAGGTGATCTGGTTCCTGCTGACCTGCCGCCCCGACCTGCTGCCGGTGGACCTGAAGCGCCAGGGCCGGGCCGAGGAGCACATCGCCCTGTTCCATCCCGACACCAACGAGGAGCGGCTGGCGCTGCTCCGCGCGATGATGAAGAAGACCGGCACCGAGTTGCGTTCGGCCGAGGCCGAGCAGTTCTTCCTTGAGCGCTGCGAGGGCCTCTCCGGGGCCGACATCGAGGCGGTGCTGATCCGGGCGCGGATGAAGAGCGCGCTCGAGAACGAGGCCGCCGTCGATGTGGAGGACCTCAAGGCCACGCTGGCGGATTTCATTCCGCCCTCCTATCCGACCGAGATCGAGCTCCAAAACCTGGCGGCGGTGCAGGAGTGCACCAGCCGCAGCCTGCTGCCGGAGCGCTACCGCGCCATCGACCGCGCCGAGCTGATCCGCCGCTTCGCCGAACTGGCGGCGCTGGAGCGGGGGTAGAACGCGGCTAGTCTCACCGCACCTCAAAGGAGATGCCGAGGGGCTGGAGTTCCGCCGTTT
>ERZ1292640.1726-Hain-H43-02um-R1-1726-length-17946-cov-7_pt1 | contig 17946 bp, 18 predicted proteins | sample MGYA00564404_ERZ1292640 | MGnify/ENA primary metagenome ERZ1292640 (study PRJEB36523, sample SAMEA6512636) | groundwater metagenome | collected 2019-01-08 | study: AquaDiva: Metagenomics assemblies of 32 groundwater samples
TTTCAGGCCAATCACAAAATGGAACGCTTCAATAACAACCCCCCAGGTTATTCCAGAAACTGTCAGGAAAGCTTTCAAGGTTGCAGAAGTGGAGAGGCCGGGAGTCACGCATTTGGAGTTGCCTGAGGATGTTGCAAAGAAAGATGTTGAAGCCGAACCTTTGCAGAGAACAAAAGTCAGAAGGCCGGGCGCAGACATTAGGGCAATAGAGCAGGCTGTTGAGATGATAAAACAGGCAAAAAATCCATTGATACTGGCAGGAAACGGCTGCATCAGGGAAAAAGTCAGCAGGCAATTAAACTCTTTTGTTGAAGAAAGGGGAATTTCAATAGTTCATACCCAGATGGGTAAAGGCGCTTTCAGCGACAGGTCAAAATATTCTTTGTTTACAACAGGAATTCATGCCAAGGACTATTATGTGTGCGGCTTTGACAGGGCTGATTTGGTTATCACACTGGGCTACAACATTGTTGAATTCTCCCCGGTACACTGGAACAAGAACAAGGAAAAGAAGGTACTCCATATTGATGTGATACAAAGCGAGGTTGATGAATATTATAATCCCGATCTGGAAGTTATTGGCGATATATCCGGCACTTTGCGAACTTTGGGAGAAAAGCTGAAATCCCATCCAAAAAATAATCCTGAATATTTTTTCAGGCTGAGAAAAACGATTGTTGCCGATCACGAGGAAAAAGCGGATGATGATTCTTTTCCCCTGAAGCCGCAGAGGATTATTTATGACATAAGGAAAGCGCTGGCAGATTCGGATATTTTGATTTCTGACGTGGGAATGCACAAAATATGGGCTGCAAGAATTTACAAGACTTATGAGCCGAACACCTGCCTGATTGACAACGGGCTGTGCTCGATGGGAGTCGCTCTGCCGGGGGCTGTTGCAGCCAAATTAGTTCATCCTGAACGGAAGATTGTTGTTGTAACGGGAGACGGCGGATTTATGATGAACTCGCAGGAAATAGAGACGGCAATGAGATTAAAGCTGAATTTTGTTGTTGTAATATTTAATGACTCTAAGTATGGAATGATTGAATGGAAGCAGCAGATTCACCGTGAAAAAAATTATGGAGTGGATTTCACAAATCCCGATTTTGTAAAATATGCAGAGAGTTTTGGGGCAAAAGGATATAGGGTTAAGAAAGCTGAAGATTTTTCCAAAATGCTTGAAGATGCTTTGAAGCAAAAAACTGTGGCCATAATTGACGTGCCCGTCGATTATTCTGAGAATTTTGAATTGGTAAAAAAGCTTGGGCAGGAAATTTGCCCGGTTTAGAAGTTTATATTCTTTATTTTTTAACTTTATGGGGGGTAACTGACTCTTTTTACTATATTTATTACTCTAAAAAGTTCGTTTAGTTCTAAAATTAGTATACCTTTTTCTATATCCATATACAAAAACGTAACATTTAAATATAACTTAATCATAGAAAGTTGAACTTTAGTGAGATTGTGAATAGAGGTGCTGTGATGAGAAAAATTGCCGTATTTAACCAGAAGGGGGGAGTTGGAAAAACAACAACATCTGTTAATCTAGCTGCCGGCTTGTCCAGAAATAATAAGAAAGTCCTCCTGATTGATATGGATCCCCAGGGAGATATCAGCGCATGCCACAACATAAATGCGCAGTATAACCTTTATCATTTCCTGATGGAAGATGCTGAGCTTGGCGAGTGCATAACTCATCTTGGGAAGAACTTGGATTTGATTCACTGCGACCATAAGATGGCAGAAGCTGAGAGCCAGCTTTCAAAAGACAAGAATGGATTAAATTTCATTGAAAAACGATTTGAATCCAAGCTGGATTATGATTATGTAGTAATTGACTGCCCACCTTCGTGGAGATTTCTGACAAAAAGCATTTTGCATTTTGTGAATGAAATTGTAATTCCTTCATCAACTGATCCATTAGGCTATGATTCACTTGAAAAAACCGTTAAGAGGATTGTAGAGTTTAACAAAATGAATTCGAGGAACGTGCTGGTAAGCTCAATACTTCCGACAATGTTTGACAAAAGGAACAAGATATGCAATGAAATCCTAGCTAAAATACGTAAAGAATTTACTCCTCTGATGGTAGTCGAGCCAGTCAGAGTAAACTCAAAGCTCAAAGAATCACCTAAATCAAAAATGTCGATTTTCAGCTACGACAAAAAATCAACCGGAGCGGAAGATTATTGGAAGTTTGTAAAGCTTGTTTTGGAGAACGAGTACATGTATGATTTAGGTGTTCCGCAATCACAAAGAGAAAAAGGGATGAAAGATTATTACGTGAACGGGAAGAAGAGAGAGATGATGATAGTCGGAGGCAAAGTAACTTTCGGCTTTAAATTCATCACTAATGGCAGAGATTTACTGAAATCCAATTTTTTTGATAACAAAAAACCAAAAAGGATGATGTCCCGTGCTTAAGGAACCCAAATTTTTGATGCTATTTGCGCTAAGCTTTTTGTATTTTGGAAAGTTTTATGACTTGATTTATGACAATGGAAAACTGTTATTCCATTTTATGAGAAACAGGCCGCACCATTAAATGTCCACAACAATCCTTGCCTTGTAGCCATTCTTTATTTTATTTAACTCAAACATGTGCATCGTTATTGCCTTGATATCATTTTCAAGGTGCTGCTTTTCAGAATTTATTGTGTCGCCTTCAAGAGTTGCTTTTAACCCGAATTTTTTATTTTTTTTATCTTCACTAATTTTCACTTTTACGCTCTTAAATACCATGTATTTTGAATCTTTCAAAAATAATATTTCCGACAGGAAATCATAAAGCAAATTGTCCAGTTTTTCATGCTCTAGCTTTATTTCCAGTTTTTTCTTTGGCTTTATTGTCTTGACTTCTGCGCTTAGTTCAAAGATCGCCAATGCTGAATTTTCAAACACTTCGTTAAGGTTTTTTCCGTAAGCTTCGTATGCAATGTCTGCAAGAGCAATATCCTCTAAAAACTTGTAGCGCACCATGCGGATGGTAATACCTGAGAATTTAAAAATCTAGTGGCCGTGGAAAATTTCCCCTGCAATGTATATGACTGCAATGCCCATTACAAGAAAGGCAAGCTGCAGCAGTGATTTCCTGATATCCTTCTCTTTGTGTATCTCCGGGATAAGGTCCGTGCTTGCAATGTAAATGAAATGGCCTATGGCGATGGAAAGCAGGTAAATGCTTGAATTTTGAATGAGCCCTGAATAAAAGAACGCAACAAGCGCGCCAATTATTGCGGTAAGCGCAGTCAAAAAATTATAGACCAACGCTTTCATTTTTGAGAAGCCGCCGTAAACCAGCAGTGCGAAATCCCCTATTTCCTGTGGTATCTCGTGGGCTATGATGGCAATTGTGGTCACAATCCCCAGTTGCGGGCTGGCAACGAAGCTGATAGCTATTACTGCCCCATCAAAAAAATTGTGTATCCCGTCGCTTACGAGGTTCATGTAAGTGAAGGCATGGATCTCCGGCTCCTCTCCGGTGTGGTGGTGGTGCCACTGCAGGAACTTTTCCAGTATGAAGAAAGACAGTATGCCTAAGAGTATAAACAAAGGGACTGCCTCGCTAAATCCCTGCTCAAGGGTTTCCGGCAGTATGTCAAGGAACGCTGCCCCAAGCAGCGAGCCCGCTGCAAAGCTGACCATGTAAAACGAAATTTTATTAAAAAATTTCTGCCTGGAGAAAATTATTATGCCAACCAGCGATATGAGGCTGACCATTGCAACTGCAGTTAAAATATACGCAAGTGTGGATATCATTTTATTTTCCTTTTTCTAAACAGCTTCCATAAATGCCAATCTGGAAGCGGCAGGCGCTTCCCTTTATCTTTTTTTGATAAAATCTGTTTTAATTTGCTATATATAATCCTTTATGTCGTGCCTCCATTGTTCATGGATAAGCCATAAGATAAGTATGATTGCGTCAAATCCCGCTACAGCATCATTGCTCCACGGGTGCGGGCAGAAGGCTAATGGGACTGAAGGTATCCAATTAAGATAGCCGTCAGCTGAAATTGTGCAGTCAAGGGCTATATGCATGAACCACCCGAATGAGACTGCGAGAAAGAACATTACAACAGCCTGTTTTGGCACATTCCATTTTAAAAATTTATATTTCTCTTTTGCAAAAAAAGACACTGCCATTGCAGTCAGGAAAACTACAATTGCATAAAGCAATGAGTGGGTGTAAATCCTATGGAGGTTGTATTCGGTTCCAAAAACAAAATTAAAAATCCAGCTGATGAAGATATCAGCGTCCGGGAGCAGTCCGGCAATGCCGGCAATCAATACATAAATCATTGGGAATTTCTTCTTTGCGAAATAGTCCCTATAAATATCAGCAATAACTATTGTTAGAATGACGTGTGCTACAGCGTATGGCATATTGCTTTCCTTAAACTTGGTTAATATATATTTTTCTAAATCAAAATTTTTACTAGCCTTTTATATTTCCCACGGGTTTGAGAGAAATTACCGGCTTTGAAATTCCTGCTTTTGAAACCGCATCAATAACATCGTTGATATCCTTATACGCGAATCCCGCTTCTTCAGCCAGGCCCGGCATTGAAGTTGCTTTCACATAAATTCCGTTTTTTTCCATGTCTTTCTGCAGCTGCTCGCCGCGGACCAGATGCTTTGCAGCCGCTCTTGACATTGTTCTTCCGGAGCCGTGGGCTGTGGAGCCAAAAGTTTCATCCATTGCCTTTTGGGTTCCGACAAGCAAAAAGCTTCCAGTTTCCATTGAGCCGCCGATGATGACGGGCTGTCCTGTCTCTTTGTATAATCTTGCAAGTTCGGGATGATTTGGAGGGAATGCCCTAGTAGAGCCTTTTCTGTGGACAATTAATTTTTTCTTTTTTCCGTCGACAATATGCTCTTCTAATTTTGCAACATTGTGCGCAACGTCATAAACCATGTGCATGTCTAATTTTTCTGCATCTGTCCGGAAAACTTTTGAGAATCCCTCTCTTATTCTGTGCAAAATAACCTGGCGGTTTGCGAATGCCATGTTTGCTGCGCAGGCCATTGCTTTGTAATAATCTTGGCCCTCATTGCTTTGGAAAGGGGCGCAGGCTAATTCACGGTCAAAAACTTCAATCTTGTATTTTTTCATTGCCTCTTCAAATATTCTTAGGTAGTCTGTTCCAATCTGGTGGCCGAATCCCCTCGAGCCGCAGTGAACCATGACAACCACCTGCTCAGGAGTGTGAATTCCAAATCTTTTTGCAATTTTCTCGTCAAAAATATTTTCTGCTCTCGCTACCTGTATTTCAAGATAATGATTTCCGGAACCTAGAGTTCCCAGCTGTTTTATTCCCCGCTCCAATGCTTTTGAGCTTACTTTTTCCGGGTCAGCCCAGTCAATTTTTCCGTAGCCTTCCGTCCTTTCCAAATCCTCTTTCCATCCAAGACCGTTTTCTACGCACCATTTTGAGCCGTCTGACATTATTTCCGTGAACTGCGGCTTTGTTGCGCTGACAAATCCTCTTGAACCGACACCGGAAGGAACAGTCTTGAACATTGTGTCAACCAGTTCTTTTAATTTTGGCTGGACGTCTTTGAACGTTAAGTTTGTAGTTACTAATCTCATTCCGCAGTTTATGTCAAATCCAATTCCGCCTGGGGAAATTACCCCTGTTTCTGAATCAAACGCAGCTACGCCGCCGATTGGAAAGCCGTATCCCCAATGGCCGTCCGGCATGCAGAACGCATAATTCTGAATTCCCGGCAGGCAGGCCACGTTCGTAACTTGGTTGAAAACACCTGCATCCATTCCATCGAGTAGCTTTTTTGTAGCGTAAATTCTGGCAGGAACTAACATTCCTTTTTTGAAAGAAGTTGGGATTTCCCAAATAGTTTCACTTACTTGCTTTATGTCTTTGGGCTTCTCAAAATTTCTTTCCATTTTAGTAAAAATAACCGTAGTTTAGCGTAGAATTCCCAAAATGAATTCCACGCACGCTCTCTGCAAAATGTTTTATTGCGAGCATGCGCAGTAAGCAGATGAAATAAAAGTTGTTATTTAAAGGTTGCGTTTATTATTTTCAATATGGTTACAGTTTACTAGTAAATCATTTTCTTTCAATATTTCAAATAAACTGCATTTTACGAGCTTTTTCGCAACGCATTTAAATCAAAAAATTACTGCAGACTCAGCCGGCGATAAAATTAAAGTTGAGAGGTGTCTTTATGGCAAAAAAGAAAAAAGAGCAAGCAGAACAGCAGTAAACTTTATTGTTATCTGATAATTTTTATTTATTTTTTTATTTTTGATTTTAGCGGTTAAATTCATCAATAAATTTAAATATAGTTAGTTATACTTTACTCTTAAGATGCAAATAAAAGACTTAAAGCCAAAGATGGGCAACGTGGATATAACTGTTGATGTGGTTGATGTAGGCGTGCCTCGCGAATTCCAGAAGTTTGGAAAGCCTGGAAGAGTTGCAACTGCAATCGCAAAAGATGAGACCGGCGATGTAAAGCTTTCATTGTGGAACGAAGATATTGACAAGGTTAAAGCGGGCGATAAAGTTCATATTTCAAACGGCTATGCCAATGAATGGCAGGGAGAAATACAGCTTACAACTGGCAGAATGGGCAAGATGGAGATTGTCGGAAAAGCCGATGTCTCCTCAGCCGAGTCCGATTCCCCGATAATGACCAATATCCCTCCTAAAAAAGAAAGCGTTGATGAAGAGCCTAGTGTTGAGGAAGAAGATATTGAAGATATAGATGATGATGAGATTTGATTAATAATTTTATTTCACTATCATGGCAGATAAGAAGTTAAAAAAGCGACCTTTTTCTGTATTTTCTGAAGAACAGATTAAATTGAGGCACGAAGCAGTTCAAAAAGAGATCGAAATCGAGAATAAGGGGCTTATTGAGTTTTGGCCTTTTATTGTTGTATTTTTGTTGAGTTATTTTCTGATAATTTATTTCAGTAATATCACTATGTGGTTCGCTTTGATTATTAGTGTGGCAGCTGCTTTTTTGGTTACCCTATTGTATTTTAAACTTATTAGAAGTAGGAATAATTAATTCTTAAAAACAAATAAGGGGTATATTTGTTAGTTCGTGGTTTTTATTATGATACAATAGAAAGCCTTTTAAATTATTATCTTGTTCTTAAGATTAATGGGGCGTTAGCTCAGCCTGGGAATCAAAGCAGGCCTAGTCGGGCTTTTCATCAGGAAAGAGCACACGACTGAAGACGATATGATGAGCCGTAAAAAGCGATGAATTGTTTGATATCGTGTTGTCGAGGATTCAAATGAAATGTTTTTTAAACATTTCTGACTGTTCCTCACGCCCCATTTTTTTCTTAAATTCCTTTAATCTTTAACTGTGGCCGCCCTATACTTTTAGTAATTATTCCGCTTTCCACATATCCCTGATATTTGTTAAGATGTCTTTGATTCCTAAAACCTATTAATTTCATCCATAAATCAAGATTCTGACGACCGCTTAATCTAAGCGTAGTCTTAGACCAAATTTTTCCAGATCTTTTATCAAGTACACTATCATTAAATATTAAATTAGTGTTAAATCCTTGTTTTGCCAGAAAGTTTGAAATTAAGATTGTAAATTCTTTGTCTGCTAATCCGATTGATATTATTGGATAATAGGGATAAAATTTTCTGTTCTTATAAATCATTAAAGAAAAATCAGTGTCTGCCAACCCCTTTATGGTACTCAATAAATAATTCTTGTTTTCTGTAATCCAATCCGGAATTTCTATATTTCTGCTGTTATGCTTGTAATATCCAACATTTCTAAGAAAATCTACAATACCTTTCGACTCAAATTTTATTAGCGCAGTATTTTGTCCCTTCTTTATGAAAATATTCGCCTTTAAATTAAACAATTTCTCTATGAGAAATTTTACATATTTAAGGTATTCAACATCCAGTCTAGAATCCCCGGTAATTGATATATTATTTTTGTTAGTATTAAAACTCACATGGCCGTCTCCAGCTAATATCCCAATAAATTCTGCTAATTGTTCTGAGGATTTGGAAGGCAAAACTAAACCTCTCTTTATATCATAATAACTTAATTTTATTTTAGATAAATCAAATTCCATTTTAAATCACTAATATTGCTAATTGAAAACTACGTAATTGATTTTGGTTTATATACCTCACGTCGGGATGTCCAGTGTCCAGTGGTAGTAGGATATATATTTTAGAAACTAGAAATCATAATTTGATAGTTGAAATATCCGTAGGTGATTTAAAATACTAATAATTTGATAATAAAATAAAAAGGAATAATAAAAGAAATCCGCCCCACTTTATTTCTTGAGAATCAGCTGCTCAATGTCGCTGCCAGAATGCTTCCGGCTATTATGTTGAATATCAGCATCACGGCTCCGGATATAAACACATAAAGCAAAGTGCTTCTAATCAGATTATTCCCTAATTGATATCTTTCATTTAATTTGTCAGAGCCGTTCTCAACACCATTTGCTATTATTGTCAGGATGTATGTAATCTGCACGACGTAAATTCCGACAATCAGCTGGAAATAAAATGTCGGAACTCCGTCTCCAAAAATTTGTATAAGGCTGTCGGCCGACCCCGCGCCGGGAATGTTCTTCAGCTGCCCGCTTAATTTTCCCAGTATTGAGGTGATCATTGATGTGATTCCAATCACCACTCCTGCGATGACCGGAGTCAGGAATTTTATCTGGGAGCGCATTGATGAGATTATATCTGCCATCAAGTCTTTTAATCTCTCGTTTACTTTGTGAATTTCTTTTATATAACGGGAAACATTTGTCAGCGCCTGCGCAGCAATCAACGGGCCTTTTTTTATTGCCTGCGTCAAAACTTTCATTGAGCTCTCTATTAAATTGCTCGGGAAAGAGACAAGAGCGCCGTGAATCGGGTCGAAGATTGCCCTTTCAATGCTCATTCCAAGCCGAGTTATATTCAGGCTCACAAGCTGGAAAAAGCTTCCGGAGATTGTCCCTTCCATTACGCTCGCAACTTTTCCGACTGCAATCTCAACCGGCAAATTGTCCCCCAAACGGTTTCCAAGCTGGAATAGTGCTGCTGCAAATTCGAGCTCTAGCTGTTTTGCCTTCTCCCTTATCTTGATAATATTTTTGGATCTCATCCTGAAGTACAAACCCATCGGAATCCCGATGCTGAGGGGAATAAACAAGCTCAAAATTGATGCGCCTAATCCGTACGGCCCAATTTCAGTGTTAGTTGTGCCGCTCATCCTGTACTCCAAAAAGCAGTATTTTAATTTGCATGGCGATGTTGCGTCAGCACTCCCATAGCCGAAATCAGGCAGGCCAAGAAGATGATAAACCAGCGGGCTTATTCCGATTAAAAATAAGATTATTCCGAGGAACACGCAAATAATTGCCGGAGTAATCTGAATTTCATCCTTTCCAATCTTTATCAAAATATTTTTGTATTTTTTTAATTCAGGATTCTCTTCGGAAATATCAGTGTCGCCATATCCGGTCGGCCTTCTTGACAGGATGTTTTTTCCAAGATAATAAACTATTACAGTCAGTATAACATTGTAGATAAATGCAAGGTGGTACCATTTTACACCGTCCATGAAACTGACAACAAGCGGAAGTATAACCAGGCCTAAAATCGGGAGGATAATTCCAAGCATGTGCAGCATTGTTATAGGATTCTGCAGATTGTGGGCATAATGCAGCATCTTTTCGTATGTTTCCTCTAGAATGACATCCAAAGATTTGTCTAGGGCGTTCAATCTTCTTGCCTCGTCCCCTTCATACAAAGAGCTTTCAATCAGATGAAATGCCTCTATGAATTCTATATTCCACTTTTTCCATGTTTCGAGATAAATGTCAAGTGATTCTTTGACGGAGGAATATTTTTCCGTTTCAACATCCCACAAGACTTTTTTTAAATCCAGGGAAAGCGGAGGGGCTAAATGCTCTGATGCAAACTGAATTGCATTTTCAAGATTTGAAGTGTGGCGCATGTAAGTTACGGTGTAGAATATTGACAGAACCATCTGGTTGCTTGCTTTCAGGCGCCAGTTGTTTGCCATGAATTCCGGGGCTCTTGCAAGAGGCCTTATCATGCAAAGGGCGCCGATTATAAAGATGAAAGAGAAAAACATTGACTGGAAAACCAGGAATGAAAGTAAAGCACCGAATACTGCGCCTAGAATAGGAATAAGAATTGAAAATGATGTTGCTCCTGTTGGGGTAATGTTCAAGTGGATTATGTTGATTGCTTCTTGAAGTGCGGCGGCATTTTTCTGGTCGGGCTTTATCTTGAGGGTTCTCTCGCTGAAATTGCATAATTTCTCATACAGGCCCATATGCTTCGGGAGAAACTCGGCCTTGAATTCCTTGTATTCTTTTGTTGTCGGAGTTTGCGGAGATTCATCCACTTTGGCGCCCAGCTCTTTCTCTAGGTTTTTCTTGTAAATCTCCATTAAATTCAATAATTTCTGCTTGTCTATCTCGGCTGCCATCTAATAGATTTCTCTATTCACCTCTTTTTTCAATTAATCTTTTTAACTACTTATCTTTAAATTTTGGATTGTCTAGCTCCCCTGATTTGTTAAGCCTGATTCTCAGCTTTTTCATCAAGTTAACAGTTTCTACCGCTTTTTGTATCTTTCTTAACGCATTATTCTCGAATGACGATACAGCTGACTGAGAAATATCCAGTTTGATGGCTATGTCCGTCTGCTTGAGGCCCCTGTGCCTAAGCTCCAGCACCTGCTTCTCTTTATCTGTTAACATAAGTTAAACTACCTATATAAGTAATATAAGTATTATAACTTTTTTTACATCTATATAAAACTTTTGCAAAAGCCTAATCCAATAACAAAATCCACTTAAGGAATTGTTTTGTATATTGTATTTATAAAAATCCATTCGAGGCCAAGCAGCACGATTGCACCAACAAGGAGCATCCAGGATATGTTGACGGACAAGGTTTTTTCTGTTGAAGAAGCTATTTCCTTAAATGAATTCACAAGCGTTTCTGTGGTATTTACGCGGAAGAATTTAGCGTTTGTTTCGCTGGATATCCCCTTTAGCAGATCTTCATCCGGCTTTGAGATTAAATCTAGTTCCGACACTTTGCCTCCCTTTTGGGTTGCTACTGCTATGGTGTGCACGGCAATGCGGTTTTGCTTGGCATACTCTACAGCTGTTTCAGGAGGCACTCCAACATTGCTTTGGCCGTCTGTAAGGAGGATTATCACTTTTGATTTGTTTGTGTTGAAGAGATTTGTAGATGTGATTATTGCATCCCCTATTGCGGTTCCTCCGCTTTCGTGAGGCTGAAGATCCTGTATAACCTTCCTTATATTTTCTATATCTGAACTGAGCCTTGATTCTATAACTGATGTGCTTGCAAAAGTTATAATTCCTATGCTTGCCCCTTTTGGAACGACACTTGTAAATATCAGAGCGGATTCTTTTGCGGCTTCAAATCTGTTTGGATCCAGGTCGTTGGCGAGCATTGAAGTGGAGCCATCTATGGCTATAACATAATCAAAATCGCTTGCATTTCCAACATACCATAGTGTAGTGCCTGCAGCAGATAAAATAAGAAGGCAGTAGACCAGTGCTCGGATCAAAAGCAGCCCAAAATTTTTGTTTTTTAAAATGCCTTGGTATGGCTTTCCAAGCATATTCCCTTTTGCAACCCTTTCTATTGCTTCAAAATTCGCAAACTTAATTATAGCTCCCCGGCTTTGCTTGAGGGTAATAAGATGAATAATTATCAGCACGGGCACCAGTAAAAGTATCCAAAGGTAGGACGGATTAGTAAAGACGACATCTACCATTGTTACCTGCGCCTGCTTGCCCTTCGCAAGAATAAATCAGTGATGGGCTTTATAAATGGCTTGTCGGTTGTAAGCTCTAGAAAATCGGCGTTTGCTTGCATGAATGCCTCATTTACCATTTTTTGCTGCGATTCTTCATATTTTTTGTATGACTCCCGAATGGACTGCACATTGACCAGCACCTGCTTTTCCGAGAATGTGTCTCCGAGAATGACCTGGCCATTATACTCAGGCAGTTCTATTTCTATGGGGTCACAAATCATAATCCCAATCAAATCAAATTTTTTTCCGACTAATTTCAAATAATGCTTCCAATCATTTTTCAGACCGATAAAATCTGAGATTATGATCACTATAGAAAACTCCTTGAGAAATGCCATTGTAAATTTAAGGGCTTCAACCAGATTATAATTACCCCCATAATTTTTGGGATCAACAAGGACTCTTGCAAACTTGTAATACTGATTAAATCCCTGCTTAGGGTAGTCATATATCTTAATCTTATCATTAAACATTGCAAATCCGGTGCTATCCCCTGCTTGCAGTACTATGTAGCTTAGTGTTGCTGCCAGTTCAGCCGTGTATTCCAGCTTTAGCTTGTCTATCGAACTATAAACCATGCTGGAACTTGCATCAATTAGGAAAAAAATATTTAGGTTTCTTTCCTGGATAAATTCCCTTACGAGAGGCTTTTTGCTTCTGACGGATGCCTTCCAGTCTATTGTTGAAGCATCGTCGGTTGGAGTATAAGGCCGGTAGTCATGGAATTCTAATCCGTGGCCCTTGAACACACTTCTGTAGTTGCCTACAATTTGCGAGTTGACTATCCTGCTTGTCAGAATCTTCAGCCTATTAATGCTTGCAGATGTGTCTATCTCGAGTTTTCCCTTCATGGTATGGGCACCTTGGCAAGAATTTCTGCAATTAATTCCTCTATTTTTATGCCCTCGGCTTGGCCCGTGTAATTCAGAATAATCCTGTGCCTCAATACATCATAAGCAATATTTTTCACATGCTGTGGCTTTAAGAAAGTGTCCCCCTTTAGCAGCGCATCTGCTTTTGCAGCTATGAACAGGCTTATAGACGCTCTTGGGGACGAGCCAAGCTCTATATATTTTCCCATCTTGATGCTATACTTATCCGGGTGCCTGGTAGAATCCACAATATTGACTATGTACTCTTTTATTTTATCAGTGTGCGCAATTTTTTTTGTGAGTTGCTGCAGCTCTATGATCCGGTTTGGAGATAATACCGGGCTTATCTTATAATCTTCAAAAACTTTGATCGTTACATTTTGCTCTATTATTTTTTTTTCCTCCTCTTTTGACGGATAATCCATGAGGAGTTTGAACAAAAACCTGTCAATCTGCGCTTCCGGCAGTGAGTAAGTTCCAAGAGTTTCTATCGGATTTTGGGTTGCAAGCACGAAGAAAGGCACTTCCATTGTAAATGTCTCCTTGCCTATGGTCGCTTGCTTTTCCTGCATTGATTCCAACAGCGCAGACTGAACTTTTGGAGGCGCCCTGTTAATCTCATCAGCTAACACAAAATTGCTGAATATTGGCCCCTTTATAACAAAAAATCCTTTTTGCTCCTCATAAGAAGTTATTCCAACTATGTCTGTAGGCAATAAGTCGGGGGTAAACTGAATCCTTTTAAACTTGCAGCCAGTCACTTGGGCGAGAGTCTTTATCACCAAGGTCTTTGCGATTCCAGGAATTCCCTCGACTAAAACGTGGCCATTGGCAAGCAAAGCCCGAAGCAGGCCGTCAACAACTTTATCCTGGCCTACTACTACGTTCCCAATCTCCTTTCTTACGGCGTCAAGATCGCTCTTGCATTTATTTATAACGCTCTTGCTCAGCTCTTCCAAACTCTAACACCTCTTTTTTGGCTGAATCACTTTTTTGGCTGAATCAGATAACTGGAGTCTTGCCGCCATAAAGGGCACGGAATTTTCTGTCTTTAAACTCGAGGGTGAATATATCATTATTGCAGTCTGTAGCCCTCATCTTGACAACGGATATCTCCCTTGTAACTTTCCTATACCTCTCGGTCAGCTGCAGATGTATTATCCCGTCAGCAAGATACTCCTCAACTCCAAACTCGCTAAACATGTTTTTGCTGGCAGGTATTTCTGAAATTAAAAATGAAGTCAGCCCCAGATCCCTTAAAAATTCGAAAATGAAAAATAGCTTGCTTCGCGGATCATCGAATTGGGAAAGCACATAAAGCGCAGACATTGAATCAAGCACAAAGATGCTGCAGTTTGCGCCCTCTTGGGCCTTTTTGGTAAGATTTTTTATGGCATTAAGCCAGTCGCCTCCAGAAGTGAATTTTGTGTCTTTGACTTTTTTTCTTATCGAACTTAAGTCAGCCATGATTAAGCCGCCCTTATTTCCTTTAAATCCCTTGATGGCCTCATCAATTTTTGATATGTCCGACAAAATTGCCAGGTTAATTTTAGACAAATCAAAATCCATGTTAACCATATGCTTTAACAAAGAGTATTGGGATTGCTCCAGCGTCAGGTATAAGCTGACTTGGCCTCTCAGCGCTTCATTGTATGCAATATTGAACGCTACGGAAGACTTCATTGTTCCGCTTGTTCCGCTTAATAGGACTACATGATTTTCTGGAATGCCCCCTTGAATATTTTCATCAATTCCCTCTATATAAGTCTTAACTCTTTTTATATCTTTTTTATTTTTTAAAATGAATTCTTCCATATTTTCCACCTCATACACTTTTATATTTGATCTTATACGAGCTTGTATTTAAGCTTGTATATTCCACCTAAGTCTGAGGCAACCACAATGCTTTTGTCTTTATTCAATACGCCCTGGCTTAAAATCATGCCATTTATTTTTGCCTTTGAAAGCACACTCCCATTATAATTTCCCGGTTCTGATGTTACAAGCTCTGTGTAATGCTCGGGCTGGCTTGTAATTCCTGCTATGCCGGGCATGTAGTCAATCACATATCTGCCTTTAGCCTCCAGAATGTATAAAAAATTATCGTAAGAGCCGGCTGCAATTTCTATATCTCCATCGCCATCAAAGTCCTCCGCTATTGGGGGAGCAACTACCCAAAAATTTGTTTCATAATCCCACATTTTTTTGCCTCTGGCCGAAAGCATGTGGATTTTGTCATCGCACGAGCCGAAAGCAATCTCCATCTTTTTGTCTTTGTTGAAATCAGCAAGAACTGCCCTTGAAAATATTTTGCCTTCTGAGCTGTAAGCCCAATGCAATTCTCCCCCGCTAGTAAGCGCATATAACTTGTTGTCTTGAGATCCTATTACTATGAAATCTTTTTCATCGCCATATAATTTTCCAACAGCCGGCTGCGCGGTTATCTTATTCGGTGTCTTGAATTCCCATATTTTTCTGCATTTGCTGTCTATGGAATAGATGGTTCCGTCATTTGTTCCAAATAATATCTGTAATATCTGCATTGGTGTATCCTTAATCACAATAGGCTGTGACTCAATGTCGGAGCTGGATTTGAATTGTGATAACAGCCTACCTGAACTTGAAAGGATATAAAAAAAGCCGCCGGTGGAGCCAAAAAGTATTTCTGGCTTTCCATCATTGTTTACATCAAAAACGTAAGGTGATCCCAATATAGGCCCTTCGGCTTTAAAACTCCAAATTATTTTTCCATTGCAATCAAGCGCGTATAATATTCCCTCATCTGAACCGAAGATTACTTCGCCTTTCCCATTATTGTCTATGTCAGCCACAATGGGGGTAGATTTTATTGCAGCAGAGCTGCTATTTTCCCTGAAGAATTGCTCTTCTTTGCTAAGTGTCCTAACAACAGCAAACTGCCATTTAATTTTGCCCTGGGCATTTATTGCATACACTTTTCCTGATGCTGTTCCTAAAACTATTGACTCTTCGTTGAGAAATCCGATTGATAGTTGGGTTGTGATGCGGCTTTCGAGCGAGATAGCCCACTCTTTGCTTAACATTCCTTTTTTTTCTCCGGTATTCAAAAAAACTGACAGCAACCCCATATACTAAATTTTGTCGATAAGATATTTAAGGTTTTCTATTTTTGGTAATATCAAGTTAAGTGGGAAAAAGGTTAAGCCAACAATATGGCTGGTCGGACAGGGGTTGCTCCCTACGGGATGTCCGACGAGCAACGAAGTTGCGACAGCCACTATTATTGTTGGCACAATCTGCAAAAATAAGAAAACACACTTAACTTGACAACACCCTGTTTTTACAAAAATATTTAAACAATGGGTGTAAGAGAATCGCGATGGAAGAAAAAGATGGGCAAGCCGCAGAAAATTCCGAATATGATTCCAATTTCAACAAATTTGTGATTAAGGAAATTCTTGACCGGGTTGGCTTTGGATTCGCCTCCCAGCAGTTTATCAATGTTCTGCTGTTTCTGAGCGGAGCCGGCATATTTTTTGTTGGAATTGTGAACGGATTAAGGGCAATCGTTGGCATGATTGCAGGAATACTTCTTGAAGAATATAATAAAACAAGCATGATAGGCAAGAAAGCTGTAGGGCTAGGCGGGATAGTATTTGGCTTTTCTTTTCTGCTTATGTCTGCCGGCAGGTTTTTGAGCTCGCCTTTAATTTTCTCATTGGCTATAATCCTTGGAGGGATTAGCTTAGCAGTTTATGGATTCTCTCAGAACATTTTCGGAGTCGGGAAAAAGCGAAACATTTTGGAGAAAATCGCAAAATATGGTTTAATGGTAACGGCATTAAGCCTTCTGATTTCAGCCTTTGTTATGGACAAGTACGGGCCCGATACGGCTTTTTTAGTCAGCCTGTTTGGCAAGTTGGCGGTGATAAAAATGCCGGGCTATCTGATATCATTTGAAATAGCGGCCGTATCGTTTATTGTTTCCGGTTATTTTTTGGCGTCAGCTAAGCCAGGCGGAATAAGGGCACAGGAAACGCCGCAAAACTTATTTTTCTCCAGCTTCAAGCAGAGTTTGGGCAGCATTCTTCAGAACAGGATGCTTGTTGCTTTGGCAATATTCAGCATAATATCCGGGATTTTGCAGGTTGTAGGAAACTCTTTTTATGGCATTTTCATATATCAAAATTTTAACGAAACTAATTTTGGAGGATTTATGAACGTAGCGGTTGTATTCCTTATCGGCATATTCAGCTCTCTGGTGGGCTATTTTATCACTAAACTTAACACAAAAGAATATAATCCCATTTTTATGCTTTTTATTGGCGGCTTGTTTCTGTCGCTTATGCCTTTCGCTTACTATAAGAACTTCAACAGCCTGGCAATACTGACTGCAGGAACTATCTTTGGAATTATAGGCTCATCTGCTATGGCAATTTCCACTAACATGATTGTTATAAATTCATTGAGCGAAGAACACAGAAAAAATTATTATCTGCTCAATGGGCTCATCTCTGTTATTCCTTATTTGATTTTCGTGCCAGTGCTGTCATACATTGGCCAGATGTTCCAGCTGAGATTTTTATTCCTGATACTCGGCGGTTTTATGCTGTTATCCACATTTAGTATCTTTATTTTTTATTTATTTTCAAGAAAGCAGAATATTAATTATTGAGAATTTTGAAAAATCACTTAATAGTCAAAATTCCCTAAGAGAACTTTGAATGAAAATGCCAAAATAATGAATTATTCAAAGTTCTCTATTAAACGGTTTCTGGAACCCATATTTTTCCCAAAGGGATGTTGGTATCGCATACTCTGCTTGTGGCAGAGGCCTTGTTTGTGTAGCACTCAAAGTCCGACCAAGGCTCATTCTTATAGGAAACTGCCAGTGCATAAGGAAATTTTGATTTTGACGCGCACTCAACATTTTCCTTATTCAGCTCGATAAAATTTATGAGGTAGTCCTTGCATTCGACGCTCTTGTTCAGGACGCTTCCCTGATAATAACTTCCTGCAAATGTCACAAAGCTTGCTCCGAATGCAACTACAAATGATATGAGCAATATCGTTGTTATCAGCGGGCTTATCCCTTTTTTGTTCAGCATTTTTGTTAATATCCGATTAGTTTAATGCAAATTCCACCAAACATCAAGTTCTCAGAAATATATTTAATACTTTCTATTTTTTAGTGTTTCCTAGGGTTTAAACCCCCGCCCTTCAGGGCGCATTTTCTCCGAAA
>ERZ1292640.1727-Hain-H43-02um-R1-1727-length-17942-cov-4_pt1 | contig 17942 bp, 14 predicted proteins | sample MGYA00564404_ERZ1292640 | MGnify/ENA primary metagenome ERZ1292640 (study PRJEB36523, sample SAMEA6512636) | groundwater metagenome | collected 2019-01-08 | study: AquaDiva: Metagenomics assemblies of 32 groundwater samples
TAATCCAAATCAGGGCGAAAAAGAAGGATATTTAGCAAAGTGCCTCAAAAACGTAAGTGAGCTTAAATCAATCTATGAACAAAATCTGGACGCTCGAAGAATGCTTGACGCGGCTATGAAACTAGAAGGAGTGGTACGACATGCTTCTATACATGCATCTGGAGTATTAATTTCTCGCGAACCACTAACAGAAATTGTACCACTCCAACGAAGCGTCATACGCACCGACTCGATATCAGGCAGACACGAAACAGGTGCGCGGCAAGAAGCAATCATAGCTCAATATGATATGCATTCTGTTCTTGCAATAGGCCTTTTAAAAATGGATTTTTTGGGATTAAAAAACTTATCAATCATCGAACATACATTAAAATTAATCAAAGAGCGGCACGGCACTGAAATTAATATGCAAGCCTTGGATGTTAATGATCCCGAGCCATATAAAATGCTCCGCGAAGGTAAAACTGTTGGCGTATTTCAATTGGAAGGATCTGGTATGACAAAAAATTTAATTGATTTAAAACCAACCGGCATTGAAGATATAATCGCTATGATTTCTCTTTTTCGACCTGGTCCAATGGAACTAATTCCAACTTATATAGCGCGGAAACATGGAAAAGAAGAAATTAAATATATACACCCAAAACTTGAACAAATACTTTCTCCAACTTTCGGTGTTACTATTTATCAAGAACAGGTAATGCAAATTGCGCGGGATATTGCTGGATTTACCATGGCCGAAGCCGACACATTACGAAAAGCAATCGGCAAAAAAATCCGTAAGCTGCTAGAAGAACAAAAAGAAAAATTTGTCAGCCGCGCAATACAAAACGGCACAAAGCAAGAAATCGCAAAACAGCTTGGCGAACTTCTTGAGCCGTTCGCGCGTTACGGATTTAATAAGGCACATGCCGCCTCATACGCGCTTTTGGGCTTTCAAACTGCATATCTTAAATATTACTACCCTCTTGAATTTATGGTCTCTTTGTTTAATGCTGATCGTAAAGATAATGATCGTATAGCATTTTTAATAAAAGAAGCTGATGGATTTGGCATTTCCGTGCTCCCACCAACCATAAATCAAAGCGGGCGTGATTTTGCAGCGCCCAAAGATACACAAAACGAGATACGATTTGGGCTCGTTTCGATTAAAAATGTTGGCTCTGGCATTGTAGACGCAATTATTGAAGAACGTAGAAAAAATGGGCCCTTTACTAATCTTACAAATTTCCTGGAACGCATCACATCCAAAGATCTCAATAAAAAATCTCTTGAGGCGCTCGCATCAGCTGGCGCGCTAGATGAACTTGGCGAGCGCAAAGAAATACTGCTCAATATGGATAAAATATTAGAATTTGCTCGAGCGACGCAAAAAGCAAAAACAGAAAAACAAGAAAATCTTTTTAGCCTGATGATTGATACTGCGTCAATTCCAATGCTCAAATTAGAAAAAGTAGTGCCGGCGACACTCGAAGAAAAATTATTATGGGAAAAAGACTTGCTTGGAGTATATGTTTCTGGGCATCCACTTGATAAATTTAAAAAAACAAACGGAGCAATCATCGATACAGTCCAAATAGAAAAAATAAAGGCAATGCGAACAAATACCTTGGTAACAACCAATGTTTTAATTACAAACTTGCGGCGTATCACTACAAAAAAAGGAGATCCGATGATTTTTATGAAATTGCAAGATCAAACAGCAGAAATTGAAGCAGTGGTTTTCCCAAGAGTGTTTGAAGAATATCATCAGCTTCTTGCTGAAAATAAATGTATTGCTATTCGCGCCAAAGTCAGTGATCGCAATGGCACCATCTCTCTCATTGCCGAAAAAATTAAATTGATATAAAATTATTTCCCGCTTTTAATGCCTAGTTTTTTCTCAACAAGGCGCAAACGAGCAAGCGCGTCTTCAAACTCATCACGATATATAAAATGTTTGCGAATTTCAGAAACATCTCGTTCCATTGTGGACATTCGAGCTTCAAGATGGCCAAATCGTCGATCAACATTTTCTGCAAATTTACCAAAAGTGGCCTTGTCTATCATGGTATCAACAATCTGATCAAAACGCACATCTACTTGCTCAAAACGCACATCTACTTGTTCAAAACGCACATCTACTTGTTCAAAACGCTTGTCTACGCCGTCAAAGCCGTGTTTTACCATTACCGCCAAATCGTCAATTGTTGTTTTCTTCTTTGCCATTGATTGTATTATATACTTACTAGAAAGCTCGTCAAATATAAAACACAACATAAACTTGCCCACATAGTTTATGCAAGAACATGCTGTCCACAGTGCTAGAACATGATAAAATACTGTGTTAATATATTAATTATTCACAATATGAAATATAAAAAATATACATGGAATCAGTTTGATAGAGATGCAAAAATAATTGCATCACTATTACGCAAAAGTGGACGCAAATTTGATGGCGTTTACGGTCCAGCACGCGGAGGGCTTCCTTTGGCAGTAGTCATATCTCACGCACTCAATATTCCATTTTACAATAAGCCAAAAACAAAAAATACATTAATTGTTGACGACATCGCGGATAGCGGAAAAACTCTCAAACGTTATTCAAAAACACATTTCATTGTGACGCTCTTTTATCACTCACAAAGCAAATTTATCCCAACAATCTGGCTTCACAAAAAAGGAACAGAATGGATTTTGTTTCCGTGGGAATCTAACAAAACTTCAAAATAAATCCTATCAATCACGCAAAAAACCATGCCCGCTCTCGCACTCAAAATCCGCTCAGAAACTCATCTGCTTTCTTAGACGTAACCAACATTTCTTATTTGTTTTCCATCGGCAGATTTGGTTCCTCCACTGCAGGCAGGCTATGTTCGTGGTCGTGTTTGAAATCAAACGCGCCATTGTGCTTCCCATCCGTGCAATCACACGCTTCTAGCGTTTGCTGATGTTTTGGACAAGTAAGAGTCTGACAAACTCCCGGCTTATCCGATACTCCATTACATCCTCCAGTGCAAATATAGTGCGTCATATGTATTTAAATATTATCTAATAATAGTTGTATTATAGCATATATAAATTTGTGAAATCAATAAAAAACTGCTAGAATAAAATAATGAAAAATACGTCAGAAAATGCCGCAAATCAAATAGACGCTGTACGCCATTCTTTAGCGCATTTGTTGGCAATGGCGGTACTCAAAAAATTCCCCAAAGCAAAGCTTGGTATCGGGCCTGTAATTGAAAATGGATTTTATTATGATTTCTTGATACCCAGTCCTTTCACTCCAGACGATCTCAAAGAATTTCAGAAAGAGATGAAAAAACTCATTGGCGCACGACTTCCGATCGTCGGAGAAAAAGTCACACCACTCAAAGCTAAAAAAATCTTTGCTAATCAACCTTTTAAATTGGAGCTTATCAAAGATTTTGTGAAAGAAAAAAAATCTCTTACTATTTATGCAACCGGGGAGGCGCCTTCAGCTTTTACTGATTTGTGTCGCGGTGGTCACGTAAAAAATACTTCCGAAATTAATCCTGACGCATTTCAACTAACCACAATTGCCGGAGCTTATTGGAAAGGAGATGAAAAAAATAAACAGCTCCAAAGAATTTATGGCCTTGCGTTTGAGACAAAAAAAGAATTAAACGATTACCAAACAATGCTGGAGGAAGCCAAAAAGCGCGACCATAGAAAATTAGGACAAGATCTTGATCTTTTTACTTTTTCAGAATTAGTAGGATCAGGCCTTCCATTGTGGACACCAAAAGGAACAATATTACGCAATGTGCTGGATAATTTAGTATGGTCGCTCCGCAAAGAACGAGGATACCAACAAGTAGATATTCCCCACATCGCCAAAAAAGATCTTTATGAAAAAAGCGGGCACTGGGACAAATTTAAAGATGAACTGATGAAAATTACCACACGAGAAGGGCATATTTTTGCGATGAAACCCATGAATTGCCCTCATCATATTCAAATTTTTGTTCGAAAACAACATAGCTATCGTGATCTACCAATACGATTTGCGAACACTACAAAAGTTTATCGCGATGAACAGACTGGCGAACTTTCTGGACTTACCCGCGTGCGATCAATCACGCAAGATGACGCACATGTATTCTGCAGACTATCACAAATAAAAGAAGAAATGCTAAAAGCATGGAACATCATTGAAATATTCTACGGAAAAGTCGGTTTCAAACTAGATATGAGATTGTCATTTCACGACCCGAAAGAGTCAAAAAAATATCTTGGCACGCCAAAGATGTGGAATACCGCGGAAAATATTTTGCGCGACCTTGCAAAAGCAAAAAAAATTAAATATACGGAAGTTCCGGGAGAAGCGGCGTTTTATGGCCCAAAAATTGATTTTATCGCTACAGACTCTTTGGGTCGCGAGTGGCAAGTAGCAACTATCCAGCTTGATATGAATTTGCCGGAACGTTTTGATTTAAATTGTATAAATGAAAATGGAGAAAAAGAACGAATTGTTATGATTCACGTAGCAATTATGGGCTCCATTGAAAGATATTTGGCGGTTCTTATTGAACACTTTGCCGGAGCGTTTCCGTTTTGGCTTGCTCCAGCGCAGGTTGCGATACTGCCAATCAACGATAAAAACGAAAACTATATTAAAGAAATTGAAAAAATACTTGTTGGGAAAGATATTCGTTTTGAAATAGACAGACGAAATGAGTCTGTCGGCAAAAAAATCCGAGAAGCAGAAATACAAAAAATTCCGTTTGTTATTGTCATTGGCGATCGCGAAGCAGAAGCCAAAACAGTAGCGCTTCGCGAGCGCGGCAAAGGAGACTTGGGCGCAATGTCTATTGAAAATGCGATAGCAAAAATGCTGGGATAATTTTGGTATAAAAACTTCGTTGTATGAATAACTCTACGGAGCGCGACGGCGCGCCGCTCATTTGGGCGAGCCTAGCCAAGGGCGGGAGTATAGCAAATTTTCAGCAGAAAATTATGCGTGTTATGAACACAATGTAAGTTTTTATACCAAACAACAAGGTTTATGAAATCAATACCTTCGTCAAAAATAATTGTCATTGTAGGGTCAACGGCTTCTGGGAAGTCAGATTTGGGCGTGCGTATTGCCAAACAAATAAATGGTGAGATAATTTCCGCTGACTCGCGGCAAGTTTATAAAGGACTAGACATTGGCTCCGGAAAAATTACAAAAAAAGAAATGCGCGGTATTCCACACTATTGTTTAGATATCGCATCGCCAAAAAAAATTTTTACTGCAGAAAATTTTAAAAAATACGGGAGTTGGGCGTTGGAACAAATTACAAAAAAAGAAAAAATACCAATTATTGTTGGCGGAACCGGTTTTTATATTGATGTGCTTTTGGGGCGTATGCAAACTGCAAATGTGCCTCCAAATCCGAAGCTTCGTAAAAAACTTGAGAAAAAACATACCAAGCAATTATTTTTAGTGCTTAAAAAGCTAGATCCTGCGCGCGCAAAAACAATAGATAAAAATAATCCTCGTCGTCTTATTCGTGCCATTGAAATAGCAGTTATCATAAGACAGAACAACCCTTCACTCATTCTCGCCCGACCAGCGTCGGGCTCCGAGGTTTCGGCCTTTTTGTCCCTCCCAAAAGTCGGGAACCATGCCAAAAAAACCTCAAAATCCGTTCAGAGTTATTCTGTCTTATGGCTAGGAGTACAAAAATCACCTACTGAATTAAAAAAACGAATTCACACTCGCCTACTTAAAAGGCTTCCGGGAATTATTATAGAAGTACAGCGACTACACAAAAATGGATTATCTTGGAAACGAATGAATGAGCTTGGGCTTGAATATCGTTATGTATCGCTACACGTACAGGGAAAACTAAACTACAAACTAATGACTAATAAACTACAAACTGCTATTTGGCATTACGCAAAACGCCAGATGACATGGTTTCGTAGAAATAAAAAAATACATTGGATAAAATCTGAAAAAGAAGCACAAAAATTAATAAAACAATTTTTACAAAAATAAAAGAAAATATATTATATATTATCTAAATATTTTGTCAATATCTCGCGTATCATCGCCGGGTTTGCTGCGCCTTTTGTTTCTTTCATCACTTGACCAATCAATGCTTGAAGCGCTTGCTGTTTTCCGGCTTTAAAATCGGCAACAGGTTTTGGATTTGCATCAACCACTTTTTTGATAATTTCCAAAAGTGTACCTTCATCGCTCACCTGCTCCAGTCCTTTGTCTTTTACAATCACCGAGGGATCTCCTCCTGCTTCTGTCATGTGTCTTAGTATATCTTTTGCCACACGCGAAGATATTTCTTTATTTAATATCATTTTTATTAGTTCGGCAAAGTTTTCAGGTTCTACTAAAAGTTCGTAGGCAACAATTTCTTTTTCTTTCATTAGACCCAGTAAATCTGATGTAAAATAATTTACAGCAAGACGAATTGCTTCAACAAACTTATCTGATTCTTTTTCAACATCAAGCCATTCTTTTAATTCAGAAACTGTTTTTTCCCAAAAACTTGCGAGAGCTCGTTCCCGTACCAAAGTCTCTGTCAAAAGCGGCGCGATATCATATTCTTCCTGTAATCTTTTTCGTTTTTGCCATGGCAATTCTGGAATAGTCTTTTTTAATTCTTCAATATATTCGTCCGTAAAAGTAAGTGGCGGCAAGTCTGGCTCCGGAAAATATCTATAATCATGCGCGGATTCCTTTGAGCGCTGTGAAAATGTAATTCCTTTATTTTCGTCCCAACCGCGCGTTTCCTGTTTTATTTGTTCTCCTTTTTCAAGTATTTTTTCTTGACGCGCCAACTCAAATTCAATTGCCTGCTCTACCGCTTTAAACGAATTAATGTTTTTCACTTCCACTTTAGTGCCATATTCTTTTTGCTCTTCGGGACGAATAGAAATATTCGCTTCACAGCGCATCTGCCCCTTTTCCATATTTGCGTCCGACGCTCCGATATATTGCAAGAGAAGTTGTAATTCTTCACAAAATTCGCGCGCCTGTTTGGCGCTTGTAATATCAGGCTCGGTGACCAGCTCCATCAATGGCACTCCAGAACGATTAAAATCCACAAGCGTTGAATCTCCCTTGTGAATATTTCTTGCATACTGCTCGTGTATAGAACGAGCAGTATCTTCTTCTAAATGCACGCGAGTAATGTGTATATCATTGAGTATTCCATTTACTACCAACGGATACTGATATTGAGATATTTGATAGCCCTTTGGAAGGTCGGGATAAAAATAATTTTTGCGGTCAAAGCGAGACCACTTTTGTATCTCTCCCCCCAGCGCGACCCCCACGCGATGTACTAATCTTACCGCTTCGGCGTTTATCACAGGCAATGTCCCCGGATGCCCCACACACACAGGACAAATATTCACATTTGGATGCTTTTCATCCGGGTCGTTTTTGGAATTACAAAACATCTTGCTATTTGTTTTCAACTCCGCGTGTACCTCCATCCCAATTGTTATAATATATTTATTTTGCATATTGGCATTTTTACATTGATATGATACACTAATTTCCATATGTTGTCATATACCGATGTCACTAAAGGAGTTATTTTTGTTATGGATGGTGAGCCGTACCTTGTTTTGGATTACGAGTTTTTGCGCATGCAACAGCGTCGGCCGACTTCAAAAGTAAAAGTTAAAAATCTTATCACCGGAAAATTTGGCGAACACACATTCCAGCAAAGCGATGCATTTGAAGAAGCAAAAATAGACAAAAAATCTCTCAATTATCTCTACAATCACCGCGATGAATATTGGTTTGCAGATCCCAAGGATCCTAAAATTAGGATTAAATTTACCGCGGAACAAATTGGCGACAAAATAAAATTCTTAAAACCAAATATTCAAGTGACTGCTTATGTATTTTCCGCCAAAGGCGGATCCGCCTCTAGTGGAAAAGGAGAAATTATAAATATTGAACTTCCAATAAAAATTGACTACAAGGTAAAAGAAGCCCCTCCATCGTTTAAAGGAGACACTGCCACCGGTGGCTCAAAAGTTGTTGTTCTAGAAAATGGTCTTGAGATCAATGTCCCTATGTTCATCAATCAAGACGACATCATTCGCGTAAACACAGACACAGGCCAATATGTAGAGCGCGCAGAGAAAAAATAATATTTATTTAAAGTTCAAGTTTCTCTCCTGGCTTCAACGTGCCTTTTGATGACGATTGTTCAGGTAGGCTTTTTGATTCTGCTTTTACTAACGGCTCCGATAGAGGCAATGATTGCGCTTTTTTTGTTTCTAATGATTTTTTGAGCGCTTCGCGAAGCGCTGACAAATTGTCTTGTTGTTGAGTACCTGTCTGATTTTTGGGAACAAACTTTTTGGAAATTCCTGAGGTGTTTTTTTGCAAATCTTTTAATGACAAAGCTGGTTGTTTTTTTGGCTCCGATTCTGGTAATTTTTTTATTACTTCTTCTTTTGGCAATAATGTTGGGCTGGCTTGCTGCACAAGCCGTTTTGGATATTTTGTGGCCATACCTATATGTTCTTTGCAAAATACCGGTCTCGCTGGATCTGGCTCAAATGGTACTTGTGTTTTTTTTTCACATACAATACACACAGCATCAAATAGAGGCACGGATGGTTTTGTTTGTTTATCATTAGAAAATTTTGATTTTGGTCGCTCGCCTATTGAATCGCCGGAACCAGCATCAATTCCGCTCATTGATTCACTCCATACTTTAATTTGATCTTCAACAGACGCGCGAGAAACTCCATAATTTTTTCTCGATGCTGTTAAAATCTCCTCTCTATATGAGTGTTGATCGTTTTTTATTGGCGGAAGAGTTTGCGCTGAAAATGGACGAGACGCTACGCCATCAATCATAAGCTTCAAATATATTTGCGCAAATCCGGGATTTACCAAATCAGTTGCCATAAATTCGGGCCCAAATTCTTTTTCCAAAAATTCTGCGTCTTCCGCGCCAACGCGAAATGTTAGCATTGTGCCTACGTTACCAATCACCGCGTCTCTCACTTCTTCTGATAGTTGCGCCATAAATTGATTTGCCATCGTAAGATTCAATCGATATTTTCTTGCTTCAGATAAAATATCCGCGAACGATTCCGTTGCAAAATTTTGGAATTCGTCCACATACAAGAAAAAATCGGGACGTTTATTTTCATCAATGATATCCACTCGAGACATCGCCGCCAAATATATCTTAGTAACTATCATAGAACCTAAAAGCTTCATATTTTCTTCGCCAACGCTTCCTTTGGCAATGTTTATGATAATTATTTTTCTCTCATCCATTGCCTTTCGAAAATCAAACGTTGATTTTGCCTGTCCAACAATGTTGCGAATAATTGGATTTGATGTAAATTGTCCTACTTTATTTTGTATCGCTGGAGTCGCTTCCGCCGCAAATCTTTCGGTATATTTGGCAAATTCTTGCGTCCAAAACGCTTTAATAACCGGATCTTTTATATTTTCAACAACTTTTTTACGAAATTCTTTAACAGCGAGCATTGGATTGATGCTTAAAAGCGTGGAATCAGGATACTCTAATAATGCTAATATCGTGTTCCCTAAAATATACTCCATTCGAGCCGACCATACATCAGGACCAAATATTTTTTTAAATACTGCCATAAGACCGGAAGCAACAAAATGCCTTCTTGTCGGATCTACGCTTTCCATTACATTGAGCCCGACTGGAAAATCAAGATCTGCTGGATTTAAATAAATAACATCGTTTATACGTTCTTTGGGCACAAAATCAAGTAATTTGTACGCTGTTTCTCCGTGTGGGTCAATAAAAGCAACACCTTCGCCATTTTGAATATCTTGCATGGCAAGATTTTCCAAAAGCGTGGTTTTTCCCATGCCAGTCTTGCCCACAATATACATATGTTTTCGACGATCAATTTTTTTTATACCAAAACGCAGGTCTTGGTTTCTAAAATTGGTTAGTCCAAAATATGTTATTTTTTGATCATCATTCATATTTATAGTGGCAGATTAGATGTCGGGGACACCTCCATAAAACTTACAACGGTAAGTTTGATGGAGGTGTCCCCTTTTTTGCTTCTACTCTAGTCATCGCTGGAGCGCCAACAACTGTTCCTGGAAAATGATATACAGTTGCCAATTCTGATGAACTTAAAACAAAAGGTTTTACCTGATTAAATGGAGGATAAAATAATGATCGCATACGGTACGCGCGGTAAATACGGCTTTTTTTTCTATCTTCTATAATATTTTTGAATCGCTCAATGTGCCCTAAATAACCGGATGTTGTTTTTGTTTTAGCATTTAATTTAAATCCATTTAAAGATTGGGAGGAAAATTGTTTAAAAATTCCGTTTATTGCGGAAACTCCAACAAAAGAAAATGTATCATGTCGCGCTATATACATCCATCGAATTCCTGTTTCAAAACCCAATTTAGATATATTTTTTTCCACCGCCTTGATCACATCTTGTTGACCAGGAGATAATTTAAAAATACCAAAATCTTCTTTTTTCGGAGATTCTATAGTTTGTGCTGGTTGAGGCAAAAAGAAACTAACAACTTCATTGATAAAACTAAAAATTTGTTGAATAAAATTTTTCTTTGCTTTTGTGGTTTTGCCCATTAGTTGCCCCATAAGCTCATCTCCTTCCTTTTTCCAAGCGTCTCCTGTTGGACGTATCAAAACTTGCACCCAGCATCGTTCTCCAGCCTTTAGCGCTCCAAAAAATTCTACCATAGAAGATAAAGGATCGATTTTTCGTTCTTCTTCTTTTGCGCTTATATCTTCTAGTGTAAACTCTTCGTATGTACGAATAGGATAGGCGTCTGGTTTAGTAAGTTCTAGTTCTGCGCCCCACAATGTCCATTGATCATCAGGCAAATCTTTTGGCATTAATTTTGTATAATCTTCGACAACACGTATCTCGCTTGAAGGATATTGAGCATACACCTGCGCCTCCACAAGTCGGCGAAAAAATTCTTGTGTCCAAATATAAAAATGCACTCCATTATCATCCCCGACAATTTCCAAAGAGAACCATGGCAAGACTATCCCCTCCCAATATTTGTGTATAAGATCAATACTACGTGTAGCGCCATGCAAACCGGCAAAAATATTTTCCATTGCTTTTGGACTTTTTGCAACATCGCGCGTTACCTGTATTTCCAATAAAACCCATTTGATATTTGACAAAAAATGTCCTCTCACATATCCAAGCCATGCGAGTCTAAAAACAAAAAAAAGGCCAACTGGCGCCAAAATATACCAAAAAGCGCCAAACAGCCCCCAAAAATCAATAATTTGATTTATCAATAATCTCATTTAATAAATGTAAAAAATCTACTGTTTCTTACAGAGCCGTATATGCTCCATTTTCTAACTTCTTGAAATATTTTCTATTGTCCAGATTTACAGCAATTGTATTTGGTTTTACAAATCGTTTTGTGGAAACTAATTCCACAATTTTGTCTTTCGAAAGAGGTCCGCTTTTGTGTAAAATTTTTGAAATAATATCTTTTACTGTTCCCTCTTCATAACCACATTCTCGTAATCCATAAAGTCCGCGACCTACTAATACAAACCTGTTATCTTTTATAAGTTCGTTGTGTACTGTTTGCGTATGAATTTTCCTTCCTACAAGCTTGCTTATTTTTTGTGCAACTTCAGAAAAATGAAGAGGTTCGACAAACTTGCTCATCACAAGATAAGATAAATCACGTACGCCCCTCGGTTTAATAGAAGGAAATTCTACAAGACCCCATTCGCCAAAATAATTTTTAGCCATAATCTTTGAAAGACCGACCCAATTTGCAAGCACAGCCTCTCCCGGAGACGAACCAATTACCACTTGAGCGGAAGCGCTCAAAACATCAAAAAGTTTTGGTTCAGAAATTGGTTTGCCTATTTTTCGAATTTCATTTGTGGCGTGCGAAACTGTTTTTTGAGCCTGTGTGTCAAGTTCTTTTTGGTGAGCCCAGCGAGAATGAAAATCTTCATTCTCATGAAATCGAGTCAACGACTTATTCAACGTGAGAAGAAAATATACATGATTTTCATGCTTAGGATGTAAGGCAAGATTCTGTAATACATATGTTTCGCGAACCACACCACCAGCGACTGAAAAATAATTTTCAAAATCAGCAAAAACACCTCGTAATTCTGACATTTTTGAAGACTTGCGAATACGAGAAAGAGCGTCGGCTTCTATTTGACGAACTCTCTCTCTAGTAATATTGTACTTGTTTCCGATTGCTTCAAGAGTCATTCTTTCGGAGTTTTTACCTAACCCGAAACGAAATTCTACAATATCTCTTGTACGCTTAGGCAAAACACCTAACAACTGTTTTGTGGCTACCTCTGGGTGTAACGATAAAGTCGAATTATTCATATAGTATATATTAGCAGATAGGCAAATTTCTGTCAACTAATTGTACAGTATGGAGGTCATTTATTATGCTCCAACAATCCCATCCTCATAGCGTCTCTCAAAATCTAACAAAACTCCTTTTTTATGAAGCGACATACTTTGCAAAATACCCATACTCAAAAAAATAGTGACTAAACCAGATCCGCCGTAACTAACCAAGGGCATACTTAAGCCGGTTATTGGTAGTATACCCATGTTCATACCAATATGTATTGATGCTTGAAAAAAAATCAACAGCGAAAGACCTGCGGAAAATAAGCGCTCAAAATTACTTTCAGCATATATACCAGTTCTTAAAATTCGCCAAACAACAATGCCAAAAAACAACAAAAATATTAGAACTCCTACAAAGCCCCACTCTTCAGCAAAAGCAGCAAAAATAAAATCGGTCTCATGTTCTGGTAAAAATGCGAGACGAGACTGTGTCCCATATCCTATACCACGACCCAATAACTCTCCAGCCCCCACCGCAATCATTGATTGCGTTGAATGATAGCCAGTACCACGCACATCACTTCCTGGATTTACAAACGAAACTATACGTGATTTTTGATATGGTAGCAATAAAAATTGCCAAATAAAAATTGCCGCAATCAATCCTACCACAAAAAGAGAAATCAAATGGCGTATTCTAATACCACCGACCAAAGACATGCCTAGCCATAAAAATCCAAGTAATGCGGCAGAGCCAAAATCAGGCTGTAAAAATACCAATAATGTAGGAATAAATACATATATGCCAGAAACAATTAGTGTGCGAATACGTGCGATCTCTACATGCCTACGAGAAAAATATTTAGCCAATAGCAAAAGTAAAACGGGCTTCATAAATTCTGATGGTTCAAGTTTAATAAATCCTACGTTTAACCAACTTTCTGCCCCTCGCACTGATTGATTGCCAACAAGTACGACAACAAGCATAAGCAAAATAATTATATAAAATAAAATCAAAAAAACGCTATTTGTTTTAAAAAACCCCCAATCAATAAATAAGGCAATACAAAAAATAATAAGACTAAGAGCGATCCAAACAATTTGACGCGTAAAAAAATATTGTACAGAAATATCTCCTGCGACGCCAAACGATCTCATCGTAGTAAGTCCAAAAAAAACTAACATCAATGAAGAAAGCATTAAAATCCAGTCTATTGATTTAATTGTTTGTACAATATTTTTCATAAAAATAACAAATGAAAATGATTTGTTTTCATAATAATTATCACTTAAGCTGGCGGAAAAATAGCTCTGCTCTATCAACTCCGAGAATTGCTTTGGGCCAAGTAAATACTAAATCGCGGTCTTGATTTATATCCAAATTATCTACTAGCGTTTGTGATACGCCCACCGCCCGATCTCCAGACCAAAGTACTATATCTGCTTCAATATTTTTATATACATCAGTGAATTCATTTTTTATGCGCACCTCAACTCGAGGAAATTCGCTTTCCAATAATGTATCTGCTTTTTCCACTTTTATTTTAAGCACGTTTTGTGTTTTCTTGTCCCAAACAATATTATTAGTATTAAACTCTAAAATAGCTCTTTGTGGAGTACGATTTTGTATTGATATTTCTGGTTCCAAAATAAGCAGTTTGGCGCCTGGTTCTAAATAAGTTTTGTTTTCCCGTTTCGCGATGATGACATTTTTATTGTCAAAAATAGTAAATATATACGACAATTCTGTCGCTTCTAAAAATTCGTTTTGGTTTTCTATCAACGCCGCGGCGTCAATAAAACCTTCTTTCAACGAAAAAAATCGAGACCACAAAATTACAGGTTCTTTAATTTTAGAAGCGCAAGGAATACAATTTGCGCCACCACAATCTATCCCTTCTTCATTTTGATTTTGTTTTTTATCAAAACATGACGCTGGAGTATAAGTCGCGTACCAAATATATCCTATAAAAAGAATTATGATCAAAAGAAAAAATCCTAAAACCGATATTCGTCTCTTAAATGTCCACGATAATATCATATTATATTAGTGTAATAGAAATCGAAGTAAAAAAAAACCCCTCGCCGCGCGATGGCGGATCATAGGGGCAGGTGGGCGGGTGGTGAATGGCGTTGGTACGCCGGTTCGCCACATTCGGCGTATGCCCGCTACTGGTTGGCGCAACCAGCACTCAAGTGAGCATTAAACCACCCTAGAGTTTATTGGCGCGACAAGTTGCAATTGGCTTCGCAGGCCACAGGCCTTCACCAATCACGACTGTCTCGGACCCACTTTATTGTCTAGGCACGTTCCGGCTATGAACGTGTCCGCAACAAATGTGTCGCGCCAAGCTTTTTGCAGAGCAAAGCTCAAACAGGAGTTCAAGGCCGAAGCCAAGCAACATCTGTTTGTTTACTCTGCTAAGATTTTCAAAAAACTTCGTCGAGGGGGAGAGGCCGAGGTCGCCCGACAAGATGACCTCTCCCCCTCCTTGGCATCACCAGACGCCAAGTTTGTTTCGGTGCAACATCATCCACGTCGAATGACGGGACGGAGCACACGAAATATTTTCAAACAGGATCGCGGGTGCATAACGTCTCCATCTGCGTTTTCCTTTTAAGGGTCCTAGCAGAATGGCGTTGTAATGCGCCCCGCGAAATGAATTTACCATAATGTTCGGAGTCGGACTTCGCACATATGCTACTCTCATTTCACGGCCCCAAGATTTCTTGAGGCTTTCCAAAGACTGTGCTCACTAAGTGCGAGCAATGGAGCCTGTCTCCATCCATGGGATTTTCCCCAGTCTTTGGTCTTGCTAGTAACTATATCCCCAACGCGCCAAGACAGATGCGCGCGCTGGTACTGATGTTTCAAAAGAACACAGCGGGAGCTAGGTCGAGGGAGCGATCCTCATTATTTTTCGAAGTACCCGGGTTATCGATCGTCGGGCACGACGCGCTTTCATTTTACCTAGCCCCCGCGAAATAAAATTCCGATTTATCCACCTCTGGCGGACATATGTCAGAATCTCATTTCGCGGTCCAAACCCATGCTTGGTATTATTTTCAATTGTGCCATTATAGCAAGCTCACAAAATTTGTCAACCTGCCACGCAACATTAATTTACAAATTCAATTTATAAACTAATGTTGAGAGCTGAAGGTGGGGTTTTTGTTTTTCTTTTGTTTCTTTTTTTATTTTCTTTTTTTATTTTTTTTGTTCCCCACCTCCAGCTTGTTTCCATTATACACCCATTATCATAATTTGTCAAGTCTTTTATACAAAAAATCGAAAACACCTTATTTTTCTAGTGTTTTTGCGCTGTAACTAGTTTGTTTGTTTTCTCTTGCAATAAGCGCTCTAAAATATACAAACATCATTGTATTGAGTTGTTTTACTCTTATTGCAAGTTCTTTTGAAATTTCTTCTTCTGTGCGCCCTTCAATTTGGATAGTAAATTCAAATCGTCTAGATTGTTTCCTCAAACAATTTTGTCGTTTTTGCTCTATTTGATCTGAAGAGTCATGTTTGTTGTCTATGAAATACGCGCAATAATCAAGCATAATATATAGATTTTGAAACGAATAATCAGTAAATCGCTCTTGCGCGCCCCAAAGGACATTCATTGAATACCCTACGGGAAGTGGTTTTCCAGCTTCTCTGGCAAAATTATCTTTTGAAACACTATAGAACCCGACAACTTGCCTCATAAAATCCTTGAAAGTAGAAGTTGTTATTTGCTGTTTTGAATACGTATCAACCATTTTCATTGCGTTAAGAAGTGATTCTTTGTATTGTTTTTCTTCTTCTGCATTATCCATATTGAGCGGGCACTGTACAGTCGCAAGCATTTGCACGGGCGTGCTATCAAATATTTTTTGAACCTCTGGTGCAATATATTTACCATCAACTAAATATGCACCTGGAATAGTTTGTGCTGAAATCGTAAAACTGCGAGGATTTTCTTTTGATAATTCAATCTTAATATTTGTTGACGCAATAGACGATAAATCTTCTAATACTTTTATTGTTATGTTCTCAATTGTTTTTTTACATTCTTCCAATGTATATTCTTTCGCACAAACAATTGAAGAAAATGCCACCATAAATAAAAACGGTGGGAACAAAAACAATCCTATTCGTTTCGTCATAGATCCTCCAAAATGACAAAATACTTCTTATTATGAGGTACCATATACAGAAAAAATAGTAAAATTTTAGACATTAACATAAAAATTGAGTGCTTTTAACCGGCGGCTAGCTACTTTCCCCCTTACGGAGTATCATCGCCACTACCATGTTTTACGACTCTGTTCGGAATGGGAAGAGGTAGTGCCATGGCGTCGAGCCACCGAATAAAAAAACTCAATCAAGATTTTTGAATTATTATCAATCCAGAAACTTTATTTTCACTAACAGAAACTTAATCGTTCAAATAATGTTTCTGAATTTTTTTAATGTAAGTAAATACTTTTGCAAATGCACTTTATAGCAGGACGGTTTGGACCATTAGTACTCCTCGGCTGAAACCCTTGCGGGCCTTACACCTAGAGCCTATCAACCTCGTAGTCTTCGAGGGGTCTCATAACGATGCTTAATCTTAGGGTGTGCTTCACGCTTAGATGCTTTCAGCGTTTATCACGTCCATACATAGCTACCGAGCGTTGCCGCGGGCGCGACAGCTCGTACACCAGAGGTATGTTCCTTTCGGTCCTCTCGTCACGTATTCCCCTATTTCTAGGAGCGCAGACTATATCTTCATCCGCCTCAATGCACTAGCTTTGGGCGGAGTCGGCGTATTACCTAATTATTCTAGGTTTTTAGAACCTTTCGAAATAATTAAGTCTGTGTTACACATTGCAACATCAAGTCGTTACGGGGTCAAATCTAAAACTTTTTGAAGCATTTTTTTGGTTTTTCTACTATGGCTTTTGTAATTATTTGATTGAATTGTTAGAATCCAATCCAATAATTGCTTACGATCCTTAACCGTAAATCGAGCCATTGGTTTCTGTGCTAAAAAATCTGCCGCAGAATATAGCGCTCTTGCTTGTTTCTCTTTGAAACGAATAAATGGGAGCAGTAGCTTTAAAATATCTCTCACTTGTCTATAACCATTAATCCTTAATTCAGTAATACCATCATTTCTTTGTGAAAGATATCCGATACCAAATATTGTTCTCATCCAGTGGAGTGGTTTTTCATGCCTACTGTCTTGATAAAAACAAATAGTACACATAAATCGCCAACCAACTTTTGAATCAGCTCGTTTCTTGAGTTGTAGCATAAGGCTACCGTCACCATCAAGAAAACCAGCGATATACGCTAAATCGTTTTGTAAATTTTTAGATCGACTTCCCACGGTATTGTCTTAAAGTTATTATGGTCCTCAAGTATCTTGATCATATCATATCGCTGGACCTTTGCAATATGACGTTGCAACCCATAATAACTATGAAGATTTCACCGTTATAGCCGAATTTTCAATTCCAATTACTTGGAAGAGTAGCAATTCTTTACTAGAAAGAACGCCCCTCAAGCATCAACGGGTGTAGTAGATAGGAGACCAACCTGTCTCACGACGGTTTGAACCCAGCTCACGTACCTT
>ERZ1292640.1728-Hain-H43-02um-R1-1728-length-17927-cov-7_pt1 | contig 17927 bp, 12 predicted proteins | sample MGYA00564404_ERZ1292640 | MGnify/ENA primary metagenome ERZ1292640 (study PRJEB36523, sample SAMEA6512636) | groundwater metagenome | collected 2019-01-08 | study: AquaDiva: Metagenomics assemblies of 32 groundwater samples
CAGCCAGTGGGCGCAAGAATCCGTCCAGGTGGAGTACGGATGGTCGCTGGGGCGGACGCCGAAATCATGGGTGGCTGTGGCATAGATGTGCAATTCCGCCGGGACGCCGGCTCGCTTCAAAGCAAGGTACATGAACAGGCTGTGCTCCGGCGGGCTGACGATATCGTCCCCGCCATGCACGAGGAAGATGGGGGGCGTCCCCGCCGGGATGCGCAGGCCCGGAGCGAGTTCATCCTTGTCCTTCGCCTTCAGGTAGCCCGAATAAACCAGAATCGCGAAGTCGGGCCGGCAACTGATTTTGTCGATGTCATCAATCGGCCCATAGGTTCGCTTCTCGAAGTTCGTCGCCGTCGCAAGGGCCAGATGGCCGCCCGCCGAGAAACCCACCATGCCGATTCGCTGCGGATCGATGCCCCACTGAATGGCTCTGCTCCGGACCAGGCTGACGGCCCGCTGGGCATCCTGGAGCGGACGCCGGGCCGGCTCGCCCTTCGGCTCATCGGGGCGGCGCGGCACCCGGTACTTGAGGATGATGCCGGTCACGCCCAGCGAGTTCAGCCAGGCGGCGACTTCCTCGCCTTCCAACTGCCAGTAAAGGTTCCAGTAGCCGCCTCCAGGACAGATCAGGATTGCTGTCCCGGTGTCCTTATCCTTTGCCGGCCGATAGATCGTGAGGGTCGGTTTGGTGACGTCGGTCACCATCCGGGTCGGCTCGGTGACTTCGACTTGTTTGCGGTCCAGCTTCGGTGACATAACGACCCTTTCCGCGCCGATATTGCCGCTCTCATCTGGGACTTGGCCTGGCCAAATCTCGACGACCAGCGGATGGTCGGCCCCGACCACCGGCCAAGATATGCACAAGTTTAAGAACAGAAGAATCGTTGTTGCGAATCGCATAATTTCTAAAGATTTGCTGAACACAATTTGGCTTCCGCCAACTAACGCACCTTCTCAACCAGCCGCGCCACGGCGCCAGCGATCCGTTCCTCAATGTCCGGACACCAGCGGTTGGCGGGCAGGCCATACACGTCGAACGCGCCGGCTTGGTAACCGCCTTCCTCCCAGAGTCGCTGCGAAGGAATGTAGGCCATTACATCATTTGCATATCCGGTCACCCAAGTGCCCGAACCGAACTCCTTTTTGAAGCGGAGGGCGTAATCAACGCAGACCTCGCCACCAAGCGCGATCCAGAGCTGATCCGTGCCGAGCTTCCAAACCTGGACGGGATATTCGGGATAACTGCGCTCGAAAGTCCTGCCGGCCGCTGACTCTGAGAGGAGCCTCTTTGCCCAGCGCGCGCGGTAGTCACTCCTCTGCGCGGCGGTTTCAAGATCGGCCTTCGACGGCTGCTCGCCGAAATCCAGCGCGATGAATTCGAACGCGGTCCGAATCCGGGGTGACACCGGCCGCATCGGTCTTTCGAGGACGGTCTCGACCGCGGCGGCAAGATTCTCGCCAAGCTTCTGGCAGAGTTCGGTCGTTCCGCGCGGGGCCGCACTTTGGTCGCTGCCACAACCTTGAAAGAACATGGCCAACGCTTCCGGGTGCTGGGTTTCGAGCGCCCGCTGCGTCACACCGGCGTAGTCGGCCGACCAGCGATAGTTCTGAACGAGAGCCGAGGTGTGCGCCGCATAGCCGAAGACCACGGCCCGCAACCGGCCCTCGAGGGAGCGCACCGCCAAGACCGGCACGGCGTGGTCGGAAGGTCCGCGTGGGGATTCACCGCGCTGCATCATCTCGGGCAGATCGCTCTCTTTGTTGGTTCGGCGGTTGAGCGCGAAGGTCGCCTTCCCTTCCCCTGCCCAGAGGCACGCCGGACTGCGCCGGGCCATGGCTTCGCCTACCGTCGCGACAATGGTTTCCGCGAGCCAGTCCGAGTACTTCGCGATCAGTTTGCGCTGCCGTTCATCAAGGGGATAAATGTCCTGAAGCGCGTCCCGCAGAACCGGCCCTGAGTGCGTGTGTGACGTGGCCATAAGGATGCGCGAGCGATCCAGGCCGTGCTCGCGCTGAAGCCGGGAGACGGCGGCCTCGTACATCCATTTGGGAATGCCCACAAGGTCTGCGGCGACGATGACCGTCACACCGCCGTCCGGAGCGCGAAGCGCCAACGCCTTCACCCACAGATCATCGAGAGTCCCCTCAGCCGGTCGCGTCCGGGCGGCGAAGCCACCCATCCAGAACAGTTCCTTGGGCGTAATCCTGGCTCGACTTGAGCCAAAGCTCCAGGCCGCGTCCTCGGCGGCCCAGGCTGCGCCGGTGGCCAGGAACAAGCTCAGGATCAAGCCGACAAGTTTGGAGAAGCGCATGAGGCTCTTGCAACAATCCGGGCGAGTTCTTCCTCTCCCCGCGAGGAACAAGTGGGGAGAGGATTGAGGCGAGAGGAATTCGCAACAAAAACGCGCCTCCTCTCCCCGGCCCTCTCCTCCATCCCATAGAGGAGAGAGAGAAGAATCGGCTGCTGATTGGATATTGAAATAATCTCCCATTTTCTTGGTTTGCGTTTCTGCTATGGAAGTTTACTTCGGCCAGATTTTAACACCCGCGATTTCGATGAGCTCAACCGCGTCCGCGGGACCTGCGACAATGGGAGCATCCTGATTGTTCAGGTCAATCTCGAAGCTCGCTTCCTCGTTTTTCACTCGGACGAAAAGGTTTCCCACACGGAGCGACTTTCCTCGGCAGAAGAGCACTCGCGTCGGCCGGTTCGCCGCGTCAAATCGAACCAGGCACAGGTCACCTTCGAAACGAGCGCTGCATTCCTTTTGAACCACCAGGGACGCGGCGAACCGCGCGGAGGTTGAGGCAGGTTGGGCTTCGACGTTTGCCGAGAGGAAGATGTCCCGCCGCCCGTCGGCCAGGCGAACCTCAATCCCGACGTGGCCATCAGAGCAAGGTTTGGCCTCCGAGTCCTCCAGTTCCAAACGGCGAATCGAGGCAATGTTCGACCTCTCCTCGTACGGTTCCAAGACTCCAACGAACGTGGAAGAGAGCGGCGGTTCAGCAGCCCGGCGACGCACGAGCACGCTGGGAATCCACGCTTCCGCTGTCCCGCCGTAAAGGCCAACGGCCACCCAGGTCTCGGCGAGTTCCACCTCCGCGCCGCGTGTCAGGTCCGTATGGCGGAGATGCACGTCGCTCGACGGCGGCCGGTACTTCAGGTGGTCCTCGACGTTCCAATCCACACTCCAGCCCTCCGACGGCTTCGGGTCTCGCTTGAAGTTGCGCATGACTGGGCCGAAGCGCGGTTGCTCCTCCGGAACGAGCGAAAGGCCCTGCGTTGAAACGTGGCCAAAATGTCCGCGAAGGAATCGGGTATGCTCCGCACCGCCCGCCACCCGGAAAACATCAATGAGGTAGGAATCCCTTTCGGAAATGTCCACAAGGGCGATGGTCCTCTCGTACTGCTGGCCACCGGCCAACTTGGCACCTGTAGCGCGTACTGCCCGAAGCTGTCTCCCATCAAACCAAAGCGTGGTTTTGCCGCTGCCCGGCCGCGTGTTTTGGCCATCCACGGCCACGGTGTTGTGAGCGGCGGTCTGGGTGTACCACACCGCGCGCGGCGAACTCCAGCCCCCGTACTGAACCGGCGGATACCCGAAGTCGGGGAGCAGATCCAGGCCCTTCGCGAAGAGGCCGATGTTCATCCCATCGGCATGACCGTGGCGCTCGCCGGAGTCGTAATCAAGCCAGGCCGCCCGTGCGTTGGTTCGTTCGCCAGACCGGAGGATGGCCAAACCCCACTCCGTCTTGTTCACGCTCGGCAACTTGATCTCGGGGCCGTTCTCGGCGATGACCTTTGCCACCTTCGCCTGAAACCCGGCAGGTTCAGCCGCGAATAGGTCGTAAGGCAGGCCGTTGGTGGAAGAACCGTTTGCCCCGTGGAGGAGGCGCACGAAATCCTTGTCTCCGGTCGCTTCGTACAGTTCCCAGAGGAACGCATAGGATGAAGGATTGATCCCGGGATTCTTGGAGAAGGCGAGGCCGGCATAGCTTGGCGTCCTTTCCGCGAACGAACCGGTGTCCCCCGTGCGCGGGTAATACTGGCCCAGGCACCATGTGTCCAAGTGGAAACGGTACATGGCATGAAGCCGGGGATGGCGACCAAGCGCCTCGCGGATGAAACCAGGGTCGGCCCGCGCGTAGCGGCCCAGAAGCTCGGCGATGGCGTGGGGGGCTATTACGGTGTAGCCGGCGATCCCCTTCTCACCCGTGACACCGTCCACCGCGGTGGCTTTGCTGATGATTCCGTCGAGCATCGCCATGACATCCGCGCGGTTGCCCGGCCATCCGAGCACGGTGCGAAGCGTCGTGATCGTCACGTCGGTTGAGGGATAGTTCGACTCGATCTTGGGACGATGATCAAGAGTGTCGCGGAAGATTCGCTCTTCGATGTTCCGCTGAAGGTCGGCGAAGGAGGACTTGGAATTCGCGAGCTTGTGTTTCGCGGCTTTGGCGGCCAGGAACTTCACGAGGTCCGGGTCGCGGGCCAAACCCTCGAAGACGGAGTCGTAGGCCAGGGCCAAATCGTGAACTTCGACACAGGCATCGTGCCAGGTGGAAACGTATCCCGAGCGGGGCGGTCCCTCGTACATCACCCCTTCCTTGCCGAAGTCGAACGTCGGGTAGAGATCAGCCGCGCGGTCGAGGAGCACGCCGGCCTTGTGCGCGTAAGCAAGATCTCCGGTGCCAACGTACGCGGCAGCGAGGTTTCGGATTCCGCTGACGATGGCTTGTTTCCACTGGCCGAAGATGAGGTAGGCGCCAATAAACCGCCAACGCTTGCCATCCTCGGTGTAGCCCTCGCCGTCGTCCACGCCAAAGTGGTGCAGCGGATCAGACGGGTCGGGATGCTCCGCGTTAAAGAGGAGCGAGCGATCGGCACGCTGCGGATCAAAGACGCCCTGCTCGTTCAGGCCGGAACGGTAGAACTTGAGGAAATCGTTTTTCGGAAACAGCTCTTTGCACTGCGGACAGCGCATCTTCCACGGTTGCTTCAGCGCGTCGGGAACCCACTCGTACATCGGAACCGGCTTTTTGCAGGCGGGGCAATGACCATCCGACCAGACCTGCCAGGAGCGTCGAATCGTGTTACCGAACATGAGTCTCCAGAGTTCATCATCCGACAGTTGCATCCACGGCTTGGCTGCGGCCACGAGGGAGTCCCGGATTTCTGCGGCCCAGGCGTGATCGCGAGCATTGGCCCGTGCGCGCGCGACCAACTCGCTCGGGAAGAAAGCGCTCCCTGTCTTCGGGTTTGGAGCGGCGGCACCTGGATTAGCAGGTGTCGCGGGGAAGGAACTCTGCACAAAACTCTCCTCGAGCCAGCGGTAGGCAGCCTCCCGGCCAACCGGCGGGAACTGGTGCGGGCCGTCGAACGCTTGCCACGCGAGCGCGCGATCGGCACCGTAGAGATCATAGACTTTCCGCACATCCTTCAGCAGCTCATCCAGGTTTTCTGTCTGGGGAAAGATCGAGTCCTTCGTGGCGTACCATAGGAACAATCGCCGCGGAGCGGTCAGCGCGAGAACGTGCTGCCAGTCGAAGGGGATGCCGGCGACATCCGGCAGGTAGAAGCCCAACTGTGGAATCAGCGCAGTGAGATGCGACCAGCGCTCCGGGTTTGGATCGCTCCGAAACGTCGTGAAGCCGCAGCTCGCGACCGCCACCGAGATGCGCGGTTCAAACGCGGCAGCGAAGAGTGTCCCATACGCGCCGTGGGAGTGGCCGATGCTCCCGATTTTTTGCGGATCAACGAAGGGGAGCGTTTCCAGATAATCAATCATCCGGCCCACGTCCCAGATCATCTTGCCCATGAAGGACCATCCGGAATGTTGGCGGTAAAACGCAATGCTGTTGTCGTAGGGCTGCTTCCCGGCAGCGATGCGCTCCCCGAAACCGATGACGTCCGGCGCGAGGCAAACATAGCCGCGCTGCACCAATTCGACCGCGAAGGCCAACTCCGGATCACCCTTCATGCCGCACGGTTCTTCTTTGCCCTGCGCGACGGTTTGATGAAGGCACACCATTGCCGGCACGCGTTTCGAGGAGAGCTTCTTTGGCACCAGCAGGTAGGCGGGAATCCAATCGTCCAGCTCGCTCCTGATCATGACGTGGCGGCGGGTGTAACCCTCCAAATCCTCCCCGCCCAGCTCGCGGACTTCGAGGGCCGGTTGTTTCAAGTCAGTTGGTTGACCAAGAATCTGCCGAATGGTCGAGGCGATTTGTTTGCGCCGCTCCTCCCAGCCGCGGACCGAAGCGATCCGATTGGTGCCACTCGCATCGTCGCCGAGGAGCGGCGCTAAGTCCCGGCGGCCGGCTTGATCCGTGCGCAACTCGGGCTTCTGCCAGGTCGTCACCTGCTGCCACTGGTCCCAATCGTGGCCCGGCCATGCCTGGAGGTGAACGCCCCAACAACATACTGCCGCGACAAGGAAGAAGAGCTTCCACGGCTTATCAAGATGGAATGCCCCGCATCGTGACACTGTAACCATTGGGTCCGCTCGGCTACGCTCTTCGGCTCGGTATCGAAGGTCGCCGTCGTGGTGAGAATCGCCTCGTTGTCGATGTCGGTAATGGCCGGGACGCCCGCAAGCACTGCGCGTCGAATCGTCACTGATGAGTCGGTGGACGTTGGAGAGTGGCGTGGCCGAGCAGCCAACGACCGAGACGACCGCCGCCGACGGGGACGGGGGAGCGCACGCTGCGCTCTCGAATTGCCGCCCAGCGTTGAGCGGAGCAGAGCGGTTGGGGTTCATCAGAACGCGAGATTAGGCGTACCGTCGGCGTTGTCGAGCGCCGAAAAAACCCAGGCAGAACCTTTCACCTGTGACGAAGTCCACGCACAAATGCTGGCCGATGTCAGCGGGGCCGAAGACGGGAAGCTTTAATCCTGAGCGCTCAATTGCCTCTTGAGCCCGGCCAGCATTTCGTTGAAGAAGTTGGCGGATTTTTGGGTGGTGGTGACGGTGGAATCGAAATTCACGAGCGTAGGCAGAGAACTTTGTGTCGGGATGTCGTAATAAGGAAGAACGGCCTTGATCCCGCCGGCTGAGCCCACGCGGGTATAAGCATCCTGCACGTGGATTTGCTTGGTCAAATTGATTCGATAACCAAGCCTGGCTAGAAGCTCCTCGTAAGAATTCGTACCGTTCACCGCTTCGCATTGCGCCTCCCGGTCGGGAGACAGGCTGTCGAGGATAGCTTTGAGTCCTTTGAATGGTTCGCGGGACAAAACACGCGCAAAATTCCGCTGCCTCGTTTCAGTGGTCGTGTTGGCTGATGGGTTTGCCATAAGAGTCAAAGCAAGTGGGCCTCCATTTGGCGGAGTCCCACTGCAACGATCAATCCACCGGGCTGATTATCAGCGATTGGAGTAGCTCCTGCCGCCATAACCGCCACCGCCGGCGGGACGCTCTTCGCGCGGGCGAGCTTCGTTGACCGTCAGGGAGCGGCCTTTCCATTCCGTGCCATTGAGTTTCTGAATGGCCGCAGTAGCCCCTTCTTGGGTGTTCATGGTAACGAAGGCAAAGCCACGCGCCCGACCGGTCATTTTATCCATGATGACATTGATCTCGTTCACCGGGCCGTGTTGTGAAAGCATGTCCCGGAGGTCGTTCTCGGTGACGTCAAAGGAAAGATTCCCCACGTATAGTTTTGTGCTCATGATGATTTGTGTGATTTAGACCTACTGCTCCTTCCCAGACTGTTCCCGATCATCGGGTTTCAAATCAACACTGAAAACAAATTCAACTGAAGATCTTCCATGCCTTGAAAGCGGCTGGTTGCCTAAAAACTGACATTAACTTACGCGATGGCAGAGCGTATGCAAACTATATTCCAATAATTCGCACGGCGAATTCCGCGCTGGCACAACGGCTTTTTCCTGGGCTACCCTTGCTCAATCGCTATACATCATACGCCATGCCCATTAAAATCGACCCCAAACTCACGCCACAAAAGCTGCTGCCCAAGCTTCAGCGACTTTTTGAGTTGTCCGGCCAGAAAATCGTGGCTGTCGAAAAAACCTGGGATCCGGCCAAAGGCTCGCCCGTTCTGACGGTGAAGGGCAAGTACACCAGCCGCGGCTGGACGGAATGGACCCAAGGCTTCCAGTTCGGTTCGGCGCTGCTGCAATTCGACGCCACCGGCGATAGCCGCTTCCTGGACATCGGACGCGCCGGCACGGTCGCCCACATGGCCGCCCATGTGTCGCACGTCGGCGTGCATGACCACGGTTTCAACAATATCTCCACCTACGGCAATCTGCTCCGCCTGATGCGCGACGGAAAAATGGCCTGGAACGACCGGGAGCGGGAGTTCTACGAACTGGCCCTGAAAGTCTCCGGTGCCGTCCAGGCCGCCCGCTGGACGCCGATTGCCGACGGCACAGGTTACATCTACTCCTTCAATGGCCCGCACTCGCTCTTCATCGATACCCTGCGGTCGTTGCGGTCGCTGGCCGTGGCCCACCAACTCGGCCACGTGTTGATGGGTGAGCACGACCAGAAGATTTCGCTCCTGCAACGGCTCAAGGAACACGCCTCGACCACGGCGCGCTACGCGGTCTATTACGGCGAGGGCCGCGATGCTTATGACGTGCGCGGGCGGACCGCTCACGAAAGCATCTTTAACCTGAACGATGGCCAATATCGCTGTCCAAACTCGCAGCAAGGCTACTCGCCGTTCAGCACCTGGACGCGTGGTTTGGCGTGGGCCATCCTCGGATTCGCTGAGCAGTTGGAGTTTTTCCTCCACTTTGGCGGCGGCACACTTGAGAGCGCGGCTGACTCTCCCGCCGCAGCAGAAACCGGCCGCGTTCTCGCGAACAGAGCCAGGATCAGAGCGATGATGCTCAAAGCGGCCACCGCTACTACGACACTGGCGATGGTATTAGCCAAGGGCACATTGATCAGAGCGATGATGCTTAAAGCGGCCACCGCCACCGCCGATTTCTACCTCGCAAGCTCCTGTGCGGACGGCATCCCGATGTGGGACACTGGAGCGCCGAATTTGCATCGGCTCGGCAACTACTTGAGCAAGCCTGCCAATCCCTTCAATCGCTGGGAACCGGTGGACAGCTCCGCTGCTGCCATCGCCGCCCAGGGCCTCATCCGCCTTGGCAACCATCTCGCTGCCACCGGCGACACGAAGAACGGCGCGCGCTATCGCCAGGCTGGTCTCACCGTCGCCGATACGATATTCGCCGAGCCCTATCTTTCCACGGCTCCGCGGCATCAAGGCTTGTTGCTGCACTCGATTTATCATCGGCCCAACGGCTGGGATTACATCGCGCCCGGCCAAAGGGTGCCCAATGGCGAAAGCTCCATGTGGGGCGATTACCACGCGCGCGAGTTGGCACTGCTGCTCTTGCGGGAAGCACGCCGGGAAAAATATCTCACCTTCTTTGCCTGTGTTCCGGAACCGGTAGCTCATTGAGAGGCGGAACGCACCATGCCGTTGCTGGAAATCAAGGATTTGACGCTGGAATTCCGCACCGACTCCGGCACCGTGCGCGCCGTGGAGGGTCTTTCTCTGGCCATCGACGCCGGCGAAACAGTCTGCCTGGTGGGCGAAAGCGGCTGTGGCAAGAGCGCCACCGCCTTGTCGATCGCCCGGCTGTTGCCCTCCCCTCCCGCAAATTACCTCAGCGGCGAGGTTTTTCTCAATGGCCGCGATGTTTTGCGGATGTCCAAAGCCGAGCTGAGGGCGATTCGGGGCGGCGTGGTGAGCTATGTATTCCAGGAGCCGGGCGCGTCGCTCAATCCGGTCTTTCGCGTCGGAAGTCAAATCAAGGAGAGTCTCAAGTTGCACCGCCCGGAAACGGCCACCAACGACGAAGTGATCCGGTTGCTGAAGCTGGTCGGCATCCCCGCGCCGGAGTCGCGCCGGCGAGATTATCCGCACCAAATGTCCGGCGGCATGCTGCAGCGGATCATGATCGCCATGGCCATCGCCTCCCACCCGAAGCTGCTCATCGCCGATGAACCCACCACCGCTCTCGATGTGACCATCCAGGCGCAAATCATCGAACTGTTGCGCGAGTTGAAACAACGCCTGGACATGAGCATCCTGCTAATCACGCACAATATCGGCATCGTCAGTGACATCGCCGATCGTGTGTTCGTGATGTACGCCGGGCAGATTGTGGAATCGGCTCCGGCCATAGAAATGTTGAAAAGACCGTTGCATCCCTACACCCAGGCCCTGATGGCCTCCGTCCCCAAACTGGGAGCGGGCGCTCAGCGGCTGACGGCCATTCCCGGCGCGGTGCCTAACCCCAGCGCGCTGCCCGGAGGATGCCGCTTTCACCCGCGCTGCTTCAAAGCGCAATCCGATTGTTCCGTGAGCGCACCGGAGTTGAGGGAGGCGGAATCGAACCGTTTGGTTCGTTGCCCCTACTGGAATTCAAATCCGAAATCCGAAATCCGAAATCCGAAATCGCCCAGTGAGCCTGCTCCAAGTTCAAAACCTTAAAGTCCACTTCCCCGTCCAGCACGGCGTGTTCGGCCGCGCCCATGCGTTCGTGAAAGCGGTGGATGATGTGAGCTTCGCCGTTGAGGCGAACGAAACGGTCGGGCTGGTCGGCGAAAGCGGCTGCGGCAAGACCACCCTCGGACGCGCCTGCCTCCGGCTGTTGGAGCCGACGTCGGGCCGCATTGACTTTGAGGGCGAAGAGATCACCGGCTTGAACGGCGCAAAACTCCGCTTGCTGCGCCGCAAGTTCCAAATGGTTTTCCAGGACCCCTGCGGCTCGCTCGATCCGCGCATGACTATCGAACAGATTATCGGCGAGGCCCTCGATATCCACAAGCTGGCGGACAATGCCGGCGCCCGGCAAAGGCGCATTGAAGGACTGCTCCAGGCTGCGGGTTTGAATGCCGGCCACGCGCCGCGTTACCCGCACGAATTCAGCGGCGGCCAGCGCCAGCGCATCGGCATCGCGCGGGCCCTGGCGGTGGAGCCAGAACTGATTGTCTGCGACGAACCGGTCAGCGCGCTGGATGTCTCCGTGCAAGCCCAGATCATCAACCTGCTGCAAGATTTGCAGCACGAGCGCGGCATGGCCTACCTGTTTATCGCCCATGACCTGGCCGTTGTGGAACACATTGCCCGCCGCGTGCTGGTGATGTATCTCGGCAAGGTGGTCGAAATAGGCGAGGCCAAAGCCGTGGTCCGTTCGCCGCGGCACCCCTACACCCAGGCGTTGATCTCTGCGGTGCCGGTCGTGGACCCCGACGCCAAGCGCCCGCGCATCATCCTGCCGGGTGATGTGCCCTCTCCCATCAATCCACCCGGCGGCTGTCCGTTCCATCCGCGCTGTCCGATTGCGGAAACGCGCTGCCGAACGGAAGTGCCTTTGCTGAGGGAAGCCGCTCCGGGCCATTGGGCCGCTTGTCACCTGGCCCGGTAACACAACACTTTCGGTGGACTGGATGAAGCCAGAAATGAACACCCGGAGTCATTTTTGACTTCCCGCGCGGACGAGTGTCGTTTTCACTTTGAGCGAATGAATACTCTGTCACACCCGGCGGTCACGCGCTTCTGCCATTCGTTCGCTGCCGGACTGCTGATCGTCGGGTCCATGCTCCTTGCAGTGCCCGCCGCCGGGCAGCCTCTCTCCGCCGGCGCCGCGCGCGTCGAAATCACGCCTTCGACCCATCTGCTGAACTGGGTTGGCCACCAGCCTTATGACGGCGTGCTCGATCCGATTTTTGTCCGCGCCTTGGTCCTGTCAGACAGCGAGAGCAATCGAGTCGCCATCTTGTGTTGGGACCTGGTGGACACGCGCGAAGCTTTTGTCGCCAAGGTCCGCTCGGAGACAGCAAAGGCAACCGGGATTTCGGAAACAAACATACTCATCAACGCCTCGCACACGCACTCCGCTCCTTGGGCGCCGGTCCTGGACAGCCCGCTCCTGGCCGCCGAACGCAAGACGATGTCGCCGGTGGAGCAAGGCCCAACCTTCCGCGAGTGGGCTGGGCGTTTGCCGGAACAGTGCGCTGACGCAGTGCGCCGGGCCGACGCCGCCCGCCGCCCGGCCACGCTGGCCATTGGATGCGCTTGGGCGGGCGAAGCCGTGTTCAACCGCCGTCCCGTCCGGACAGATGGCAAGGTGGAAACGACATTTACTCCGGCCAATCCTTACAGCTTGCCTGCCGGCCTGCGCTTCGGACCCACGGACCCAACGGTGACTTTGCTGATGCTGCGCGACGACCGCGGACAAGCCATCGCTGCTCTTTTCCACCTGGCCTGTCACCCTGTCTCCATTTATCCCTTTCACAAAGGCATCTCCGCCGATTGGCCCGGGGCCGTGGCCACACGGCTGCAAACCGCGCTGGGTGGAGAGGCCCTTTTTCTGCAAGGCTGCGCGGGTGATATCGTTCCGGCGCGCCGTGGCCTGGCCGCGCGGGATGAAATGGCCCGGCTCATCAGCGAACGCGCCTTGGCCGCAGTGACAAATAGTCAGGTGTTGAATCCGTCGAAGCTGCGGACCGCCCGCGTATCGATTGCGCTTCCCCTCACCGCAGCGGCGCAACGGGATCTCGGTTCGCCCGCCCTGAAAACGGAAGTACACGTCATCAACTTCGGTTCGCTGGCACTGGTCGCACTGCCGGGCGAACCGCTGATTGGACTGGCGATGGAAATCCAGCGGCGTTCGCCTTTTCCGCATACCTTGGTGCTGGGCTATTCGAACGGCGGCGGCGTACAATACGTCGGACTGCCCGGCGACAAAGCCAAAGGCGGTTACGAAATGACGGAAGCTGGAGCCGGCACAGACGATTGCGGACGATTATTGATCGAGGCTGCCACCGGGTTGCTATGCACGGTCGGCCAACGCCAAACCGAGGCCATGCAGCAATTGTTGGAAAAGTGAAAGATGCCGCTCAACCCAATCCGGCCTATGACTGAACCATTCCAGCTCACGCGCATCCCGTCGCTCAAGACAGTGGCGGACTTCCGCCAGCACGTCGCATCGCTCGGCATCGATCTTCCTTGCGAAGAGAACATTGCCACTGGCGCCGCTTCGCCGCTGGCCCAACCCATTACGACAACCACCATCAACGGCAAAACCATCGGAAACCGATTTGCGGTCCACCCGATGGAAGGTTGGGACGGCACGGCGACGGGAGGCGTCACCGACGACGTTCGCCGGCGCTGGCAGCGCTTTGGCGAAAGCGGAGCCAAGCTGATTTGCGGCGGCGAAGCCATGGCCGTGCGGCCGGACGGCCGGGCGAATCCTAATCAGCTCATCATCAACGAGGCGAACAAGGCGGGTTTGGCTGAACTCCGTGAGATTCTGCTGCGCGCGCACCGGGAGCGGTACGGAACCAGCGATGACCTCGTCCTTGGTTTTCAACTCACGCACTCCGGACGTTTCTGCAAACCTTACGACAAAAAGCGGATGGAGCCGCGTGTGGCCTATCGGCACCCGATCCTCGACAAGAAATTCAACGTCACCAGCGACAACCAGGTCTTCACCGACAGCGAGATTGAGCAATTGATTCAGAGTTACGTCGCGGCCGCAAAGGTCGCCTGGGAGGCGGGCGCGGACTTTGTGGATATCAAACACTGCCACGGCTACCTGCTCCACGAATTCCTGAGCGCCTTTACGCGTCCCGGCAAATACGGCGGTTCGTTTGAAAATCGGACGCGCTTCCTGCGCGAGATCGTCGCTGGCATCCGGGCCAGCGGCAACAAGATTGAACTGGGCGTGCGCTTGAGCGCGTATGATTTTGTTCCCTTCAGGCCCGACCCGGCTCAATCGAAGCCTGGCAAGCCTGGTCCGGGCATCCCTGAAGATTTCTCCCACTGTTTGCCCTACCGCTACGCCTTTGGTGTAAACCAGAACAATCCGATTGAACATGACCTGACGGAGACGATGCAATTTGCAGAGCTGTGCGCGCAACTGGGCGTAAAGGTTTTGAACCTCAGCGCAGGCTCGCCCTACTACAACCCGCACATTCAGAGGCCCGCGGCCTATCCCCCTTCGGACGGCTACCAACCGGCCTACGATCCACTCATTGATGTGGCGCGACAGATCAATGTAGTCCGCCGGCTGAAAGTCAAAGCGCCGCAGAGCCTGGTGCTGGTCGGCACGGCCTACAGCTATTTGCAGGAGTATCTGCCGCACGTGGCTCAATATGTGGTGCGGAACGGCTGGACCGACATGGTCGGGCTGGGGCGCATGGTGCTGGCCTATCCTGAAATCCTGACAGACGCGGTGGAGAAAGGCGCGCTCAACACCAAGTTGCTGTGCCGCACCTTCAGCGATTGCACCACCGCGCCTCGCAACGGCTTGATCAGCGGCTGTTACCCTCTCGACAAGTACTACGCCGCCAAACCGGAGTTTCAGCAGCTAAAGGCAATGAAGCGGCAAGGGGTCAGTCCTCACTAATGACACAACGGGGCTTTCATTTGAGATCGGTTGCTCGGCTTGATTGCCCGGATTCTGTGCGACATCGACGGCTTTGTCTTGTTTTGCAGGCATTTCTTTTTCAGGCACTTGTGCGTAAATCAGATTCGCGACATGCGTCCATGCTCCCATGTGGAGCCGTTGCGCAATCCATTTGAGGCTGACAGCAGTCTCCTGCCTGAGCCTTCGGGCAATCCGCACTTTCGCTGGGTCGCCCTTGCGCCTCTCGGCCAGATCGGCCTCGCTCCACGCCAACTGCTTCAACTCTGCCAGCACCATTTGATCGGCCAACTCAGCCGCAGACTGTCGTTTTGGTTGCGCGTAGTGGTTTGGTCCGCTTCCTCCTGCTACTTGAGCAAGCAATTCCTGGCGGAACGTTTCATCTCCGAAATACCAACCCCGACGAATTTCCTTCCAATCGGTGTCTGTTTCCGACAGCCGCCGCGCCTCCAACCGCCGTTCAAACTCCTGCCGACCGGCCACAGAGTCCTGGAAGATCCGCATTTCTCCAAACAGCCGGTCCACGCGCAACCACGGCACGCGACGGTTTGGCGGCTGCAAATAATCGACGACGCTGCTCCAGCGATAATCCCGCAGCGGCTGCTCCGGCTTGAGTAGTTTGGCCCGCACGGGATTCAAATGCACATATTCACACACCGCTTTGAAATACGCTTTTTGCCGGCCATCGACGAGCAAGGATTTGTAGCGTCCGCTGAAAAGGTGCCCAAAGAGCTTGTGCCGGCGGTTAAAACGATTCGTGTACGTGCCTAAGAACCACTTCATTCCCTCGACAAGGTTGGCGTGGGGCGTTTCCAACACCAGATGAAAATGGTTGCTCATGAGACAGTAAGCATGGATCTGCCAACCGGTCTTGGCACAGGCTTCAGCAAGGGTAACCAGGAAACGCTCGTGATCCGGGTCGTCCTTGAAGATGGCCTCGCGGCGGTCACCCCGATTCATGACATGATAAAGGGCTCCTTCGTATTGAATGCGCAATTGTCGTGGCATAACATGCTTATACGAAAACGGATGGTGTTGTGTCAATAGTGAGGACTGACCCCTCACGCTCTTGGATGCGCTTTGTCATAGGCTTTCTTCAATCGTTCGGTTGTAAGATGCGTGTAGATTTGTGTCGTCACTAAATGCGCGTGTCCGAGCAATTCCTGCACGCTGCGGAGGTCCGCGCCCGCGTCCAGCATGTGGGTGGCGTAACTGTGCCGGAGCTTGTGGGGCGTGAGATGCGGGTCCAGTCCGGCGATGGCCAGATAACGCTTCAAGCGCAGTTGCACGAGCCGGGGATACATCGGAGTCCCTTTCTTCCGGCTGCTCAGAAAGACAGGAGCAGCGCCCTTCGGTTCGATGGACAAATGATCCCAGTAATGGCGGATGGCGGTCAGCGCCGGCTGGCCAATGGGCACCAGCCGTTCTTTTTTGCCTTTGCCACGCACGCGCACCATGCGCTCCGCCCAGTCGATGTCGTCCGCCTGCAAACCGCACAGCTCGCCGATGCGCAAGCCGCATGAATAAATTGTTTCCAGAATGGCCACATCCCGCAGATAACTGCTGACCTCGACCGGCTTATCGGATTGTTCCTGATGGGCGGCCAACTCCCGGAGCGGCGCGTCCAACAAGTCCAGCATCTGTTGTCGCGTCAAAAAGCGAGGCAACCGCTTCTCCAGCCGAGGCAAGGCCAGATTGCGGATGGGCGAAGTGGCGATCACACCGCGCCGGATCAAAAATTTGTAAAACGAGCGCAAGGCAGAAAAGCGGAGTTGAATGGCAGCCCGGCTCAATTTCCCGCGCCCCAAAAACCGCAAATAGCTTCGAAAATCATCGCGTTGCAGCGTTTCCCAGGCCGGCGGCATCTCGCGCTCCTGCCGGTGCCAACGGGAAAACTCCGCCAGAGCTTGCCGATAATTTCTTTGCGTAAAGACAGAAGCCGCCCGCTCCGCACTCAGATGGCGCAGAAACGCTTCCTGGTGTTCGTCAAAAGGCTCGCTCTGAGGCGCCTCGGCCATGCGGTTAATTCGGCCGCACCCTTTGCCTTTGCGCAGCGGCGCGCTGGGGCTTCCAAAGCGGTTCGGCCAGTTGTAAGTTCCAATTTTTCAGCGCGGTTTCCAGTTCCTTGGTCTTGTCCGGTTTCTGGGCGGCCAGGTCGCTTTTCTCTCCGATATCCAAGGCCAGGTTGAACAGCATAGGCGGGTCGTTGCCTTGTTTGACCAGTTTCCAGTCGCCCCCGCGCACCGCGGACTGCGGGCCGAAACGCCAGAAAAGAAACTCATGCGGCGGCCGGTTGTTCTGGCCGGTGACAAAGGGCAGCAGATCAACACCGTCGAACTTGGCGTCTGCGGGCCTCGGCAGGCCGGCGGCAGCCAGGGCCGTCGGATGAATATCCAAGGCGATCACCGGCTGGTCGTAAGTTCTACCTTCCGGCAGGCGGCCCTTCCATTGCATGAGGAACGGCACGCGAATGCCTCCTTCCAGCACCTGGCCTTTGTAACCCCTGAGCGGATCATTGCGCGAACTGGTATTGGGCGTTGGCCCGCCGTTGTCACTGACGAAAAAGACGAGCGTGTTTTGTTCGAGCTGAGCGGAACGGAGTTTTTCCAGGACTTGCCCGATGCCATCGTCCATCGCCGACAGCATGGCGGCAAAAGTGCGGCGTTTTTCCTCCTTAATCTCCTGAAAGCGGTCGAGATATTTCGCGGTCGCCTGCAACGGGTTATGCACGGCGTTGTAGGTCAGATAGAGGAAGAAGGGGCCTTTTTGGTGCCGGTCAATGAAGGCCACGGCTTCTCGCGTCAGAGCATCGGTCAGGTATTCCTTTTCAGCCACGGGTTCAAGGCCGCGCAAGACCGGGTTGGCCTTGTCCGCCCTGGCCTCGAGATAGGAATGCGCGCCGCCGAGGAAGCCAAAGTATTCATCGAAGCCGCGTTGGAGCGGGTGATACGCGGGCTGATAACCCAGGTGCCACTTGCCGACCATGCCGGTGGCGTAACCGGCGGATTTGAGGCGGCTGGCCAGGGTCACTTCTGTCAGCGGCAAACCGAACTGCGTCGAGGCCTGTTGTGCCGGGCCGGGGTTAAACTCATGGCCAAAGCGCTGCTGGTAGCGGCCGGTCAGGAGGCCCGCGCGCGTGGGACTGCAAACTGGGCAAGAGACATAGCCGCTCGTGAAACGAACGCCGTTTTTCGCCAGCGAATCGATATGGGGCGTCGGAACATCTTTGTTCCCCTGGCAACCCATCTCCGCGTAGCCCATGTCGTCGGCGACGATGACGATGATGTTCGGCCTGGCTTTGTCTGCCGCCAGCGCTGGTTGGACCGGCAGCAGGGCCAGGCCCGCGCTGAACATCGCACATATTAGAAGCGATCCATTCCGCCCATGTTTTTTCATAACCGGATTCCTTTCCTGTATTTGACCCGTGAGTTTACCCGATAGCAGAGCGGCACGCCACAGCAATCTCGGAAGGTGGTCTGTCTTTCGCCTTCGGGGGAGCTTCGGAAAGAAT
>ERZ1292640.1729-Hain-H43-02um-R1-1729-length-17922-cov-6_pt1 | contig 17922 bp, 22 predicted proteins | sample MGYA00564404_ERZ1292640 | MGnify/ENA primary metagenome ERZ1292640 (study PRJEB36523, sample SAMEA6512636) | groundwater metagenome | collected 2019-01-08 | study: AquaDiva: Metagenomics assemblies of 32 groundwater samples
CTCGGGGGGTCCGGGCGGAGGCTTGTGCCAGGCGAACCGCTCAGATGGGACAATCAGCAGCGGCGTCATGTGCGGCTCGCCAGCATGGCCAGCGCCCTGGACTGAAGCGCGGCCAACCGATCTTCGAGTGCGCGCCGGTAGCCTTCCACCGTGTGCTGATCCACCTGACGGGGCACATCCATCGGCTCCCCAATCACGACCGCCACGCGGCTGAACGGTTTGGGAATCTGAGTCTGGTCCCAGCTGCCGAGCGTCCAGTGGCGCCTGGCCTCGATGTGGAATGGGAGCAGCGGAGACCCGGTGGCCGACGCCAGCCACACGGCACCGGTCTTGGCCTGGCGGGCAGGGCCGCGGGGGCCGTCCAGGGTGAAGGCCGCCGCCCGTCCCGCGCGCACTTCCCTGATCAGGTGGCGCAGCGCGCCCGACGCGTTGCGGGAGCTGGAGCCGCGGGCAGCCCGATAGCCAAACCGCCGCATGATGCGGGCGATCCACTCGCCATCGAAGTTCTGGCTCGTCATCGCCACGACGTCACGATGGCGGAAGACGAACACGGCGGGCAGAATCCGGCCGTGCCACAGCACGAGAATGGGGGGCCGGCCCGATGCGACCAGCGTATCGAAGTGGTGCTGTCCTTCCACGCGCCAGCGTAACGTGCGAAACAGCAAGGCCATGACCGGATAGCCTGCGGCGACGATGGCCGCAATCTGCAATCGCTTCAGGCGGGAGTCGGGCCAGTCCGGTTCATTCACGGTCGTGAGGGCATCTGTTTCAGCTTGCCTTCGACAAACGTCATCAGGTCGACAATCTGGGTTCCGTCATTCGACGACGCCTGGGCACTCTTCAGCATGATCGAGCAGAAGGGGCAGGCAGTGACCAGCGTGCCGGCTCCGGTGACTTGAAGCTGCTCGAGTCGTTGCTGGCTGATCCGCTTGCCCTCTTCCTTTTCTTCGAACAACAATCCCCCGCCAGCCCCGCAGCAGAACGGATTGTCGCCGTGTCGCTCCGGCTCGCTGACCGCCGCGCCAAAGCGCGTCAGCAGCTCTCGCGGTTCGTCGACGTGCCCGGCGTACCGGCCCAGGTAGCAGGGGTCGTGAAACGTCACCGTCTCGGCGACCGGAACCGAAACGTCGCGGGTAATGGAGGCGACCAGCACCGACGAGTGGACCACCTCGACTTCGAATCCGAAGGCGCGGTAGTCCACGCCGATCGTGCGAAGGCAGTGCGGGCACGACGTCAGAATCTTCTTGACGCCCGCGGCGGTGAGGTCCTCGATGTTGGCGCGGGCCAGCTCCTGAAACTGGTACTCGTTGCCGGTGCGCTTGGCCACGTCACCCGTGCAGCGTTCCTTGGCCAGCACGCCAAACGAGATGCCCCTGAGGCGCAGAATCTGGAACAAGGACCGCAGCGACTTCTGGAAGTCCGCCTCGAACGCCCCCGCGCAGCCCAGCCACACCAGATACTCGTGCTTCGTCTGGTCGAAGATCTCGAGACCCGCCGATTGCACGAACTTCTGGCGCTGGTCGTAGCCCAACCCCCAGATGTTGCCGCGGCGTTCCAGGTGGTTGTAGACGGCGCTCAGCGCTGCGGGCGCTTCGCCATTCGAGACCAGCCCGCGGCGCGCGCCGATGATGAGCGGCAGGTGCTCCACGCCCACGGGGCACTGGTTCTCGCACGCTCCACACGTGGTGCACTGCCAGAGCACGTTCGGGTCGTACAGATCCGACAGCTTGATGTCGAGCTTCCCCGACAGCAGCGCCTGTTCGTTCTGCAGGATGAGTGTTTTCGGGTTCAGCAGCTTGCCGGTGGCGTTGGCCGGGCAGTTCACCTGGCAGCGGCCGCACTCGACGCAGGTAAAGGCGTCGAGCACCTGCTTGCGCTCCACGTCCCTCAGCGTTTCGAGGCCCACCTCCTCCTTGTCGAAGTCCAGATTGGGCACGCTCCCCAGGTCGCGCGACCTGAGATAGACCGTCACGGGCGAGATGACAAGATGAAAGTGCTTCGAGCCAGGAATCAGCACGAGGAAGCACAGGATCACCAGGGCGTGCACCCACCAGTTGATTCGCTCGGCAAGTCCACTGTCCAACGCGAAGGCCAGCAGAAACGTCGCCATCAGGGTGATGATGAAAAACCCGATCACGACCGACTCGATTGACAGCGTGTCGCCAAGACCCGCCGGCCGCACAAACACCCGCCGAATCATCAGGGCCGTCATGCCGGCCACGACGGCCAGGGCAAACGGCACCAGCGCGTACGCGTACACGCTGAACCAGCCTGCGGGGGTCCAGTCCACGATGCCCAGACCCGCCAGGAATTCGACCGCGGTGTAGAAACCGAAGGCGGTGAATCCCCAGAACACGGCGGTGTGGGCGATGCCGACCGCAGGCCGCTCGGCGATCACCCGGGACTGGAAGACGACTTCGCGCACCACCCGCCAGAGGCGGGCGCCGGTTTCGTCGTCGCCAATGATGATGTTGTTGCGCGCGCGCAGGAACAGGCGGGCGCGCGTCAGGAGTTGCGCCGCAAAGGCCGCGACGAACCCGAGCACGAGGATGCGAAAGATCCAGGTCTCGGCCGGGTGCACTAGCCCTGCAGCTCCTTGATCATCTCGGGCACGATCTCGAACAGGTCGCCAACCACCCCGTAATCGGCGATTTCGAAAATCGGAGCCTCGGGATCCTTGTTGATCGCCACGATCGTGCGCGAGCCCTTCATGCCGACCATGTGCTGAATGGCCCCCGAAATGCCCAGCGCCACGTATACCTTGGGCGCCACGGTCTGACCGGAGCTGCCAATCTGGCGGTCCATGGGCAACCAGCCGGCATCACAGATCGGCCGCGACGCGCCCAGTTCGGCACCCATCGCCTCGGCCAGTTGCTGGGCGAGGGCGATTTTCTCCTCTCCCTTGATGCCCCGGCCCACCGAGACGATGCGCTCCGCCTGCGTGAGATCCACGGCCTGCTTCGCTTCGCGGAAGGGGGCTTCGGGCTTCTGGCGGATATCGCCGGCGGCCATGCCGGCCATCACGACGCGGATGGGCGCCGGCGCCGTTCCGGTTTTCATCGAATCGGCGCGCACGGCCCCAATCTGGAATGTAGCCAGCGCGGGTCCCGTCGGGGCGACATCGGCGTAGAGGCGACCCTGGAACATCGGGCGCACGAAGAGCAGCCGGCCATCCTGGGATTTGGTGCCCACACAATCGGTGACCAGCGCGCGGTTCAGCCGCACCGCCAGGGCTGGGGCACAGTCGCGAGTCTGGTAGGTATGCGGCAGGAAGACCACGTCGGGCTGCTCGGCCTCCACAATCTGCGCCAGCGCGGCCACGAATCCATCGAGCGTGTAGGTGTCGAGCACAGGCGACTGCACCTGCAGCACTTCGGCCACCTCGGCCGCTGAGAGCGCCTGCGCCACGGCGGCCACCTCGGCGCCCAGCACGGCCACCTTCACAGACCCGCCGGCTTGCTGGGCCGCGGCCACCACCTCGAGGCTGGCGCGATTCAGCGTCCCGCCCTGCTGTTCGGCGATCACCAGAATCATCAGAGCACCCTCGCCTCGTCACGCAACCGGCGGACGAGGTCTCTGGCCGCCTCGGCGGCGCTTCCTCCGATCATCTGCGTCTGTTTGCGCTTCTCGGGCACGTAGAGATTCACGATCTGCTGCCGCGATGTCACACCCGCGGGCAGCGCCACTTTCCGAATCTCCTTCTTCTTGGCGGCCATGATGCCCTTCAGCGTGGCGTACCGGAGCTGGTTGATGCCGCTCTGGATGGTCAGCACCGCGGGCAACGGTACCGTGACGAACTGGAACCAGCCGCCCTCCAATTCCCGCTTCACGCGCACGGCGCCCAGCTGCACGTCGACCTCCATGATGATGGTGGCGGACGGACACCCGAGCGAGGCCGCCAACACGACGCCCGTCTGCGCAAACCCCTGGTCGTCGGACTGCAGGCCGGTCAGCACGAGGTCGAACTGCTCCTCGCGCATGGAGGGCACAAGCGCGCCGGCAATGCCAAAGGCATCGGCTGCCGCCAGGCTGTCGTCCTCGACATGGATGGCGCGATCGGCCCCTCGGGCCAGCGCCTCGCGCAGCGCCTGAGCGACGCGTGCAGGACCGGCGGAGCACACGACCACCTCCCCGCCGTGCTTCTCCTTCAGGCGGAGACCTTCTTCGAGCGCATAGGCGTCGGGTTCGTTCAGTTCGAAGGACGCATCCTGATCGCGCACCCACGTCCGGGTGTCGTTGACGCGAGGTTGCCAGTCGCGGGCGGGAACCTGCTTGATGCAGACAGCGATCTTCATGACGGTTCGGCCTTCGGACTCAGCTGTCGAACCGGCGCATCAGCAGCGCCGCGTTCGTGCCGCCAAACCCGAACGAGTTCGACATCGCGTAGGTGATAGGGGCCTGCCGTGCGTGCCACGGAATGTAATCCAGGTCGCACTCGGGGTCGGGCGTGTCCTGGTTGATCGTCGGCGGCATGGTCTGGCGATGGATGGCCAAGGCCGTGATGCCCGCCTCGAGGCCCCCCGCCGCGCCAAGCAGGTGCCCCGTCATGGACTTGGTCGACGAGACGCCCAGTCGAGAAGCCTGTTCACCGAAGACCTTGCGGATCGCCAACGTCTCCAACCTGTCGTTGAAGAAGGTCGACGTGCCATGCGCGTTGATGTACTGCACCTGCGAGGCGGTCACGCCGGCCGAGTCGAGCGCCATTTGCATGACGCGGACGGCGCCATCACCGTCTTCCGACGGCGCGGTGATGTGGAAGGCGTCGGCCGTAATGCCGTAGCCCACCATCTCGGCGTAGATCCGCGCGCTGCGGCGGCGGGCCAGCTCGAGTTCTTCGAGCACCACGATGCCGGAGCCTTCGCCGATCACGAAACCATCGCGGTCCTTGTCGAACGGCCGGCTGGCGCGCTCGGGCTCGTCGTTGCGGGTGGACAGGGCACGCATGGCGGCGAACCCGCCCACGCCCATCGGCGTGATGGCGGCTTCCGACCCGCCCACCACCATCACATCGGCCGCGCCCCGTTTGATGATTTCGTAGGCATCGCCTACCGCATGCGCCGAGGCCGAGCAGGCCGTGCAGGTGGCCATGTTGGGGCCCTTGGCTCCCAGCCGGATCGACACCTGGCCGGCCGCCAGATTGATGATGGCTGCCGGTATGAAGAACGGAGAAATCCTGCGCGGGCCGCCTTCGAGCAGCGCCTTGTGCTCGCGCTCGATGGTGCCGAATCCGCCGATGCCGGAGGCGATAAACACGCCGACGCGCGTGGCGTTTTCGGGGGAGATCACCAGCTTCGCGTCGCTGACCGCGAACTGGGACGCGGCAATGGCGTAGTGGATGAAGGTGTCCATCTTCTTGACGTCCTTCTTGTCCACGAACTGCAGCGGATCAAACGCCTTCACCTCGGCCGCAATCTGCGCCGCAAACGCCGTGGGGTCGAACTTCGTGATGCGGGCTACCCCACTGCGGCCCGCACACAGCGCGGCCCACGTCGGCTCGGTCCCAATGCCGACCGACGACACCAACCCGATGCCCGTTACGACAACGCGCCTGTTCACGCGGCCTCCGCCGATAGGACGCCGGCGCGCCCTACTTCTTCTTGGAGTGAGACTCGATGTACTCGACGGCTTCCTTCACGCGGGTGATCTTCTCGGCGTCCTCGTCGGGAATCTCGATCCCGAATTCCTCCTCGAACGCCATCACCAGCTCGACCGTATCGAGGGAGTCGGCACCCAGATCGTCGACAAACGAGGCATCCTGCGTGACTTCCTCTTCGTCGACGCCGAGCTGCTCCACGATGATTTTCTTGACCTTGTCAGCAACCGCAGACATGCATCCTCCTACGTATACATCCCGCCGTTGACGGCAAGGATCTGACCCGTGATGTACGAAGCCTCCTCCGAGGCCAGGAAGCAGACGGCCGACGCCACATCCTCGGGGCTGCCAAAGCGGCCCAGCGGCACCTTCGACTGCCAGTCAGCCTGCACTTCCGGCGGAAGCGCACGCGTCATGTCGGTATCGATCAATCCGGGAGCCACCACGTTCACCGTGATGTTGCGCGACGCCACCTCGCGGGCCAGCGATTTGCTGAACCCGATCAGCCCGGCCTTCGACGCCGCGTAGTTCGACTGGCCGGCGTTGCCCATCTGGCCCACGACGGAACTGATGCTGATGATGCGGCCGGTGCGCTGTTTCATCATCGGCCGCACCACGGCCTGGGTGCAGATGAAGGCGCCCGTCAGGTTCACTTCCAGCACCTTGTCCCAGTCTTCGCGCTTCATGCGCATCAGCAACTGGTCCCGTGTGATTCCGGCGTTGTTCACCAGGATGTCGATCCGGCCGTGACGCGCCAGCACCTCGCCGACGGTCGTGTCCACACCCTTCGGATCGGTCACATCCATCACCGCCACTTCGCCGACACCGCCCGCCTCCGTCATGGCGATGCCGGTCGGGCACGCACTCCAGCCGGCGGTGTCGGTCCGCACGACCGTGGCTCCGCACCGCGCCAGCGCCAAGCTGATGGTGTGACCGATGCCGCGGCCGGCACCGGTGACGATGGCAATTTTGTCGGTCAGGTCGAACATGGCAGATCGATTACTCCAGCAGAGCCGCGACCGCCGCCTCGAGATCGGCCGGCTCCTCCACCGTCACAAACGCCGCGTCCCGCAGGATCTTACGCCCGAGGCCCGTCAAGATGGTGCCTGGACCCACTTCAACATACTTGCGGACGCCCTCGGATGCAAGCCGCTGCATCACCTCTTCCCAGCGCACTGGCGACGACACCTGGCGCACCAGCGCCTCGATGGCCGCACGGCCGTCGCGAACTGGCTCAGCATCCACGTTAACGACCACGGGCATGCGCGGATCGGCCACCGTCAGGGCCCGCAACACGGGCGCCAGCCGATCCTGGGCCGGCTGCATCAAGGCACAATGAAAGGGTGCGCTGACCGACAGCGGCACCGCTCGCTTGGCGCCAAGCGCTTTTGCCCGTTCGGAGGCACGGGCCACGGCGGCCTTTGTGCCGGCAATCACCACCTGGCCCGGCATGTTGAGATTCGCGGGACTGACCACTTCACCCTGCGCGGCTTCCGCACACGCCTGCGCCACGGTCTGCGGGTCGAGGCCGAGAATGGCGGCCATGGCGCCGTGACCCACCGGCACGGCCTCCTGCATGTAGCGGCCACGCTGGCGAACGATGCGCAGCGCGTCGGCAAAGGCGAGCGTGCCGGCCGCCACGTGGGCCGAGTACTCGCCCAGGCTATGTCCGGCCACCATCGCCGGATGTACACCCCGCGACGCGAGCAGCCGGTAGATGGCCACGCTGACCGCCAGGATGGCAGGCTGCGTGTTCTCGGTCAGGACGAGCCGCTCTTCCGGGCCGTTGAAGCACAAGCCGCTCAGGTCGTCGCCAAGGGCCGTGTCGGCCTCGACCATCGTCTTGCGGCAAATCGGGAAGGCTTCGGCAAACGACCGCCCCATGCCGACTCTTTGCGATCCCTGTCCTGGGAAGATGAAAGCAATCACGATGGCGTCCCTCGAACGTCGCGTCAGGTCCTGCGCGAGGCAAAGCACGAGCGGGCAGGCCGGGCCCGGTCAGCGATCGAACTCGGCCTGGAAAAGGTCTGGCGGAACGGGCGCCTAGGGCTCTTCGACCGCGCGCACCTGCCGGCCGCGGTAGTACCCGCAGTGGGGGCAGATCTGATGCGGCGTTTTCATCTCGTGGCAGTGAGGGCACTCGCTGACCGGCGTCGGCTTCAGCGCGTCGTGCGTGCGCCGCTTGGCGGTGCGTGACTTGGAATGTCGGCGTTTTGGATTTGGCATCGCTACTCGTCCTTCTTCAGATTCCGCAGGACAGCCAACCGCGGATCCTCCCACGCGGTCGTACACCCACACGACCCCGTGTTCAGATTGAGGCCGCACTGCGGGCACAAGCCCAGGCAGCATTCACTGCAGAGCGGCTTCATCGGTACGGCCAGATAGATCTGCTCCTGCATCAACTGGCCCAGATCGATCAGCTGATCCCGGTAGTAGGCCGACGACAGGTCATCGTCTTCTATCTCGACTTCGGCATCCGGCCGGGTCTCGGTGTGCGGCAGAAAGAGGACGTCGAACGCCTCGTCGACCGCCATCGGGTACTCGGTCAGGCACCGGCAGCACGACAGTTCGATCGTGGTGCGCACGCGACCGGCCAGCCGGAACTGGTCCTTGTCCTTGTGCACCGCGAAGTCCAGGTGGAGAGGTCCTGCCATCCGACAGAGATCGGCATCCACCCGCAGCGCATCAGTGGCGTAGGTCCGCTCGATACGGGCGTCCGCCTCGCGCATCTGGCCGATGTCCAGCAGCAAGTCACTCATCTAGTGCGACTTCCGGTGTAGGCACAGACTATCAAGTATACCACGCTGGGGCGGCGACTTGGCCAGCCGAACCGATCAGTCTCCGCTGTCTTTCCAGCGCCCGGCGAGATCGATCCAGGGTTTGGGGATGAAGAGGTGTTCGTACAGGGCCACGGCGTAGCGATCGGTCATCCCGGCCAGGAAATCGCGGGCAGCGGCGTCCAGGCCTTCGGCGTCCAGCGTGCGGCGGTCGAGGAATTGCTCGGGCCGTTCCTGGACCTTCTCCCACAGACCTTCCAGGATGCCGGCGGCCTTCTTGAACTCGGCGGTTGACCGGTCGTTTTCGTAGACGGCGCTGAACATGAACCGGCGCAGGTCCAGCAAGGCCTCCAGCACCGGGTCGCTCATGCGGATGACATCGAGTCCCCCAGCCAGCGTCTCGGTGACCACGTCGCCAACCATGCAGCCGATGCGCGCCGAGTGCGTGTGTCCCAGCACGGCCAGCGGGGCCGCCGGCAACCAGTCCTGCTTCAGGATGCCGGCCCTGACCGCATCGTCGATATCGTGGTTGACATAGGCGATCAGATCGGCCACGCGGGCGATCTGGCCTTCGAGCGTCGATGGGCGGTTGTCGACGTCGGGGCCGACTGGGGCTCCCTGCTTCCCCTTCGAGTGCTTGCCAATGCCCTCGCGCACCTCCCAGGTCAGGTTCAGGCCCTCGCCGTCCCGCTCGAGCACATTGACGATGCGCAGGCTCTGCTCGTAGTGTTCGAACCCGCCTGGCATCAAGTCGTTGAGCACGCGTTCGCCCTGATGCCCGAAGGGGGTGTGGCCGAGGTCGTGGCCGAGCGCAATCGCCTCGGTCAGCTCTTCGTGCAACGACAGCACCTTGGCGATAGTCCGGGCAATCTGGGACACCTCGAGCGTGTGCGTGAGGCGGGTGCGGTAGTGATCGCCGGCCGGCGCGAAAAACACCTGCGTCTTGTGTTTGAGCCGCCGGAAGGCCTTGCAGTGCACGATGCGATCCCGATCGCGCTGAAACGCGGGTCGAATCTGGTCTTCGGGCTCCGGCCGTAACCGTCCCCGAGTGGCGACGCTCTTGGCGGCCAGCGGCGCCAACGTCAACTGCTCGCGGCGTTCGAGGTCTTCGCGGATGCTGGCCATCACTGGTGACCGGCGTGGCGCCACGAAATCGCCAAGGAAACTCCGGCCGTTCGGGAGCGGACCCACGCCGAAGATGTCGGCGAGCGTCTGGCCGAGATCGGCAAACGTGTCGCGCACGCCGAGATCCGCGCCTGGCCGGACCTGTGCCCCGTACACCAGCAGCGGCACATACTCGCGCGAATGGTCGGTGCTTGTCGTGGAAGGATCGTTGCCGTGGTCGGCCGTCAGTACCAGCAGGTCGTCCGGCTGCAGGCGCGGAAGGATGGCGCCCAGCCGCTGGTCGAAGCGTTCCAAATTCGCGGCGTAGCCGGCTACATCGTTTCGGTGGCCGTACTTCGTGTCGAAGTCGACGAGGTTCACGAACACCAGCCCGCCGGTCGCTTCGGTGATGGCCCGATCCACCGCGTCCATGCCTTCGGCATCGGAACCCGTGTGGATCGACCGGCTGATACCCTTGCCGCCAAACAGGTCGCGGATCTTGCCGATCGCCAGCACGGGAATGCCGGCGGCGGTCAGGCGATCCAGCAGCGTCAGGCCGGTGGGCGGCAGCGCGTAGTCGTGACGATTGGAGGTGCGCGAGAAGTGACCAGGCTCTCCGACAAACGGGCGGGCGATCACGCGTGCGACGCCCAGGCCCTCCCCCACCATGGTGTACGCGATCTCGCACATCCGATAGAGTTCCGGCACCGGGATCACCGATTCGTGAGCCGCGATCTGGAACACGCTGTCGGCCGACGTGTAGACGATTGGGAATCCGGTTCGCATGTGCTCGGGGCCCAAATCGTTGAGGATCTGGGTGCCCGACGCTACCGTGTTGCCCAGCGTCCGACGGCCGATGCGTTGCTCGAACGCCCGAATCGTCTCGTCGGGAAAACCTTGCGGAAACGTCGGGAACGGCCGGTTGAGCACGATGCCCATCAACTCCCAGTGCCCGGTCACCGAGTCCTTGCCCGGCGACGCCTCGGCCATCCGGCCGAAGGCGCCGGCCGGCTCGGCGGCCGGCTCCAGATGGTCGAGCGGCCGGATGCGCGACAGACCAAGGGCATTCAAATGGGGGATGTGCAGGGGAATCGCAAAGGCGATGTTGCCCAGCGTGTCGCTGCCCTCGTCGCGGTACGCCGCGGCATCGGGCAGCTCGCCGATGCCCACGCTATCGAGCACCAGCACGAAGACGCGGCGGAACAGGGGGTGAGCCATGGCGAGGTCGACCGATTCAGGAACGGCGTGGCGGCCCAGTCAGCCCTGATGTGACGAAAAGTAGTTGGCCATGGCACGCGGCACGCGAATGGAGGCGATGGCGTGCTTGAAGATCATGGTGTCGGACCCTTCCTGTTCGACCACCACCGCGAACCGGTCGAAGTTCTTGATGCGCGCCTCGACATCCGTGCCATCCATCAGCCGGATCTGCACGATCAGGCGTTCGCGCCTGGCGAGATTCAGGAACGTGTCCTGGATGTTCGGCGCTGACGGCGGCGCCTTCTGCTCAGGCATCTGGGCCATACGTACCAGTCTCCGGTGGCGGGGAAACAACCGAGAGCGGATCGAGCCCGCGTGCAACCACGCCCGCGGCCTCGTCTATGGTATCGTCTCGGTCTCCGGCCCGCTGAATCCAGACTAGATTAGGCTCTTTGCGAAACCAGATCAACTGTCTGCGCGCGTAGTGACGATTCTCGCGCACGACCAGTTCGCGCGTGTCTGCCTCGCTGCGCTCGCCGCGCACGTGTTCGAGCACGCGTTTGTACACATACCCGGTGAAGGGCCTGGCGGTTGGCGCCACGCCTCGTGCCAGCAGCCCCCGCACTTCGTCCACGATGCCGCCAGTGAACTGGGCGTCGACGCGTCGCGCGATCCGCTCCGCGATCTCGTCCCAGGGCGGGCGCAGCGCCAGACCGATCACGGTCCACCCCTCCAACGGCGCACGCGTGTCGGCAAAGTGGTCGGTCAACGTGCGGCCGCTGATGAAGTACACCTCGAGCGCCCGCACGATGCGCATCAGATCCTTGGGTTGGATTCTAATGGCCGACGGCGGATCGAGGTGTGCGACCAACCGGTGCAGGCGCTCCACGCCGCGCCGGCCGGCCAGGGCATAGAGCCGCCGGCGGATCTCGTCGTCGCGTGCCGGCCCGGGGAACAAGCCCCGCGTCAGCGCACGGTAGTAGAACCCTGTGCCGCCCACAAGAATGGGCATGCGACCTCGATCCCGGATCGCCTGGATCGCGGCCATGGCGTCTCGCGCGTAATCGGCCGCGCTGTACTCAGATGACGCATCGACGACATCCAGCAGGTGGTGCGGAATGTGGTGTTGTTGGTCGGCCGGTACCTTGTCGGTGCCGATGTCGAAGCCGCGATAGACGGCTGTCGAGTCGCAGCTGACGATCTCGCCGCTAAACCGCTCGGCCAATGCAACGCCGAGCGCGCTCTTGCCGCTCGCGGTGGGCCCAAGCACGGCCAGCAGCACCGGTGCGGTCATGCGTACCTCAGACTACGCCGGACAGTTTCAGCAGCGCCCACACGGCCAGCGCCGTCAGCAACACGAACCACCCCACCTGCTGGGTACGTGTGGGACCCGACATCATTAGGACCCTTTCCTTCCGGATCCTTAGCCCGGCGGCGTTTCGTTGTAGAAAAACGTGACGGTGAATCGAGCCTTGTCGGACGGATACTCGGGCGGCAGCGGTTGTGTGGGATTGGACGCGACAATGGCGTTGAACGACGAGTTGTTGAACGCATCGATCGAACTGGCCCCGATGACCTGGACATCCGTGATGCTGCCGTCCTTGTGCACGAAGAAGGTGACCACCACGTGGCCCTTGAGCGACATGGCTGCATAAGGGATGAACCAGTTGCGCTTGATTTGCGCAATGAAGCGTCGCACCCACGGGCCGAACTCGACGCCCTTGGTGTCGAACTGGATGGCCGACCCGAACTGCCCGCCCCCCTGCGAGTTGTCGAACATCTGCTGCGGCACGTAACGCTGGACGTTTTTCAGTGCCTCGCCCAGTCCCGAACCGACGCCACCACCCGCCGCCGGACGGGCTGCCGGACCCGTCAATCCGTGCAGCGCGGCGGCGTCGAGACTTGGCTGGCCGGCGGGTCCTGGCGGCAGCGATCCTGTATCCCGATCGGCGCTGGCCGAGTCCTGTGGAGGCTGCGGCTGTGCCGGCTGCTGCGGTGCGAGTAGAGCTGGCTGATCGATACGCTCCGGCGTATTGCCCTTCGAGAATGGGAGCGGATTGGTTGGATTGGGCGCGGCAAGCGGCGACTGCATCGAGCGATCGCGATCCGACAGCTCTGGCGCTCGCGGCGGGTGCTTGGCTTCGAACTCTGCCCGCGGCTGGACGAAGACGAAACGGCGGTTGTTCGCCTGACGTTCGCGCATCAGTGCCAGTTGTTTCTCGGCTTGGGTCCGATCCGCAGGCCCCACAGGAAACCACTGGGGAGCCATCACGACCAGCAGCGTGATCACCAGATGGAACACCAGCGCCAACAGCCCGGCTTCCCGCCAGGACATCGCACGCTCGATGATGATGACGTCCGGGTGCTGATCGTCGAAGTTGAAGTACATCAGAGACTTAAATCGATTATAACATCGGGCTTCGAGCCACCCGAGGCCCTACGCGGCAGGCAGGCGCTGGTGGGGGTCAGTGAAGCGGCGGCTTTCTGGCCACATAGAGATAGACGACGCCGAAGGTGAGAGGGACGGCTCGGACGGCGCGAAATCCAACATTCTCCAGCAGCGCGGACAGCCGTGGGGGTTCGGGGAATGAGCTAACCGACGCAGGCAGGTAGGTGTAGGCCGAGGTGTGGCCCGAAATCAGACGGCCGACACGGGGCAGGATGTGGTGGAAGTACCACAGATAGGCCCGCCGAATCAGTGGATTCGGTGGGATGCCGAACTCGAGAATGGCGAATCGCCCGCCTGGGCGCAACACCCGGAACAGGTCGGCGCAGGCCTGCTCGGGGTGCTCGACGTTGCGGATGCCAAACGCCACCGTTGCGGCATCAGCCGAGACGTCCTTTAAAGGAATGTGCATCGCATCGGCCTGCACCAGTCGCACCCTCGTGCCGAGCGATCGACGAGCCAGTTTCTTCGCGCCAAACCGCAGCATCTCGCCCGAGAAGTCGAGCCCAACCACACGGCCGGCGCCCGAGTGGATGGCCTCGATGGCCAGATCTCCGGTTCCCGTGCACAGATCCACCACGGTTTCGCCGGCCCGAAGATCAAGCGCCCGAATGGCGTTCTTCCGCCAGAGGATGTCGAGGCCGCCGCTCAACAGCCGGTTCAGCAGGTCGTAGCGATGCGCGATCGCATCGAACATGCTGCTGATGCGTTCGGGTTGCTTGTCGGTGCCAAGCGAGGCGGCCTGGCGGATCACCGCTCGACCTGACCCGACCAGGACGGGTACAACTCGTGTTCCAGCCCGAGCAGAGACAAGATCTTGCCGGCCATGAAGTCGCCAAGATCGTCGAGGGTCTTCGGCAGTTGATAGAACGCCGGCATGGCGGGCAGCACGATGGCGCCCGACTCGGCGCATGCGACCATGTTGCGCAACTGCGGCAGGCTCATCGGGGTTTCGCGCGGGACGATCACGAGCGGCTTGCGCTCTTTCAGCATGACGTCGGCCGCACGCTCGATCAGGCTGCGAGACAGGCCGTTGGCCACGCCGGCCAGCGTCTTCATCGAACACGGCACGATGACCATGCCGTTGGTGGTCCGGCTGCCGCTGGCGATGGTGGCCCCGAGGTCGCGGTTGCTGTACAAGTCGTACTGACCGTGGCGAACGCCTTCCCCATATTTCTGTTCCAGGTACGGCAGCAGCCGTTCGGCCGCCGCGTCCTCGCCCAGTTCGTCTCGCAGCAGGCGCCGGCCGAACTCGCTGACAACGAGATCGAGATGGCACCCCTGTTTCAGCAGCGCGGCCACCGTTCTGACCGCGTAGAGGGCGCCGCTGGCACCGGTGATCGCCACCACGAACCGCTTCCGACGCTGCACCTGATCAGCCGACATAGATGGCCACCGCTGTCGTGACGAAGTAGAGAATGCCGACGTAGCCGTTCAGGTCGAACGCGAGCTTTACGCGCGACAAATCGGTCGCCGACACCAGGGACTGCTCGTAGACCAGCAGAGCAGCCACGCCCGCCACGCCAGCTAGATAGATCGGGCCAAGCGGGACGATCCACGCCACGCCGGCCAGGCACACCACCGTGGCCAGGTGCAGTCCCCGCGAGATCCACAGCGCCGGCGGCACGCCGAAGCGCTGCGGTATTGATTGCAGGCCGTGCGCCCGATCGAACTCGACATCCTGGCATGCGTAGAGCACGTCGAAACCCGCCACCCACGTGGCAATCGCCAGCGCCAGCAGCCAGGGCTCCCCGCCGCCCCGCCCACCGGCCGCCAGCCAACCGCCCATCGGGGCGACGGCCATGGCCACACCGAGAAACGCCTGCGTGGACCACGTGTAGCGTTTGGCCAACGAGTACCAGAATACGATGGCCAGCGCCACGGGCGACAACGCGAAGCAGACCGGGCCAAGCGCCCACGCGGCGCCCACAAACACCATCGCGGACACCGCCACAAACGCAGCCGCCTCGAGCGGGCTCATCTTGCCGCTGGGAATCTCGCGGCTGGCGGTGCGCGGATTCAGGGCATCAAAGCGCGCATCCACGAGCCGGTTGAATCCCATCGCCGCACTACGCGCCGCGACCATCGCCACGATGATCCACATCACACGGTCCGTCGTCGGCGGCACGCGACGGGCGGCGAGCATCGCGCCTGCCAGCGCGAACGGCAGCGCGAACACCGAATGGCTGATGCGCACGAACGACGCGTAGGTGCGCATCCGCGTCAGGAGGGCTGACATGATTCGACCCACTGAATCCGATCGGGGAAGATACCCGATACCAGATATTGTTCCACATCCGTCGTGCCGGACGGTATGGACACCGCCAGGAGCGCCGCGCGCTTGCCCGGCGCGATCGAGCCGAAGTCACGGTCGAAACCGAGCGCGGTGGCGCCGTTGATGGTGGCGCTTCTGAGCAGCCGCGACGGCTCAACCCCGGGCGCGAGCCGGTGCATCGCGGCCAGTTCAGAGAACAGGTTCAGGTCCTTCACGCTCGACAGACTGTCGGTGCCAATGGCGACGTTGACGCCCGACTCGTAGAATGCGGCGACCGGTGGGTCGCCTGCTCCTACATGTACGTTGCTTCTCGGACATGTGACGATGGTTGCACCACGCGACGCGAGCAGCTTCAGGTCTTCGGGGCTGGCTTTGACGGCATGGACCGCCAATGTGCGGTCGTCCCAGAAGCCAAGCCGATCCAGGTACTCGATCGGGCTGCAATTCGGCGTCCGCCACTCCGAATCCCATGCGCCGAGGCGCTTCAGCAGGTCTTGCCACCCGCCACTGCCCCGATCGATAAACTCGACCTCATCGGCCGACTCCGACACGTGCACCGACGTGTGCGTGTCGTCGGCGGTCCTACGCCGATCACGCAGAGCAGCGAACACGCCTGGTGACACCGAGTAGGGTGCGTGGGGGGCCAGCGCCAGGCGCCAGTCTGCTCCGACCGTCGCCATCTCGATCCTGCGTTCGGCATCTGTGACGACCTCTTCCGGGTCGGTCGCCCGGAATTTGATGAGTTCGTGGAACACCACACCCGCCAGGCCGCTTGGCCCGAGCAGATCCAGATTGGCAAGGGTGTTCGAGATGTCACCTACGACGGCCGTGCCGGTCGCCTTCATCTCCGCCAGCGCAGCGCCCATCGCCTTGCGAACGACGTGCTCGTCACGCTGATCCGAGGCCTGCATCCGCTCGCGCATCATCGAGGACACCCACGAGATGAAGCCCCGCGCCGGCGGCACGCGATTGCGCAGCCACGACAACTCGAGGTGCGTGTGCGCGTTCACCAGTGCCGGCAGCACCGCCACTTCGCCAAGGTCGATCACGGCGTCCGATGCCACGGGGCCGGGTGCGGCCTCGCCGTCCCGGCCCACCGCTATGACGCGGCCTGCATGGGTGGCCACCCACCCGTGTCGAACGGGGGGGCCGCCAATCGGCACAATCCAGGCGGCGCGATAAATGGGCATCTCACGTCATCTATCGCAGGAATCGCAAGACGAGCAGCAGCACCACCGCCCCGACGATCGACATGAGGAATCTCGCCATGTGGAACCTGGCATCGGGCGCCGGCTTCTTGATAAGGCCGCCAATGAACCCGCCGATCACGGACCAGATGACGTGCAACATGAAACTCTCCTGTCGATCGCCCGGGCCAGGAAACCGCGCCGCGATTCGTGGTTGATCGTCAACAACGACCTTTAATAGAGGAACGGCACCAGCCTGCGCACGCGCTGCTGGTAGCGGCGATACTCGGGAAACCTCTCGACCAACCACCGTTCCTCGCGCCGCGACTTGATGTCGAAGAACACAAACAGCACGATGACGTAGCCCACGGTGAGCCACCCCTGAATCAACAGCGCCCAGCCGAGTGCCAACACCAAACCGCCGCAGTATATGGGATGGCGCACGATGGCGTATGGTCCGGTTTGAATCAGTGTCGCGTCGTCTTTCGGATATGGAAGCGGCGTCAAGCCCCGCCCCAACCTGACGAGCCCGGCCAGGAACAGCGCGCTCCCGATCACCATCAGGACCCACCCGGCTGTCCAGTATGCCGGCGGGAAGGGGAATGGCCACGCCGACCGGCCAGGCACCGCAGGAGGACCAAGAAAGACCAGCGCCATCAGGCACACCTGGACGACAACCAGCCACTCGCCGCGCCGCCCGTGCCACCAGGGTTCGTGCGTTCGAGACGGCTTGAGGGTGCCCCGCCGAATGCGACCGGCCTGCCGAACGCTCGCGACGAGCTCCTGAAACGCAGCGTCTTTCATTTGAACTCCTCCCGCACCAAGCTGCCGAGGATCCGCGTCTGCGCCGTCAGTCCTCGAACATCTCCTGCAAGACCGCCAGCACGTGCGCAAAGGTGCTGGGAGCCAGCCGCCCGACCCGCGCGACCAGCCGATCCCGGTCGACCGTGCGGAGTTGGTCCAACGCGACGTATCCCGAACGGCTTTGGAACCGGCACGATACCCGCCAGGGATACGCCTGCCCGCCAGTGGTCATGGGCGCGATGAGCACGGTACGCAAATGGGCATTCAGTTCGTCCGGCGACACCACCACCCCAGGCCGTGTCTTCCGAATCCCACTGCCGACCGTCGGGTCCAATCGGACCAGGTAGACCTCTCCACGAGCCACGCGCGTGCCGCCTACCGCCACTGCCAATCCTCAACGTCGAAACGAGTCGCCACAGGCTCGTCGAGAAGCCCGTCTTCTTCCCGTCCGCGCATACGTTTGGCGGCATCACCCCAGCCCGCCCGCGGCTCCTGAGCCGCCCGCACGACGAGCCGCCCGGGCTCCGCCTCGACCACCA
>ERZ1292640.1732-Hain-H43-02um-R1-1732-length-17909-cov-15_pt1 | contig 17909 bp, 12 predicted proteins | sample MGYA00564404_ERZ1292640 | MGnify/ENA primary metagenome ERZ1292640 (study PRJEB36523, sample SAMEA6512636) | groundwater metagenome | collected 2019-01-08 | study: AquaDiva: Metagenomics assemblies of 32 groundwater samples
TAAATCGTCACCCGCCAAAAATTTTGTACTCAAAAACTTAGGCGGGTTATTAAATTATAATCGCTTACGCTCATTAATTTAACAAAAACTAAAACGGCTCCGAGTGGAGCCGTACAAGCAAATCCGCAATAAAACGGAATTGAGTATCGACCTCGGCAGGACCTCTGGAGCTAGTTGGTAGGTTGTAGGTTGTAGGTTGTAGAAAATTCTACCCACTACACACTACTAACTACTCACTATACCTCTGCCTGCTTTCTACGGCTTGTAATGACAAGATACCAAATCTTAGAAAAAAAACAAGACCCATAGGCCTCGCCTATGGGGGGGGTTAATTGGAGTTACTTTTGCACTTATCGGCTTTAATTTTAGAATCCCCATAGGCCTCGCCTATGGATGAGTAATTTTGAACGTAAGCCACTCGTCAATAAACTGCTCAAATTCTTTAAAACTCGTGAAGTACTCCGGGAATGCGGCCTTGTTGAGAATTTTTCCTTCTTCCCTTTCTACGCTCATATAGTCAAGGTAGCTTGAATAAGGGTATTCCGCAAGGTATCGTTTTGCCACATCGCGGTCAACAATGCCGTTTTCTTTCCAGAGAGGGTCAATAATTTTAACCGGATTTAGGTGTACATAGGCAAAAAGATACTTTAAATACTCGTCGGTGTTAGTATGGGTTGCTCGGAATGGCCCTTCAAACAAACTCCCCGACCGATCATATTTTGTATTAAAATACATAGAATACGCGGTTAGAAGCTTCTGCATAAAAACGCTTATTTTGCCTTCTATTCTTTCGTGCAACAACAGATGAAAATGGTTTGGCATTAAACAATACGATCCGATATCCACAAGGGGTTCCCCCCTTTCAAATACATAGGCGAGGCCTATGGGTATATCACGAAAAACAATGTTCATTTTAGAATTACATAAGTAGAGAAGTTTGGAAAATCTCCGATAATCATCCTGGTCAAGAAATATAATGCGTTTATCGGTCCCCCTATTGTATATATGATAAAATTCCCCTATTGAAAAAATAAATTTTCTAGTCATTATTGCCCCGTAATTATATCGTATCCATGTTCCATAGGCGAGGCCTATGTTACATAGGCCTCGCCTATGGGGTTACTTTTGTCGTGAATTTCCCCAACACCAAAATCCCAAGCCACACAAAAGATGGCGGGATTTTGGTTTTGTTATGGTGTTAATTTAGAGACCCTTGTTTAATGACGCCCGAGTTGCCGGACCGACGACGCCGATTGACGAAATACCGTTCTTCGTCTGGTAAGCCTTAACGGCCGCTTCCGTCATTTTGCCAAAGTAACCGGTTGGTTCAGAGTCAAGAAGTCCTTGTTTGACAAGCAATTTCTGAAGCTCTGTAACGCTGTCTCCGCGGGACCCAAGTTGCATGGTGGACGTAAAGTTAGGCGCGCCACTACTGCTACCGGTTGTTCCTGTTTGCGCCGTAGACTGTGTTGTCGTTTGCGTTGTTTCCGTTGCCTTGCTTGCGGAAGAATTAAGAAGAGCGCGAGTAGCCGGACCAACAACACCTATTTGGTCAAGTTTATACTTAGCCTGAAAGGCCTTAACCGCTTTCTGTGTCAGTTGCCCGAAATACCCAGTTGGTTCCGCCGAAAGAAGCCCCTCCGAAACAAGCCGTTTCTGTAGTTCCTTAACATCGTTACCGCTAGCGCCAAGACTTAATGGTTTCGTAAAACTATAAGAAGATGCCGAGGCGGGTGCTGCCGGTGTTGCAGTGGTTGCCGTCGGTGTTGCTGGCGTAGCGGGCGCTGCGGTGGTCGCCGGCGTTGTCGCGGTAGTTGCCGTGGTTGCAGTTGTTGCTGTAGTCGCCGTTGTTGTAGTAACTGGCGTACTCCCGCCACCTCCGCTAGTGCTACCACCTCCTCCGCTGGTGCTGACCGTCGTAGCGGACACGCAAAGTTCCGTCGCGGAAGGAGTCACCGTAATAACCGACTCCGCCGTCGTGTTTTCCAGAGAAAGGACTGAAGTCGGAGTGTTGGTGTTGGTGGCGCACACATTAACTGCCCTGAAGGCGCTGCTTCCGCTTGCAAGCGTTGTGGTCATTCTGTTACCGCTAGGGGCTTTAAATTGAATGTAGGACCCGACATCAACAGTAACGTTGAAACTGGCTGCTCCGACCACAATAGAGCTAATGGTCGCGTCTGTACCAAGTATGTCTATTTGAATACCGCCTATGTTGAGAATCGCCGTGCTTTTTTGAAGCGTAACATCAGTTCCCGTGGCAAAAGAAGTCATTGGGAAAAAGAGCAGGTAGAGCGCAATGCCTGCGCCTACTGCCAAAAACATCCACTTGACTCCGAAGAGTGTAAACATTTGCGGCGTATATGTGTTGTTGACCATAATGTGATTCCATCGCGCGCAACTGTCATTTAGACCAAGGGCGAGCGGCGGGAGAAATTAGCGGATAAATTAAGAGCCCGCGTGGCGCTTAGCGAACCGCCCAGAAGTTGAGTGATATGCCGCCCGTATCCGTGCTGGCACCCGCGTTGACGTTGTTGATACGTACATTGATGGTTCCGGCTGTTGCTGTAGACGAAGCAGCGAACACGACAAGACCGGCTGGCAGCGAACTCGTTGCCTGGACAAATACGCGGTAGCTTGAGGTGACGCCGGTGGCGCCAGAGCAGTCTGCGTAGTTGGTTGAGGTAGCGGCCACGCTCACTGAGGTGAGGTTACAGAATCCGAAAATTAAACCGGAAACTGTGCTTACTTGATCGGTTCCAACCCTTATAGCCGAAGAACTTGCTGTCCCCGCCAGAACAGAGTCTGTTGCCCCAAATGTAATCGTGCCGTCCGTGGCGTTACTGATGGTCTCGCCATTAAGAAGTATAAGATTTGTAGTAGTCGCTCCTCCGAGGAATGTGGCCAAGCCGGTATAACTGGACACTCCCGAAACAGTAAGCGCGCCGGTCAGAGCGATTGTGCCGTCAACCGCGTTGGTGATTGTTTCTCCGTTCAGAAGAGTGAGGGAAGTGGTAGAAGCTACGCCGCCAAGTTGAATGACGCCGTCCGTGGCGTTGGTAATCTGCTCTCCGTTAAGAAGCGTCAGTATGGTCGTGGTTGCGCCGCCGAGGAAGGTAGCAAGACCGTCAACAGTTAACGCGCCGTTGGCTTGAATAACGCCGGCTCCCGAAAGAGTAACGCCCGTATCGCCATACCCGCCACCGACCAAAAGACTCGTTGCCGCAGTTATAGCCGGACTGAATGTGCCAGTCACAGTTAGATTGCCGACTACAGTAGAAGAGGCCTGGGACAAAAAGCCATTCGTTAATGTGCCTAAGCCCGTAAGTGTGGTTGTGGCCGCAGTAAGGGTAATCGTGCCGTCAGTCGCGTTGGTGATTGTCTCTCCGTTAAGAAGGGTTATTGAAGTGCTTGAAGCGATACCGTTAAGTTGAATGATGCCGTCCGTGGCGTTGCTAATCTGCTCTCCGTTAAGAAGCGTCAGTATGGTCGTAGTCGCCCCTCCGAGAAACGTGGCCAAGCCGGTATAGCTTGACACTCCCGAAACAGTAAGCGCGCCGGTCAGAGCGATTGTGCCGTCAACCGCGTTGGTTATCGTTTCTCCGTTCAAAAGCGTAAGGGATGTGGTGGACGCGACACCGCCAAGTTGAATGACGCCGTCCGTGGCGTTGCTGATAATTTCTCCGTTCAAAAGCTTGAGGGTAGTGGTCGTAGCGCCGCCGAGGAAAGTTGCTAACCCCGTGACGGAAAGCGTGCTACCGGCAGAAACCGCGCCGGTCAAGGTTGAAGTGGTGTCAACTGTGAGCGTCCCCCCGGTACTGATATTCGTACTGATTGTCGTTGATGCCTCTACTACGGCAACAACAAAAAACACCGACAAAATAACTGACAGTGTTACGGAAACTGGACCGCTTTTAAAAAATACCTTAAACATATTTTTTATGTGATGCATATTTTTTTTCTTAAAATTTATAATTACTAAATTAATAACGCGCGAATAAATTAAAAACTTTCGGCAAACAAAATACCGCTTAACTCATTTCTTTAATAATATCCCCCTGTAGAAAAAATAAAAGACTGTGTGGAAATTATCTGTGGATAACTCCCGTTGTCCTTGGGTTTTGTGATCTAAAACTCACATACCCGCCTTTAAGTGTTCCACCGTTTTCTAATGGCCAAACTACGGAAGAATCGCTTAGTGGAAAAAATTCGCTATCATCTCCCAAACATTGGTATTGCCATCGGAGTAAGCGCTAGACACAAATGTCACAGCCAAAGATAGGCCTATTATGGCCACAAAACCGAGAAAAAACTTAAAAAAACTCTTGCCCATCATGTTCTTAAATCTTTAAAATAAAATGTTGGTTTATAACGGTTTCCTCTTCCAAGGACTCCCCTTGGACGGTTTTTATTGGTTTAAATTTTGGATTTCAGCTTCGATTAATTGCTTGGCGGTGGTTTGTCCGGCTTTTTCGGCAACCAAAAGAGCCCGTTCATAATAAGATTTGGCCTTGGTTATATCCCCTATTCCTTTGTAATACTGTCCCGACAAAACCAAGAGATCATAATTTTCCGGGTTATTTTTCAGCCCAACTTCAAGAATTTTTGGCGTTTCTCCCGCCTTATCCTTGTAATAAAGCCCATATAACCCATAAAGGTTCCGGTAACCGGCGATGGAATTGGGATTAAGCTCTACCACAGTGAGCATGTTCTTTTCCGCCTTGGGGTAATCCTTTAGAAAGTTGGTGTATAAATCGCCTAAATTAGAAAAAGAAACCGCGTTCTTCGGCTGAATCAAGGAAACATATTCCCACGCTTCCGCCGCACCCTCGTAATCGCCAAGTTGCTTGCGTTCAATGCCTAAATTTATCCAATCGCTGAAAGAAGTCAGATTTTTCTTTAATTCAGCTATTGTAGCCTTAATCCTAGCCATAATTTCTCCTCTGACAGCCGGGTCAAGATTCTCCCCAAAAGAAAGAGGCCTTTCGAGTGATGGCGCGGGGATATTTGTCTTAAGCGGAACCTGCTCTACCGTAATTTTCCCTTCTCGGATAAGAGTGTTTAAATCCCCCCCGGATTCCGTTGTTGTGGCTATGGTTGCGGCTACTTTAGGCTCATCTTTTTTGCGAAAAGGATTATGGCCGGCATCGTAAGCTATGAGCAGGCCGAGGGCAATCACTACAATCGCAAGAAACACAGCTTCCTTGGATATGTTTTTATTTTCGTCCATAATATCTATTCTATAAAAAATAATGGAAATCTCAAAATGTGCGACTACTTTGTTTCCAACTCCAAGGGGAGCCCTTGGAATTCTTTGAGCAAAAGCCAGTCATCAATAAATTGTTCAAATTCTTTAGAGTTTTCAAAATATTCTGGAAAGGCTTCTTTGTTTAAAATCAAGTTCTCCCCTCGGGCGCGACCTAAATAGTCAAAATAACTTGAATAAGGATAGTTCCCGAGATATTGCTTGGCTTTTTCTTTGTCAGAAATACCACTTTCTTTCCACAACGGGTCAATAATTTTTACTGGGTTAAGGTGAATGTATGAAAAAAGGTATTTAAGATATTCATCGTTATCCACATGGATTGCTTTAAAAACTCCCTCAAATAGTTTTCCCGTCCTGCCGTTCTTCTTGTTAAAATACATGGAATAGGCAGTAAGAAATTTTTCCATAAACATACTAATGCCGCCTTCTTTTTTCTCGCGTAAAAGCAAGTGAAAATGATTCGGCATGAGACAATACGCTCCTATAGAAACGAGTGTCTCTTCTTTTTCTATTTTGTCCAAGGGGAGCCCTTGGATTGTTTTGAAAACAACTGGCTCTATACCGTTGCAAACATACAAGAGTTTCTGAAAACGCTTCCTGTCCGTATCGTCAAAAAATATCGTTGATTTGTTATTTCCCCGATTATATATGTGATAAAACTCGTTGACAGAAAACTTAAATTTTCTTTCCATAAAATCATTATACTACAACGATTTAAAATTCCAAGGGCTCCCCTTGGAATTTGAGGGCAACAAAAAACCACCCCGAAAGGTGGTTTTTTGTTAACCATTGAGCAATCTCGTTTGCGCAACTACCAAACAGTCGCATTTATACAACTACTAAGTAATCACACTCGCGCAATCACCCAATCACAAGAGGTTAGTTGGAACGAGTCATCGTTATGCCTCCAGACGGGAGACCCAAGATGCCATAACCGTTCGTCCAGTCGTTTTGACTGGTAATGTTCGCCGTTGTGGTGGCATTACCTGACCAGATGAAGTTGTTATTGGTATCAGTGTAGGCACCCGTTGTCGTAGATACATTGATTCCACCCAGGTTCGCCGCCGCGATATACGCCGCGTCGCCAGCCATGGTCGTTGAAACCGATGTGCCTGTCTGCGTGCTTGCAACTACGCCCTTAAGCTCGAAGTAATACGTTGCACCGGCAGGAACTTGCACAGCATTTGTGGTTGCCTGGATGTCAATCGTAGGATTCCTCGTAAGCGTTGTGCCACCGGTCGTACCGTTGATTACGCCTATCTGGCCGCTACCGGCTGCGGTAGCGATTGCCTGGGAATACCCAGAATCAGAGTATCCGTAGAGATAAATCGAGCTTACACCGCCGCCTGTCGCGAATGACGAGGTAGCGATTGTGAAGTTGAAGTTGTAGAGACCAACAGGGCCGGCGCTATTCGCCGTTACCTTGAAGCGCATAAGCTTGCCATCGGCAATACCTGTCGTCTGGAGAGTATCAAGGGCTACCGTTGGGTAAGACTTGAATGCGCGGACGCCATTAACGTTGCCTGTGGCACCGATCTTGAGCGTTGAGCCTGACGAAACGCCAGTACCTTCAGCGTTTAGCGGATCAATCTGAATCAACTTGCCTTGCGTACCAGACTGACCGGTGCCGATATTGGCGAGATCAGCCTTGATAGTAAGAAGTTTGTCTGAATCTTTCGGAAGCGCAACCACAGAACTCAAAGTTGAAGTCGCGGTTGTGTACGCGCCCGTGAATGTGGCTGTGCCAACCATCGTTGTGCCGTTGTAGATGTAAACAGTTCCGAGGTCAGCCGCGGCGCCCGAGGTAAGTGTCAATCCAAGCTTGCTCAAATTGACTGCTTCGTTTGAAGCGCGGAATTTGACGATACCAACGGTTACACCGGTTGAACCAGCGGCAACAACCGAATAGTTCGGAGATGAGCTGTCAACTGCCGAGGTGAATGAACCTGTGGCTACTACCATGTTTCCGCCTTCAGCGGTGCTAAGGGTAAGACCGCCGTTTGCCACCGTAACCGAATTACCGGAGGTAATACCGGTTATAGAGTAGTCTCCGTCAGTCTGGTCATCCCTAACCTGGAATATACCAGCGTCTGTCGCGGCGCTTGAAACAGTACACTTAAGTCCGAGAGTCACGATTGTGCCTTTCGGAACCGTAAGCGCGTTGTCAAAACTGAAGGTCTTAGCCGTGTTGTCGGTGTATGTGTTCACGATGCGAGAACCGCTGTTTAGCTGGGTCGAGCCGTTCCACAACGCGCAACCCGTAAGTTCGGTTACCGCGCTTGTGGTCACATCAATGACTACAGGGAAGGCCGAGAGGCGAATATCCTCGCCTGACTGCGCAGCGTTAAGCTGGTAGTTGGCGAAAAGGAAGTCCTGACTGCCGGCAACGACATTCTGCCCAGCGGGCTGGGTAGAAATCGCAACCGTCAAAGAAGCGCCCTTGGCCGTCATTTGATTCATGGCTACCGCTGTGGACAGTGTCGACAGGCTGATTGAATTGCCTGAAGTTTGTCCGGTTACGGTTGTCCAACCTGACGACGGAGTCGTTGAAACTGTAAGCTGAGCGCCGTTTACGGTAGTTGAAGGGAGTTTGCCCTTAAGCGTGTAAACATGCCGTCCAGTTTGGTAAGTAATTGTATCCGTGAAGGTAAGGGTCTGTCCCGAATGAGCGGCTGATGTCCATGTGGCATCAACCGGACCGGCAACGACAGCGCCATTCCCGTCATAGATGGAAACACTGGTTATCAAGTTATCACCGAGAGATGCCGAGGTGGTCGCAACCGTGAACACGGTTGACTGGACCGAGATGGGCTCACCGGAGAAGTTTGTCGCGTATCCGCCCAAAGACTGACCCGAGACATTGACCGCGATATTTTGCGCGGCAACTTCGTTTGCTTTGCCGATTGTCGTTACAGAACCCGCCGTGATGCTAAGAGTTGAACCCTGGAACCACGGAGTGCCTGTTGCTTGCGCGGCGGAACCGTGAGTGGCGGCCGTACTGATCGTGCCGAAACTTCCGGTCGGCGTAATGCCGTAACCGTAAACATTGCCCGTCAAGTAGACATCGGTACTCTTGTAGATGTCAAACTCGGCGGTGCGTCCTGACGCGCCCGAACCAATGACATCACCCTGCAGATATACATCTACCGAGTTGCCTTTGGTGATAACTAATCCTGTGCTGCCGAAAAGCGAAGTGTAGTACTTGCCGTCCGAAGAAACAGTTGTCGGGTACGAAGTCCCACTAACGATTGTTACCAGGTTGGAAAGGTCTCCCGAACCGACAGAACCGGTCTGGTTCCAACGGACGGAGTAAAGAGTCACATCTTCGGCGGAACCGGCTGTGAAGCGGATGCCGCTAAAACGATAAGCTGTTGTGCCGATTGGCTGGCTTCCTGCCGTATTCGGGTCATAGGAAGACGAGTTAATCGTCGCTGTGCCGATTGCGAGTGTGCCGTTTATCGTGTGATAAGCGCCAACTATCGGAAGCGAACCGGAAACCGTGCCGCCAGTGTTGACTGCGTCAACTTGAACGGCTACAACCTGTCCGGCGTAGCTTGTAAGCGAAGAAGCCATGTTGCCCGCGATTGTAAGCGTGCGAGATGTTCCCGCCTTGACTACGAACGGATCACCGATTGTTGCCTGGTGATTTGAGTTCAAAGTTTTGGCGATACCAAGTTGCATTCCGTTCTCATCCAAAAGGACGATGCCGGCAAAAACCGCGTCAACAGCGGCGCCTGTGCGCCCAACTGTAACACCGCTTACGGTAACATCAGCCGGACCGGCGGTGAAGGTAACCTTGGTGAAAGGAACCCGAGCCGCGCCTGCTGGCGCTAAACCGTTTGCTGGTTGAGATGCAGCCCCGACCGAGAGAGCCCCGCCTGTTGTTGCGGGAACTGTCGTGGTCGTTGTGGTGCTATCGCACTTCTGGCCTGTCGTCGGACTGTATCCTGTTGTTGAGGTACAACCCGCCACGGAAGAAGTCGTGGTTGTCGTTGTCGTTGTCGTTGTCGTGCTACTTGTTGTTGAAACCGTCGCGTTAGCCTTGGCGCGAGACGATGTGCCGAAAAATCCCGTACCAGAGGAAAGTCCTACTGGAGCCAAAACATCGGCGGAATTTTTCTCTTGCCACTTGATAACGGCTGCTTTGGTTAAACTTCCAAAGTAGCTCGTTTCGTTGCCCGGAGAACCGGCGCCGGACGAAGCGACTTGAGTATCAGCGCTTGCGTTAAGAAGTTTTTGAAGCTCCATAACATCCGCGCCGGACATACCCATCTTCAAACTTCTGGTGAAGTTGTAGGTATCAGCCTGCGCGATTGAAACAGTCGCGATACCGACAGCAACCGCCAAAAGGGCGATGCCTGCGATACCCAAGACTGCGATCGCTAATTTATTTCTTAAAATATTACTCATAAATCTATTTCTAAACTTATAATCCCAGCCTACGGGAAATCCATAGAACCAAGATCACTTTGCGCGAATTAATTAGGTTCGACATTTATCTAATATGTTCCGCGCGATTATTAACCTGACCCCGCCCTCTTTCTCTACGAACAGATCGTTGTCGCCACGCGATATTTTTTTAAAAAAAATATAGAGTTGCCGAACATTCTGTTCACAAAGATGGAGGGCGGGGTTAGTCAGCAATTTTAACGCGCCAAATTCTTTTCTGCCTGTGCGTTGCACGCAGACAGGCTCTGGCCGCCCGTTCATCCGTTTGCGGAATTTTTTCTCTATTAAATTTTCAATGAGCTCCTTTCTTTTTACTACAAATTGCCAAAATAAACAAAGACTAAGCAAACCAAACCGGCAAGGGCAAGAAGCAATTACCGATTCATAAAATCCATTATAGTATATTTATGGCTTTGTATAGCAATTTTGTTGTGGATAACTTAAAGGTCTTGGTTTTAAACCAGTTTTACCCTTAAGATACCTCGCCTTAATGATAGCCAAGAATAAGGGCAAAGTCAATTCAGTAGTAGATTTTGGCAAAGTAGGCCGTAATTATAGCCTACAAACTCCGCATTGCCAAAATCACTACTGGATTGAACCCCGTAGTGAACCGAGTATTCCGAGGTTCTACTACTGGGGTCAACTATCAAACGCTAATTTAAGAAATATCGGCTCCACCTCTTTTCCCCCTCTTTTTTTAGGACACCACTTTGAACAAGAGCTAGGAGTTCTCTTTGTAGTGTCTTTTCACTACACCCAGAAATCGTTGTGGAAATGTCTTTTATGGTAATCTCTCCTTTCTTTCTTAAAATCTTTAATATGTTGTCTCTCCTATCGTTTTTGGGTTTTTGTTCGGTCTTTTTTGGTGTATTTATCCTATTTATTTCTCCTCGTGTTTCGGCTTTTTTCATAAAAGACAAAAGTGTAGGCGATTTGTCCTTTATGAGACTTTGTCCTTTATTATTGTCCGATATCCACGGCTCCTGGACAAAAAGGGCTTCTCTTTCTTTGGTAAAAAAGTCTTCGGACAAACTGGCGTTATCCTCCTTCAGAATTTTCACATTATCAACGGATTCCAATAGATTTCTAAGATTGTCATATTCACGGCTTAAAATCGAATAATTCATACCCGAAACAAGATTATTGGATGAGGCAAGAGACAAAAAAACGGTTATTTCTTGGAGGGTAAAAATCGCCTTTCTGTGATGTTCGGTCTCGTTTTGGAACATAACGTTTGAAAGGGCATGCGCGTCCGATAGAAAATCGATTGTCGCTTCCCTTATTTTGTTTTTTATGGGATTCTCGTCCGGGATAAAGCTTGTCACCATATATGTCGCCATCGCGAGTTTCTCGGCTTTTGAAAAGACAGCTTTCTTTTTGTTCATTTCTTCCAAATCCCGTTGATTGTCAACGGAATTTACACCAACAGAAAACACGCGAGACTTTTGCGCAGGAGATATTTGTCCTTTGACAACATTGTTGTTTATAGTTGTGTCCTTTTCTTTGTCCATAACGTCTCTTAAGCTTTCGGTCTGTTCTTTGACCCTAACATGTCTATTATATATAGGACAAGAAAGAAGTCTAGCTAACAAATAATTTACGGTTTTCGGTTGTGGGTTCGCGGAAGAAAAAACCAAGAAATTAAATCGCGGTCTCCGGTTAAAAACCAGGGACCGAAAACTGAAAACTGTTCTTCTTCGTGCTATAATTTCGTAATCTAACGATATAACCGGGTACAATAATTCGTCTTCGTTCGGACACGGTGAATGTGATTACCGTCTACAGGCGCCTATCAACATCCGATAGGCCACATTCACATGTTCCGAGTTCAGGCGAAATAAAAACATTTGATATTTTAAAAGGTCGAAAAGTTTAACAAAAATAAATTCTACTATCGGGATGTCTAAAAAGAAAAAGGGGGGTAATGACAAAGATTCTTCAAAAAAAATTTTTCTTAATACCGGATTTTCGGACCTGAAAGATGAAACGAGATATGGAGTTTTCTCAATAATTTTTTTCGTAATCGCCGTCTTTTTTGTGCTTGCCTCCTTGGGCAAAGCCGGAGTGGCAGGCAATACAGCGCATGAAATCTTGGGACGATTTTTTGGAGTCGGGTATTTCCTTTTGCCGACACTCCTTGTCTTATTGTCAGTTTCATTCCTTCGTTCTGTTCGCCCCCACTTCGCCATCTCAAGTATGGTGGGGTCAATTCTTTTTCTTTTGTCGGGACTTGGAATTATAGATTTATCGGCAGGCGGGTCGGCGGGTGGAATCCTGGGAGATATCGTAGCCTATCCCCTCTTGTGGCTGTTTGATGTATACGCCAGCTTTGTATTTCTTTTGGCTCTCTTCGCGATTTCGCTTGTTGTTATGTTTGACGCCATGCCAAAACTTACTGGTCTGGCTTTCTGGAGAAAGGACCGAAACAATGTTTACGACGACGAATACGAAAAAATAAAAGAGTCGACGGAAGAGGTTTGGGCCGAAGAAGCGGAAAAAACAAAAAGTGAGTCTGTCATCGCTGAAACTTTTGGCTTGGCAAAAAAGAAGGAGAAAAACGATGAGGAAGAAATTTTAATGCGTCCCCGGGGGCTAAGAGTCTTGGGCAAAGAATTTGTCCCTCCCCCGATTTCTCTTCTTGAAAAAGACAAGGGTAAGCCCGGTGTCGGAGACATCAAAGCAAACGCCAATATAATAAAAAGAACTCTCCAAAATTTCGGTATTGATGTGGAAATGGACGAAATATCAATCGGTCCGACGGTAACCCGTTACGCGTTAAAACCAGCCGAAGGAGTTAAGCTATCCAGAATAGTGGGGCTTCAAAACGACCTCGCTCTGGCTCTGGCCGCTCACCCCATCCGCATTGAAGCCCCTATCCCGGGCAAATCTCTAGTGGGCGTTGAAATTCCAAATTCGATAAAAGCGACCGTCGGATTGGCCACCTTGTTTTCCGATGAAAAATTCCGAAATGGCGGCAAGCCTCTTTTATTGGCGCTTGGGCGGGGTGTTTCGGGAAAATCGTATTTTGGCAATTTGGCAAAAATGCCCCACTTGCTCATAGCCGGAGCCACGGGGTCGGGTAAAACATGCGGCAAGGATACTTATGTTTTCAGTGAAAAAGGCATCCTCACATTTGAAGAGTTGTGCCCAATCCCCTTAAACTCGGAAGTTAATTATTCATTACGGGTGGCGACAAGAGACGGAGTAGAAACAACCAGCAAAAACTACAATAACGGCACTTGTGATTTTTATAAGATTACAACCAGTGAAGGATTGTCTATAGAAGTTACCGAGGAACATCCTTTATGGGTCATGAGAGGTGGCACAATGCGTTGGCAGAATGGCGGAAGTATACAAATTGGAGAGTATGTGGCAATTTCTCGCGGATCAAAACTCTTCGGCGCAGAGAAACAAATTGATTTTACTCCAGCTACTAATAAGACGAACAAGGCCCGAGAGATAAAAATCCCGACTGTGATGACGAAAGAATTGGGACTATTTATGGGCTTGCTCACAGCCGATGGCGGCTTGACTGTTAAAAATAGAATCGTGTATACCCAAGCCAATAAAGAAGTGCTAGGTATATATATGACACTCTTAAAGGACCTCTTCGGCATTACTGCGCCAATTATCGCCAAATCAGGAGCTAGTAATAAAGCAAAAGATATTATTATTCACAGCAAACATTTAAAAGATTTTCTCACGCACCTTGGCGTCAAACCTGTTGGGGCGCGAGAAAAAGAGATGCCGAAGTCAATTCGTCAGTCTGAACCTGAAATTATTAAAGCTTTTATTCAAGGACTTATAAGAAACGACGGTCATATTTCCGTTCTTAAGGGACTTGAAATAACATTGGCAACCGAAAAACTCTTAAAACAATTGCAAGTTGCACTTCTCAATTTTGGCATTGTCAGCACTATACATCCAAAAAAAGTAAAAAATTATGCAGAGAATAACTATTGGCGACTTGCTATCTATGGAGCCGAGTTTGCTACCTATGCGAAAGAAATCGGATTTTTGACAGACGAGGAAGCATACAGGGCAAAACGGTTGCTTGCGCTCCGCAGAAATACAAACAAAAACATTATCCCGACATTAGCGCCTATTCTCAAAAAATTATATTTAATGTATCGCGAAGCATTCGCGCGATTGACCAATATGGGTTGGCACTATCAAAAAGACGCGCTAGTGCCTAAATACGCCTTCAGGAGCTTGGCAAGTTACAATAGCGGCCTCCGAAATCCTTCTTATGAAGCACTGGGAAGAATTCTTGCCTTTTATGAGCCGTTGGCCCTCTCCGCTGATTACAAAAAAATAAATAGAATCCACAGGGATAATTTTTACTGGGCTAAGGTGGCGAAAATAGAAAAAACTGAAGGTATTGGATATGATTTTGAAGTTCCTGGGTCAAATTCCTTTGTTGGTAACGGTTTTGTAAATCATAACAGCGTGACCATCCACGCCCTCACCACTTCTCTTCTTTACCGCAGTTCTCCGGAAGACCTCAAGTTTATTTTAATAGACCCCAAGCGAGTGGAGCTTACTCTCTATAACAAAATACCTCATCTTTTGACTCCGGTTATTACCGATGCCAAAAAAGCAATTTTGGCCCTTAAATGGGCGGCCAAAGAAATGGACCGTCGTTACGATATTTTGGAAGCGGAAACGGTCCGCGATATAGAGTCTTACCACGAAAATGTAGTCGTCCCCGCCTATAAAGAATACCTCGAAGAAAAAAACGGCGAGGATCGAAACTTCACGGAACTGCCGGAGAAAATGCCATACATCGTGATAATAATAGACGAGCTCGCGGACATAATGGCCACTTACCCGAGAGAGCTCGAGTCGGCCATAGTAAGACTGGCCCAAATGAGCCGCGCTGTGGGCATACATCTCATACTTTCAACCCAGCGTCCGAGCGTGAACATCATAACGGGACTGATCAAGGCAAATATCCCTTCTCGTATCGCTCTCCAGGTTTCGTCTCAAATAGATTCGCGCACAATTTTGGATACCGGAGGCGCGGAAAAACTCCTGGGATCCGGGGATATGCTTTATCTGTCCGGAGATATGTCCAAACCCGAAAGAATGCAGTCGGCTTACATGTCGGAGGATGAAGTCAAGCGGGTCGTCAAATATTTAGCCGAGCAATACAAAGACGCTGTGCCGAATGAAATAGAACTGTCGAGCGGCGCCATAACCCCGGGCAAAACAATATTCGAAGCGGCTCTCGACGATAACGAAAGTGAGCTAGAAGAAGATGATGCTCTTTATGAAGACGCTCGCGAGGCGGTAATCAGAGCCGGCAAAGCTTCTTCTTCATATCTTCAGCGAAAATTAAAAGTCGGATATGCCAGAGCCGCGCGACTTATAGACATGCTTGAGGAAAGGGCCGTGATCGGACCGGGAGAAGGATCTAAACCGCGCGAAGTCTTGATAAAAGATTCCGGACAATTGGCAAATTCTTATGATAACGGAAATAATCCACAATGATAATCATTGATAAACGAAAATTAATATTTAAAACAGGGGTGGTCGTTTTCGTTCTTCTCGCCATAGGCGCCTATGGTTATTTTAAGATGCTAAATTTGATAGAAGGACCCGAGATAACCGTTTCTTCCCCCCAAAACTGGTCCGAAACAAAAATAAGTGAAACACCGGTCGTGGGAACAGCTCTGAATATCTCTTCTCTTAGTCTGAACGATCGGCCTATTTTTGTCGACGGAAAAGGCGGTTTTTCGGAAAAGATAGCGCTCTTGCCTGGTTATAATATAATCTCCATCAAGGCGGAGGATAAGTTCGGCAAAAAAACGGAAAAGGTGGTTCAATTAGTGCTGAAAGAATAAACAGTAAATAATTAACAATTAACAATAAATAAGTTACAATAAATAAGTTACAAGTTACAACAATAAACGAGTTACGATAGTCTGTTTGAATTTTCTTGTATATTGTGACTTGTAAATTTTTGCTTAAAAAATATATGGCATACGGAAAAAAAGAAAAGAAAGAACCGAGAGCGATAGGCGCGTCAATCGACGACACCATCAGAGAAATCCAAACCAAGTTTGGCGAAGGGGCGATTATGAAACTGGGAGACAAGCCGAGAGTGGGCATCGATTCCATTCCGACCGGCTCAATCGGCTTGGACTACGCGCTCGGAGTCGGCGGTCTCCCCCGCGGACGCATTATTGAAATATTCGGACCGGAATCGTCCGGCAAAACAACGCTCACACTTCATGTCATCGCGGAAGCGCAAAAAAAGGGAGGTATATGCGCCTTTGTTGATGCCGAACACGCCATGGACCCGGAGTATTCCAAAAAGCTCGGGGTCAAAATAAACGAACTTCTCATCTCACAGCCGGACACCGGCGAACAAGCTCTTGAAATTGTGGAAAGTCTGGTCCGCTCGGGAAAGATAGATGTAGTCGTGATTGATTCGGTCGCGGCCCTAACTCCAAAAGATGAAATAGAAGGAGATATGGGAGCGCAACATGTGGGCAAACAAGCTCGCCTTATGTCGCAAGCGCTTCGCAAACTGACCGCCATTACCGCAAAAAGCAAGACCGTGGTCATTTTCATCAATCAAATCAGAATGCAAATCGGCATTATGTTCGGGAACCCGGAAACAACTCCCGGCGGCAAAGCGCTCAAGTTTTATACCTCGATTCGTTTGGACATCCGCCGCATCGCTCAAATCAAAAAAGGCGACGAAGCGGTTGGCGCGCGCACGCGCGTTAAGGTAGTCAAAAACAAGGTGGCTTCACCTTTCCGAGAAACGGAATTTGATATCATGTTCGGTGAAGGCATCTCCAAAGAAGGGGAGATTCTGGCGCTCGGCGAGAAATTCGGCATTGTTTCAAAAAGCGGAATGTCATATGGATACCTGCCTGCGCCGCAAGCGGGAGCGTCGCGGCAGGCAGGCGGCGAAACAAAACTTGGTCGCGGTTATGACGCCACCCGCACCTTTCTCAAAGAAAATCCGAAAATCGCCGGAGAAATACTGAAAGAAATTCGCAAGAAGTTTTCGGAACAATGATTTTTGCTAATGAGTAAAGTCGCCCTTGTTGTTTATACTTAGGCGACTTTTTATAAGACTGCTTTCTCAACCAGAGCTTCGTGAGGACATTCCCCCTCGGAGCAATCTTCAATCACAAGCTCAATGATATCGCGAACGGCTTCGTCAATACCAATCTTGTTTTTCCGAAGGCTCTCTATGGTGGCAGAAAGAAAATTTCTTCCGGTTTGTCCTTCTTCCTTGAGAGCCGCTAAAAAACAACAAAGGGTGCGCTCCGTCTTCATCCCGGGGCCGACAAGTTCGTCTCTGGCCTCGCTCGCGGGAATCTCACCTTGCTTCAATTCGTCGAGGACGATTAAAGTGCGCTTATCGCCTCTTTCAACTCTCAATAACACGCTTCTCAACTGTGACATATAACCTCCAGTTTGTGGTTGTAATACTATCCTCATATTATAGAAACCCCGTCTTATGTCAAAAGGCTCTGTTGCGATTTTTGAAAAAGCCGTTATAATAAGCCAATCTTTAATAGGTATACCAATCAACAAATGACCACGAATATCACAAATGAACCTATTCGTAACATTCGTTTCCATTTGTAACCATTCGTATCATGCTTGAATATAGCGAAATAAAGCCGGGTAAGTTTATTATTTATAACGGCGAACCGTACGAGGTTATAGACAGCCACGTGGCGCGGACGCAACAGCGCAAACCGCAAAACCAAACCAAGTTGCGCAGTCTTCTTTCTGAAAAAGTCGTTTCCGTCTCTTTCCACGCGTCCGACAAGGTAAGCGAGGCGGATATTTCCAAAAAATCCATAAAATTTATTTACGAAAGCAAGGGTCAGTATTGCTTTTCAGAAGCAAAAGATCCGAGCAAAAGATTTTTTCTTGAATTTTCCCTCATCGGACCACAGGCAAAATTTTTGAAAGGAAACACCCTGGTGGATGCGCTTATCTTTACAAACGAAGAGGACGAGGAAAAAATTATCGGAGTAAAGCTTCCCATAAAAATGGAGCTTCTGGTAAAAGAAGCTCCGCCGTCCATGAAGGGCAATACTGCTGCCGGTGGTGGCAAACAGGTCACGCTTGAAACTGGGGCGGTTGTTTCCGTTCCCCTCTTCATAGAAGCCGGAGATATGATACGCGTCAATACCGATACGGGAGAATACGCGGAGAGGGT
>ERZ1292640.702-Hain-H43-02um-R1-702-length-27382-cov-44_pt2 | contig 17908 bp, 16 predicted proteins | sample MGYA00564404_ERZ1292640 | MGnify/ENA primary metagenome ERZ1292640 (study PRJEB36523, sample SAMEA6512636) | groundwater metagenome | collected 2019-01-08 | study: AquaDiva: Metagenomics assemblies of 32 groundwater samples
CGCCAGCTCGACGGCGGAGAATTCCTTGGCCACGAGCTTCGCGTGCAGCTCGCCGGTGGTGGCGAAGTAGATGTCGTCATTGAACGCGGGCATTAGAGCGCCTTGAAAGAGAAAGCCGGCTCGGCGCTCATCGGCACCTGAGTCCTGGCCAGTGTCTCGGCGTTGCGCCGCAGCCGGTCCTTGGCGGCGGCGAGCAGCTCCGCCGGCGTTTCGGCTTTGGCGGCGCCGGGTTGTGCCTGGGCGGCGAGCGCCGGTGCGCCTACTAGCGCGGCGGCCGCCTGTCTGCGCGTGAGCTTCATTCCGACATTATAGGCGCGGCAGGCTGCCCGGGTGGCGCCGCGAGAAGCAGCGGGCTGTGGAGGCCACCCTTGGGTGGCTCGACGGGCAGGCATCGGGCTGTGAACCACGGGCTGGCGGTTTTAGGTTCTGCCTGAGGAGCCAAATCCTGCTTGGCTGCCCAACCCGCACATTCGTAAAACACAGCATGCTGTCGTTAGCGGCGGCGATCGGTTACGCTCGTTCGAGAGGAAGCTGCGGGAGGCGAGCATGCCGCCGTCGAGATCGCCAACGTTCGCGGTTACTGCCTCAATCCGCTTTACAATCCGTTTCACCCACGTGACAGGCGATACTGATTACACTACAATCATGCCTGGGGGGATTCGCGGATGAAGATCAAAGCGGTGATAGCGGTGTGTGCCTTCAGCATCATGAGCGCGGCGGCGCAAGGACCCGCGCCCAAGGCGGCGCAGGCGAAACCGGCGGCTGCAAAACCGGCAGCATCGGCGGCGGGGACGGTGGGCGCGCCCAAGTTCAAGGCAATTTGGGAGCCGGTGCCGTTTAACAAGGACATCGGCTTAAACGCGATCGCGTGTGTAGGGCCGGAGACCTGTTGGGTGGTGGGGGACAAGTCCACGATCCTCTTGACGACAGATGGCGGGAAGACATGGCAGGTGCAGCTTGGCGGCGATCCCGAGGCGACCGACGATGCCCTGACGAAGATTTTCTTTCTGGATGCGAAGAACGGCTGGGCGATGACGGATCGAGGCAAGATCCTGGGTACCAGAGACGGAAGCACGTGGGCGGAGTTGTCTACCGTGAGCGGCACAACCAAGGGAGTATGGTTCCTGAGCCCGCAAACCGGGCTGGAGATCGAGAATCCGGACTCGACGAGCCAATCGACGCTGCGGCGCAGCGATGACGGCGGCAAGACCTGGAAGCCGCTAAGCCGCTGCAGCGTGGAGGCCACGGTCGGAGGCCTGCCGCGTAAACTGGGATGCATGATGCGGACGGCGCAGTTTCTGTCGCCGACCGTAGGGTTCGCGGGCGGGGGCGCAGGCATCAGCATGGGAACGGACGTGGCCACTTTCGGTAAGACCAGCGACGGGGGACAGACGTGGACGATGGCGGTGGTCCCGGAAACCAAGTGGCAAATTACGGCGGTGAAGTTCTGGACCGAAAAAGACGGGATCGTGGTGCTCAGTAGGGGCGAGGAAGTCTACTGGACCGCCGATGCAGGCGGGACCTGGACGAGGTCCGTGAAGCAACGCCTCTGGCCCAGCTCATACGGCGTGGGTGAGGGCAAGATCATCGTTGGGGTCGGGGAGAGCGGTGGGATCGGCTACTCCTTCAACGGAGGGCGCAATTTCACTTCCAGACCCATCACCCTGCCGGCAAGAGTGCATGCCGTGACGTTTCCTGACGCCCATCACGGGTACCTGGTGGGGCAGCATGCGATGGTATACCGCTACCGCATCGTGCCCATCGACTACACCAGCCAGGGAATGATCGGCGCCATGGCGCCGTAGGCGCGGGCCAGAAGCGAAGATGGCGCGCGTCGGATTTGCAGAACTGTATTTAAAATCAACAACTTGGAGTCGCCTTGCGCCGGATGCGCGTTCTCCGTTTCTTGTAATGTCGCTCTTGGGGAGCCAGGTGCTCTTTCGCAACTCGCCCTCCCCGCAGGTTAACGCCAGCCGCCGCTGGTCAGCCCGCAAGTCCGGGCAGCTTCGCGGCCAAACTGTGGCGCCTGCTGCGATCAGGCCGGCGCGGCGCGCTGTGCGAGCGGACCGAAAGATGCTTAAATGGGCGAATGCGACTTGCCGCCGCCTTTCTCATTCTGCCGGCCGCGCTGTGGCCGCAGGCGCCCACGCGAAGCGAGGTGCTCGGCGCCAGCCGCTGCGCCTACGGAAGCTCCGCCTGCCGCAAGGCTCGGCGCAGCTCCCGAAAGACCTGCTCGAAGGGCGGCAGGACGGCCATCTGGTTTGCGAGCCGGACGGACCAGAGGGCTTTCAGCCGCGCCTCCTTTTCTAGAATCGCCTCCCGAAGGCCCGCGGCCGGCATGTTCCTGAAAGCGAGTTTCTCGCTGATAGCCGGCGCCAGGGACGCCAGCTCAGTTTTCCCGCGCAAGATCAGGTACCAGAGGTCGTACAGGTCGCGCGGTTCATTGCGGGCGCGATCGACAAGAGCCACCACCTTCTCGCTCATGATCTCGTTCAGAGAATACGCCTGCACGACCCGACCCTCCGGCAAGTCGGCAAACTCCTCGTAGCCGCGCAGTACCGGCCGGTCTTCAAGCGGAAAAACAAGCCGTTCCCGAATCGTGATGTCCACTTTGACGGCGCCTCCGGCGGGGAGAGGTCCGGTGTACCTCAAGTAGAAGGTGTAGCTGTTATCGTGCGCGTGGCGGTCCTCCCGATCGAAACCGAACTCTATGCCGCTCTCCTCGCGAACACCCGCATACACTGGCTCCAGGTCCCGCAGGATCTGCCGGAGAGTCGTAGCCTCCCACAGCGTGAAGTCAAGGTCTCCGGAGAACCGATAATCGCCGAAGTAACATCGCTTGAGCGCTGTTCCGCCCTTGAGGGCGAGTTTGCTGCGCAGGTCCGTCTGCGGCAGGATGCTCAGGAACCAGGCGAGGCAATAGTCCCGCTCGAGCACGGTTTCCGGTATTCGCCGGCCGCCCATCCTGGCGAGCCGATTTGCGAGAAGAGAGATGTTGCGTTGGGGAATCAGGTCAGGTCCTCCGGATCGCTTCGAGTTCCTCGGGAGGAATGTTGATGCGAAGGCGCCAACTCGAAAGATGCGGGCCCTCGCCCGGCGCCAGCGGGTCGAGCACCGCATATGTGGCAGTGAGGGACGAACGGAGGCGATCCAACTCCGCCGCTGGTGCGAGCCGGTATAGCTCGATCAGGTAGCCGAGCCGCCTGAGGATGGCGCCAACTCCCAGGCGGAGGGCGTAATCGGCGAGCCGGCCCGGCTTAATGTCGGCGCGCCGCATCCAAAGGCCTTTGGCGACCTCAGTGACGCCGCCGCAATACTGTGGGAGCCTGAGGCCGTCGATTACGGTGCGCTCCAGATCACTGACCTTCACTGAATCCTGCTTTGTGATCCAGTGGGAGGTGAGGCCGAAGACATCCTTGGTCCGGATGCGGACAAATCGGAACTCGCTCCCATGGATCGTTCTATTCCTGAGTCGCCTCGTCGTGCTGGTGAAAAGCACAAACTGCGGCTGCGTGACCATCCGGTGCAGCTCCATCGCAGATGCGTGCGAGATGTAGTAGTCCGCGCCCGCGACCAGTTCTCTGGCCACAACGTAGGGATTACCGAAGAACTCTCCGGCCCGCCCGAGCTCCGGCGGCACGAGTACGAACAGGCCCGGCTCCAGGCGCGATACGATGCCCCTGCCGACAGCATGGCGGATGAGGCTGCGGGCGGACGCGGCCGATAAGCGGGTGATGTCCTGGACGTCCGCCAACGTGAATGTGGTTTGGCCCCGTTCGTAAAGAGCAGTCGTCAACTGGGCCGTCCGCGTGCCAACGGTCTTCGACCGGGCATCGGCGCCGGTGCTCATAATGTGGCGTCGCATCGCACATCCACCGCCCAGCAGTTATGATAATGGTTTGTGTACATAACGTGCAACCACATGGCACGTTTTGTGCATTCATCGTAACCCAGGAGGCGGCGAATGGACCCCTCCGGCCGATGCAGCCAAAGGCACAAGCGGACCGAAAGATGCTTAAATGGGCGAATGCGACTTGCCGCCGCCTTTCTCATTCTGCCGGCCGCGCTGTGGCCGCAGGCGCCCACGCGAAGCGAGGTGCTCGGCGCCATGCGCCGGGCGGCCGAATTCTACCGGAACGAGGTCTCCACCGAGGGCGGGTACCACTTCTATTACACCGCCGACCTGAGCTACGGCCGATCGGAATCCGCCGAGGGACCCACCCAGGTGGAGGTGCAGCGGGAGGCAACTCCGATCGTCGCGCTCGCCTACCTCGACGCTTATGACGCCACCGGCGATCGCGCCTTCCTGGAGTATGCGCGGGCGGCGGCGCACGCGCTGGTGCGCGGGCAACTGTGCAGCGGCGGCTGGGACTACCTCATCGAGTTCGACCCCGAAAAGCGCCGGCAGTATCAGTACCGCGCCGACAACAACTGCGGCGAGGACAAGCGAGGCGTCACCAACCTGGATGACAACGTCACCCAGGCGGCGGTGCGGGTGCTGACGCGCGTCGATAAGGCGCTGAACTTCTCGGACGCCACGGTCCACGAGGCGGTCCTGTTCGCGATCGAGAAGCTGCTGGCCGCGCAGTATCCCATCGGCGCCTGGCCGCAGCGCTTCCGCAAGCCGCCGGATGCGGCCAGGTACCCGGTGAGACGGGCAAGTTACCCGGAGTCGTGGCCCAAGAAGTGGCCGGGACCGGATTACCAGGGCCACTACACCTTTAACGACAACACGACGCTGGACATGATCGACGCCATGCTGGAAGCGGCCCGCGTGTACAAGGACCCGCGCTACCAGGCGGCGGCCGAAAAGGGCGGGCAGTTCATCCTGCTGGCGCAGATGCCGGATCCCCAGCCCGCCTGGGCGCAGCAATACGACGCCGAAATGCACCCGGCCTGGGCCCGCGTCTTCGAGCCGCCCTCGGTCACCGGGGGCGAATCGCAGGGCGTCATGCGGATGCTGCTGGCGCTCTACCGTGAGACGGCCGACAAGAAGTACCTGGAGCCACTGCCGCGGGCGCTCGATTACTTCAAGCGTTCAGCGGTGCCGCGGGGCAATGCCGAAGCCTTCCGGCGGATCCCTCCGGGCCCGGTTCTGGCCCGCTTCTATGAGCTGAAGACCAACAAGCCGCTCTACATCACCAAGGGCTCGCGGCTGAGCGCCGCCGCCCTGGGCAGCCGCACGGTGGACGGCTATGAAATCAGCTACACGCCCGAATCCGTCATCACGCACTATGGGGTCCTGACGAGCGGTCGCGAGCTGGCGGACATCGAAGAAGACTACCGGCGCCTGGCCGCCGCGGATCCCAAGACCCTCCGCCGCCCGGAGAAGCTGCGTGCCCTGTCGCCCTGGAGCGAACGGCCGCGCCCCAAGCCGGAGCCCGCGAAGCTGGCGGCTGACGCGCGCAGCCTGATCGACTCCATGGATGAGCGCGGCGCGTGGACCAAGACCGGCACGATCGGCAGGGCCAACCGCCTCGTCTTCGCTTACGCCGCCAAGGACATGGTGTTGCGGCTCGGCCGCGGGCGCGCCGACGGGGCGGCTGGAGATGACATGGGCTCGCGCGCCCAGATCATCCCGCTGCACGAGAACGACACGGTGGAGATCTTCCTCGGCCCGCAGCCGCCGCCCGAGAAGATCATCAGTTCGGCCGACTTCGCCCGCAACCTGACGCTGCTGGGAGACTACCTCGGACAGTTGCGCTGAGAGCCGCCGCTGCCGGCCGGGCGGCGCGTGACTGTGAGTTACTTCACCGCCACCAGGCGGCGCCCGAGACCCCGGGGGATTTCCACCCTCTGCTTTTCCGGCTGCGGCGTCTTCAAGGCACGCCGGGCCGCATCGGCCAGATGCAGCGTCCAGGTGGACGCGTGCGAGGCGAAGTAGCGGCAGTAGTGATCGTCGTAGTGGATGGCCAATGACAGGCCGGCCGGCGCCGCCACGTCCCGCTCCACCCGGGCATGCATATAGGCGCAGTACTCGTTGGCGCTCATGTAGCGGACCCCGGGGCCGAGATCCCCGAGCAGGCGCTCGATCGAGCGAACGTCCATCGCCAGGTCCCGATCGTGGAAGACCAGCCAGTACGGCCCGTCGCCGGTCCAGGGGATTTCGGCAGGCGAGAGCCGTTTCCTGTAGTCCCAGGACCCGCTCTGGATCACGGGCGCCATCCGGACCACGAGGTCCGGTCCCAGGTACTCGTCGCCGCCCAGCTCGCTCAGGCCGAATCCCGCCTGGGCGGCGAGGCGGGCGCTGTGGTTAGCGTAAGACCGGCCGAAGCCGCCTCCGCCGCGCATCAGAAACAGCGGGACGACGCCGAAATCCTCCTGTATGTACTCGATCGACCTCCGCATGTGGAACACCTGCGTGGCGGCCGGCACTTCCCGGCCGCGCACCGGATCGCCGAACTCGGTCCACCAGCCGAGGCTTCCCACACCGTCCATGGGCGCCGTCCACCACGGGCCGGGAGGCGAGTCCAGGTCCGGCAGCATATGCGTCCAACCCTGGCTCTGGATCTCGAACACGCCCTCGCGCAGCCCGGCATCGAGTCCCCGCTTGGTCGAGGCGAAATCGTGAACCCGGCCCGGCACGAGCGCATCAACGACCCGGTCCTGCTTCCAGGGATTCAGCACGCGCTGCGATTTGCGGTCCACCCACCCGGTGTTCACGTTCTGGACCAGCACGGCCCGATGCTTCTTCAACGGCTCGATCAGTCCCTCGCGGATCTCCTCCTCGGTGGGCGTGCGGTAACTCCAATAGGACAGGAAGGTCTTGTCGGACGTGCCCATGTCGTCCATGAGCAGCATGATGCTGTTTGGATACTCGGCGTAGAGGGCATAGCCGTGCGCCCACACCAGGCAACGCTTGAACAGGTCCCGGACCACCTGCCTCTGAAGCTGGTTGCTGCCGCGATGGGCGCCGAGCCAGGCTACCCGGCCGCCGCCTTCCACCTCGCGCACCGTCAGGAAGGGATGTGGGCCGCGGCTCATCACGGTGCTGGCGGCGCCCGCGACCGCCTTGTGACCCGGCCAGTACGCTCCCTCCGGCAGAAAGCCATTCTCGCGGCCGCTCAGCCCGCGGCTGATGAAGTGCTCGCCCTCCAGCTTCAGGTTGTCAGTGGAGATGAAGTCGCTCACGTACCGCACTCCCGCCAGCGCGGAGATCTCAGCCGGGGCCACGGCGTCCCCCAGAACGACTACGCTCACGCCGTGTTCCCGCACCAGCTCCGGCACCAGCCCCACGTTCCTTCCCTCAAGCTGGGCTGGCCCGGCATCCCAGATGATGGCGCCGTGGCGCGGCCGGCCGTCCCGGTCGAGCAGATGGTACTTGTCCAGACGCTGCTGGTCCAGCCGCAAGATGTCGAAAGGCAACCCCCAGGACTTGAGCAGCGCGACGATGGTCTGGAATTCGCCGCCCTCTTCGATGACGTAGCTGGCCGGGTCCTTCCACTGGTCGGAAATCACCAGCAGGAAGCGGTAGGGCAGTGGCGGCAGATCCGCCGCCAAGCCGCATGCCATCGCGGCGGCAGCCATCAGGAGTTTATGCCAACGCATGTCTCAGGCCCTATCGAGAACTGGAATGCAGCATTACACCATGCCGGCCCAGCCCTTTGGGAATCTCAATGGTCTGCTTTTCCGGAAGAGGTTTTTCCAGCAACTTGCGCGTCTCATCCGACAGGTGCAGCGTCCAGGAAGAGCTGTGCAACGCAAAGTGCCGGCAATAGTGGTCGTCATAGTGCACCGTGAGCGAGAGGCTGCGGCCGGCGCCGAGATCGCCCTCCACCCGCGCGTGGAGATACGCGCAATACTCGTTCGCACTCATGTAGCGGACACCCTGGCCGAGATCGTCGAGCAAGCGCGCTATCGAGCCGGCGTCCATCGCCAGATCGCGGTCGTGAAAGGTCAGGAAGTAGGGGCCGTCCACCGTCCACGGCACATCGGCCGCCGTGAGCCTTCGGTTGAATGCCCAACCCCCGTTCGGAACGACCGGCCCCATGGCCACCACCAGGTCGCGTCCCAAGTAGCCGGGCGAACCCAGCTTGGACAGGCCGAAGCCTATTTGCGCGGCTATCACCATCGAGTGATGGGCAGCCGATTGCGAGTAGGCGCCGCCGCCGGCGTTCAGATACAGGGGCGTGACGCCGAAGTCCCTCTGAATCTCTTCGATCGACCTGGCCAGGTGAAACCTCTGGGTGGCGGCGGGAATCTCGCGCTGGCGAAGGCGGTCGCCGAATTCGTTGTACCAGTCCAGGCTCCCGGCGCCGTCCATCGGGGCGGTCCACCACGGGCCGGGCCTCGAATCGAGGTCCGGCAGCATGTGGGTCCAGCCATGGCTCTGAATCTCGAATACGCCCTCGCGCAGCCCGGCGTCCAGCCCGCGCTTGGTCGAGCGGTAGTCGTGGATGGTCTTCCCGTCGAGCGAGTCCAGCACTCGCTCTTGAAGCCAGGGGTTCAGCACCCGTTGCGTGCCGCGGTCCACAAAGCCGGTGTTCACATTCTGGACGAGCACCGCGTGGTGGCGCTTGAGAGGGTCGATCAGCCCCTCGCGGATCTCGCTTTCCGTTGGCGTGCGGTAGTGCCAGTACGGCAGGTAGGTCTTGTCGGAGGTGCCCATGTCATCCATGAAAAGGATGAGGCTCCGCGGGTATTCCTTGTACAGGGCATACCCCTGCGCCCACACCAGCGCGCGCTTGAACAGGTCGCGCGCCACCTGCTTGCCGGCCTGGGCGCTGGCGCGGTGGAGATTCAGCCAGGCCACCCTTCCGCCGCCGTCGAATTCGCGGATCGCCACGAACGGAAGCCCGTAGCGCGTGGCGAGGACCGTGCCCTCGCGGACTTCCACCTTGCTGCCGGGCAGGGACTCGCTGGTGCCGAGAAACTCCTTCCCGCGATTGCCCAGTTCCCGAGTGATGAAGTGGTCGCGAACGACCACGACGTCGCCCGGCAATCGGTACTGGCTCACATAGCGCAGTCCTGCGACTTCGGCGACTGCCGGCGTGACCAGCGCGTCACCCAGCACGACCAGCCCCACGCCGTGCTCCTTCACCAGCAGCGCCGCCAGACTGTCGTCCTGGCCGTCCATGCCGGCCGGGGCGGGGTCCCAGATGATCGTCCCGTAGCGCGGCGCGCCGTCCCGCTCCAGCAGATGGTACTTGTCCAGCCGCTGCTGATCGAGCCGGAGAATGTCGAACGGCAGGCCCCACGTCTTCAGCAGGCTGACGATGATCTGAAACTCGCCCCCGCCCTCAACCAGGCAGCTCGCCGGATCCTTCCACTGATCGGAGATCACCAGCAGGAAGCGATACGGGAGCGGAGCTCGCTGCCCTTGCGGTTGGGCCGCGAGCGGGAGGCACAGCCACACGGCCACTCTCGCCAGCCTCGATAACGATCGCCGGACCACCGCACCAAAGTGAGTTTCGTGCTCGCGCCTTGTCGCCAACCGGCCCCCTGTTCGCCCTCAGTGCTGCTGGCTCTGAGAGAGCGCCTCCAGCGCCGCCTTTTCCATGGCTGCCCGCGGCGGCTCGTCGCCGGTCCAGATCTCGAACTGGCGGGCCGCCTGCTCGTTGAACATCTCGAGGCCGCGGATCACGGTCTTGCCCTGCTCGCGCGCGCGGCGAAGCAGCAAGGTGTCCAGTGGGTTGTAGACCATGTCGAAGACGATCTCGGCTGGGATGCGGCCGGGGAAGAAGCACTCCTCGGCCTGGGGGAACATGCCGAGCGGGGTGGCATGCACCAGCGCGTCGAAGCGGTGCGCTTCGGCCTGCTCTCGCAGTAGAGGCTCGGCGCCGCAGAGCTTGGCGAGCGCGCGCACCCGGTCGGGATTGCGGCCCACGATCGACACTTTGGCGCCGGCGTCGATCAAGGTAAAGGCCGCGCTGCGGGCCGCGCCGCCGTTGCCGGCCAGAAGGATGGAGGCGCCGGCCAGCCGCAAGCGCCGCTGGAGCGGAAGCCGCACTCCCTCGGCGTCGGTGTTGGCGCCGCGCCAGCGCCCACCCCGGCGCCAGACGGTGTTGACGGCCCCGATGCGCCGCGCCAGCGGCTCGACCGCGTCCAGGTAGCGCAGGATCTTCTGCTTGTGCGGGATGGTTACGCTGAAACCCGCCACCGGCAGCTTCTCCGCCAGCGTCATGAAATCGCGCAGGTGCGCGCTCGGCACCAGGAAGGGCAGGTAGACCGCTTCCAGGCGCCGGGCCTGGAAGGCGCGGTTGTGCACCGCCGGCGAAATCGAGTGGCGGACCGGATCGGCGATCACGCCGTAAATCTTACCGGCCTTGGAGAGCTTCTCGATATGGTAGAGGTGCCGTAACTGCCGGGCTGAAATTTGACCGGCGGCCGTGCCTTCGGCGCCGCAGGGCGCTCCATAAGTGTAGCGGCCGCCGAAGACCGGCGCCAGTACGCGCGAGGGGAAGCCGATCTCGCCCATGGCCAGCACGATCAGCGGCGTGCGCGGGTGCGCCCGCGCCAGCGATAGGATGCGGAAGTTATCGGACGGCTTGCGGGCAGTGGTCACCAGCTTGTAGGCGTCGGCCGGGATGCGCGTCAACCGCCCCAGCACCGGCTCCATCGCCGGCGTGCCTTCGAAGTTGTGGTAGGACAGGATCACCTGCGCGCGGCCGTGGAACATCTCCAGCTTGCTCCCGACCGCCTCGGCCGATTCGATCTCCACGTCCACTGCCCTGGCGCCCGCCCGCACCGCGCCGTCCAGCAACTGGAGCTGCTCCTCCACGCTGCCCCTGAAACGCCCGCGATTCTGCTGCCGCCGGCAGGTGGCCAGGATGGTGCAGTCGGGATACTGCTTCAGGAAGCTCGTGATGGCCGCGACGCCCTGCTCCGGCCGCTCGAGATAGTCGAGCCTGAACTCCAGAAAGTTTTCGCCGCTCTCGACTTCACGGCGGGCGTGCTCCAGCAGCTTTTCGGGGCTGTTAAAGCCAAGCGCAATCGAGATGCGCGACCACGTGGCTAGCGGCGGCATGGCAGGCGAGTCTTACGATATCACGATCTGGAGCATCCGGGGGTGACAAGTCAAGAGACTTATCCCACTCGCGCCAGGCGCGCTTTCCAATCGTCGAGAATCGCGGCGGTGGCGGTGGCGCCGAAGCGCGAGCAGCCGGCCTGGTAAACCTCCAGCGCCCGCTCCAGCGTGCGCACGCCGCCGGCCGCCTTGATGCGCACGTTGGGCCCCGAGTGGGCGCGCATCAGCCGCAAGTCTTCCAGCGTGGCCCCGGTCGGCGCAAAGCCAGTGGAAGTCTTGACGAAGTCCACGCCGGCGGCGGTGGAGATGCGGCAGGCGACGATCTTCAGTTCGTCGGTCAGGTAGGCGTTCTCGAAGATGACCTTAAGGATCGCGCCGGCCTCGTGGCAGGCCACGGCCAGTTGCGCCAGCTCGGTCTCGACGTACTGAAACTCGCGCGAGACCAGCTTGCCGATGTTCAGAACCACGTCGATCTCGCTGGCGCCGCGGCGCAGGAGGTCGTGCGTCTCGTAGAGCTTGGCGGCCGTGGTCGAGGAGCCGTGCGGGAATCCGGCCACGCTGCCGACCGCCACGTCGCTGCCCTCCATCCAGCGCACGGCCGCATCGACGTCGGCCGGCCGCGCGGTGACGCTGGCCACATGATAGTCCGCCGCCAGCCGGCAGCCTTCGTGCACCTGCTGCTCGCTCAGCTCGGGCCGCAGCAGCGAGTGGTCGATCATCTTGGCGAGGTCCGCGTACGTTGTCAGCGGCGGCCGCTCTTGCCCGACACCCTGATCCATAACGTCCCCCAATGTCTCAATTGCGTTCGCACGTCCTTGGCCCCGGCGAACCAGTCCTCGTGGTGAAAATTACCGAAGTTGCCGGCGCCTTTCTCCTGCTCATCCAGGTCGCCCAGCGCGATGTTCAACCCCATGGCCCGGTCGCCCATGGCGGTCGCATAGTGGCGGCCGGGCTCGACCTCCAGGCACGGATTGAAGCTCACCGCCCACTCGATCACGTAACCCTTGCCGCCCGGCTTGACCTTGGCGACTGCCTGCTGGGCGCCTGACAAGATCCACTGTTGATAAGTATTCCACGCGCGCGGGTCGCGGCGCGGCTCTCCCTCCAGCAGCCCGCCGGCGCTAAGGCCGCCCTGGCGCGACTTGGTCAGGTTGCAGACCATCTGCCAGGAGGCGCCATCGCCGGCGGCCGTCTCCTGACCGCTCCACCGGTTCGACGCGTTGATCAGCAGCTCCATCTCGTCGCCGAACCACGGCCAGCCCTGCGGCGTCAGCTCGTGCGCCTTCGGATTCTCCTTGGGCAGCCAGCGCGGCGTGTCGATGCCGTACAGCACGTCATCGGTCACGTCGAAAGCGAAGTACAGCCGCCGCCCGTCGTGCTTGACCCAGCCGCGAAGCGAAAGGTCGCGCGGATCCCGCGTCGGTGTGAATTGCGGAATCCAGCCCGCGACTCCGGAGAAGCTCGCGGCGTCGTTCCACTCGCCCGGCAAGAGGATGCCGTCAAGCCGCGGCGTGGCGCTGGGGAAGGCATCGAGACTGCGCGGGAATTCGCCGGCGCCAAGGAGAGAACCTAGCAGAATCACGGCCGCCGGGCCGCCGCGCACCGGCATCTACTTCGCCGTCTTCTTTTTCTTGGTCGGGGCGGTGGCCGGCAGGCCCATTTCCTTCAGCCGGGCGGCCGCCTTCCTGGCCAGTTCCGAACCCTTCGCTTGCTGGATGATGGCGCGGAATTCCTCGGCGCCCTTCATGCGCTCGCCCATGCGCACCAGCGTCTGGCCTTTCATGTACATGGCGTCCAGCGTCTTGGTGTTCTCCGGGTACTTCTCCAGCACCATGTCGAAGGCTTTCAAGGCGTTGTCCAGGTCCTGCCGCCCGTAGTAAATCTCGCCGATGTAGTACTGGGCGTTGGGCGCCATTTCGGTGGCGCTGAAGTATTTCAGGTACTCGTTGAATCCCTGTAGCGCCAGGTCGTAGTTGCCGCTGTCCTTGTCACGCATGGCGCCGGCGTAAAGGCCCTCGGCCGAAACGCCTGGCGGCGGCCCGCTGGTTGCGGCGCCGGTGGGCGACGGCGGCGTGGGCGGCGACTGAATGACCTTAATCGTGTTGTCCAGATCCACCAGCCGCTGCTCCAGCTTCCCCATCTTGGCGTTCAGGTCGGCGATGGAGTCCCGCACGTGCTGAAACTCGGTCGCCATCTGGTCGAACTTGGCGCCCATGGTGGCCACCGGTCCCACCAGGGTCTTCTCCTGCTCCCGCAGCCGCTCGCGCATCGCGCTGTCCAGCACCGCCACGGTGGTATTGACCTTCTGGACGCCGTCCAGCGCCTGTTGGACGAGAACCTTCAGCGCGGCCATGTTCTCGTCGATCGAGCGCTGCATCTGCCGCACCTGGTCGGTGAGCAGCGCCATGTCCCGCTGTAACTCTTTGATCTCCTGCCGCTGGCCGAAGCAGAGCAACGCCGATGCCGCCAGCACGCAGATTGATAGGCCCAGCCGCTTCATCTCCCTCTCCTCGAAAGAACCGCCGCCTGCAAGGGGACTCCTCGCGCGCCGCGACTCCTTCAACCTGCCGGGGGGCCGGTCCAGTCCCGGCCCCACGGCGATTGTGCCTGGTCGGAACCGTTCAACTGCCGGGCACGAAGTGCGCGCGCCGGTTCTTCTGCCAGCAGTCCTCGCCGGACTCGGTACATTGCGGCCGTTCCTTGCCGTAGCTGATCGTCTTCAGCTTGTCGGCCGGGACGCCCAACTGCACCAGGAAGTCCTTGGCCGAGGTGGCCCGCCGGTCGCCCAAGCCGAGGTTGTACTCGGCCGAACCGCGCTCGTCGCAGTGGCCTTCAAGCACCACGACCGCCCCGGGCAGGTCCTGGAAGATCCGCCGCAACGCGTCGGCGTTCCTGGTCAGCGTGGCGCGGGCGTCCTCGCGGACATCGCTCTTGTCGTAATCGAAGAACGAGTCCTGCACCTCGCTGGCCAGCAATTCGCTGAGCGACGGCTTCGGCGGCGGCGGTGGTGGCGGCGGCGGCGGCGGCACGGTCACCGTCACCGTGGCCCGCCCCGACGCATCCCCACCTGGACCCTTGGCGGCCAGGTCATAGGTAGTGGTGTCGCTCGGGAAGACCCGGCGGGTGCCCGAGGCGGACACCGGCCCGATGCCCGGAGAGATCGACACGTCGGTCGCATCGCTGGTGCTCCAGCGCAGCGTGGAGGATTGGCCGCGCTCGATCGTGCTGGGCTCGGCGACAAACTGCGCAACGGCAGGCGCCTTCGGCGGCGGCGGCAGTTCCACCTTCGGCGGCGGCGGCGGTGGCGGTGGTGGTGGCGGCGGCGCTTTCTTCTTGCAGCCGGCCACAAACAGGAACAGCGAGATTGCTAGCAGTACGCTGCTGATCTTACGGTAGTTCATCCTGAAGTTCGCCTCCTAAGATTCTTCTCTCTTACTGTATCGCTTTTCCCCACACCGGCATGGTATTCCGGCCCTGGGTGGTGAGTTGCTTGCTGACCTGGGTCCCGTCGGCCAGCATCGTGTAGATTTGCAGCGAACCGTTGCGGTTCGAGGAGAACACGAGGTGGCGGCCATCGGGAGCCCAATTCGGATTCTCGTTGCGCCCGGCCCCGGTAGTCAACTGGTCGAAGCGCCGCGTGGCGACATCCATCACGAAAATGTTGAAATTGCCCGGCTCGTAGCCGCGCGTCCAGGCAAAGGCGATGTGCTGCCCGTCGGGATGCCAGCACGGGTTCGACGCCTGGCCCTCGCCGGTGGTCAACAGGCGCACGTCGGCGCCATCCATGTTCATGCGGTAGATCTGCTGCGGTCCGGCGCGGCCGGAGACAAAAACCATGTCCGCTCCCGTCTTCGGGTTCACCTTCGGCTCCACCTCAATAGCCCGCACGAACGAAAGGCGCCGCAACCCGCTGCCATCGGCGTTGGCGATGTGAAGCTGCGGCCATCCCTCCACCGAGGCCGAGATGACCATCTGCCGCCCGTCCGGCGTAAACGTTGGCGTGCCGACCATCGACGACACCGGGTTGTAGAAGGGCAACCTTCTGCCCGTCTCCGATGAGTGTACAAATATAGCAGGATTGCCGCGCAGATAGCTAGTGAAAGCAACCTTCGTCCCGTCGTGCGAGACCGCCGGGGTGGTCGAGATCGAGTTGTACTGGGTGAGCGGCTTCTGGTTGGAGCCGTCCGGATCCATCGACCAGATCTCCTTGACGCCCCGAGTACGCTCGGAGACGAAGTAGATCTTGGTGCCGGCCAGGCTGGCGCCGCCGAATTGCTTCAGGATGTCGGCGGCGAACTCGTGGGCCACTTTGCGCGCCCCGTTCTCGTGCAGCGGGCCCAGGTAGGTCTTGCCGAAGATCTGGGCGCCGGCCGGGTCCGCCTGCGAGGGGTTGTACAGCCAGCCGAGCAGGACGATCTGGCCGGCCTGCACCCCGGTGTAGCCGATGGCCAGGTAGTTGGCGCTCACCGGCGGATTGGACCAGTCGGCGAGCGCCAGCCCCTGGGCGCTGGGCAAAGTGGTCGCGCCGCGCGCGGCCGCCGGCGGGCGTCGGATTTCTTCCGGCCGCTGGGGAACCTGCAACGGGTAGAGGCTCTTGGGCGCCATGCGGAACAGCCCCGAGCCTTCCAGGTCGTCCCACAGCGTCTGGTTGAAGACGCCCATCAGCGGCTGGGCTTCGCCGGCGCCGCGGAGGTCGGGCACGGCGATCCGGGCCAGTTCCCCCTTGGTGAGTTTGATGATGACATCCTGGGCGGTCATCGCGACGGCGGCGGCCAGGCACGCGCTCAACAGCAACAGTTTGTGTTTCATCGTTTCAACTGAAACCAGATCTCGATGCGGGCCTCCTCGCGATCGAAGCCGGCCGGCAGCGGCGGTAACGGACCCGCCTCGAAGACCGCCCGCTGGGCCGAGTAGTCCAGCGCCCGGTTGCCGCTCGATTGCAGGATGGCCACGCCGCGTATCTGGCCCTTGCGCAGGATATCGAAAATCACGATCACTGGCGGGGCCGTTTGCACCCGCGGGTCCACTTCCTCGGTGCGCCACTTCTGCGCGATCCGCTGCTCGATCAGGTCGCGATACCAGCCGTAGCGGCTCCCGAAGGCGCTGCTGGGGCCGAGGCCGACGCCGCCGGTGCCCATCTGCGCCCCGAACAGCGGCGAAGCCAGCGCCTGCCCGGCCTGGCTGTAAAGCTGGTGGGGGCGCTCCTCGGCCGGGGGCCGGTAGCTGGACTGGCGCCGGGCGATCTGAGTCCGCAACTTGGCGCTCTTGCGGCTGGGGATCTCGATCGCGTCGCGATCCGGCTCCCGCGGCGACTTCTTCGCTGCGGGCTTGGGCGGGGCCGGCACCCGCGATTCGGTGTCGTGCGCCACCGGGTTGACGCGGCCGGAGCGGGCCGGCAACGGGATCTGGCGGATGGGGGTGATGGCCACCGAGCCCCCGCCGCCCAGCGAGTGCGGCGTCCCCCACAGTATCCCGCCCTGCGTGCCCGCCCAGTGATAGCCGATCAGCGAGCCGAACAGGGCCGCGTGGGCTGCGATCGATCCCGCCAGCGGCCGGCGCAGCGAAACGCGTTCATCGAGGATGTCCACGTGACTGGCCATCGCCTCGCCCATTATCTAAGACTCATCTCGGCTTCTTTTGGTCGGCTTCGTCCACTGGCTGGGTGACCATGTTTACCGCCAGCTTGGCTTCGCCCAGCTCGCTCACCACCTGGGCGATCACGTCCCAGATAGTCTCCTTGTCGGCGCGCACGTAGACCTCGTGGGCCCCGGCGAACCGCTTGCGCACCTCCTGCGGCAGCGCGTTGATGTTCACCGCCGCGTCGTTCAGGTACAGCTCGCCGTTCTTGGTGATGGTGACCACCGGCAGTTCCTTGGAGCTGTCCCTGGTCTGCCGCACCCGCGGCACATCGACTTCGAGGCCGAACTCCATGACGTGCGCGGTGAGCATGAAGATCACCAGCAGCACCATGACCACGTCCACCAGCGGGACGATGTTGATGTCGGAAAGCGACGAGGTGCCGCGGAACCGGCTGCGGCCGGGAGTCGAGCCGGTGTTGGGGGAGAAGGCCACCGTTTTATTCCTCGAAGCTGCGTTCGGAGACGTTCAGGAACTCCAGCGCGAAGTCTTCCATCCGCGCGCCGATCTCCTTGATGACGTGCCCGAAGTGGTTGTAGAAAATGGCCGCCGGGATGGCCGCCGCCAGGCCCATCGCCGTCGCGACCAGCGCTTGCGAGATGCCCGGCGCCACCGCGCGCAGGCTGGCGCTGCCGGCCAGTCCCAGGCCCTGGAAGGCGTCGATGATGCCCCATACGGTGCCGAACAGGCCGATGAAGGGGGTGACCGAGGCGGTGGTGGCCAGCCAGCTCATGTTCCGCTCCAGCTTGGTGATCTCTTCGCTGATGCCGAGCTGGAGGGTGCGCTCCAGCGCCACCTTATTGCCGATCGTGCCCCGCACTTTGATCTGCCGCGTCACCTCCTCGTAACCGAAGTCGAAGACGGCTGCCAGCGGGCAGGGCCGGTAGTGTTCGCTCGCCGCGGCCACCTGCTCCATGCCGTTGGCCTTCCGGAAAGCGCGCAAAAACCGCGCGTTGGCCATGCGCACGCGGCGGAACACCGACCACTTGGAGAAGATGATCGCCCAGGAAGCGATAGAGAACAACAACAGGATAACCAGGACCGCAATCGGCAGCGGCTGGGCCCGCTGCACCATGCTCCAGATGCTCACTTGCAGCCACAGCCCAAGGGGTGCAATCGCGTTCAACTCATCTCCTTTCACCCTAAGCCCCTATGATAGCTTGTAGCTCGCGCTTGTGGCTCGTGGCTCGTGGGCTACGGGCGACAAGCTACAGGCCACAAGCTACAGGCTATAATCTCCTCGAATGCTAGTCGAGCTGGTGGTCGAGAACTACGCGGTGATCGAGCGGGTGCGGGTGCGGTTCC